>ERZ887851.1958-NODE-1958-length-16840-cov-8.386536_pt1 | contig 16840 bp, 14 predicted proteins | sample MGYA00521100_ERZ887851 | MGnify/ENA primary metagenome ERZ887851 (study PRJEB32303, sample SAMEA104408602) | aquatic metagenome | biome: Brackish water; feature: Pelagic; material: water | place: Baltic Sea | collected 2014-06-06T16:11:00 | depth 11,444 m ...
GGGAGAGTATGTCGACGCCATTCTTAGGGCCCCTTCGGGGGCCCTTTTTTTTTGAATACTATTTTGAAGCTCGAACTTTGTGACGGCCTCACCAATTCCACAGACGCATGAACAACCTTGTAGCTATAGTCGGTCGTCCAAACGTTGGGAAATCAACACTATTTAATCGGCTAACAGAAACTCGGGATGCGATTATAGATCCCACGAGCGGAACAACGCGAGACCGTAAGTATGGAAAGACGACCTGGACAGGACGTCAATTTACAGTGATCGATACCGGTGGTTGGATTACCAAGAGTGACGATGCTTTTGAGGCCGCGATTCGACTTCAAGTCGAGGTGAGTATAGAGGAGGCTGCGCTGATTTTGTTTATGGTGGATGTTCAAACAGGCGTTACAGATTTAGATGAAGACATCGCTCGCCTTCTTCGAAAGAGCGGCAAACCGCTTTTGATGGCCTGCAATAAGGTGGACACATCAGCACATGATATTCTTGCCTCTGATTTTTATCGTTTAGGTCTAGACTGCAACATTCATTCGGTGAGCGCTTCCAACGGTTATGGTACGGGAGAGTTGCTCGATGAGATGATCTCACTTTTGCCTGTTGAGTTGGAAGAGGATGATGATCGATTGCCACGATTTTCTGTAGTGGGCCGGCCCAATGTTGGGAAGAGCACGCTGATCAACACGTTATTGGGCAAGGAGCGAAACATTGTAACGGACATTGCTGGAACGACGCGCGATAGCGTCCACACGCATTTTAACATGTACGGCTTCGACTTTGAATTAATCGATACTGCAGGACTGCGTCGAAAGAAGCAAATCGAGGATCAGTTGGAGTTTTATAGCACCGTTCGAACCATCCGAAGCATCGAGCAAAGCGATGTGTGTTTGCTACTCATAGATGCGCAGACTGGAATGGAGCGTCAAGATCAGGCGATCTTTTGGCAAATCGTCAACAGTTACCGCGGCGTGGTGATCGTGGTCAACAAGTGGGACCTCGTAGAGAAGACGCACAAGACGATGGCCGAATTTGAAGCCAATATCCGCGAGCGCATCCAGCCCTTTACCGATGTCCCGATTTTGTTCACCTCGAACCTGACGAAGCAGCGGATCCTGAAGGCCTTCGAAGCGGCTTTGAAGGTTCATGACAACCGCAGCCGAAAAGTGTCAACGAGCAAGCTCAACGATCTACTTCTTCCAATTATGGATCACCAACCACCGCCGATGTACAAAGGCAAAATGGTGCGGATCAAATACGTCACCCAAATCCCTTCGCAGACCCCGACGTTTGCTTTTTACTGCAACCTGCCGCAGTATGTCAAGGATCCTTACAAGCGTTTTCTAGAGAATCACATCCGACAGGCGTATGACCTCAGTGGAGTATCAGTCCGGTTGTTCTTTAGAGAGAAGTGAAGGAAGCTCTGGCTCAGACTTCACCCTCCTCAAGGAAGGTGATGTGCCCTGTGGAGACGTTGTAAACGCCTCCGATGATCGCGATCCCTCCGCTGGACTCAAGACCATAAAGAATGTCGCTCTCTTGTCGGATGCGGTCACAGACCATTTGGACATTGATGGCAACAGTTTCGTCAATATTTTCAATGGAAGCTTCGTCGCTTCGTATTGCGCGAACCGTTTCTACTGCAGGCTTTAATTGTGCGAGCAAACCTGTAAGATTGCCATCTTCAAGCCCAGCCCAAGCACCTTTGATGGCACCACAGGCCGTGTGTCCTAAGACGAGAATGGCTTTTGACCCAGCATATTTACAAGCATACTCCAATGACCCTAGAATGTCAGGGTTCACAGTGTTTCCAGCAACTCTCGCTACAAAGAGTTCTCCTATAGCAGCATCGAACACTTGTTCAACAGGCACCCTGCTATCAATGCATCCGAGAACAGCTGCGTAAGGAAATTGACCTTGGGCTGCATCGGCTAAAAGTGAGGTCCGTGTGCGTTTTAGAGGGGTATTCTCGACGAAACGTTGATGCCCTGACTGGAGCAGGTCGATGGCTTCGCTAGGGCTCAGTTTTTCTTGGAAGGATTTTGTGATTGCACCGGTAAGTGTCTTGTAGGATTCTTGAACAGACATGGGAAGGGATGTTGTATGTTGACTTTTCTCGTATGCTGAAGCAAAAATAGATGCTGATGAGATTCACCCGTGACCAAGAAATGCAAAAATGCGGATCAAAGGTATAAGACCAGGCAACTGAGCAAATTACGCAATGGTTAAAAGACTTCACGGGCAATCCGTGTAGTCGGTTCTGCTTTGCCCATCGTGTAAAAGTGCAAACAAGGAACGCCAGCAGCTTTCAATGCTCTCGCCTGCTGAATACACCATTGAACGCCTGCTTCTTTAACGTCTTCTTTTGTCTTGGCATCTTCCACCATGCGGACGAGTTCATCGGGCATATTGACATGAAAATTTTGAGGCAACGAGCTCAGCTGACCTTTGGTGCTGAGCGGTTTGAGTCCGGGAATAATGGGGATGTTGATGCCCTGACTTTTGCATTTTGAGACAAAGTCGAAATAGGCATCATTGTCGAAAAACATCTGGGTAATGATGTATTCAGCGCCGTCTTCCACTTTGCGCTTTAGCCAGCGTAAATCGCTCTCTAGATTGGGTGCTTCGAAGTGCTTCTCAGGATAGCCAGCAACGCCAATGCAAAAGTCAGTAGCGTTGGTGTTTTTTAAATCAGGATCGAGATAGCGCCCATTGTTCATAGCGGTGACCTGATTGAGCAGGTCAAGAGCGTAAGCATGGCCATCAGCTTCCGCCTTGAAACGTCCTTCCGATCGAATGGCATCACCTCGCAGCAGTAATACATTTTCAACCCCGACGAAATCCAAATCAATTAAGGCATTTTCAGTCTCTTCTTTGGTGAAACCGCCACAGATGATGTGTGGTACCGTATCTAAATTGTATTTGTGGCTGATGGCGGCGCAGATACCAACCGTGCCAGGACGTTTCCGTACCGTTCGTTTTTCGAGCAACCCTGATGTAACCTCGCGGTACACGAACTCTTCTCGATGATACGTCACATCAACAAATGCGGGATTGAACTCCAAGAGACTTTCGACCGTGGAATGAATCTTCTGGATGTTTTCTCCTTTCAACGGGGGAAGCAATTCGAAGCTAAATAGCGTGTCTTGAGCTTCTTGTAAATGTTGTGTTATTTTCATGACGTGTGGAGGTTGGAGGCGAGCCAGCGGGCGGCTGAGTCGCGCGGGATGTTGCGCCTTTTGGCGATGTCTTGCAATTGGTCTTCAGAAATGAGACCGATGCCGAGATAGCGGCTTTCTGGATGAGCGAAATAATAGCCTGACACTGACGATGCTGGAGTCATGGCCAATGATTCGGTCAGGTGAGACCCAATAGTTTGTTCTGCGTTGAGTAATTTCCAAATGAGTTGCTTGTCCAGGTGATCAGGGCATGCGGGATAACCCGGCGCAGGACGAATGCCTTGGTACCGCTCGCGGATCAAATCTTCATTGCTTAGGCCTTCGTCTTTGGCATAACCCCAAGAATTCATTCTCACATGACGGTGTAACCACTCCGCGAGAGCTTCGGCTAACCGGTCTCCAATCGCTTTGACCAGAATGGCTTCGTAATCATCACCCGCAACTTCATGGGTTTTCGCAACGGCATCCACCCCGTGGATGGAGACTGCGAAACATCCGATGTAATCTTTCTGTTTCGATGAGTCCGGGGCAATAAAGTCCGCAAGGGATCGCTGAAAACCATTCTGCTGAACAATTTGTTGTCGCAAGAATTCAAATGACCCGACCGGTTTGTCGGCCAATTCAGGGTCAAACAATGTGACCGTTTCATTCCCTGTTCTGGATGCAGGAAACAATCCATAGACGGCCCTTGCTTCGATTCCCGTGGGGTCTTTTTCGAGCAAATCCAGAACACGTTGGGCATCGACAAAAAGCTTTTTCGCTTCCTCACCAACGACCTCATCTTCCAAGATTCGCGGGTACTGGCCGGCTAGCCCCCATGAACTGAAAAAGGGAGACCAATCGATGTAAGAGCGTAAGGTGGATACAGGGACGGCATCGGGAGTGTTTACACCCAAATTTCGAGGCGTAAAGGTCTCGGTGAAATCAAAAGTGGGAGCCTTTTGTCTAGCGGTCGCGAGCGGTATCATCTTTTTTGCAGCGCGGTCACGAGCATACTGTTCTCGAACCTTGGCATAATCCACATTGATATCATGTGCAAACGATTCGCGATGCGCTTTGGAAATCAATTGAGCTGCCACTGGCACTGCTCGCGAGGCATCATTGACATGCACGATAGGAGACTCACTCCTGGGAGCCAATTTCACAGCCGTGTGCACGCGAGAAGTTGTGGCGCCTCCGATGAGTACTGGTATCGTCATCCCTCTCCTTTTCATTTCTTCCGCCACATCAATCATCTCCTCAAGAGAGGGTGTAATCAAACCACTCAATCCAATGATATCGGCGCCGACCCGGACCGCTTCGTCCAAGATTTTCTCTTTGGGGACCATCACACCGAGATCGATCACATTGTATCCGTTGCACGCGAGAACAACGGATACGATGTTCTTGCCAATGTCATGCACATCTCCTTTGACAGTAGCGAGCAATACTGTTCCTGCTCCGGTGCCGGTGCTTCCTGCTTTCTCCTCCTCTAGATACGGTGTTAAGTAAGCGACGGCGCGTTTCATAACACGTGCGCTTTTCACGACCTGTGGCAAGAACATTTTACCGGAACCAAACAAATCACCCACGACGTTCATGCCGTCCATGAGCGGGCCTTCGATGACGAGTAATGGAGAACCTAACTGGACGCGGGCAGCTTCGGTGTCCTCCTCTATGAAGTCGGTTATCCCTTTGACCAAGGAATGCTGCAATCTTTTTTCCAAGGGTTCCTCTCGCCAAAGTTGAACACTGGCCTCGGTGACTTTGTTTTTTCCTTTGAAGGCTTCAGCAAAATCGAGGAGCCGTTCAGTTGCGTCTTCGCGGCGATCCAATAACACATCCTCCACGTGATCCAAGAGATCTTTTGGAATGCTATCATAGACCTCTAGCATCGTAGGGTTGACGATGCCCATGTCCATTCCTGCTTTTATTCCATGATAAAGAAACGAAGAATGCATGGCCTCTCGGACGGTGTTGTTGCCGCGGAAAGAAAAACTAACATTGGAGACTCCTCCACTCACATGGGCACCGGGAAGGTTCTCGCGAATCCATCGGGTCGCTTCAAAAAAGTCTAGCGCATTGCGCCGGTGTTCCTCCATCCCCGTTGCGACGGGGAAAATATTGGGGTCGAAAATGATGTCTTCCGAAGGGAAATGGACCTCGTCGACCAAGATGCGATAAGCGCGTTCGCAGATTTCAATGCGCCGTTCAAATGAATCGGCTTGGCCATTTTCGTCAAAAGCCATAACGACAGTCGCGGCTCCATATCGTCTGATGAGCTTCGCTTGGCGAATGAATTCGGCTTCGCCTTCCTTCATGGAGATGGAATTGACCACACTCTTCCCTTGAACCACTTTGAGACCGGCTTCAATGATGGACCATTTGGACGAGTCAATCATCAAAGGAATTCGAGCGATGTCAGGCTCTGCTGCAATTAGGTTCAGAAAAGTGACCATTGCAGCCTCGCCATCAATCATTCCTTCGTCCATGTTCACATCCAAAATCTGCGCGCCTCCCTCGACTTGGTTGCGGGCAATGGCCAATGCCTCATCGTACAATTCTTCTCGGATGAGACGCGCAAACTTTCGGCTTCCTGTTACATTGGTTCGTTCCCCAATGTTGATGAAATTGGACTCTGGCGTGACAATGAGCGGCTCGAGTCCAGCAAGCTGCAACGAACGAAATGTGGCGTCAATGCTCATGATGGCGAGGTATTTGGACTCAATGGACGCGGGCTGTAGCGTGCTGCGGTTCGGGCGATGGCCCCAATGTGTTCGGGCGTGGTGCCACAGCAACCACCGATAACATTGACCCATCCGCGCTCCAAAAAGGGTTCGATCGCTTGCGCCATGGCATCAGGGCCCTGATCATATTCACCCATTTCATTGGGCAATCCGGCGTTGGGATAAGCGCTAACGCCAAAAGGCGATCGTGTTCCTAAAACTTCCAAGTAGGGTGTCAATTGCTCCGCCCCCAATGCGCAATTCAGCCCGATGCTAAACAACGGGGCATGGCTCATTGAAATCAAGAAGGCTTCTGTAGTTTGTCCGCTTAACGTGCGTCCGGAGGCATCGGTGATGGTGCCTGAAATCATAATGGGCAGGCGCCAACCGACGCGGTCAAACGCTGTTTCCACAGCAAACAGAGCGGCCTTGGCATTGAGTGTGTCAAAAATTGTTTCGATCAGAATGATGTCAGCGCCGCCAGCCATTAGACCGAGGGTCTGTTCTTCATACGCCTCCGCCAACTCATCAAAAGTCACAGCCCGGTATCCGGGGTTGTTGACATCGGGGGAGAGTGAAGCCGTTTTATTGGTTGGCCCCAGGGCGCCCGCGACGAAGCGCATCCGGTCGTGTGTACTGAGCGCATCAGCGGCTTCCCTGGCGATGGACGCAGATGCGCGGTTCATCTCGAACGCCAAGTGTTCCAAACCATAATCTCCTTGAGCAATGGTGGTTGAACTGAATGTGTTCGTTTCGACAATGTCTGCACCCGCCTCTAGATAGGCGATGTGAATGCTGCGGATGACCTCCGGCTGGGTTATGGACAACAAATCATTGTTGCCCTTGAGCGGGCGGTCGTGGTTCGTGAGGGAGTTGCCTCGGAATTCGTCTTCTTCCAGACGGTGTCGCTGGATCATAGTCCCCATGGCTCCATCGAGCACGAGGATGCGTTGAGCAGCGGCCTCATGCAACGCTGCTGCTCGATACGTTGCAACTTCCTGACTAGGAAATTGACTTAAATCCACAGGGATTCGTTCGGATGATGTTGTTGCCATGGCGGGCTGAAGACTTTAATGGTTCCCGAGTTCGGGGTTGAAAAAAGGTGCTTCCGCCAAAGCCGGATGTACAGGAAGGAATTCCTTTGTACAAGCTTGCTCATCTTTCCACCTTTCGGTAGTAGGATGTGGCACCCGGCCTTATTCCCGGGTTGCCAAGACATCGCAGGGCCTTTTCCCTCCGTCTTTCGCGATAAGCATGGTAAATATACAATGGATCGAGAAGAGTTCTGTGGTCTCCGTGATTACTTTTGTGAAATACCATGAGCTACTTCTTTACCTCCGAGTCCGTTTCAGAAGGACACCCTGACAAAGTCGCTGATCAAATCAGTGATGCTTTAATTGACCAGTTTCTAGCCTTTGACCCGCAATCGAAAGTGGCGTGTGAAACACTCGTCACAACAGGTCAAGTTATTTTGGCGGGCGAAGTCAAAAGCGACGCGTATTTGGATGTTCAGACCATTGCACGTCAGGTGATTAGTCGTATTGGGTATACCAAGAGTGCTTACATGTTTGAAGCGCAATCGTGTGGTGTTTTAAGTGCGATTCATGAGCAATCAAGTGACATCAATCAAGGCGTTGAGCGGGCGAATCCAGAAGACCAAGGAGCAGGAGACCAGGGGATGATGTTTGGCTATGCATGCCGCGAAACGGAGAATTTCATGCCGCTCCCGTTGGATTTGTCGCATCGCTTGCTTCAAGAGTTAGCGGCCATTCGCCGTGAAGATCCGAGTCCGATGCCTTATTTGCGTCCAGATTCGAAGTCTCAAGTGACCATTCAATACGCGGATGACAATACACCAGAGCGCATTGAAGCCATTGTCGTCTCAACCCAGCATGATGATTTTGATGCAGAGGAAGTCATGCTCGCAAAGATCCGTTCGGATGTCAAGACCATTCTAATTCCGCGCGTCAAGGCGGCGATGAGTGCGTCCATTCAAGGATTGTTTGGTGATGACATCAAATTGCACGTGAACCCAACGGGTAAGTTTGTCATTGGTGGACCGCATGGTGATACCGGATTGACCGGTCGCAAGATCATTGTGGACACGTACGGTGGGCGAGGCGCTCACGGAGGAGGAGCATTCAGTGGCAAGGATCCTTCGAAAGTGGATCGGTCAGCCGCTTACGCTTCGCGCTATATCGCCAAAAACTTGGTGGCTGCAGGAGCGTGTGATGAAGTATTGGTTCAGTTGGCGTACGCTATTGGTGTGGCAGAGCCGGTCGGTTTTTACATCAATACCTACGGAACGAGCAAAGCCAACATGTCCGACGGTGAATTGGCTGAACGAATCCGAGAGATTTTCCCAACGAAGCCCTACCACATCGAACAGAAATTCAAGTTGCGCACGCCAATCTATGAAGAGACGGCTGCCTATGGGCACATGGGTCGCGAGCCTGAGATGAAGACGAAGACCTTTGTGAGTCCTGAAGGACGTGAGGTTTCGATGACTGTCGAGCTCTTCCCGTGGGAAAAGCTCGACGCGGTTGATGCCGTGAAGGCCAAGCTGGGAATGGCTTAATTCGATTCCGCTGACTTCAGCGTTTGGAAATGGACGGATTCAATCTCTCTCGAAGGCATGGAGTCACGAGATAGGCAACGCTTCAATCAAAACAAAAAGTCGTAGCCTTCGAGCTTCATCTTTTCGTACTTGTCCTTATTGAAACTGAACAGCTGCGACCCCTTGTGTTGGCCTGAACCTTTGCCATCGGCATTCTTTTCCAAGTCGATGAGGAGCGTGGTTTTGAATAGCTTTTTGCGGAAGTTGCGCTTGTCAAACGTCTTGCCCAACGTTGTTTCATACAAAGTCTGCAATTGCCCCAAGGTGAACTCTTCAGGCAATAAGCGGAAGCCAACCGGTCGACGCTTTACCCGTCTTTTAAGACGTTCCTTGGCGTATTGGACGATTTCGTTGTGGTCGAAAGCCAGGTCTGGAATTTTGGAGTAAGGCACCCACTGCATGTCGTGCTCGTCCCATTGAGAGGCTTGGAAATCGTCTTTGCTGACAAGTGCATAATGGGCAATGTTGACTACGCGTCCTCCAGGGTGACGGAATACTTTGCCAAACGCTTGCAACTGCTCGATCATCGAAGGGTCGTCGTAACCAAACAGCTGCTCAAACATGCGCCTTGCAGAGAGCATCAATTCATCTTCGAAATTCAAGTATCGGCTAGGCAGGAACAAAGCGCCTTCAAATGGTGCCCGTTTGCTGCGCGCCAAAAGCACCTGCAAATTAATACCGTCAAAACCAATCAGGACCAAACTAGTAGAAAGAGCAACCTGGAAATCCGGTTCCTCTTGAGGAAATTGAAGCATGAACTGTATACTCGAAAGTTGACCCCAAACATTGTTGGGAAGCGTGAACAAATTTAGGTTGCTGTGTTGGTTTTGAAATGACGCCCTGATCTAAAAATGCCGGATTTAAGGAATCATAACAAAACCGATGTCTACCGTGTTCACAGGGAGATCAGTCCAAACCAATTCTGGCGTGTCACTGCTGGAGTGCCAGCTCCAAACTTCGTGTTCTGTTCCAGTGGAGCTTGCGGCGAGCCAAACGGTAGATTCAGGGCCAGGTCTCGTGCACAACAAGGTCCCGGAAACAGGCCATTGACTGCCACTAGACACGTCGCCTACAACCTGTTTGCAAACATCGTCTCCACGCTCAAAAATGACGTAGCCATTTGACTCTCCTCTGGTTGTTGCGTGACTGCCCGACAAATTACCTGCGCCGATCAGCGGACATAAATCGTCGAGTTGTCCCGTGCTCGGTTCGCTCAGTGTCAAGCCTTGCGTTTCGCTGATCAAAACCAACCCTCCCGGAGCGTCGGATGTGTGGGAGTCGACAGCACCGATACCTTGCACATTAAATGGCAATGCGATGATCGGTCCCGCTGCACCAGTTGCATAGTTCCATGAACGCAAACGGTCATTCTGGGTGGCATTGTTGCGTTCCCAAATGACGAGCTGATTGCCTGAGAAAACGGCGTCGACCGGACTCCACGGCGCTTCAGTAAACCGCTCAAACAAAAGCAGTCCAGAAGTGGACAACGCCACCAGCCCCCCCGCGTGAACGACCAAGAAGCCTGTTTGAATTTCAAGGGGATGGACTCTGCGAATGAGCGGTTCAGCCCCTTCGGTAGTCGCATCGGTCCACGAGCCCACAGATTGACCTGTGAGGGGATCTAGCAGCAACACCGTTGCTTCTTCTACGTGCCCTAACGCGATGACGTTTTGCTGGATGGCCAATGAGTGACTGAGCGGAAGATTGGAGAATACAGTGGGCACTTCATTGGGATTCGATCGCACAATTAATTGAGATGAGCCATCGAGCTCTTGTGTGAGGGCAACGGCTGTTTCGGGGATATCATCAGATCCGGTGTAATTAAAATCTTGAAAGGCTGCTGCGCGATTGCCTGCAGCATCATCCACCACAACGGCCAAGGTCATGGTGCTCGTGTTCCATTGAGGGGCGTTCAATAAAAAGGGAACCACCAGCGTGTCTGTTGTTTGTCCCTGCCAAAGCCCTGATTGAGATGTCAATACATTGACGCCGTTTTCTGAACGCAATTCGACACGCCAAATCCCACCCTCATCGCGGTCATCATCCGCGATGAACTGAACAAAAAGAATCTCTCCAAAGGACTGGTCACTTCCATCATAAATGGGATTGATGATGGATACGGAAGGAGGCGTCTTGTCTCGGTTGATGCAGGATGTCAACGTCAAAACAACGGAAAGAAAGGCCAACCATTGAAGGCGTTGCAACCCGGTTTTGGATTTGTTCATAGCGCGAATTTACAGGCCTTTGTGCGATGTTGGAAACGTTGTCGATGCGTTGTGAATTACGTTCCGTGAAAACCGATTGGAGGTGGTTACCTTCACACCCCCAATTGCCATGAACGAATACAATCCCGCCGATACTCCGACCGCTCGAGGTCGATCCCGAACATCCAGTGCTGTGCCTGCCCACGAAGTGCTCGGTAAGTTGCAGCCTCAGGCGTTGCAGCTCGAAGAGGCTGTTTTGGGAGCCATGATGATGGAACAAACTGCGGTGAATTCCGTGATTGACGTCCTGAAGCCCGAAAGCTTCTATCGATTGGCTCATCAGCACATCTACACCGCCATCGTTGATTTGTTTAACGCCTCTGAACCCGTCGACTTGCTGACAGTGACGGAAACGTTGCGAAAAAGTGGCAATCTACAGCAGGTTGGAGGTGCTCAAGCCGTCGCTCAGTTGACGGCACGTGTTGCGAGCACGGCCAACATTGAAGCACACGCTCGCATTGTTGCGCAGAAGTACATCCAACGCGAATTGATTCGCGTGTCCGCCCGGATTACCCAAAAAGCATTTGAAGAGACTACGGATGTATTGGACTTGCTCGATGAGGCGGAAACCCAATTGTTCGAAGTTGCTCAAGGCAACATTCGCAAAAGCTATGAGTCGATGAGCACCATCATGCGGAAAGCACTGGAGGACATCGACAATGCGCGAAACCAAGAGGGAGGGATGAGCGGTGTGCCCACGGGGTTTGCTGATTTGGACAAATTGACCGGAGGATTCCAAAGGTCTGATATGATTGTACTCGCTGCCCGACCGGGTATGGGCAAGACGGCCTTCGTTTTGACCATGGCCCGCAATGTTGCGGTCGATTACAAAACGCCCGTGGCGGTATTCTCTTTGGAGATGTCAGCGGTGCAATTGGTGCAACGATTGATTTCTGCGGAGACGGAGATCAGTTCAGACAAATTTCGAAAAGGCAGCCTCGCGGCACACGAGTACACTCAATTGCACGAACGCATTGGCAAGCTGTCAGAAGCACCGCTCTTCATCGATGACACTCCGGCATTGAGTATTTTTGAGTTGCGCGCAAAATGCCGTCGTTTGAAATCAACAGCGGGTATCGAAATGGTGATCATTGATTACCTGCAATTGATGTCAGCGGGCTCTTCTACGGGCAATCGTGAGCAAGAAATTTCCAGCATTTCGCGATCGATTAAGAGCATTGCGAAGGAATTGGACATCCCCATTATTGCTTTGTCCCAGCTCTCGCGAATGGTGGAAACGCGGGGAGGAGATAAACGCCCTATCCTTTCAGATTTGCGTGAATCGGGTGCGATTGAGCAAGATGCGGACATCGTGGCCTTTATTTACCGAGCGGAATATTACGGATTGACGGAACACCCTGATGGAATTGATACCGCAGGACTGGGCGAGTTGATTCTGGCCAAGCACCGGCACGGCGCATTGGCCACCGTGAAGATGAGATTCATACAACGATTGGCGAAATTCACCAATTACGACACGTTTGCGAACCCGGTATTTGATCGCGGGGAACACCAGGATGGTTTGCGTCCCAATTCGGATTTCATGTCGGATCAACAGACAATGACTGTCCAGTCTAAGATGAATGACTCAGGAGAAGAGGGGGCTCCGTTCTAAGAGAAGATAGAATAGGGGCGACCCAAGGAAGGTTGTAACTTCGAGGCCATGATGAATACGCGGAATGGAGGACGTTATCTGCTCTTGGTAGCGTGTTTGTGGGGCGCTTTGGGCATGCGGGCTTCGCAGCTGCTGATCCCCATGGATGATAGCCAATCCAATCACTTGAAAGCCTATGGTTTGGCCTTTTGGCTGTTGGAGCAAGAAGTGGAAATTGAGTGGTTACTCAATTACAGAGGAGGGAGTTTTATGCTGCCCAACTTGCCCTCTGCGGTCAATGAATGTGTCATTCGAGGGATTAGCCACCAAGTGATAGCGGATGTGCAAGCCAGCCAAATTTTGCTTCAAATAGCAGATCCAGAATCCAATACAGAGCATGTGAAATTGGAGGTTGCTCCGAAAATAGCGGTCTACAGCCCTTCTGGAAAGCAGCCGTGGGATGATGCTGTGACCTTGGTCTTGACCTATGCCGAAATCCCTTACGAAGTGGTTTACGATGCAGAGATTATGGCAGGTACTTTGCCTGTTTACGACTGGCTCCATTTGCACCACGAGGACTTTACGGGCCAATACGGAAAGTTCTATAGATCCTACCGCAGTGCGGCCTGGTACCAAGACGAAGTTCAGCGACAAGAAGGCATGGCAAGGACCTTGGGCTTTGAGAAGGTCAGTGTGATGAAACGCAACGTGGCACTCAATATCCGTGATTTCATTTTGGGTGGAGGATTTCTGTTCACCATGTGTTCAGGGACGGATTCATTTGACATTGCTTTGGCTGCGGAAGAAACGGACATTTGTGATCCCGTGTTTGATGGCGATGGCATCAGTCCCGGCGCTCAAAACAACTTGGATTTTGATCGCGGTCTGGCATTCCGAGACTACCAGATCATCACCGACCCCTTGGTGTATGAATTTTCGGACATTGACGCCACCGAGGAGCACGGCAAGACCAAACAGCTCAATGATTTTTTCACACTCTTTGAATTTAGCGCCAAGTGGGACATCATTCCCACCATGCTAACACAAAGTCATGAGCGGGTTATCCCTGGATTTATGGGGCAAACAACGGCTTTCAGAAAGCGGTTTGTGCGACCAGATGTGACCATCCTCGGAGAAACGAAAAGCACACGGTCGGCCAAGTACATACATGGAACGTTGGGCCAAGGGCAATGGACCTATTACGGGGGGCATGACCCTGAAGATTATCGGCATTTGGTGAATGACCCTCCGACGGATTTGAACTTGCATCCCAATTCAGCAGGATATCGACTCATCCTGAACAACATCCTTTTTCCTGCAGCTCGAAAGAAGGAAAGGAAAACTTAAGTTCAGTTTTTGACCATAACGGCCAGCGTGAAGAGAAACATCTCTTCTTGAAACTCTTTGAAGTGGTAATCGAGCGGGCCGTTGGTCTTCTTGGCCATGCTCAAAAGACCGAGGCCTGCGCCTCCTTTTTGGCTGAATTCACTTTGGCATAGAACGTCTACGTATCGCACGCGCAATTCCTCATGCGTAAGGCCATTCACTTCGGACAAACGGCTGCGCAATTCAGCTGCCATTTCCAGATCGACAAGATTCCCACATTGAATTTGAAACCCCAGTGGAGTCAATTCAACCGTCAAGTGTAAATCCAATTTTCCGGTGTCATCAATCCAACCGTGCCGCGAGACATTTTGCAGGCACTCGATGAGAACGCTTCCAATTCGGTGCATTTGTTTACGGCTTGCCCCTGCACCCGATACGGCTGACTCTGTGAGTAACAGCAAAGAATCCGTTACATTTCCGTTCAACTCCCCCGAGTAACCCAGCAGAATATTGCCCTCCTGGTCTACTCCAACTTGCTGCTTAAAAGCGAGTTGGAGCTCTCGTAGGAGTTGGGGTTGTGTTATTGGGTTCATTGCTCAATTGGTGTGGTTAAATGTACTCATTTAATCGACGAAATACCGAATTAAACGCACGAGTTGTTTTGGGGCAATCTAGGCACGAAATAAATAACGGAGGTCGTGAAAGGGCGAATGTTTTCAACTTAGAACAACAACTTGTTGCTTGGTGATGGCTGTAAATCAGGGACTTCGACTTTATTATGTTAAATAGAAGGCGTCGTTTATCCGGCCACAAAACGGCGAAGACGCCGTTCATTCAAAAGGTTCTCTCCTTCTGGCGTCCGAATCATGTCGTAGAACGTGGGGTGAAGAAAATTCAAAGTGCGATTGAAATGCTTCTTTTCCAAGTGACATTTCCAAACGATCAAAGCCAATTTCTTGGTGGTGGACCAAGCGTGGTGGTTGAAACGTTCAGGCCTTGAAAACCCGTCAATCCAACGTTGAGCTTGTGCTAAAGTCGTAATGCTTGAGTACTCTTGAAAAGCGGCAGGATTCAGTGGAATGGACATGGTAAACCTTGTTTTGAGTTTGTTGACATGACAAATCAAAAAAGGCAGGCCGTAATGGATTTACGGAGGCGAATAATTCAAGGTTACTGGTAATGTTCCAGCGTTTTTTCGAGTTGATCTTTGATGAGCGATTTGAGCTCAAGTGGTTCAATGACTTCGACAGCAGGGCCGAGTCCCATGAGGAATTGAACCAATTCAAATGTGAGCAAGACATGGAGTTTCAGCTCGAATCGATTCGGGTCGAGTTGAATTAGTTCTTGGCTTGCATGGACCGGTTGACTGGAAAGGTATTCATATTGCAAACGATCGCAACGGACACGAATGTCCCGGGGATGCTCACTGATTTTGGAAATGCCAAAGCTGTGGACAAAAAATTCGTCGGCATTGAAGTTGGATTGAGGCTGAAATGTTTCTGCCGTCGATTCAACGGCTACAATGCGGTCCAAACCGTACGTCCGAAATTGTCCTTTAAGCTCATTCCAGGCAATGACATACCAACGATTGCGGTATTCTCGCAACAAATAAGGGTCGATGCTGTAGTCGGTAGCGTCCGTTGAAATGAACTTGCGGTGTGAAATGACGAGGCGCTTGCGATTGCGAATTCCTTGTAAAATCGGAATGAGATGCTCTGATCCACGAGTTGATGGGGCCGATTCAAATTGAACCACAGCATCCAAAGCTTGTGTGTCCAAATTCGGAGCGAGACGAAGTCGGTCATCAATTTTGCTAATGGCCTGATCGAATTGAGAGAAGATGGGCACATTCCTAAATTGAACAAGCGTTTTGGCAGCAAAGCGAATGGCGTCCAACTCCTCATCATTGAGCTGCAGGTTCTCAATCGAATAGCCCTCGTCCTCATAATAGTACCCGCGTTCATCCCGGTGGTAAACGATGGGGGCGAAATACCCCAAGGCGCCATCGTTGCGCATGGCATTCAAGTCTTTTTCCAACGTGGAAATACTGATCCGGTCACCGGCGCTCCCGTAAAGCGCTTCCTCACAAGCCAATCGCAAATCCTCCTTGCTCGGGTAGGCATTGGAGCGATTGGTCAGGCACCGGTCGATGGTGCGGTACCGGATGAGGGCGTATTTATTGGCTGGCATGTCCGTGTGCAGTTTTCAAGGTTACGACGGAATTGTTGGATCCTATTGATCCGAGAGAGACTCTGATGAATACTGGTTCATCAGATGCAATCCACGGGCAACATAATCCGGGTGGTATGTCTGGGATTTGCCGTTTTTAGGGAAAGGCTTTCCGGTATTGTGCAAATGGAAAGCATCTTGAAAGGCCTCGCGTTTGAGGTAACTGCCATAGGTTTGGTTGATCCAATCCACGCCAAACCGAATGGCTTCGTTGCCTCGGATGTCCCGGATTTGGACTTCTAGCAAGATGCACTTGTACCCCATGAGCTGGAAAGGACCCCATGAGGTAGCCAGGTTTCGCAAGGCCTCGTCACTGGCGTCAGCGAGATGGGCTGCAGTCACGTTTTCATAGCTGAGTCGGCTACCGTCTCGAACGGCTTGCAACTGATCGAAAACATGAGACTCGAAACGCTTTCCTGCAGGTTTTCGGCCACCCGTCTCCAATTGGATCAGCGCCATGAGGTAGGGGTATGGCAAATCAAATGCCTCCGCCCATTTCAGGGCCTCTTCGCTGTAGTTGCTCTTCGTTGCCCGGATTCCCCACCAGTCGCCTGGCCCCGTCCATTGCCCATCCAAACGACGTTGGAATTCCCAGCCTCCCCAGCTCAAGGTACCCAAAACAAGCAATGCCACCAGCGCGCGGACCCAACGCGCAGCGCGGAATTCGCGCAGATGTGCTTTATTGAAGTTTTGAGCAGGCATGATTTAGGCGAGAATCTGGGGCCAAAAGGCTTGCAGCCAAGCCCCTGCTGATTTCATGAAGGGCAGCAAGAAAAATGCGGGGATGAGGTTGAGCAATTTGAACGAACGAACGCCCAATAAATCCATCCCGAGAGCTAAAAGCAAGATGCCGCCCAACCCGGTATAGTCCTGGATCAGTTCCTCCGACCATTGGTTCCCGAAGCCTTGAAACATCCAGGTCAGAC
>ERZ887851.1961-NODE-1961-length-16805-cov-13.895582_pt1 | contig 16805 bp, 19 predicted proteins | sample MGYA00521100_ERZ887851 | MGnify/ENA primary metagenome ERZ887851 (study PRJEB32303, sample SAMEA104408602) | aquatic metagenome | biome: Brackish water; feature: Pelagic; material: water | place: Baltic Sea | collected 2014-06-06T16:11:00 | depth 11,444 m ...
AATATAATATATTATTTTTGTATCTCAATTTACAATTATGCTATTTAAAAAGAATAATAGTTCAGATATTAATGAAGATCAAATTGCATTAATTGAATATGCTCAAAATAGAATAAAATCTAAAAAAAGACTCTTCTTTCACTTCTCCATAATGATTATTGGGTTCATCTCTATGTTGACCTCTAATTTAATATTTGAGTTCAAAAAAGATATTATTTTATTTGATTTCCCTTGGTCCTATTGGTTATCCTCCACATGGTTTGTTCTGTTTTTTATTCACTTATTTAATGTCTATGTAACCAATAAATTTATGGGTAAAATGTGGGAGAAAAATCAAATGAAAAAATTGGTAAACAAACAACAAATTAAAATTGCTGAGATAAAAACTGAAATTGAAAAAGAAGCTAGAATTATTGCTGAATCTCAACTGTTCTCACAAAACAGTTCAAAAAATACGGTTACTTTAATTGCTGCTGCAAGTGAAAACAACATTATTGGTAAAGACAATAAATTAATCTGGCGTTTAAGTGATGATCTTAAACATTTTAAAGAATTAACAAAGGGACACTTTGTAATAATGGGAAGAAAAACTTTCGAATCAATGCCTAAGGCACTTCCAAACAGAACAAATGTAATTATTACTCGAAAAACAGATTATAAGGCTGAAAATGCAATAGTTGTAAATTCATTAGAAAAGGCGTTAAAAGTAGCTGAAAGCGATAACCAACCATTTGTTATTGGTGGTGGTGAAATATATAAGTTATCTATGGAAATAGCTGACAGAATTGAATTAACAAGAGTTCATACATCTATTGAAGGAGATACTTCATTTCCTGAAATTGATTTAGAAAAATGGCAAGAAGTTAAAAACGAAAAAAGACTTAAAAATGAAAAAAATGAATATGATTTTTCTTTTTTAAGATATGATAAAATCAACTAAATGAAAGCATATATATTTCCTGGTCAAGGATCTCAATTCACTGGAATGTGTCAAGATTTATTTTTAAAATATGATACGATAAAACCATTATTTACTAAAGCTGAAGAAATTTTAGAATTTGATATTTCTAAAATAATGTTTGAAGGCTCTAAAGAAGAATTAACCCAAACCAAAGTTACACAACCTGCTATTTTCATACACTCCATGGCAATCTTAAAAATTCTTGGAGAATCTTTTAAACCAGACTTAGTAGCCGGTCATTCACTTGGTGAATTTTCGGCATTAGTTGCTTCTGGAGTTATAAATTATGAGGACGGACTTAAGTTAGTTTCAATAAGAGCTAAAGCTATGCAAAAATCGTGTGAAAAAACAAATGGCACAATGGCTGCAATTCTTGCATTAGACGATAATATTATTGAACAAACATGTAAGGAAATTGAAGGAGTTGTTGTAGCTGCAAATTATAATTGTCCTGGACAAGTAGTGATTTCAGGAGAACTAAATGCAGTTAAATTAGCTTGTGAAAAACTTAGTAACGCTGGTGCTAGAAGAGCACTTTTACTTCCTGTTGGAGGAGCTTTTCATTCAGAATTAATGATTGATGCAAAAAAAGAACTTTCATTAGCTATTGAAAAAGCTTCATTCAATGTACCTATTTGTCCTATATATCAAAATGTAAATGCTAAGGCTGAAACATCAGTTGAAAAAATAAAAGAAAATTTAATATCTCAACTCACTTCTCCTGTCAAATGGAATCAAAGTATAGATCAAATGATAAAAAACGGAACAACACAGTTTATTGAAATTGGTCCTGGAAAAGTGCTACAAGGACTTGTGAAAAAAATTGATAGAAATACGGATGTTAGTTTTCCTGAGCTATAAAAAATTTATTTATTTTATCACAAATAAATCTAATTTGATCATTATCTAATTCTGAATGCATTGGAAGAGAAATAACTTGCTCAGACATCATATTAGATATTGTGAAATCTTCTTCTTTATAATTTTTATCTGAATAAGCTTTTTGTTTGTGTAATGGAATCGGATAATAAATACCATGAGGGATATTATTGTCGTTTAAGTATTTTGACAATTCATCTCTATTTCCATTTAAAACTCTCAAAGTATATTGATGAAAAACATGTGACTGACAATTATTTTTGACAATAGGAGTTAATAAATTTTTATTTTGATTTAACTCTTTGGAATACAATAAAGAAGCCTCTTTTCTTCTTTCATTGTAAAAATCTAACAATGGTAATTTTACTGATAATATTGCCGCCTGCACACTATCTAATCTTGAATTTACTCCTATTACATCATGATGATATCTAACATACATGCCGTGATTAACAATTCCCCTTATAGTATGTGCTAACTCATCATTATTTGTAAAAATTGCTCCTCCATCACCATAGCATCCTAAATTTTTAGAGGGAAAGAAAGAAGTAGTTCCTATGTCTCCAATAGTTCCAGACTTTAGATTAGAATTATTTGACGATAAATAAGTAGATCCTATTCCCTGTGCGTTATCCTCTATAACATAAAGACTATTAGATTTAGCTATATCCATAACCTTATCCATGTTAGCAACCTGTCCAAATAAATGAACTGGAATGATTGCTTTAGTTTTTGATGTAATTGCTTTAAGTATTTCATCACAATCAATGTTAAATGTATCCTCTTCGATATCAACTAAGACAGGTTTAAGCTGTAACAAGGCAATTACTTCAACAGTGGCAGCAAAAGTAAAATCAGATGTTATTATTTCATCTCCAGGCTGCAAACCTAAACTCATCAATGCTATTTGCAAAGCATCTGTTCCATTAGCGCATGGAATTACATGTTTTACGTTTAAATAACTTTCTAAATCGGATTGAAATTTTTTAACAGATGGTCCATTAATAAATGTACCGTTTTTAAAAATTTCTAAAACAGAAGAATCAACTTCATCTTTTATAAACTCGTATTGAGTCTTTAAATCTACCATCTGTAATTTTCTCATAGTATGAAATTTGTGTAAAAATAAGAAAATACAGAGTTTTAGAATGAATATATTTGCAAAATACTAAATGAGTATTTTTGTAAGTAAATGAGGGTAATATACAACATAGCAATAGTTCAAATAAAAGCTCTTTTATTTATACTTAAATTTTTAAATTCAAAAATTAGATCTTTCGTTGAAGAAAGAAAAAATGTTTTAGAAATTTTAGAGAATAATATTTCTAGAAATGACAATTACATATGGATACATGTGGCTTCACTGGGCGAATACGAACAAGGTCTTCCAATCTTTAAAGAAATTAAATCATTATATAAAAACCACAAAATAGTACTTTCATTCTTCTCTTCATCGGGTTATGAAGTTCGAAAAAACAATCCTATTAGTGATTTAACAGTTTACTTACCATTAGATACTAGTACAAATGCAAAAAAATTTATTTCATTAATAAATCCAAAAATGGTATTTTTTGTTAAGTACGAATTTTGGCCAAATTATCTAAAAAATTTAAACAATAACAACATCCCTACTTTTCTTCTAGCTGGTTTGTTTAGAAAAAATCATTGGTTTTTCAAATGGTATGGATTAGGGTTTTTAAATATCTTAAAATCATCCATAACACACTTTTTTGTTCAAAATAAAGATTCAATGGAATTATTATTAAATCATAATATCACCAATTGTACGTTAATGGGAGATTCTAGGTTTGACAGGGTTAATGCTTTATTAGATCAAAATAATGATATTGAAAATATTAAAGAATTTATCGGTAATAAAATTTGTTTTGTTGCCGGAAGTACATGGAAAGAAGATGAATCTCTATTCGTTGATTATATAAATGAAAACGATAATGATTTGGTATGGATAATTGCACCTCATCAAATCAACTCAAAACAAATAACGAATTTTCAAAAAAGAATTAAATATAAAAGCATTCTTTTTTCTAATTTAAATGAAAGAAATATTAATACATCTAAAGTTTTAATAATAGACTCTATAGGCTTACTAACTAGGCTTTATAGCTATTCTGACATTTCTTATGTTGGTGGTGGAATGAGTAACTCTGGATTACACAATATTCTTGAGCCTGCTGTTTTTAAAAATCCTGTTTTAATTGGTGAAAACTACTTTAATTTTCCCGAGGCTAAGGACCTTATCTCAAAAAATGGAGTTATAAGTGTAAAAAACTCTACAGAATTTAAAAAAAATCTAAATGAATTAATTGAAAATAAAAAGAAAAGAGTTGTAATGGGGAAAAATAATTTTGATTATATTAAATCAAGTCTTGGTGCTACTAAAAATGTTATTTCATATTTAAAAGTAAGAAAATGAAAAAAATAGTTCTGTCATTTTCAATTTTACTATCATTTATACTAAATGCACAAAATCCGGTTGGAGCTTGGGAAAGAGTTCATGTTTCTAAGGATGGAAAAGAATTAAAAAGTGTAGTCATTTTTTCTGAATCACATCAAAGTATTAGTGTTTATGAAAGTAAAACAGGAAAACTTATTCATTCAAATGGAGGTACTTGGAAATTAGAAGATATAACTATGACTGAAGTTGTTGAATTTGATACTGATAATCCAGAGAGAGTTGGTAGTGCTGTTGTTTTTGATATTAATATTGATGATCAATTTTTAGAAATAGTTGGCAGTGAAATAAAATTTTCTAGATTAGACAAAGGAGCGCCAGGAAACTTAAATGGTGCATGGTTAATGTCAGCTAGAATAAGAGATGGTAAAAAACAAGAAAGAGATATTTCTAGACCTAGAAAAACAATGAAAATTCTTTCTGGAACAAGATTTCAGTGGATAGCATATAATACCGAAACAAAAAAATTTATGGCTACAGGTGGAGGAAGCTATTCGACTGTAAATGGCAAGTACACTGAAAATATTGAATACTTTTCAAAGGATCTTACTAGAGTTGGAATGCAACTTGAATTTGATTATAATTTAAATAATGAAAGATGGAATCATAGTGGGTTTAGCAGTAAAGGAAAGCCTATTGATGAAGTATGGATTCAAAGATAAATTAGATATCTTTTAATATTTCAACTAATTTTACACAAAATAAAATATGTCAAAAAAACCTTTAATTTTAGTTACAAATGACGACGGAATATCAGCTCCAGGAATTAGAATGCTAATTTCTGCAATGAATGAAATAGGTGATGTAGTTGTTGTAGCACCTGACAGTCCCCAGTCTGCTATGGGACATGCTATAACAATAAATTCAACTTTGCATTGTAACGCTATAAAAATTGATGACGGTCCTCAAAAAGAATATTCTTGTTCAGGTACACCAGCAGATTGTGTAAAATTAGGGATAAATGAAATCCTAGATAGGAAACCTGACTTATGTGTTTCTGGAATTAATCATGGATCAAATTCTTCAATCAATGTTATCTATTCAGGAACTATGAGTGCAGCTGTAGAGGCAAGTGTTGAAGGTATTCCTGCTATAGGATTTTCATTATTAGATTACAGCTGGGATGCAGATTTCGAAACTATAAAAGAACATGTAATTAACATTACTAAAAAAGCTTTACATCAGGGTATTCCAAAAGGAAATGCCTTAAACGTAAATTTCCCTAAATTAAAAAAGAAAGAAATAAAAGGAATTAGAATTTGTCGGCAAGCTAATGCTTATTGGGTTGAAAAATTTGATAAAAGAACAAATCCGCAAGGAAAAGAATATTATTGGCTCACTGGTGAGTTTATAAATAAGGACAAAGGAGAAGACTCAGATGAATGGGCACTTGCAAATGGATTCATTTCAATTGTTCCTGTGAAATTTGACATGACTGATCATGACAATATTAAAAAATTAAAAAACTGGGATTTTTAAATCAATGAAATATTACATAATAGCTGGAGAAGCGTCAGGTGATTTGCACGGATCAAATTTAATAAAAGAAATTATTGCACTAGATCCAAGTGCTGAGATTAGAGCTTGGGGAGGAGATAAAATGAAAAGTGCTGGAGCTAAAGTTGTAAAACATTTTAAAGATTTAGCATTTATGGGTTTTTATGAAGTACTGATTAACATAGTGACTATTTTAAAGAATATCAGCTTTTGTAAAAAAGATATTCTTGAATTTAGTCCAGATAAAATAATTTTTATTGACTATCCTGGATTTAATATGAGGATCGCAAAATGGTCAAAAAAATATAAATTCGAGACTGTATATTATATCGCACCTCAACTTTGGGCATGGAATGAAAAGAGAATAAAAAATATTAAAAAATATATTAATTCCTTGTATGTTATTCTTCCTTTTGAGAAAGAATTTTTTGAATTAAAACATAATTACCCAGTAAAATTTTTGGGTCACCCATTAGTTGACAGTATTAGTAATTTTAAAAAAAACTACGACTCTTCAAAAGAACAAATAATATCTAATAAAAAACCGGTAATTGCAATTTTGCCTGGAAGCAGAAAACAAGAAATTAAAAAGATTTTAAACACAGTAATTAAAATAGTTGAATATTTTCCCAACTATCAATTTATTGTAGCAGGAGCACCAAATATTGAACTTAATTATTACAACTCAAGTCTAAAAAATAAAAATATAAAAGTAATTGCAAATAAAACTTACGAGCTTCTTTCAATATCGACTGCAGCTATTGTAACAAGTGGAACAGCAACGCTTGAAACTGCATTATTTAAGGTTCCTCAAGTGGTTTGCTACAAGAGCAGTTATTTTAGTTATTTTATTGCTAAACTAATTGTGAAAATTAAATATATTTCACTTGTAAATCTTATAATGGACCAGCAAATCGTTAAAGAATTAATACAACAAGATTGCAATAAAGTTAATATCACAAATGAACTCAAAAAAATTTTAAATTTAAATCATAGAAAATCATTGCTAATTAAATATGATGAATTAACTTCAGTTCTAGGAAATTACGGGACTAGTAAAAGAGTAGCTTTAGACATAATAAAAAAATAATATTGTGAAAATTGATGGAACAGATAAAAAAATAATTCTTGAACTTACAAATAATTCAAGAACACCAGTTTTAGAAATATCTAGGAAAATTGGTATTTCTGGAGCAGCAATTCATCAAAGAATAAGAAAGCTAGAAGAATCTGGTTTAATTAGTGGACATCACTTAAAATTAAATCCAAAAGTATTGGGTTACTCAACTCTAGCGTTTGTAGGTGTACATTTTGATAAAGCTGAAAGAAATTCTGAAGCAATAAAATCCATGAAGAATATTCCTGAGATTTTAGAATGTCACTACACAACTGGTAATTGGAGTGTTCTTATAAAAATATTATGTAAAGACAACGAAGATTTAATGCTGATCTTAAATAAGAAAATCCAATCTATAAAAGGGGTTTCGAGAACAGAAACATTTATTTCCTTAGAACAACAAATCGATAGACAAATAACTATTTCTTAGAATTAATTATAAAGAATAATATAATTAAAGTCAATATTACTGAAATAAAATTACCAACTATCATTGACAAACTTTCCAAATTAATTCCATGTATAAACCATAAAACTAAACCTGAAACATATAAAAGATAAGTAGTAAGAGATAAACCCTCAACAGATTTGGTTTTAAACACCTTTAATACTTGAGGAACGAAAGCAATTGTGGTTAAAAATGCAGCAGCAAAACCAATTATTTCACCCCCACTAAATAGCCAATCTAACATACTATATTTATTATTTTACCTGGAACAACTATAATTTTTTTAATATCTCTTTGATTTAAAAATTTATTTAATCTTGGATCTTCTTTCAAAGTCTTTTTAATTTCTTCTACATTCAAAGATACTTCTAAATTCAATTTGAACTTCATTTTTCCATTAAAAGATACTGGGTATTCAAATGAAGTTTCCTTTACGAATTCTGAATTAAAAGCAGGAAAATCTTCAAAAGATATTGTATTCGAATTCCCTAACTTATTCCATATTTCTTCGCAAATGTGAGGAGCAAATGGCGATAACAAAATTGTTAAATTTTTTAAAATATGCAGATTATTACACTTTATTAAACTTAATTCATTTACACAGATCATAAAAGCACTTACCGAAGTATTGAATGAAAAATTATTAATATCCTCTTCAATTTTCTTTATTGTTTTATGTAAAATCTTTAAACTTTCTTTTGACGGATTTTCATTACTAACATAAAATTTTCCTGTTGAATGAAACAAATTCCAGTATTTTTTCAAAAAAGAATACGTTCCTGAGATACCTGCAGTATTCCATGGTTTGGCTTGTTCAATTGGTCCAAGAAACATTTCATATAATCTTAGAGTATCTGCTCCATAATCATTACAAATTTGATCAGGATTTATAACATTATATTTAGATTTTGACATTTTTTCAACTTCTCTATGTACAATAAATTTACCATCAAAAGATTCGAAATTTGCATCGTTAAATTGAGGTTGCCAATTTCTAAAAGCATCTAAATCTAATTCGTTATTTATATTAACAAATTGCACATCAACATGAATAAGTTGAGTTTTAACATCTTTGACTATTCCTTTAGAAAAATAATTATCTGTTCCAACTTCTCTTGAAATAAAAGCACTATTTCCAAGAATCATTCCCTGATTAATTAATTTCTTAGCATAATCTTTTACAGGCACTAGGTCTAAGTCATATAAAAAATATTGCCAAAATCTTGAATATAATAAATGTCCTGTAGCGTGCTCACTACCACCAATATATACATCAACTTCCTTCCAATAATTTAGAGATTCTTTAGACGCAAATTCTTTGTTGTTATTTGAATCCATGTATCTATTAAAATACCATGAACTTCCCGCCCAACCTGGCATAGTGTTAAGCTCTAATCTAAAAACAGTTTTATTATCGATTAAAGAATTAGCTACAACTTTGTTATTGATAGTGTCCCACGCCCATTCTTTTGAGTTACCTAATGGTGGTTTACCATCTTCAGTAGGTAAATACTTGTCTACATCTGGAAGAGCTATAGGAAGGTAATTCTCATTAATCATAACAGGGAAGTTATCCTTGTAATAAACGGGGAATGGTTCTCCCCAATACCTTTGTCGACTAAAAACAGCATCTCTAAGCTTGTAATTAATTTTGTGAACACCTTTATTTAATTGTTTTAATTTTTCGGTAGCTAAATTTATACCATCCTTATAATTCAACCCGTTCAAAGATTCTGAATTTGTCAAAACAAATCCATCTTTACTTTGAAAAGCCTCTTTAGAAATATCCTTATCAAGAAAAATATTTTTTATAGGTAAGTTGAAAAACTTAGCAAAGTTATAATCTCTTTGATCACCACATGGAACTGCCATAACAGCTCCAGTTCCGTATCCAGCTAAAACATAATCAGAAATCCATATTTCAAGCTTTTCATTATTAAGAGGATGAATAGCATAGGCACCAGTAAAAACTCCGCTAATTGATTTAACATCAGACATTCTTTCTCTTTCTGTTTTTTTACTAGATTTTTGTATGTAATTTTTTATAGAATTTAAATTTCTATCTGTTGTTATATGTTTAACAAAAGGATGTTCAGGAGCTAATGTCATAAAAGAAACTCCATAAATTGTATCTACTCTAGTTGTGAAAACTTCTATTTGTTTATCAAAGTTTTCTACATCAAAACTTACCATAGCTCCCTCAGATTTACCAATCCAATTCCTTTGCATTTCTTTTAAAGGCTCCGGCCAATTTATATCATTTAGTCCACTTAATAGCCTTTCAGAATATGCAGAAATTCTAATACTCCATTGAGTCATTTTTTTTCTTAATACTTCATGACTTCCTCTTTCAGAAAGTCCATCTATGATTTCATCATTTGCGAGAACAGTTCCTAATTTAGGGCACCAGTTTACATCAATTTCTGACAAATAAGCCAATCTATAGTTAAGTAAAATTTGATCTTTTTCATTAGAATTAAACGAGTTCCATTCTTTAGAGTCAAATTCTTTAATTTCTTCGCTTTGAGAAGCAAAAATATTGGCATTACCATTTGACTCAAAAATTGATGTTAATTCAATTATATCTCTAGATTTATTAGTGTTTAAATCATACCAAGAATTAAAAAGTTTTATGAACATCAACTGAGTCCATTTATAATAGTTTTTATTTGAAGTTCTAATTTCTCTAGACCAATCGAATGAAAACCCTAATCTATCTAATTGCTCTCTATACCTTGAGATGTTTTCATTTGTAGTCTCCAAGGGGTGTCTACCGGTCTGAATAGCATATTGTTCTGCAGGAAGACCAAAAGAATCGTATCCTTGAGGATGCAAAACATTAAATCCTTTTAATCTCTTATATCTTGAATAAATATCACTTGCAATATAACCTAATGGATGACCAACATGAAGTCCAGCACCAGAGGGATAGGGGAACATGTCTAATATATAAAACTTTGGAAGTTTGCTGTTATTTTGAGCTTTGAAAGTATTATTTTCAGCCCAGAATTTTTGCCATTTATTTTCAATTTCCTTAAAGTTATACAACATGCTTAAATTTAAAGTAACAAAAATACATTTATTGTACGAATAGGAAAAGTTTAAACCACATAACCTAATGAATTAAAAAGGTTTAGTATTTTTACTAAAAATATAACATAACTCTAATTGGCTATTTCTAAAAACAGAAGACTTTTAACATCATACTTTTCAGTAGTTTTAAGTATTTCCATTGTTTTATTTATGATGGGTGCTTTTTTTCTAATTGCATTCAACGCCAGTAAGATATCCGATGATTTTAAAGAAAAAATCCCAATAACCATTTATTTAAAAAATGATGCTAAAAAAATAGAGATAGAACAACTGATCAAAAAACTTAATTTAAAGGACTACACCAACTATTTAAACTATATTTCAAAAGAAAAAGGAGCCGAAATTTTAATAAATGAAATTGGTGAGGATTTTATTGAATTTTATGGAACAAATCCTCTTTTAAACTCCATTGATGTATTTCTTAAATCTGAATTTGTAACAACTTTAGTTTTTGATGAAATCTCAAGTGAACTTAATAAAACAGATTTTGTAGATGAAATTATTTATGATGCCCCATTAGTGTCCCTAATCAATGATAATATCAATAAAATTAAATATTGGATTTTAGGTATTGCTATGTTTTTTCTAATTATTTCAATTGTAGTGATTAATAGCTCCATTCGACTTTCGATATATTCTAATAGAATGAACATTAAAACTATGCAAATGGTTGGTGCAACAAGAAGATTTATAAGAAAACCTTTTATAAATACTCATATTAAATTAGGGCTAATAGGTTCTTTAATAGCTGTTATTATGTTGAGTTCATCTCTATACTATATTCAAATCAACTTTGAATATTTTAATTTTGAATCGGATATGACTTTAATAATTTCAATGTTTGGTTCAATTTCAGTTTTTAGCATAATTATTACTTATTTATGCACCTTTTTTGCAACTCAAAAATTTTTAAAAATTAAAATAGAACAACTTTACTAATGAAAAATAAAAATTCAAATAAAAAAACGTTTGTTTTTGAAAAGAAAAATTATGTAGCAATGCTTATTGGATTAGCATTTATCACAATTGGTTTTATTCTAATGTCTGGCGGAGGCAGTGAAGATCCTAATGTGTTTAATCCCGAAATATATAATTTCAGAAGAATAAAATTAGCTCCAACACTTGTTTTGATTGGATTTGGAATTCAAGTTTATGCTATTTTATTAAATCCTAATAAGAAATAAATGGATTATTTTGAATCTATTATTTTAGGTGTTGTTCAAGGATTAACTGAGTTTTTACCAATATCTTCTAGTGGCCATTTAGAAATTTCAAAAGCAATTTTAGGAAATGATTTTTCTAATAAAGAAAGTTTACTTTTTACAATAGTTTTACATTTTGCTACAGCACTGAGTACTATTGTGTTTTTTAGAAAAGATATATCACAAATTATTTTAGGCTTATTTGATAAAAATGATAAAGAATCCTTTAAATTCTCAATATCTATAATTATATCAATGATTCCTGCAGTACTAATTGGTCTTTTTTTTGAAGAAACTATTAATTCGTTCTTTAACGGAAATTTAATTCTAGTTGCAGCAATGCTATACGTTACTGCTCTATTATTATTCCTGTCAGATGTAATAAAACTTGATAGTAAAGAGATTAGCTATAAAAATAGTTTTATAATTGGTATAGCTCAAGCAATTGCAATTCTTCCAGGAATTTCAAGAAGTGGAGCAACTATTGCTACAGCGGTAGTTATTGGAATTGATAGAGAAAAAGCTGCAAGGTTTTCATTTATAATGGTTATCCCTTTAATTTTTGGAAGTATGGCTAAGTCAATTATAGATAATGGAATTACATTTGAAAACTTTGATTTATTTTCAGTTGCTCTAGGCTTTATATCAGCATTTATCACAGGGCTTATAGCATGTAAGTGGATGATATCTCTAGTCAAAAAAAGTAAATTATATTATTTTTCGATTTACTGTTGTATTGTTGGATCTATAATTATTTATTATTCTTTAAAAAATGGAATTTAATAAGGAATCATTTTTAGAAGGCAGAATACTTTTAATTAATAAACCTTTAAACTGGACTTCATTTCAAGTAGTTAATAAAATAAGATGGCTAATTAAAACCACATTTAATATTAAAAAAATCAAAGTGGGTCATGCTGGCACTTTAGATCCTTTAGCTGAAGGCTTGCTAATACTATGCACTGGAAAGATGACTAAAAAAATTGACCAGTTTCAAAAATTAAATAAAACATACACAGGTAAATTTTTTTTAGGAGCCACTACTCCTTCTTATGATTTAGAAACTGAAGTAAATTCAAAAAAATCTATTGATCATATAACTGAAGAATTAATTTTAAAAATTACTGAAGAATTTAAAGGTAAAACTATTCAAATTCCACCAATATATTCAGCAATAAAGCACAAAGGAAAAAAATTATATGAATTTGCTAGAAAAGGTGAAACAGTAAAAATTAAAGAAAGAGAAATTTTTATTTCAGAATTCTTGATAACAAAAAAACAACTTCCTGAATTAGATTTTATTGTTAATTGTAGTAAAGGAACCTACATAAGATCATTAGCTAATGATTTTGGAAGGAAATTAGAATGTGGAGCCTATTTGTCAAAATTAACAAGAACAGCTATAGGAGATCATTTATTAAAGGATTCTATTTCAATTGAAGATTTTGAAAAGACCCTAAGTTAGAAAGTTTAAAAATTGTTCTCTTGAAATTTCCTCAGCCCCTAAAGATTTCAAATGTGCGCTTGGAACTTGGCAATCTATCAACTTATATCCATTTTTAGTTAATTCTTTAATTAAATGAATAAATCCAATTTTACTAGCATTATTTTCTTTACTAAACATACTTTCCCCACAAAAAACATCACCTAAATCAATTCCATAAAGCCCGCCAACTAGTTCAAAATCTTTCCAGACTTCAACTGAAAATGCATGACCTTCATTGTGTAAAAGATTATATGCTTTTTTTAATCCATCAGTAATCCATGTTCCATTTTGACCAAATCTTTTAACTGATGCACAACATTCCACAACCTGGTCAAATGACTGGTTAAATGTTACATTAAAACTACCATCTTTTAAGATTTTTTTAGTTGATTTAGAAATTTTCAAATTTGCTGGAAATAAAACCATTCTAGGATCTGGACTCCACCAAACTAAATAGTCATCACTTTCAAACCATGGAAAGATCCCTTGCTTATAAGCTTGTAATATTCTTTTTGGATCTAAATCTCCACCAATAGCAACAATTCCATCATTATTTGCTGATAACGCTGACGGAAATATATGTTCGCTATTTAATTGATGCATTTATTTATTAAAAAGGCAGATCGTCTGGCTCATTATCGCTTATATTGTCAGCTGGTTCAAAAGCATCAGCTGGTGGAACTGGAGGAATACTTGATTCTGAATCATCAGTCATAACCTTTTCGATTCTCCAGCCTTGAATTGAGTTAAAATACTTCACTTCTCCTTGTGGACTTTCCCATTCTCTTCCTCTTAAATTGATGTCTACTTTAACTGATTCGCTAACTTTATAGGAATTTAAAATGTCACACTTATCCTGAATAAATTCAATTAAAAGGTCTTGTGGGTATTGTTCTTCTGTTGTTATAACTAATTCTCTTTTTCTAAAACCGTTGCTTCCGTATTCTTTTGTTTCGTTAATTAGTTTGATTTTTCCTGTAATATCCATTTTATTAAATAATTTTTTATAAAATTAAAGAATTTTTAGAACCTATTTTAGGTAAATAAAAGATTTATAATCAATAATATTAACAACTTGATCAAAATAAAAAAAATAAGATCTTTTTATAAGAACGAATTAATAGATTTAGCCAGATCTTGGAACTCATTGTCAGACACTTTAACTTTCTTCTTAAAGTTAACATCATCCATTGAATTTAATGGAATTAAATGGACATGAGCATGAGGCACTTCTAGTCCAATAACAGAGAGACCTATTCTATTACAAGAAACTGCTTTCTTTAATGCTTTAGCAATTTTCTTAGAAAAATTCATTAAATCTAAATAATCTTTATCATCTAAATCAAAAATAAGATCTACCTCTTTTTTAGGAATACATAGTGTATGACCAAATGCATTTGGATTTATATCTAAAAAAGCAAAGCAATTAGATGTTTCTGCTACTTTATAACAAGGTATTTGTCCGTTTATAATTTGAGTAAAAATAGAATTCAAGATTTATCTGTTAATAGAAATGATTTCAAACCTAAGAGTTCCATTTGGAACTATTACTTCGGCAACTTCACCTACTTTTTTACCTAAAAGGCCTTTACCAATTGGCGAACTAACCGAGATTTTTCCTGATTTTAAATCAGCTTCACTTTCTGCAACTAATGTGTAATTTACTTGCATTTGATTATTTAAATTCTTGATTTCAACCTTGGAAAGAACCAAAACTTTACTAAGATCAAGTTGAGATTCATCGATTACCCTAGCATTAGAGAAAACTTCCTCTAACTTCGATATCTTCATTTCTAACATGCCTTGAGCCTCTTTTGCAGCATCATATTCAGCATTCTCACTCAAATCTCCTTTATCTCTAGCTTCGCCTATTGCATTTGAAGCCTTTGGTCTTTCAATATCTTTTAAATGACTTAATTCATCTTTAAGTTTTTTTAAACCTTCTATTGTATAATAAGAAACATCACTCATAATCATTATTTTAAAACAAAAAATCCCTATTTATTTGGGATATAAAGCTAATATACGAAATTATTAAATCTATAATATTTTGATTAATTTCATTAAATAATGATACGTATGAAAAGTATACTGATTTTGTCTTTTATTTTGATCACTTCATGTTCAAAAAATGAGATAAATAGAAATCCATATCTACAAAATATAAGTTTTGAAAAAACAATAAACCTTAATTTGCCACAATATGATAATTTAAATTATAATGGTGGAGCCATTTATTTAAGTTCGGGCGGAATAAAAGGGTTAATCTTATTTAATTTTAGCAATCAGATATTTGCTTGGGAAGCTAGTTGTCCTAACCAGTATCCTTCGTCATGTACAACTATGGAAATAGACGGAGTACAAACAGTTTGTAATTGTGATGATTATAAATACAGTTTAGCAACTGGACAATTACTTTCAAACTCTGAAAATGATTCCTATCCAATGAAAATGTATTTTTCTAAAAAAAATGGTAATTCAGTCCGAATATCGAACTGAATTACCAAATTAAATTAGCAAGTAATATTAAAATTTATAGTTTAGACCAAAAGAGATGTTTCTTCCCATTTCATGGATACCCATCTTTTTGAATCTTGACAAATGATCAAAGTATTCCGTATCTAATAAATTATTAATAGACCAGACAAAACCTAAATTATTGTTAGTTAGATTAAATTCATGACTTCCAGTAAGATTCATCAGTAAATATGAATCTGTTGCAGTTTCAAATTGTCCAATATTATTTTGTTTTCCTTTAGAAATGATACTAATCTTATAATTATTATTATTAAAATCTAAATTAAACGCATGTTTGAAAGTAAAAGGTGATATAAATGGCAAATAGCCACCCTCAGATTTTTCACCTGAAACATACTCTAATGATGTTTTGTAAGAAAGCCAATCTAATGAAGTAGATTTAGAAAAATAAAGTTCACCACCCATTAAAGATGCATCAGTTTGAGAATAATTATAAACTGGCATAGAATTAATTGTTTGTCCTGTAGGTTCTAAATAGATATAGTCTTGAATAGAGTTATAAAAAATATCTAAACCAAAACTAGAGTCTGAATCAAAAGAAGAAATAGAAATATCCGTTTGAAAGTTTTTTTCCTCAATTAAATTACTATCTCCAATTTCATATTGAGCAGTTCCGTGATGAACTCCATCTGAAAATAACTCTGAAAGATTAGGTGCTCTATAACCATTTGAAAAATTAAGTCTAAAAATTTTATTTTCAGAAAAATTTCTTTTAAATCCTAAAGATGATGTGAAACTATTATAATTCTTATCAAAACTTGAAGTTGTTATTTTTCTATTATCAGTTCTAAGACCAATTAAAACATCCCATTTTGAAGTATGTATATGAGACATAGCATATACTCCAAAGTCTTTTTTATCAGCATTTGGTATTAATTCTTCCTCTCCATAATTAGTGTTAGTTTGAGATAAAACGTTAGCTCCAAAGATTAATTCTAATTTTTTAGTTTTTGGAAAAATATATTTAAGATCAAAAGTTGTTGTCTCTAAATCCATATTTAACGCAGGACCCTCTACATGTTCGTCGTGGTCATCATCATGATCGTCATCATCATGTTCATCATCATCATCATCATCATCTCCATGATCGTCGTCATGATCGTCATGCCCT
>ERZ887851.1965-NODE-1965-length-16781-cov-5.227490_pt1 | contig 16781 bp, 13 predicted proteins | sample MGYA00521100_ERZ887851 | MGnify/ENA primary metagenome ERZ887851 (study PRJEB32303, sample SAMEA104408602) | aquatic metagenome | biome: Brackish water; feature: Pelagic; material: water | place: Baltic Sea | collected 2014-06-06T16:11:00 | depth 11,444 m ...
TGTGTTAAGCACGCCGCCAGCGTTCGTCCTGAGCCAGGATCAAACTCTCCGTTGATGTTTTTGTTGATGCCCGAAGGCATCTCACTCAACGAATATGAGTGATGCTGGCAGACACAAGCTGGTGCTTGTATCAACCAAAGGAACCGTTAGGGATGGCTGCAGCCCGAAGGTGTCAGCCAATTCCATAACGGAGTTATTTTGGCATCGATATATGGCACGCTGTTGAGTTCTCAAGGATCGTGTGCTGCTGAGCGCGCCTCCGATGGAGACCGTTCTCAGGGCAACCCTTTAACGTTATTCGAAAGGTTTTCCTAAGTCAAGTTAGCTGTCTGTGACCTGCGCCACAACACTGCCGAATCTGATTTGGAGAACCTAGCTCGCTTTTGCTTCTCTACTGCAACTCGCGGATCCGGCCTACCCGTGGTGACCACGGTGTCCGGTGCTTCCTAGCGAGCGAGCTGACTATACGCGCCCTGAGAATGCAGAGTCAAATCGCCTGACGGATTGACTCCTAAGCGGGCTGATCGGCTACGACTTCAACTCCGGCGATTGTGCGTTTTCCTCTGCGCAGCACCAGGAAACGACCACCAAGCAAATCGGCGACACGGGGCTGCCAGGTGTCGTCGGTGATGCGTTGATTGTTGACGTAGGCGCCACCTTCATTGATCGTACGCCGGGCTGCACCCCTCCCGGCAACGAGTTCGCTTCGAGAAAGCAGCTCAACAATGCTGGGGAGAAGGCCGTCAGTTATTTCAGCAGCGGACACCTGCGCGCCCGGAACTTCGCTGAGCGCTGCGGCCAGGGTGTCTAGGGGCACATCACCAATATCGGCGTGTCCAAATAGGGCCCTGGAGGCCGTTTGAACCGCCTCGGTTGCCTGCGCACCGTGCACGAGAGTGGTCATTTCCGTGGCCAGACCAAGTTGCGCGGCTCGTTGATGGGGCTGATCAGCGGTCGCCTCCTGCCATTGCGTCAGAAGATGGGCATCGCTGCTGCTGTAGAGGCGGGCATACGTCATGACATCACGATCATCGCTATTGAGCCAGAACTGGTAGAAGGCATAGGGGGTGGTCATGACCGGGTCAAGCCAGATCGTGCCCGATTCGGTCTTGCCAAATTTAGTGCCGTCAGATTTGGTAACCAATGGCGTAGTGAGGGCGTGCACACTTGCCCGCTCCACTCGGCGGATGAGGTCGGTTCCCGCGGTGATGTTGCCCCACTGGTCTGACCCTCCCGTTTGCAATCGACAATTGTACTTTCGGTACAACTGTAGGTAGTCATGAGCTTGGAGCACCTGATAACTGAATTCGGTGAACGAAATGCCAGCATCAGCGAGTCGAGCCGCCACGGCTTCACGATCAAGCATTCGGTTGACGCTGAAGTGTTTGCCGATATCCCGCAAGAACTCCAGGACCGAGACTTCATGCGTCCAGTCGTAGTTGTTCACCATTTGAGCGGCGTTAGGGCCGGTAAAGTCAAAGAACCGCTCCAACTGCGACTTCACCCGGGTACTCCACTGCTCCACAATCTCAGCACTATTTAACGCGCGTTCGCCACTGGATTTCGGGTCGCCAATCAAGCCGGTGGCGCCGCCCACCAACGCAAGAGGTACGTGCCCGGCCCGTTGAAAACGAGCGACGGTAAGTATTTGCAACAGGTTACCCAGATGCAGACTGGGCGCCGTGGGATCGAACCCGCAGTACAGCGTCATCGGACCCTGGTCCAAATCACGCGCCAAGGCTTCGATCTCGGTGCTTTGGGCGATAACTCCCCGCCGCTGCAGGTCATCGACTAACGCATTCACAAGCCACCATTGTTCCCTACCTCCACTGCCAACCATTCGACCGGTGGCCGTACGGCGACACGAGCTCGGTTGCGTTAGCGGACAGACCAGTTTCGAGCACCCTCAATGAGGCTGACGCAACCGGTGAGTTGTTCTCGCACCGACGCTCGTGCGGTGCCACCCGTGGTCGATCGCGAATCAACCGACCCGGTCACGGTGAGCACATCACGCACGTCGGGAGTGAGATGAGCGGAGATATCGAGTAGGTGGTCGTCGGTGAGGGCGTCTAGCTCTATGCCATGGTTTTCAGCGACGCGTACACACTCGCCTGCGATTTCGTGAGCATCTCGAAAGGCGACTCCTTGCCGAACGAGCCACTCGGCAATGTCGGTCGCTAGCGAGAATCCCTCGGGCGCCGATGCTTCGATCCTAGATACGTCAAACCGCAGGGTTGCCACCATGCCGGTCATGGCCGGCAGTACCAAATGCAACTGATCGATCGAATCAAAGACCGGCTCCTTGTCCTCTTGAAGGTCTCGGTTGTAGGCAAACGGAAGTCCCTTCAACGTGGCAAGGAGGCCGGTCAGATTGCCGATGAGTCGACCACTCTTTCCTCGGGCGAGTTCTGCCACGTCGGGATTCTTTTTCTGGGGCATGATGGACGACCCCGTCGACCAGGCATCGTCAAGGGTGGCCCAGCCGAATTCGCGAGAGGTCCACAAGATCACCTCTTCGCCAAGTCTGGACAGGTGCACACCGATCATCGCGGTGATGAATAAGAACTCCGCGACCCAATCTCGATCACTGACCGCGTCGATGGAATTGGCCAACACCGCGTGGAATCCCAGGCTTGCCGCAACCGCATGCGGATCAAGACCGAGTGATGAGCCGGCAAGTGCCCCGGCTCCCATCGGTGACCGGCCCGCCCGATCGTCCCAATCCTGCATTCGTTCCACATCGCGCGCGAGGGCGTGAATGTGTTTGGCCAGTTCGTGACCGAAGGAGACTGGTTGCGCATGCTGCAGATGCGTGAAGCCGGGCGCCATTGTCTCTACGTGGGTCGACGCCTGAGTGAGCAGTGCCTCTTGCAAGTCAGCCACCTGCGCGATGACGTCGCGGGCGGCACTTCGTAGGTACATACGAAAGTCGGTTGCTACCTGGTCATTTCGACTACGACCAGCTCTCAACCGACCGCCGAGTGAGCCGAGCCTGCCGATCAGTTCTCGCTCAATGGCGGTGTGAACATCTTCGTCGTCGGCGGTGGGGGTGAATTCCCCGCTCACCACATCGACGGCCAGCGCAGCTAGTGCTGTCTCCACTCGACCAAGTTCGCCATCATCGAGGAGTCCGGCCTGATTGAGCACCTGCGCATGAGCTCGCGTCTGGGCAATGTCGAAGGGTGCAAGCCGGAAATCGAAGTGGACCGAGGCAGACAGTGCCGCCATAGCGTCAGACGTACCCCCGGCAAAGCGACCTCCCCATAAGCGGGTGGGAGCGCCTTCTGATGGATTGCTCATGACTGCTGTCCTTTCTCGGCTAGTTGCACGATGCTCCTGTTGAGTTGCGCTCCGCCTTCGGCATCGCGAGTGACCAAGAGCACTGTGTCATCGCCGGCCACCGTACCCAGAATCGTGGACCAACCCGCTCGGTCCAAGACGCTGGCCAAATATTGCGCAGCGCCAGGTGGTGTCCGCACGACGACAATATTGGCGGAGTGTTCCGCCTGTACAACAAGCTCTGCAAGAGTCCGGTTCAGCCGATCATCGGGTCCGGCGGATACGAGTGACTGTTCAAATTCAGCCAGGACATAACGTGTCGGACCAGCCGATGACGCGTTTCGCACCGCACCAATCTCAGTTAAGTCTCGAGACACGGTTGCCTGGGTGACGCAGAAACCCTCATCTTCCAGCAAGTCCTGTAACTGTGCCTGCGAGTGAATCGTCTGTGTCGCAATGAGATCACGCATCCGCATGCGCCGAGCCGCCGGAGTCCTAGGCGCACTCATGAAGCACCTGCGTAGGCGTCAGCTGCCTCGGCAAGAATGGTCGGCCACCGTTGCTCGAATAGGTCCACATCGGCCATACTTAAAACCAGGGGTGGCGTGAGTCGGAGCACATCGGGACGCACCGCATTGATGATAATCCCGTGATTGCGCGCAGCAGCCTCGACCTGCACTGCCATCGGTTCACGCAAGACAACACCGAGCATGAACCCTTCGCCTCGAACATGGTGCACTTGTACCGCCTGCGCCGCAACATCTTTGAGCCGTTTACCCAAACGTTGAACATTGGCTAACAGCAACTCTGCTTCAATCGTATTGAGCACCGCGAGTGCGGCGGCACACACCACTGGATTCCCACCGAATGTTGTACCGTGTGTGCCCGGACTTAACAGTGCCGCGGCATCGCCGAAGGCAACGCATGCTCCGATGGGGAGGCCGCCACCAAGACCCTTGGCCAAGGTGACCACATCGGGCATCACATTGTGTCGTTGATGCGCAAACCATGCGCCTGTTCGACCAATTCCGGATTGCACCTCATCAATCACGAGCAGCGCTGCGCACTTACTGGTGATCTCTCTCACTGCTGATAAGTAGCCGACCGGCGATGCGATGATCCCAGCCTCACCTTGAATTGGTTCGATGAATACTGCTGCTGTCTCGCTCGTCACTGCGCGGAGCAGCGCATCGACATCTCCGAATGGAACGGCAGTGACGTCGCCAGGAAGTGGCCGAAACGGATCCTGCTTGGCCGGTTGCGCAGTCAGCGCTAACGCGCCCATTGTCCGGCCGTGAAAAGAGTTCTCGGCAACCACAACGTGTTGGCGTCCGGTGAGACGACTGAGTTTGAACGCCGTTTCATTCGCTTCGGCGCCGGAATTACTAAACAGCACCCGTCCGTCGAGCATTCCGGTCGGATCAAGCAGTTCCAGCAATTTCTCGGCAAGTCGAATAGGGGGCGCGGTCATCGCAAGATTACTGGTGTGCCCCAACGTGGCGACCTGCTCGGTCACAGCTGTCACCAAAGCTGGATGAGCGTGACCAAGGGCGTTAACCGCGATGCCGGCTAACAGGTCGAGGTACTCACGGTCATCGTCGTCCCACACCCTGGTGCCTAACCCACGGGTCAGTGTCAACGGTGGTATGCCGTAGTTGTTCATCAACGCTGCCGACCAACGTCGACTCCACTCCCCCGGATGCTCGGTGCTGTTGAGGCTCACATTGGATGCCGAATCTTTTGTCATCACTGACCACGATCGTCGACGATCATCGTGCCAACGCCCTCGTCGGTGAATACCTCGACCAATAGCGCGTGAGGCACCCGGCCATCAATGATGTGCGCGCGAGGAACTCCTCCATTCACCGCGGTCAGACAGGCTTCCACCTTGGGCACCATTCCATCCGATAGACGCGGCAACATTTCGCTGAGTTCAGGGACCGTAATTGAAGTGATGACCTCGGAACTATCTGGCCAGTTCGCATAAAGTCCCGCCACGTCGGTCAACATGATGAGTTTTGACGCACCGAGAGCTCTGGCGAGGGCGGCAGCCGCAGTATCGGCATTAACGTTGTACACGGTGCCGCTGTGGTCACTAGCCACCGAGGAGACCACCGGAATTCTTCCGTCGTCAAGGAGTGCGCTAACGAAGGCAGGGTTCACGTCGACCACGTCACCGGCGTGGCCTAGATCCACCTCGATCCCGTCGAGTACAAGGTGCTTCTTCTGTGCTGTAAACAAATGCGCATCGTCACCGGAAAGACCCACAGCAAACGGGCCGTGCTGGTTGATCAGGCTCACGATCTCGCGCTGAACCTGGCCCGTAAGAACCATGTGCACAACTTCCATGGCCTCAGTTGTGGTCACCCGAAGACCTCCGCGGAATTCCGATGCGATGTCGAGTCGGTCTAACATCGTCGAGATTTGGGGCCCGCCACCGTGCACGACAACCGGGCGTAAACCTGCCAGGCGCATGAAGACAACATCTTCGGCGAAGGCACGCTGAAGGTCGGTGTCTACCATTGCGTTGCCGCCATACTTCACCACCACCGTGGCCCCACGGAACTTTTCCAGCCAGGGCAGCGCCTGAGCTAGTACGCCAGCCTTATGCTGCGCACTTAGTCCAGATGTCATGATCAGGTACCTTCCTTCTGTGTGATCCAATAACGCGGGCTGTCGGGGTCAACTCGAATAGGCCGAGTTCTCGTGTACGTACTCGGCTGTCAGGTCATTGGTCCAGATGTCAGCGCTGCTGTCACCGGCCCGAAGTTCAACGTCAATAACCACCTCGCGTGCGGCCATCGACACTAGATCCCTCGATTCGCCAACGCTGCCCCCTCGACACACCCATACGCCGTTGATCGCCACATCAACCTGATCGGGATGAAAGGCTGCAGATGTAGTGCCAATGGCGGACAGAACGCGACCCCAGTTGGGATCTTCACCATGAATGGCGCACTTGAGTAGATTGCTGCGAGCAATCGAGCGGGCCACATCGACCGCCTCGTTCTCGGTGTGCGCACCCCGGACGCTCACGCAGATTTCCTTGCTGGCGCCTTCGGCATCGGCAATAAGTTGGCGCGCCAAGTCGGCGCAGGCCTGGGTCAGATAGTTGGTGAACTCCTTCTCACTCACCTGTCGACCGCTTGCACCATTGGCCATCAAGACCACGGTGTCATTTGTCGACATGCATCCATCGGAGTCGATTCGGTCAAAAGTCATTCTGCTCGCCAGGGCCAACGATCGGGCTGCTACCTCAGAAGAAAGAGAAGCATCCGTGGTGAGGACAACGATCATCGTGGCCAGTCCAGGGGCCAACATGCCTGCACCCTTAGCCATGCCACCGATGGTGAATTCGTCCGCCTCGACACGCGTGACCTTTGGCACCGAGTCCGTGGTCATGATCGCTCGTGCTGCCGTTGAGCCCTCAGCCACTAGCACGGCCGCAGCAGCCTCGACGCCACCGAGCAATAGATCCATGGGTAGACGCTCGCCAATGAGACCAGTGGAGCACACGACGACGTCACCTGCCCCAATGTCAAACCCATTCCGCTGCAGTGACTCTGCCACAAACTCTGCCGTTTGATGTGTATCAGCAAAACCTTCAGGTCCGGTGCAAGCATTCGCGCCACCGGAATTGACCACGACCGCCCGCGCTGAACCATCTGCTACAACCTGCTGGCTCCACAACACCGGTGCTGCAGCGAACCGATTGGAGGTGAATACCCCGGCAACAACATCTTCTGGTCCCGAATTGACGACCAGGGCAACGTCTTGCGCCCCGGATGCTTTGATGCCGGCAGCCACGCCTGATGCAATGAATCCGTCGGGTGCGGTGACACTCATGGCGCTACACCCCACGCCGTCAACCCTGCTTGTTCGTTGATACCTAACATGAGATTGGCATTTTGAATCGACTGGCCGGCCGCGCCCTTGATTAGATTATCTATTGCGGCCACGACAACCACGCGATGCGCGTGCTCATCCACGGTTGCCTGCAGATGAACCGAATTGGACCCGAAGGTAGCCGCGGTATGCGGCCACTGCCCTGGGGCTAGCAGATGAACGAAGGATTCAGCGGCATAAGAAGAATGCATGATGTCGCGTACATCATCGGTACTGACTCCATGGTTTACCGGGGCGGACACAGTGGCCAGAATGCCGCGAGTCATGGGCGCAAGTAGCGGTGTGAAAGAAACCGTGACCGGTTCACCGGCCGCAGCCGCTAGCGACTGTTCCATTTCCGGGGTGTGCTGGTGATTCCCGCCCACCTTGTACGCAGACATTGAGTTGAGCACCGACGAGGCCGACAGCGATTCGGTGGCCTTGCGCCCGGCTCCGGAGGTTCCTGAAGCCGCAACAACCACGACTTCTGGACGAGCGATCACGTCGGCGGCGAGCAGCGGTGCCATAGCCAAGGTGACGGCGGTGGGATAGCACCCAGGGTTGGCCACCCGGGTTGCACCGGCCAGCAATTGCCTGGTGTGGCCAAACTCGGGCAGGCCGTACAACCATGTGCCCGCGTGCGAACCCCCGTAGTAGGCCTCCCAGGCTCCGGCATCGGTTAATCGATAATCCGCACCCAGATCCACCACCCTCACCTGTGCTGGAATGTGGGCCATTAAGGCGGCTGATTCCCCGTGTGGCAGGGCCAGAAAAACTACATCGGCGTTGCTCAGTTCCTGTGGATCGGTGGGCGCCATGAGGTGATCGGTGAGCGCAGTCAATTGTGGATGGACGACATCAACACGATCTCCCGCCCGACTTCCCGCCATCATCGCGCCGAGGTTCAACGATGGATGCCCGGCAATGAGCCGCAAGAGTTCGCCGCCGGCATAGCCAGAGGCGCCGAGGACCGCTGCTGTAAAAGACATAGGAGAATTATACGCATATGCGTATAATTGCCTAATCGGCGGCTAACTGCCTCTGAGAACGGCGCCGCATCGCTGTGCAGCGGCAGCCAGCATCAGCTCTCGGATTTGGGATATTTCTTCCCCGGTCAGGGTGTGGTCCTCAGCACGCAGCCGCACTGAGAATGCAAGGGAACGCTGCCCGGCGGGGACCTGGGGGCCCTGATAAACGTCGAAGAGCCGCACCGACTCCACCATGTCGCCGCCACCGTCCGTCAGCGCCGCAGCCACGTCAGAGGCCGCAATGCCAGCATCAAGCACTAGTGCGATGTCCTCTTTGGCCACCGGTGCTGTGGCAATGATGGGCGCCTGCGTTTGATGCGACACAGCCACCGAGGCATCAAGCAACACAGTCAGGTCTAGTTCAAATGCACAGGACCGCGGTGGCAGACCCCAGTGAAGGAGAACTGCAGGGTGTAGTTCGCCCGCGTATCCCAAGCAGATGTCATCGAGATACAGTCCGGCCACTCGACCGGGGTGGAAGGGGGCGTAATGGACCGCCCGTGGCTGCAGGTGCACGCCAATTTCTAGAGCACAGCCTCGAGCCAAGGCAGCCGCCTGTGCCCAGTCGACCGGGCTGCCCTCGCCCCACCATCCAGAACGAACCCGCTGACCGATGAGGAGCCCCGCGAGATGCTCAGGCTGGTGCGGTAGAAGTTCTTCCAACGCAGCAAGTTCGTCTTCACTCGGACGAGAGGTGGTGGCCGGACGGATAACAGTCGTGCCTAGGTCGTGGTATTTGGTGGTGAAGAAGACCCGACCCATTTCGCTGATGAGAACGTCATCTGCACCGCGTGACCTATTGCGTCGAGCAACCGCAGCGAGCCCAGGGAGCAACGTGGTGCGAAGTTGAGGTTGTTCGTCGCTCAGTGGATTGGCAAGGGTAACGCCACGCTGACGATCGTCTTCTTCGTCAATGCGCAGCGCCGCAATATCTGCCGGGCCCATGAAGGGATAGGTCAAAACCTCAGTCAGGCCAGCTCCGGCCAGCCAAAGTCCGAGTCGTCGACGTTTCCGCTGGCGCTCAGTGAGTCCGCGCCCGCCAGAAATTGCCGGCAGGTGAGAAGGCAACTCGTCATAGCCGCCAAGACGCAATACCTCTTCGACCAGATCGGCCGGGTCAATGAGGTCTGGCCGCCACGAAGGCACCAACACCGTGAAATGATCCGCTCCATCACCCTGCGAACCCGCCACCTCACACCCGACCGCGGTTAACCGCTCGGCAACCACACCCGCAGAAATCGCCATCCCGGCAGTGCGCTCGGGCAAAGAGCTAGCCATAACGATCCGGGTGGGTTCATAAGGCGATTCCCACGCGGTAAATCCCACATAACTGCCACCGCCGTAGTGCAACAGCAATTGCATCGCTTTGGCCGATGCATAGGGCGCAAGGACACGGTCGACACCACGTTCGAAGCGTCGCGAAGCTTCCGTTGCTAGTCGGTGACGACGCGCCGTTTGCGCGACGCGACGCGGAGTAAACCAGGCCGCCTCAAGGACAATATCCGTTGTTGTGGAGTCGATTTCACTGCTAAATCCACCCATCACGCCCGCCAAACCCAGCGGGCCCGAGTCGTCGCGAATAACGATGTCGTCAGGACTCAATACGCGTTCCACATGGTCTATGGTGGTGAGGCGAGTGTCCGAAGCGGCATATCCAGCTCGGACCGTTCCGCGCAGTTTCGAACCATCAAACGCATGCAGCGGCTGCCCGGTGTCCAGCATAACGAAGTTGGTGACGTCAACAGCAAGAGAAATTGATCGCATTCCGGCTGCGGTTAGACGACGACGCATCCATGCGGGCGTAGTAGCGGATGGATCGAAACCGGTGATTCGTCGGAGAGTGAACATCTCGCAGATGGCTGCATCATCAACATCGCAGGGCCAGGGCGCATCGGTAGCTTCGGGCGCAGGAAGATCAGCCAACGCCATAGCGTGATCGTTGAAGGGCAGATCGAAACTCGTCGCCACTTCACGGGCAATTCCGCGGACGCTCAGTGCGTACCCGCGGTCGGGCGTCACCGCAATGTCGAGGATTTCATCTCCGAGCCCCAACAACTCCACGGCATCGTCCCCCACCGTGCCATCGGGCAAGACGATAATTCCGGCATGGTCTTCACCGAGAGCAAGTTCGCGCTCAGAACAGATCATGCCATCGGAAACGTGGCCGTAGGTGGTGCGGGCGGCAATATGAAAATCACCGGGCAGAATCGTGCCTGGAGTCGCGATAACAACGAGGTCGTCCACGATGAAATTACTTGCCCCGCAGACAATGCCACGCGTTCCACCGTGCTCGGATCCCAGATCAACCTGGCACCATCGAATGGGCTTTTTGAACTCCGTAAGCTCTTCGATGCGCACAACCTTGCCCACCGTTAGGGGGCCCTGAAGCCCGGCTCCGAGGGTTTCCACCGACTCAACTTCAAGCCCGGCGGCTATCAGGCGTTCAGCGATCTCGCGACCACGCACTTCGGGGGGAAGGTCGACGTAGGAGGCCAACCACTGAACACTGACGCGCACTTAAACCTCAATCCCAAATGCCCGGGTAAACCGAACGTCTCCCTCAACCATGTCCCGCATGTCCGTCACACCATGCCGGAACATCAGTGTGCGCTCAACGCCCATGCCGAAAGCAAAACCTGAGTACACATCAGGGTCGATTCCCGCGGCTTCCAGGACACGTGGATTAACCATGCCGCAACCGCCCCATTCGATCCAACCTTCGCTGCCGCAGGTACGACATGGACTGCCCAGGTTGCCCACAGATTCGCCACGGCACAGAAAACACAAGACATCAATTTCCGCGCTGGGTTCGGTGAAGGGGAAGTATGACGGGCGTAGGCGCGTGGAAATTCCTTCACCGAACATCATCGTCGCCAAGTGATCCAAGGTGCCCTTCAAGTGCGCCATCGTGATGCCCTCATCAACGGCGAGACCCTCTATCTGATGAAAAACCGGCGTGTGGGTGGCATCGAGTTCATCGGTGCGATAGACGCGCCCCGGTGCAACGACATAAACTGGAAGCGGCCGTTCTAGCAATGCCCGCATTTGAATCGGCGACGTTTGAGTGCGCAGGACAACACCGCTTTCGGCGGAATCGACGAAGAAAGTGTCCTGCATCGTTCTTGCGGGATGGTCGGGCCCGATGTTGAGGGCATCGAAGTTGAACCATTCGGCTTCAGCTTCCGGGCCTTCGGCAATCTCATAGCCCATGAGCAAGAACACCTCACTCATTCGCTCCATCATGGTGGTGAGTGGGTGCCTGCCCCCGGTGTGCCCGCGGTCAGTAGGCATCGAGACATCGATGGTCTCCTCGCGCAGCACCCGCAGATCTCGTTCAACTGCCAAGTCACCTTCACGTCGTTCCAGCGCCTCGTTGACCGACCGGCGCGCCTCGCCCATTCGCTTGCCCGCCTCAGCCTTCGCCGCCGGGGGTAGTGCGCCTATCTCGCGATTGGCTAGTGAAAGAGCCGACTTGTCACCGGTATGGTCCCGGCGCACGTCTTTCAGTTCAGTGAGGTCCCTCGCCGCCTCGATAGCCGCGAGCGCTTGCCCAACGGCTTCGCCCACCGCCTGCGGCTCTAGCGCCGCGACGCCAACGGGGTCATAGGAACGATTGGGCGCTGACATTGATTATTCACCCACGATCAGGGCAACAAGCCGATCAACGTTTTCGGCCAGATCGCCTCCGCCATCCAACACAATGTCTGGATGCTCTGGGCTTTCATATCCTTGACCCACTCCGGTCATATTAGGAAGGGTGCCCGATGCAGCCTTCGCGTAGAGACCCTTGGGGTCGCGTTCGACACACAACTCCACCGGTGTATCTACGAAGACCTCGATGAACTCCCCGTCGCGAAAAATTTCTCGAGCCGCCCGACGATCGGCCGTAAAAGGTGACACCAGCGCCACCAGCACAACGAGCCCGGCCTCCAGCATTAAGCGCGCAGCCTCGGCAACCCGGCGCACGTTTTCGGCACGATCCTCTGGCGTAAAACCTAGGTCCTTGTTCAAGCCGGTGCGCACATTGTCGCCATCCAAAACGAAGGTATGCAGACCCAGCGCATGAAGACGTCGCTCAGCCGCATCGGCGATCGTGGATTTTCCTGATCCCGGCAGCCCGGTGAGCCAAACCACCTGAGGCCGCTGGTTTTTCAGCAGCGCACGAGCATCACGGTTGACCTCATACGCGTGGGGCACCACATTGAGTGACCGTCGCAGCACGTGGGTGACCATGCCCGCCGCCACGGTGTCTGCCGTTACGCGGTCGACCAGCAAGAAGCCACCTGTGTCGCGGAAGTCGGCGTAGGGGTCCATCGCCATCGGAACGTCAGTGGCGATTTCGACGCGGCCAATGTCGTTCATTTCCAGCACTCGAGCTGCCAGTTCTTGACCACTGACCACATCGCGTCGGTGGCGAACAACGGTGACGGTGGCCGGCACTGTCCGAGGTCCGTTGACCAGCCAGTAAGACCTGCCATGCATGAGCGGTTCTTCACCTGTCCACACCACATCGGCGGAGAAACGATCAGCCGGTTGCGGCCACGCGGTGGCGCCTTGAGCGTTGACCCCGATTGCAGCCAGAAGATCGCCGCGGGTGACGTCTACTTCGTGATCCAACGTGATCGTGATCGCTTGGCCGGTGTACCCCACGCTGAGATCACCATGGAAATCGACGATCCGATCGACTTTGGCGCTCACGCCACTGCCCGCCACGATGATCTCGTCGCCAGGCCGAACGCTACCTGCCGTAACGGTACCCGCGTAGCCGCGAAAATTATCTTCGGCCCTAACGATGAACTGCACCGGAAGACGAAATGACGCCTCCACGCTCTGCACCGGCGCCCATTCCTGCAGCGCTTGCAGCAGAGAAGGACCACGATACCAAGGCATTTCAGCGGTGGATGTGGTGACATTATCGCCCACCACAGCGCTCACGGGAATGGCCAGCACCTCGTCAACACCAAGGCGTGCAGCTGCGGCGCGCACTTGACCGGCTAATTCTTCGAAGGTGGCGTGCTCATAACCGACGAGATCCATCTTGTTGATCGCCAGGATGATGCTCTTCACACCCATCAACGCACACACGGTGAGATGACGAAACGTTTGGGGTCGCACCCCACGCGCTGCATCAACAAGCAGCACGGCAACCTCAGCATTCGATGCCGCAACCGCCATGTTGCGGGTGTACTGCTCATGCCCCGGTGCGTCAGCGATGATCACGCGTCGGCCATTGGGCAAATACATATGGCGGTAGGCCACATCGATCGTGATGCCCTGTTCGCGTTCAGCCTCTAAACCATCGGTGAGCAACGAGAAATCGATCTCGCCAATTGGGATCGTGGATCCGCCCCTTCGGGTGCGGCGTGCGTAGTCGAGTTGGTCCTCGGGGATGGAACCTGTCTCGGTAAGTAGGCGCCCAATAAGAGTCGACTTACCGTCATCAACGGAACCACAGGTGACGAGTCGGAGAACAGGAACGAGCCCGAAACTGTCAGTGCGGTCATCACGGGGGTGTGCAACGGTGGTCATTAGAAGTAACCCTCTGCCTTCTTGGCTTCCATCGATCCGCTGCCTTCACCGTCAATCAAACGCCCTGCGCGCTCTGAGACATTGCTCTCCAGCATCTCGGCAATCAAGGTGTCCAGATCTGCCGCGATTGACTCAACCGCGCCGCTGAGTGGATAGCACCCGAGGGTGCGGAACCGAACGCTCTTCATCACCGGTTGCTCGCCGGGGAGCAGCGGAAGTCGGTCGTCATCAGCCATGATCAAGGTACCCTCACGCTCGACCACGGGTCGTGGTTTGGCGAAGTACAAATCGGGGATCTCGATGCCCTCGCGACGGATGTATCGCCAGATGTCAAACTCGGTCCAATTGCTGATGGGAAATGCCCGCATCGTTTGACCCTCGGCCAATAGAGTATTTGCCGTGCGCCAAAACTCTGGCCGCTGTTTACGAGGATCCCATCGGTGCCCAGGTTCGCGGAGGCTAAAGATGCGTTCCTTCGCCCGAGATTTTTCTTCATCACGGCGAGCACCGCCAATTGCGCAGTCGGCCTGCAGTTCGTCAAGGCCCTGCCGAAGAGCCACCGTTTTCATAATTCGGGTGTACTCGTGGGCACCGTGGGTAAACGGAGTGATTCCTTCGGCAACCGCCGCATGATTAGTGGCGATTTTTAAGTCCAGGTCCAGTTCTCGGGCCACGCGATCGCGAAAAGCGATCATTTCCTTAAACTTCCACGTGGTGTCAATGTGCATCACCTTGAAAGGAATAGCAGCCGGATAGAAAGCCTTACGCGCAAGATGGAGGAGCACGCTGGAATCTTTGCCGATGGAATAGAGCAGAACCGGTCGGCGAAAAGCCCCGGCCACCTCACGATAGACGTGCAAAGCCTCAGCCTCTAGCGCGTCGAGAACCTGATCCTCAGACACATCTGCAACAGATGGCACAGACAAACCCTTTCGACTAGGAGCAGCGAACGCTCAGCCTTCCTCAAGCGGTTCTCGTTTCGTGGCGCGCGAGAACCGCCTTATTAACGTACCGGTCAGGCATTCAACCGATGCGATCAGGCTTCACTCATGACGTCGGCAGTGATACCGCTGGCTGCCTCTTTGGCCGCCTTACGCTGCGCTACGTCTGCGGCAGCCTGTTCGGCCAGGCCCGCCGGCAAATCCGGGCTGGCCACACGCGACCTGGGCTGACGGGCATCGATGTAGCGGGAAAGTTCTGGGCCTGATTCCCACGAGGTGATCAGGCAGTAGCGCACATCGTCGCCGGGATGCCAAACGGCGTGCCATAGGCGTTGCGTGTCGATGATGACCTGCGCCCCCGCGGGCAGTGAGATGCGCGTCTCAGTTGAGGGATCGTCCTTGTCCTCACGAAGAATCATGACGCTGTCGGGATTGTCCGTAAGGTTGAAAAACCCGCGCACAATCCAGCCGGTCCCTTCAGGATTCAGCCGGTTGTTGTCATCAATATGGAGGTTGTACAAGGAGTCGGCATAGTCATTGGGCTTCAGTTCAATGACACGACACCGACCGATATTGGCGCCGGGCTCCTCCGCTCGTGCTTTCAACCGAGGGGCCAGGGCGGCGTTGGCTTCAACCCAGACTCCGTCCTTGTCTGTCTTGGCGGGGTCATGGTGCCAGAACCCGTTGCACTCCAGATCGCCATAGGCGCTGGCCAGTGGAGCGAAGCGAGTGTCGCCGGATGACTTCCAATCGACGTACTCGATGTCGAGCCACTCGGTGGGATCAGCAGCCTGGTCATGGGGCGCTAGGACGACATAACCGGTTTCGGCGAAAATTGGGAGGCTGATGTAGTCGGTTATGGACTGAGTCATGTCTAAAGAAACCCTTCTCACCTGACACGTAGACCCCCGGCACATCGGGGCTGCTCCCTATTGTGGCCCAACCCGACTCGGTGGACGTGGCACGCCCGCCGGTGTGTCGAAGTCCCAGGCCGCCTAGGCCTAGACCTGCCACACATCGGCGTAGATGCACAGGCCCGCGGCGACAGCAAGATTGAGGCTCTCGGTGTTGCCAGGCATAGGGATAGCGACGGTCGCTGCGGCCGATGCCACCGCCGATTGCTCAAGGCCGCGGGCCTCATTCCCCAGCAGCCAGGCGAATGGCGCAGAAAGTAGCTGTCGAACCTGCGCCGACCCCAGCAAAAGGTGAGAAAGCGGATCTGTGGCCAAGACAGATATCTCCGCCTGCGTTAATGCATCACTGATCTCGGTCAACTTTCCACCGACGCACACAGGCATGGTGAAAATGGAGCCAGCCGTAGCACGAACACATTTCTCGTTCATCGGATCCACCGACCCGGCCGTAAAGATTACGCCGTCATAGCCGGCTGCATCTGCTGTGCGCACGATCGTTCCAGCATTTCCAGGATCGTTGACCTCATGCAAGATCACTAGCCGCCTCGGTGCGCGCAGCAGCAATGCTTGCAGGCTAATGCCCACCTGATCGGCGACAGCAATGATTCCTGGCGGTGACTGGGTGCGTCCCACCGCAACGCTGACGGCTTCTGTCATCACAATGAGCAGTGATCGGTGTTTTTGGGCCAGTTCGACAAGATCTGCGTGGTCTGCGGTGGCTGCTTCAGTCAGCCACAATTCGCGGACATGTCCGTGTGCTAAGGCCGCTTCGACCGAGGCGTAGCCCTCAACGACGAAGACACCGCGATCATCGCGGTGTCTTCGCTGCTGGAGCTTGCGGATCGAGGAGACTCGAGGCGACGCGATCGATGTGATCTGCACCGAGCCCGAGGGCATGACGGTTACGCCGCAGAATGTGTCGCGACGGCTTCGCGAGCGATGTGCACGAGCTCGGTGAAGGTGGCTTCATCATGAACCGCCAATTCGGCGAGCATGCGGCGATCAACTTCGATGCCGGCAATCTTTAGCCCTTGAATGAAACGGTTGTACGTCATGTCGTGGGCCCGCACACCGGCATTGATGCGCGTAATCCACAGGCGACGAAAATCACCCTTGCGAGCCTTACGATCGTCGAAGGCATAGACAGCCGAGTGAGTGACCTGCTCTTTAGCCTTGCGGTACAGGCGCGAACGTTGGCCGCGGTA
>ERZ887851.1967-NODE-1967-length-16772-cov-10.293294_pt1 | contig 16772 bp, 36 predicted proteins | sample MGYA00521100_ERZ887851 | MGnify/ENA primary metagenome ERZ887851 (study PRJEB32303, sample SAMEA104408602) | aquatic metagenome | biome: Brackish water; feature: Pelagic; material: water | place: Baltic Sea | collected 2014-06-06T16:11:00 | depth 11,444 m ...
ATAATAATTAAAAATCAAGGAAAAATGAAAATAGAAGTAAATAAAAATCAGCAAAAAATTAATCAAAGAACTCACATAGGTACTATCATTGAGATAGCTAAACAAAAAGCAGAAGCTGGTATTGAACACTTTAAATATCCTATACCAAGAGATATAGGCATTAGTGCATATGATCTTATAAGTGCTGTTGAAGATGCAACAGAAGAGTCTGTTTACGGATGTGCTAAATGTATCTCTGATGGATTGATCAGATTTTCAATTAATAATTAATAGAAATAAAGAAGATGAAAAATTACTCAGTTTTACTACAAAACACTATGACATTAGAAGAAATTAAAGATTTATCAGTACTTATTGTAGGAGATTTAGTCCTAAATGGTCTTGTGAAAGATTGTACAGATACAAATGACGAAACAGAATTCGAGTTTCAAGATGTAATAGTAGAAACGTTATGTCAAAAATTTAAAGTTAAGAATGATAATTAATTGTATATAACTTAAAAAACATATGAGAGTATTAATAGCGTGTGAAGAAAGCCAGGCAACAACGAAAGCGTTTAGGAAATTAGGACACGAAGCATTTAGTTGCGACCTATTACCTTGCAGTGGCGGTCATCCTGAATGGCACTACCAACAAGATGTTTTTGAAGTAATAAATAAAGGTTGGGATTTAATGGTAGCACACCCGCCTTGCACATATTTAACGGGAAGCGGAGTGCAATGGCTTTCGCATCCTGGCGATAAGCATTTGCCATTTGAAGAACGTCGACCTAATCCAAATTATCCAAATCGGAGAAATGATATGTTGGAAAGTGTGAAGTTTGTAAAGAGTTTATACGATGCTGACATAAAACATATAGCCATCGAGAATCCTGTTGGATTACTAAGTAGTAGATGGAGGAAGCCCGACCAAATTGTGCAACCCTATATGTTTGGTGATGAAGCAACGAAAACGACTTGCTTATGGTTGAAGAATTTACCTAAGTTAATTCCTACCAATGTTGTAGGTAAGGGAGAAAGAACTGTTTTTACTTCGGGCAAATCACACCCAAAATGGTATGCGGATGCGCTGAAGAATGCAAAGACAAAAGAAGAAAGGCAAACTTTAAGAAGTAAAACATTCGAAGGAATGGCAAATGCTTTCGCGGAACAATGGACAATAAAATAGCAAATGTTAAAATATGTTAATTTATTTAGAGATAAATATTTTATTTTAACATTTGCTCCATAAATTAATAAAAGAATATGGAAATCAATTGGAAAGATGGAACTACAACTAAAGTAGTTGATCGTAAAATAGTAACGTATGAAAAGGAGTTGGAGTACATAAAGTACAATTCTCATAAGACATTACCCGCAATGCTAAAAGGCTTTGCTAAACAGAGGAACACAACCCCATTAAGTAAAATTAATCAGGATGTTTACAAAGAAGCATTGAGAGTAGTTAGGTTGTACCAAGAGTCCCAGCAAACAGACATGAACCACCAAAGATTTAAAGGTGTATCTAAATCCACTACGCTGTCAGGGGCGGGTATCTCTTGGAGATTACACGATGTACTATGTGATAATAAAAAGAGGTTTTTTGGGGCAGATATAGATGACGTTACTTGGAGCAGTTTTTTAGATAAAACATTAGTAAGTGACCTAAGTAAAATAGACCTGATAAAATTCAAACGTACTAGATATGTGGGTAAAAAGACAATACAAGAACTAAAAGACCTTTGCGATTGTGCGGGGGTACAATTAAAATAAATTATGGACTATAAATTAATTGAAAACGTAGAAGTGGATGGTATTGACACTAACGACTACCCAGACTTCTGTGATGCCTACATTTCAAGTGCTGACTATGACGGTAAGCCAATGACTTGTGAGCAATTAGACGAACTAAATGAGGATAGAGACTTTGTTTATGAATGCGTACAAAATCAATTGTTTTAATGGAAAAGCTAAAAGAACCAAACAAGCTAAAGGACAGTTCCTTTCATGGTGATACTGTAAGGGCAACACTTAAAGAGTTGACTGAGTTAATGGGTGAACCATTACATCTCAATGATAACAGTGTTATATATTTGTGGGAAATGGAAAAGGATTTCCCCTTCAGTATATACGACTGGCGCAGAACTAAGGGTATTAAAGAGGACACCGAAGTTGATTGGCGCATCGGTACACACTCACCAACCAAAAGCAAATACACTAAAAACTATTTACACCTTAAATTAATTAATCTAAGAAGTTATGTACAATAAAATTTACAGCTTAGACGATTGGCAAAGACTTGATATGCTTATATCGCTTAAAAAACTCGCACTGTCTACACCTAATGACCAGGTGTTAGGTAAGGAGATTAGAGATATCTTTCAAAAGGTAGATGACTATGATAAACAATTTTCTGATATAGTATAAATTAAGGAATCATGAAGCTACAGTATCAAATAATGGAATTAGACAGCACCCACCTAAAAAAGAAAGATGACATTTTTAATAGTGATAGGGATAGAGTATGTTTTATCTCCGCAGAATTTGGAATTTCATTTAGTAATAAATGCGACACGATGGAAGAAGCACTTGATATTATAAATTATCATGGTGATGACTACAAAGAGTACACTATTATACCTAGAATATTTATGACAATTTGAATACAAATACGCTGTTCATTTTAAACTATATAAAAACTAATGGAAACACAAAGTAAATTAATCGCGGAACTACAAGACAAGTATCCGCATCTAAACGATGACCAGTTTCGTGCTGAGTATATCGCCAACCAATTCCCTAACCGATACTCATTCAATCAGTATCTGTTCCGTTTGTTTGAGAGTAACATTCCAAACGACATAGAACTCAAGCTACGCAGGCATGGGATGAACAAGACTATTAAGTTTCTTTCACTACGTCTTTCTATTCTGCTGGAGCAGTCATCTATTGAGAACAAGGATAGGTTAATCAAACTACTTAAAGTCATTATCGATGGAAAGTAAAAAGAAGTTTAGTATCTATTCTAACAATGTAAAGATTGCGGAAGTGGTAGCTTACACTAAGTGGCAAGCTGTTGACACCTATGCCAATCTAAATAATCTAAGTAGACTGAATTTAAAAGCAATATGAGACCAAAAGAAGTAGAAGAAATTGCCCATAAGCTATCAGATACCTATGGCATTCATCTAACCAAATCAACAATGTTTAACAAGCTGCACAAGATAGACCAGCAAAAGGTAAGAAAGAAGGTCTATGAACTGCAACACAATCTATCAATAGGATGAATCTAGAACAAGCAATACTGTTAACATATGGTAGACACCTTACCAACGAAGAGCTGTCACATATCAATCAAGAAGAACTCGAATCAAAATTGTTGGAATATGTTTGGTATACTAAAAACTAATTATATATTTGCCAAACATATTAATGGGGTAGATCGGTATCCCATGCAAAAACAACCGATGGAAGTGAGACCAAACTGTGTGCTGTTAAATGATAGTAACGGGTCTTCTGGTAACTTGCTTCCCACTATCAACCTAATCGAAAGAACTCAATTGAGCAAAAGGTCAGAGAAAGGTTATCCTCTTCCAGGGGGTAGGGGGTAACTTGCTTTCTTGACCACTCTCAGAATCTAATAAAGCAAACAATGATAGCACTAATACTATTTATAATATTAATAATTAAAGACCGTTTATGATTACAGCATATAAACATATGCGGAACAATACTCCGCACCATACAACTGTTAGTGTTGCACTTGATAGAATCAAAAGTGATAAACATAAAAAACTTATTGAATCCATTAGGTCAGGTAAAACAGAAAAAACAGAATTACCATGTATTGTATTTGCAGGTGTAATAAATGGTGATAAAAGAACAGATGAAAATCTAGTTGAGCATTCAGGTTTCTTTGTACTTGACTTTGATGATGTTGATGTTAAGATAAAGAAGATGCAACTAAGCAAAGACAGTTACATTTATGCTGCATGGGAATCACCTAGTGGTAATGGTGTGAAGGCATTAGTACAATGTCCACCTAACCTTGAGAAGCATACGCAGTATTACAATGCTATACTGTCTCGTTATCCTGAACTAGACACATCTTCTAAGAATCTTTCTAGACTCTGTTTTGAATCACATGATCCTAATATTTATACCAATACACATTCATTGGTCTGGGACAAGACATTAACAGATGACCAATATATTGATTGGAAGAAGAATAAAAAAGACAGAAAGAAACAGAGAGCCTTAGACATTACCTCGACTATGATTGCACACACTCGTGCAGGTAAGAATGGTAACAAGCATGACACACTACTTAGTGCATCTAATTTACTTGGTGGTTATGTTGCTATTGGTATGTTAACAGAGAAGGAAGCATTCGACCATATACTTACGGAGATAAAGAAAAAGAATCCTGATGACCTTAACCTGGCAAAGAAGACTATTAAGGATGGTATCGAGCATGGTAAGAACAGACCACTCAACGAAGCTAAGGAGATTGAAAAAGCTATAGACTTCACACGTAGGAGTGATGGTTCTTATGACTTCATGGCTGATGATGTTGAGATGGATGAGTACGAATGGGCATTCATTAATGGTTCTTTGGAGATGGGTCTGTCTACAGGTATACCTAAACTTGACCAGCATTGGTTGTTCAAGAAGAATACATTGGTTTGGATTGCGGCACGTGACAATGTAGGTAAGAGTTATGTTGTTTGGTACTTCGCTGTTCTTGCTGGAATGTTTCACAAATGGAAGTTTCTTGTGTACTCAAAAGAAAACAGTGATGGTCATGTCCGTAAGAAGATAAAAGAATACTACATCGGTAAGAGTGTTAAACTGTTTGATGTGGATGATCACACAAAAGCAAGTAAGTTTGTTGCTGATCACTTTAAGTTTATGACTGCCAAACGTGAACATACTATCAATGACTTCCTGCTCAAGTGTGAGATTGTCTATGACGAAGGGTATGAGTATGATGTTGTAATTGGTGACCCATACAATGCATTCGAGTTACCAATGGGTGAGAATGAGTACAGTGTAAACAAGCGCAACTTAAACAAGCTACAGACATTTAAAAGTAACTACTCCTCTGTTTGGATTACAGACCATATCACATCTACTGCTGCAAGAACTAACCGAAGTTATGGTGACCAAGCTGTTCCTACCAAGCATGATGTTGAAGGTGGACAGAATAAACCAAACAAAACAGATGACTTCCTTATCGTACACCGCGATCTAAAAGATGAGGCACGATGGAGAGTAACAGAAATTCATGTGGACAAAATAAAAGACACAGAAACAGGTGGTAAGCACACACCAAAGGATGAGCCAGTTGAGATGATATTCAACAAGAATGCTTGTGGCTATACCTGTAATAATGTTGACCCTGTCCAGGAATATTGGGGTAAAAGTGTTGAAGTAAAACAAGAATCACCAACTTCACAACGATTAAATCACCGATGGTCAAATGAAGAAGCACCATTTTAAAAATTAATTCTTATTTTTGTAAAACTAAATTCAATTTATTATGAGCCGTTCAAATCAGAACAACAACAACAGCGGAAACGCTAACCCATGTAAGTACTTTATCGATTGGAAAAATGGATCGTTTATGTACTACGATAAAGAAGCAGGAAAAAATGTTGATCTTGGAGACAAGATTACTTTCCTAGTACTCGACCAGCTAACAACCATAAAGGGATGGCATGATGCAAGTGAGAGTGGTATATGGTCTAATGAGGTACGTGACACTCGTATCGAACCTTTAAAGATAAGAGCATTCAAAGTTAAGGATGATCTTCTCAATGGTATATATGGTGAAATCAAGGACAAAATAAATAGCCTTGGTGCTAGATATATTCGTAGTATGTACGTTGCTATGAAGGTTGATGGGGATACCTTAGAACTTGCTAATCTACAACTCAAAGGTGCTACCCTTGGTGAGTGGACTTCGTTCTTCAACGATAACAAAAATGAAATATACGATGCCGCGGTTGAGGTAAAAGGATCGGATGAACGTAAGAAAGGTTCTACTAAATTTAAAGTACCAGTCTTTGCATTGAAAAAGGTTTCTGAAGATACAAATGAAACAGCTAAATTACTCGACACCACTTTGCAAGAACATCTGTCAGGTTATCTTCTTGGTCAACACTTTGAGGCTAGAAAACAAGTAGCTGATAAGGTACTTAACGAAGTAGTTGAGGATGATTTACCATTTTAATATCTAATATACGGGGGTGGAATTATGTTCACCCCCATTTTAAAAAAACCAATTATGACAATAGACGAAGCAAAAGAACTCATCGAAAAACTTGATCACCAACAACGGGTATTAAAGCGTTGGGTAAGAATCTATAACGGTGGGTACAATATGAATAAATTAGAAGAGGAAGACGTTATTGATACCGTATGTCAAGTAATGCATTTATCAAGATCTGATGTAAAAGGTAGAAAAAGACATCACAAATTTGTTCTTGCAAGACAAATAATAATGTACATAATCAACGTGCGCATGAATCGTTCAACAACATATACTGGAAGTGTTGTAAACAGAGACCATAGCACTTGTATTTACTCTGTTAATAGTATTAAGGGTAGTATAGAATTATATAAGAAACGTAGTATCGATAACCAAAATGTAGTCTCTACCTTGCGGGAGTGTGAGGAAAAGCTGTCAATACAAGCCTTAGTATGAGTCTATACGTTTATGATGTCGAAGTTGCACCTAACTTCTTCTCCGCTGTTGTTATACCATACAAGGGAGAAGACAGTAAGGTCTTTGAGATTAGTGAACGAAGGAATGATTCGCAACAGATACAAGAGTTTCTAGACTCAAAGCCTATACTAATTGGTTATAACAATCATAGCTACGATGACCCAATTATTGTTGCGGCAGGTAGCGGATACACCAATAAGAAAATATTCAATCTGTCTAAGAATCTCATTACTATGGAAGAAGGTAAGGAGAAGTGGGACTTAATTCGTAAATACAGCCTAGAAGAAACAAGTATTGATTTAATTCGTATGCTGTTCAGTAGAAAGCTACGAGTCAGTCTAAAGTCTTTGATGGTTACCTTAAAGTGGAAAAAACTACAAGACCTACCATTCACACCACAAGAGAAGATACCTACCACAATGATGGATGAAGTGATTAAATACAACTTTAACGATGTTATCTTCACAAAACATCTAGCACAACACGTTGGTGATCAGCTTAATCTTCGCGTTGGTATCGAGAAACAATATGGTCTGAACGTAATGAGCAGAGACGGTGTTTCAACAGGTGTTTCATTGTTGCTTCGCCTATACTCAAACAAGACTGGTAAGAAAGAACAAGAGATAAGACAGCTCAGGACGCACAGAGAAGGTCTCTCCTTGGCTGAATGTATTGTCCCTAGTGTTTGGTTCAACACAAAAGAATTTAACGCTCTATTAGAAGATTATAGAAATGGTACACGAGCCAATATTTCACAGAAAGTTACCTTCAAGGGTAAGGTATATAGTTATGGTATTGGTGGACTCCACACAGAAGATGACTCTAATATCCTAACACCTGAAGAAGATGAGGTATTTATAGACTCTGACGTAACTTCCTACTACCCATCGCTGATTATTCAGTACAATCTCTGTCCCCAGCACTTAGGTCAAGAGTTTGTGAGTCTGTATGAAGATATGTTTAATACAAGGGTAGCAGCAAAACGAGAAGGTAAAAAGCTAATAAATGAAACATACAAGTTAGCACTCAATGGTACGTTTGGTAACCTTAACAATCATTACTCCTGGCTGTACGACCCAAAGGTATTCTTCACCATTACAATCTCAGGTCAGTTACTGTTGACAATGTTGTGTGAGATGTTAGAACTCGCTGGTTTCCAGGTGATTAGTGCAAACACAGATGGTGTTACATCACGAGTAAAGAAGTCTAGGTATGTTGACTACATTAATGTCTGTAAAGAATGGGAGCATAGAACTAAAATGAACCTAGAGTACACGCTCTTCAGTAAGATTATCAGAAGAGATGTGAACTGTTATTACAACATAGTATGTGACAAGCAAGGTAAACCAACAGGTGAGGTAAAAGAAAAAGGAGCATGGGTAAGAGAGACCAAACTTGGTAAAGGGTTTGACAAGCCTGTGATCCAGAAGGCACTATATGAATACTTTGTAAATGATATACCTGTTGAGAACACAATCAAACACCACGATGACATATATGATTTTTGTATGTCTCAGAAGGTAGGTAAACAATTTAAGGTAGAGTACAAGGACAAGCCTACACAACGTATCAATAGATACTACATTACCACATCTAAGGAAGGTGGATCGTTAATGAAGGTGAAAGAGAATGGTCAAAAGGTATCACTTGCGGCAGGACAGAACATCATGTTGTTCAATGACTATGTGGACGCAGATGACTATCAGATTGATTATCAATACTATATACGCACAGCCAAGGAAGTAATTGATTTTGTTGAACACGAACAGTTAGCTTTATTCTAATGATAGAATATATAAATAAAAAAGTTTCAGAAGAGGTAGACATTCACAGCCCATATGCGGTTATGCAAAAAATAGAACAGTTGTCTGCTCTCATGTCTAATGTTGTGCTGTTAGCCTCAGAAACAAACAGATCATTTGATATTGCCCGTAAAGTAATGTTTGATGATGGAATTATAAAAAAGAGTGACACATCTGCTCATGTAGATTCCTTACTTAATGAGGAGGCATACGCAAAAAATTATTGCGCTGGACTAAAGCAAGCGATGCAGACTAGGATCACATCATTACAATCTATATTATCATATTTAAAATCAGAACTAGATGCACAGAGATAACAGGAAGTATATTGCGAAGAGTGAGAAGTACAAGGGAGTAAGTAAAGTTTATCAAGACAATGAGTACAAGTGGTTAGCTAAGTCTACTATCAACTACACTAATTGGCATAAGTTTACAGAAACAGAACGTGAGGCAGCATTAGCTTACGATATGTACATGATTAAGAAGGGCAAGAGTCCTGTTAATATATTAAAACCAAGGTCATAGTATATCAACGGTAAGTATAAAAACAGTAGCGATATGGAAGATGAAATATTTGATATAGTAACAGACCTAATTAGAGATGATATAACTAAGGATGAAGCAATAGGCAAGCTATTGATTTTATACAATGTTAGGCTTTCGTTGTTTCAAAAAAATAGACTTGACTTACTTAATTGGGCAAAAAGTGAATTAAAGCAAGAAACAAACACTAAACTTGGTAAGACAATGACACCTTATAGAAGTGATAAAATTATATTCTTGCGTAGGATTATAGATTGGCTCAACAATGAAGCCTAACGGTTTGTATAAGAATAGTAGCGTTTAAGTACGCTAAAATATTGAGATAGTAAATACATTAATTAACGAGTAATAGCCTTATAAATTGCACCTAATAGCTATTATTTTTATACATTGTTAGGTGTAGTTAAAATTATGGTTACCAAAGAAAATATTGAAAGTTATAAAAGAATGATTAGACTGTTTGAAGAAGCTATAGAAAGAGAACCCAATAATGAAAGAGTAGATATATGGGAAGGAAAGAAACATATCTTAAAGATGGTTTTAAAAGACTTAGGCGAATAATTTTTATTAAACCTAACGTATGAAAAAGTATACCAAGATATATTTAAAGGAATTCGATTATGTTATGGATGACTTTATTCCGTGTGAGATATGTTCTAAACGTGCTGTTGATATACACCACATCGAATCTCGCGGTATGGGAGGATCAAAGTCTGCTGATGAGATAGAAAATCTGATGGCTCTCTGTAGAATTTGCCACACAGAGTATGGAGATATAAAGGATTTAAAGGATATGTTGAAGAAAATACATAAAAAACATTTGGATAATAGAGAATAAATTATAATTTTGTTTTTATTAATTGGTTTACGTGCGGGGGTTTTATACATATTTTTCCCCCGCACTTTTTAAATTATACAATATGCCTAAATACAAATCATACGATTCAGAAACCGAGCAACTCTTCTCAGAAGGTCTTAGTTCTGAGTTAATTGCTGAACACCTTTCTGGAAAGTATAACGATAAGTTTTTATCAAGTAATATACGAAAAAGAATTACCGCTATGGGTCTTAGAGACAACACTGTTTCTACTACCTTAGAGAATAATGGTATGCTTCCAGAGAATTGGGATGCTGCATGGATTAAAAGTAAAGAGGCATCAGTCTATATCAGAAACGGAACAGTATCTCTTGAGGCTATTCGTGAGGGTTACGTTGATGCAGTCAAGGAAGCGATTAAGTCAATTGACTCTAAGTCTTGGGGTAAGATTCCCATAAAGAAACAATCTAATAATCTGTTCGTTCCTTGTATTTTTGACCTGCATATTGGTAAGTTAGCCTGGGGACAAGAGACAGGAGAGAACTACGACTATAAGATTGCCATTGAGAGATTCCGTTACGCTATTGAGGACATGATTTACAAGGCATCGTCCTACGATGTGGAAAGGATTCTGTTCCCAGTTGGTAATGACATATACAATAGTGACAAGGCATTCCCGTTTCCACAAACTACCAAGGGTACACCACAGATGGATGACATTCGTTGGCAGAAACTATTTCGAGTTGGAGTTCAACTAATCACAGAAGCTATTATTAGACTATCAAAGATTGCTCCCGTAGATACATTTACTGTGTTCTCTAACCACGACCACGAGCGTGTGTTCTATTTAGGTGAAACCTTGACTGCTGTGTTTGACTCGCACCCAAACGTAATGGTAAACAACAATCCACCTGTCCGTAAGTATTATAAGTGGGGAGAGAACCTAATTGGTCTAGCTCATGGTCACAATGAAAAACCTCAAGACCTACCATCACTAATGAGTAATGAGCAACCTAAACTATGGGGAGAGACCACATATAGATATTGGCTACTAGGTCATCTACACCACAGACAGAAATACTTGACCCAACAAAGTAAAGACTACCGATCCGTTAATGTTACATACATCACCTCCCCTTCTGCAGCAGATGCCTGGCATTCAGAAAAAGGATTTGTTGGGGCAATCAAAGGTGCTGAAGGTTTTATCTACAACAAGGAAGAAGGTCTAATAGGAACAGTAATCCATAACATCAAATGAAAATAAAGGATAAAGTAAAAAGTATCATTGATGCACAGCAGGAGAAAGGCTTTAGTAAGTATGGTGTGTACGTTGACGATGCTGACCTATCACCAGAGGAGTGGATAGAACACGCACAGGAAGAACTAGCAGACATGATGGTCTACCTTGAGTGCCTTAAACGAAAGATTTCAAACCGATTATTAGATATATTAGATGATTGAAATACTTGCTATTCTTGCTATGGTTATTGTAGCTACAGGTACTGTTATGTTTTATATATTATTATTTTTATGGATAATAAAAAACTTTCGTGGTAAATAAAAAATTATGTGATCAGTTCCTTGCGGAACAATGGGACAGTATGGTGTGGTCTTACTCTAGGGTATCATCATATGTACACTGTCCGTACACTTGGTACGAGACCTATGTCTTAGGTAATCGTAAAGGAAACTTCTATGCCTATGCTGGATCTTCCTACCATGAGGTAATGGAAGACTTCTATAACTTTTGGCTTGAAGGTGGAGACCTAAAGCTAGATGTAATCAAGGATACTTTTCGCAAGAAGTTAGTTATAAAGTTTGACAACAATCCATTTACAGATCGCTGGGCGCAATCTACCTACACCAAACTACTTGATTCGATAGACTCGTTTGAGATATATAAAGATGTAACATCTGTAGAGAGATTGATAGAATGGGAAATTGACAACTATCGCTTCCAGGGATATATTGACCTTGACGCAGGAGAGTACCACTACGATTGGAAGAGTAGATGGGATGAAAAAAAGTACAACCATCAACAGAATCTGTATCTCTTTGCGAAGGAACAGGTTGATAGTATCAAAACAAAAGGCTTCAGAATACCACAGTACAAGGAAAATTTGAATGTAAAAAAGATTAGAAGGAGTGAGAAAAATATAAGCTCTGCCATTGAGATGGTTAGAGTTACTATTCCCCGCATAAAACATTCACTTGAAACCGCTATCTTTGACAAGAATCCAAATGAGAAATTCTTTTGTCGGTCATTATGTGGAGCAAAAAAGTGTGAACATGGCTATACTAAATAGATGGAATGATGAGTTCGAACGATTACTTTTCCCAATTCAAAAACAAAGCCCTGGAGGTAGAGGTAGTAGACATAAGGACACCGAAAAAGAGTGGCAGGAGAAAGGGAGTAAGGAGTAAATTAAAGTGGTCAAACAACTACAGAAAACGAGTGAAGAACGATAAGAAAGAAAATGGGTTACACCATAAACTATTAAAGTATTCAAAGGACTTAAACAGGTCACTGTCTGATATGCTTGAGTTACAATGGGTAAAGGATTTAGGTATCCATACAATGAATGATATGTTTATATATGCTGTAAGAGAAGGTTTTATTTATGAGAAATTTAAAGAAGATTGATTACTATTTTAAAGTAACAACAGATATTAAAGATTATTACTGTTGTTGTTCTGCTGATACTTACGATCGAGCTAAAAGAAATTTATTGTTTGCTTGTTTCTCATACAAGCACAATGAAGAAGAACCTTTTAGGTTTACAGTACCAGATGTAGAAGAGCGATACAAAATCCTACTGAATTTATATTCAAACAGAATTAATGATACCACAAAAGAAATCTTCACAAAAGAAGACAAGTTCCAAAACGATTAACGCTCGCAGGGCAGGTCATCAATACGAAAGGGACTTAGTAAAGGAACTTAAAGAGCTTCTAAAAGACGAGGAAATATCTACATCACGATACTCTTCGCGTAAGTTGGATGATGCTAAGGTTGATATCTTCGGCACACAGAAGTATGGTTTTCATATACAAGCTAAGAGATATAAGAATAACCCTAATCTATTTGAGGTACTAAGTGAGATGCCAACAGATGAGTGTATCAACACTATTTTCTGGAAGAAGCCTCACGTTGGTGAAATTGTGTGCATGACAAAACAAGACTTTTATGAACTTTTAATTACATTAGTCAATGAAGGAAAATGAACAAGAATTTATTGCAGAAAGTAGTTCAACTAGAATTGCAATATCTGCGCTAGTATCTACTGTTCGTGAAATGTTTTTCTCCCATATGTATGATGCTAAACACAGAGATAAACAAATTATTAATATTAGTAAAAAAAGTTTTGATAAACTATATTATGAGTTTGATAAATTAAGTATTGATGATAATATATTCTATGAGAGCTTAGTAGAGAAGTTTCAAAACCATGCTGAAGATATGGGTATGGAAAATCGTAGAGATATATTTTGCACCTTTATTTCAGTCATAGATTTTACGTGTGTTGAACACGCAGATAAAGTGATGTATACAGACAAGTACATTATTTATCATGTATCTTTGATTATTCGTAACCTTGCTAGACAGTTCTGTAATAAACCATCAGATGATGTTAAGAAACAAACAGTAGAACTGTTGAATCATTTTGAAGAAAGAAGGCAAGAGATTAAAAAAATATTACTAGAAAATTATGCAGTGTCCGAAGTGTCAGAATAAAATTAGCTTAAAGCAGTGGTGGAAACATTGCCACAAAAGAATAGAATTGGTTACTGAGTCACAAACTAAATGGGTAGCTAATAATTCATCTATTGGACATGATTACAGAAATCATCCCAAGTACAAACAGTCTGAGCGTATCTTAAAAAAATTAGGGTTCTATGATGAATTTGGATTCTAAGATGAATATAATCTATCTCAGGAAAAAAGAGAGATACGTTCCCGTAAAAATACCTAGTCCAAGCCCAATAGGTATACCGATTCGAATGGCAGTATTGCGTATACGTACTGCCTTTTCTAATTTTATAATGTTCTCTTCTTGCTGTTGGTTTATATCTGTCAATAGTTTAATTGATCTAACCTGCTGTTGTTGTATTACCACATAGCTTTGAACCACACTGTCTTTTAGTATAAGCTGCGTTTGCGCATTATCGTACAGCCCTTCACTTAGCTTCCAAGATTCAAGGTAGTTGTCCCGCTGATTTTTCAGAATAATTACTTTACGACACTCATCCTCTGTAAGAACACACTGTGCTTTAGATTCCTGCCAGTATAAACTTAACAGAATCGTTAAGATCACTATTAGGTATTTGATATACCGCTTCATTGTTCTTTATTAACTTTTGTTTGTTCTCTTGTAAAGTAACCTGGAGAGAGTCCTCTACTAAACGAAATTGCTTAATCTTTGTATTTAGGTCTTGTATTTTTTCTTGCTGCTGCGCTACTTGTTTTTTGCTGTTATCTATCTCTTGGTACAGCAAGGAATTGTCTTGCTGCTTAGGCTCTTCAAATAACTTCATCAACAAAACAATGTTAGCTGTGAAACTTACAACTAAAGCAATGATTATTTTAGTAGTTAGATTCATGACTTTTTATTCTATTTTTTGCTGACACTAATAACCTTTCCTCAAGCCTAGCAACCTTAATAGATAGGTCTAGTTTCTCTTGCATTAGCTGGTCTATCCTTTCTCCCAACAGATTTATTTCTTCCTTCAGATCATTGATTGTATCTAGTTCTCTGTCTTCTTTTTTAGTCTGTTTATCGAGATAGTTTTTAATGACAATAGAACCAATTCCTCCAACACCAAATATTATAGATATGATAGTTTCTATATTCATCAAATATTTTATTAATCACTATGTCCTTTTTCTTCCTCTTGCTCGCTTATCTCCAGGCATATCTGATTTACTACCTCTGTTCTTACTTGGTGACTTTAACTTAATACCATTCTTTGTATGTGAGACATCTTTATTTTTAGGAGCGTTTAGTTTTGTTCTCAACCTTTTAAGTTCAGCACGTTTCTTTAAGCCCTCTTTTGATGTTGATCTCTTTACATCTTTTTTCAGCTTCTTCTTGTAAGATTCTTTGCCCTTTGCAGATTTATAATATGTCATTGTCTTACCTGGCATCTTCTTTACATTTATTTAGATAACATTACCTCTTTGAGTTTGGTCTCAAGCTCCTCATTTTTCTTTTTCATTTCTATGTAGCTCTCGCTAACATCTTCTACTAAGTGCATACTATCAACGTAGCCTATAAACTCAACCATACTATTTAATGAATCCTCTTCTATCGTTTCAGTATAATACTCATTGATATTTGTGTTACCCTTTACTGAACAGCTTTGTGGGACAAGCATTAACAACAATACAATAGCTAGGCTTAAAGTTTTCATATGTCCTCAATCTTGTTAAGTTTGGTCAAGACTCTCAACTTAGTTGTAGCAACCGCTAATGCTGAGTCTGATTTGATAACGTGTTGCGTTAACCTATCCACCTTTTTCTCTAACTGCATTGTCTTACTATAACACATCTCAATCTGACCCTGATAGTTCATCTTATTGTCCACATACAAATAGCCAACCGCTACTAGTGTGATGAATAAAATACCCTTGACTGGATCTTTACTGAACTCTTTAAATGGTATAGGTAGTGTCATGGTTTAGTCCAGAGTTCATAATATGTTTTACCAGCAGAATTTCTTTTTGCTTGAAGTATTTGATTGCGCTGCTCCCCCATAGCCTTGTAGCTAACATGAACCCAATCAGGCTTTTCATCATCCCCAAACTCCCAGATAAGCTGATCAAAATCTAAATTATCCTTGATATAGTAGAATACCTCTGTGTTTGTAGGTTTGCTGTGTCCGTCCATGTCGACATCAATTGCTTCAGCCTTACTATGCTGCGATGATGATGACCCCCCAATGGCTTTGTTAAGGGCATCACTTCGATAGCCTGATGAAATGAATATAGGCTTACCAAAATGTTCTCTGATTGGTTGGAATATATTTTCCGCTAACTTCTTAGCTGCTTCAAGATGATTATCCATAGGGGTATTATCAATTCCCCTTCTTTTAGCAGTTTGAGAACGTGTAAATTCAGCCAAAGAAAGATTCTTAGACAACTTCATATGTTAGATATTATGGGGTTGTAGAACAGTAAGCAGTAGCGGCAGATGTTGCTTGAACAATAATTGGGTTAACACGCTTATACTTATTTCCCTCTGGTGTAAGAGATGAACCATCTACGATTGCTGAAGTGTTGTCTTCACCATCGATGATTGTAATGTTACCTCCGTCAGCGGCAATAGAAATTTGTCGCTTATTACCCTTAGCTACCTTTACTGATGCTCCAGTAAAACCAGTAGCGAATGCTGTCATTAAGTTAATCTCCGTATCTGAAACTACGTAATCTACTTGGCGAATCTCTCCGTTAAATGAATCATAAATCCAATCAGCTCCACTGACTTCGGATAAAAATTTAGTGCCTGATCCTTCGATTACGCGGCTTGTTGTAAATGCTGTAACAGTTCCTGTCAACGAACTAGATCGTGGTACAGTGTCTGTTGCTGTTAATGTGAATTGAGCCATTGTTTAATATTTTTACAAAAATCGATATTAATTACTGCTTGATTTTGTAGTTTTTATCTTTTATTCTCTAGTAGTTCTCTCATATATCTTTTTGCGGCAGGTAGGTTATTATCCAGCAATAATTTTCTTAACTTAACTCTTTCATCATCATATAATTTTTCATCCTTATCTAATAAAGACTGAAAGTCTATTACTGTATTTTTTACAAACCCAGTAGGTTCGCCTTTTAATATTTGTTCTATTTCTATTTTACTGAACCTGTATTGTTTAAGAGAATTATACATACTTTCAACATCT
>ERZ887851.1976-NODE-1976-length-16741-cov-9.113089_pt1 | contig 16741 bp, 19 predicted proteins | sample MGYA00521100_ERZ887851 | MGnify/ENA primary metagenome ERZ887851 (study PRJEB32303, sample SAMEA104408602) | aquatic metagenome | biome: Brackish water; feature: Pelagic; material: water | place: Baltic Sea | collected 2014-06-06T16:11:00 | depth 11,444 m ...
GTCAGTGCTTAAATGTACAAGCACTTTGATTTATAATGAAAATGACAATAAAAACTTTAATACTCGGAATATTATTATTGATTTTTAATTCTTGTGAAAAGAATGATATAACAAGCAATCCACAAGATAATTCCCAGAATAATTCTATAAATAAAATAATGCCTTTAGGAGCATCTAGAGTAGCAGGGTATAGACCAGATTATGAGAGCTTCAGATACGAGCTATGGAAAACTCTAGAGGGTGAGGGTTGGTCATTTGACTATATAGGAACTCAATCTGACGATGCATCTTATCCAATGTTTAATAACCTCGATTTCGATATAGACCATGAGGGAATAGCCGGTTGGACCTCAGGAGAAATTCTTAATAATATGGATACTTGGCTAGCAGTAACAGGAGCACCAGACATTGTGCTTTTCAGCGCACCAGGAGGGAATGATGCGCTACAAAATTTACCTTATGACCAAACGTTATCAAATATCTATGAGATAATTGATATTTTACAAAATGCGAATCCTGAAATAACCATTATTATTGAACAATTAGCACCAGCAAGATCTGATTTAATGACTGATGAGTTGACAAATTATTTCAATCAATTAATAGAAGATATACTTATAATTTCGACAGAAAACACTTCAGATTTCTCACAAGTGATAGCTGTAGATATGTTCACAGGCTTTACAGATAGTTTTTTGGCAGATGATGTTCATTATAATCAAGCTGGTGCTGAATTTATAGCAAATCGATATTATACGATTCTTAAAAATATATTGGAAGATTAATATTAAAATTTAAAAATTGAATTTGTTTGGATCCAAAACAGAACTACTTCTTTTCTGTACTATGAGGTTTACCAACACTTTACATGAATACCTCCATTTAGAAGGATTTATTCTTCTTAAAAATGAGGGTGATACCTGTTTTCTGAAGCTTTAAATTAATCCAATTCCTTTTTATAAGTCTCTGGGATAAATAATGCGGTTATAATGGCGATAATACAAGTTGCTATTAAATAATAAGCAGGCATCCAAACATTTCCTCCACTAACTTTTATTAACCAAGTGCATAGAAGTGGGGTAGTACCTCCAAATAATGCCAATGAAACATTATAGCTTACAGAAAGTCCCGTATATCGAATACTTGCTGGAAAAGATTCCGTCATTAGCGCAGGTATTACTGACTGAAACATGGCCTCAAAAACAGAAAATACGAGCATCGCTACAAGTATGGCCATAAAAGTATTTTCAAACATCAATGCAAAAAGAGGGTATGTAAAAATGGCAAAGCCAATAAGAGACATAAACAGCACTTTCTTTCGGCCAATTTTATCGCTTATAAAACCAAATAATGGTATTATAAGCATTAATACAATGATTGCAATAGTGTGAGCTGATAGTGCATCTTCCAGTTTTACATTATGAAAAGTATGTAAATAGGACGGAAGAAAAATAAATATCAGATAAACAGAAACACCAAATGCCCAGCTTAACAAGATTATTTTGAGTGCTTGCATCTTATAATCCGCCCAGAATTCAGCCAATGGAGTTTTAGTTGATGTATGTTCTTTTTTAATTTTATCATAATAGTCATCAGCAGCCATCCCTTTGCGAAGATAAATACCTATAACACCAATTACTGCCCCAAATAGAAAGGGAATTCTCCATCCAAAATCGTGTAACTGTTCTGTCGATAGCAAACCTGTAATTAGTGATGCAATTCCGGAACCCAAGAGCATTCCACCAAAAACGCCAAAGGTAGACCAACTGCCATAAAAACCTCGTTTTCCTTTGGGTGCTTTCTCCACTAGAAATGATATTGATCCGGTAAACTCTCCACCTACCGAAAGACCTTGCAAGAGTCTTAATGTTACAAGTAAGGCTGCCGAATACCATCCAATATTTACATAGGTAGGAAGAAAACCAATCAATGTTGTTGGGATGGCCATTAATAGTACAGATATCATCAAGGCTTTCTTTCGGCCATATTTATCTCCGATATGACCAAATATTACTCCACCTATAGGCCGCATTAAATAACCAGCGGCGAACACTCCAAAGGCTGCAATTAATTGAACTATTTTATCTTCCTCAGGAAAAAATTGCGCGCCAATTACAGTGGCAAAAAAACCGTAAACCGTAAAATCGTACCACTCTAATATATTTCCAACAAACCCGGCTATAAAAGACCGTTTGTTAATAGGACTGCTTTCTATTTTTTTAATCATTTTTATTTTTTGTCGAAATAAAGATAAATTAATTTGCATTAATAGACCTAATAATTTTAAAAAGTTGAATCAACAGGGCAGCGCCTTCGATACTATTCGTAAAAAAAAGCGAATCAATAGGGTGTTTTTTCTAAAAAATTTTAATTATTTTTTTTCAATGTATGTTGTTCCATTATCTGTAACTCATTACTGATTCTATTCAGCAATACACCAAAATCATCTTGGTTGATAAGGCTACTTTTGCGACCTGTAAAAATCTCTTCTACAGGGAATCTGTAATTAAGATCAATGGTCAATTCATAAAAATTACGAAGTAACTCACCCTTGGTATTTAAAAGAGGAACTTCTAAAATAACTGAATCACTTACGTTATTTGTCTGATTGGCAACGATCCAAGGACGGCTTGAAATAAGAACATCAGGATCGTGCTTTAATGTTACCTGTTTACTGGGTATTCGTTTTTTATTCGTGTACCATTTATGATTAACTTTGTCATAAGCATCGTAGGTTTCTTTGGCCGTCTTTACTACATCTAGACTGTCTAATGTTGCTGCGATAATATTTGTTGCTGCTTGGTTAAAAGGGAGTTTTGATTGCAATGTTTTCATACCTATGTGTATGCCAAGTAAGTTTGAATATACGTCCTCAACCGAAAAACTAGAAAATTTTTCTGATATCATAGGTACGGTTGATGCGCCAAACCAAGTAGATATTTCATGCCATAGGGAAAGATCGTATGTTATTTTTCCCGCTAATAGAATACAATCGTTATTGTCAAACTCTTCGGGTACATTCAAGTATAAAGTCTTAGTTCCTGCCTCCTTGCGTAAATGCAGAATTAGCTCACCTTTTCCTCTACTATTTAAAATGGTGATGTATAAATAACGCGTCCAATCTATTTGATCTCGTAAGTGACCCATATCAATAAAGCCACCTTTATTTGTATACAAAGTTCCAATGCCTTCCAGCTTATTACCCATATAGTAATGTTCGCCCAAATCATCAATACTAATTACCTGATCAATGGAAAGAAATGGCACGCCCCATAATTTTAAATCATAACCAAAAGCACAGCAGGCTCTAATAATACGAGGAGGAGTTTTGCTTAGATCAACAATATCATCTTGCATACTTTGAGCATATATAGTTATAGAATTAACCATTAACACCATGAATATAAATAACTTTATACTGTATAATATTATTTTGTGCCTTACAGATTTCATGGTACTAGGGAATAAATATTATAGATTGTAGCGCTTTAGCATATCAGGATAGAGCTCATCTTCAACCCACATAAAGTTAGGGAATATGCGAATTATTTTTTCATAGCATAATTTTGCTAGTTGAATTTGATTGGTAGCCTCGTAAGCTTGCCCTAAAGCAGTCATGGTATTTATATACATCCAATTATTAACAACCAGTCCTTTTTTTTCAAAGCTTTTAACTGCCTTTACAAAGTATTTAATTGCTTCTGCTTTATCACCACCAAAAGCGGAGGGGCAATAATACAGGGAATTTCCTTTTTCAATATTTCCTTGAATATTCTCCGGATCCAGTTCTAGCGATTTGTCTATGTACCTAAGGCTTCTCCTGCCTAAGTAAATAGCCTTTAAATTTGAGATCCCAATGGTAAAACCAATATAAGCTCCCTTGTAAGCTAGTAAGGTTGGGTTTTCAGGTGATTTTTCTAATAATTTATTAATAATTTTTTCTGATTTGTCAATGTATTCTTCTGCGGGATCGTATTTTTCGGCAGCAATTAACCAAGCCGTATAACCGTAATAATAACTGACAAGCTCCAACTGCTGTTCAAAACTATTTAAGTCTACATTTTTTTCACACAAATGCATTAATTCCGACCATGTATTCATTTTGCCCCGTGAATACGCTTTGTAAATAGGTTCGTTATAGGTGCTTTGAGAAAAACCCAATTGCATTGCAAGCAACAAAGCGCTGAGAACTATTACGAATCTTGTAATATATTTCGGTCTTTCCATATTAATTTCTTTTGTTTTTGATTTATGAGTCCTTTAATTATTATTAAAAGAAATATAATGTGCTGTGGCAGGACTAAAAGTAGGTTTTGAACGACTGCTTGTTGACTCGCCAATATTACAAAAATTCGAATACATACAATACCAGCAAGATAAGCAATTAACCACCAAAAACCCATATATAAATAAACTACAAATGGAGCGATGGTCGTTAAAATTCCAAAAAAAATAGTTGTTAAAATGCTATTACCAAAGAATTGAAATATGTTTTTTGTAAATCCTTCTATAGCATCATTGAGTCCACCATACATTCTGCATGAAATATCCATATCTCCTAAGCGAATATCGCTGGCGAGGCCTTTTTGTTTAAATAATCTCATGATAGCGATATCCTCTACTTGATGGGATTTAAATTTTTCATGAGGCCATATTGCCTTATAAGTAGTTGTTTTAAACATCATAAATTGCCCATTGGCAGCTGAAAAGGCTTTGTTCTTTGACTTTCTAATTAGAAAAATCGGAAGTAAACTCAACAAAATCCAATTAATTAGTGGTACTGAAATTTTTTCCCCGAAGGATTTAGCTAGTTGTTTTGGAAATATGGATAGCAAATGAAGGTCGCATTCTTGAAGGTAGCTAATACTGCGTTTGATAAGGTCTTTTTTTACATGCACGTCTGCGTCTAAAAAGAGCAATATGTCACCAGTAGCAGCATTTGCTAGTTGGTGGCAGGCATTATTCTTACCCAACCAACCTGTTGGAGGTTGTTGGCCATTGATTAATTTAATAATAGGTTTAAGTGTTGCCCAATTTTTGATGATGCTTTCCGTATTATCTGTTGAATGATCGTTGTATACAATGATTTCAAATATACTATTTTCAAACGTTGATAATTGTGCTAATAAGATTCCAATGTTTTCTTCCTCATTGCGCGCGGGTATTAAAATTGAAACTTTTGTGGTTGAGGTTAATGAAGTTACATTTGGTAAATAAGCAAAAGAAAGATAATTAATAGATGCTACCAGCAATCGGATGATTAGTAAACCTAATAGAAAATAACAAAAATAAATCATTTAACTCCTTGTTTGGTAAAACATGATTCAGCAAATTTATTAAATTCTCGTTCTACTTCCTCCGCATTTGTATTTTTACTGATGATATGTGTTTTATAGTAAACGCATATATCGGGTCTATATTTGACTCCATAATTAATAAGATTAATATTATAAACCAATTGGAAATCATTTTTTTTATTTTCTAAAATATAGGAAAGTAAGCCTTTTTCAAAGATGAATTCTCGGGTATATAAGCTACTTATTTTTCCTTGTGGAAAAAACAAAAATAGATTCTCTTTATCTTGTAGCATTTCAACAGCATAATTAATACTGTCTATACTTGAACGACTTCCTTTATTGATTGAACAGGCTCCAACTTTGGTGAATATTTTGTATTTTTTCAGCTCTTTTTCAAGCATCATAAAATAAAACCTTCGTTTAAAAATTTTAAAGTTTAACAAAATTTGAATAAATCCATCGTAAAACGAGAAATGATTACTAATCATAAGAATTGGAAGCCCTTTTTCTTCATACTGACCTGAAAACGTAACACTCCTAAAAAAAACGGCTATTAGTGCTTTCGCATAATAACTAGAAAATTTTACCCAGTATTTATTATGATTAGCGCGTATCATTTTTTGGTGTAAATATGGTGAATAACTATAACTATAAAAAACCCTAATTGGATAAAAAATAACCAACGCGCAGGCCGGTTGTTTGTATTTACTTTAAATGTCTGAATCCCCCAATTAAAAATTAATGCTATTAGGAACCAGACCACATAGTTATTTATAGGCGGGTTGTTATTTGAAAATTCCCACATGTATAGTAAAGGAGCTACTTTTTCAAGTAAGAGGTCGTATAACACCATCAGTGATGCTGCACCTATTATAATTGGAATTTTTTTGGAGGTGTATTTAGAGATGATGCTGTTGGAAGCATAGCTTAAGAAAATCCAATTAAGTCCGATGACAACAGGTACATTAGCTATTTTAAATCCAAGCCCTACACCGTAGGCATACACCCCAAATAATTTACCAGTTGCTACCCCAATAATTTCAGCTACAATACTTAGTATAAAAATACTTACTAAAACAGCAATCGTTTTTGTATTCCACTCTTTATGGTGGAAAAAGATAGCTACAGTTACTAAAACCAGAGTGTAAGGTGTAATTATTATAAATAAATTGTGGGTGGAAGGTGTAAAATATAAAACCAATCCCACAAGGTAAAAAATGATAAAAGTGATTGGTAGCTCTTCGTTAATAACGTATTTAATTATCCGATTCATTTATTATGCTGATATTTCATTAGCAACAATTTTAGCACTAGCTAGACAGAGTGGTATTCCACCACCGGGGTGAACGCTTCCGCCAACGAAATACAAATTCTTTACACTTTTAAGAAAGTTTGGATGTCTTAAAAAAGCAGAAAAAATAGCGTTAGAAGAATTTCCGTAAAGCGCTCCTCCTTTACTGAGCGTGTCTTGCTCAATAGTTATCGGTGAAGCAATTTTCTCATATGCTATATAATCTTCAATATTTGTTTTAAGAGATTTGTTAATTTTGTTAATGATATTTTTTTTGGTAGTACGTATCAGTTCATCCCAATTTTCTTTACTATTAGAAGGTGCATTAACCATTACAAACCAATTTTCACAATTTTTGGGTGCATCACTTTTTATCATTTTGGAACTCACAAAAATATAAACGGTAGGATCTATATCAATCGTTTTTTCATTAAATAGATTATTGAATTCTTTTTTATAATCAGCACTAAAAAAAATATTATGCAAATCTAAGTCTGGAAACTCCTTATTTATTCCCCAATAAAATACCAAGGCTGATGATGAAGGTTCCAAACGATCGAATCGTTTTTTATGTGGGTGATCCATTAGATTATTAGCTAAATAGTTGATGTCGGAGTCTGATACTATTTTATCGAAAGCCATTGTTTTATACCCAACTTTTAGGCCTACAGCTTTTTTGCTTTTTATATCGATGGACGTCACCAAGGAGTTAAAATTAAAATGAACCCCTTTTTTTAGGGCAAGCTTATAAATGTTCTTTACGATGGAATACATTCCTTGTTCAGGAAAATAGGCTCCCAAATTATTTTCGAGATGTGCTATTACGTTTAGTGTAGCAGGTGCCTTATAGGGGTTAGAACCGTTGTAAGTAGCATACCTATCAAACAATTGAACAAGTAATGGGCTTTTAAAATTACTTTTATTACCAGTATGCATTGTTTTATAAAATCTAATTTTATAAACCTGAAACAGTGATTTTAAAACTGAAAATTTCATTAAATTCTTAACTTTATGTAGGGAGTTAAAAAGGAAAATATCGGCAGTAATTTTGTATATCAACGAGGCATTCTTAAAATAGTTGGAAATATTGGAAGGGTCTTCTCCAAGTTTTTGAACGCATTCATCGGTAAATTTTTGTTGATCTGACCATGCAATAAGACTTTCACCACTGCTGTAGAAGTACTTACAAATTACCTCAAGCTTTTTGTATGCAAAAGTTGATGGAACAGTTTCTCCAGAAGCAATATACAGTTCTTCTACTAATTCTGGTAAAGTAAATAAGGAGGGGCCAGTATCGAACCTATATCCTTCTTCATTTATTTCGCTAATTTTTCCACCAGGAAGCGCATTTTTTTCAAATACACTTACTTCATGGCCTTTGGCTGCTAATCTGCAAGCAATAGCCAAACCACCAATTCCTGAACCGATCACTGCAATCTTCATATGGGTTTAGTTTTTTTAGCCCTCATTTCAAAAATATGCGTGAGAACTAATGGTGATAATAGCAATGAGAAATTATAAAACATATCTTCTAGAGGAATTGACAGCACATGAATTCCCAATATTACTTGAGGGTCGTAATTAAAGACAGCTTGTTCAATTCCAGTACCTGTTAAGATTCCATTTATTATAAAAAAAGGAATGAGTAAAATTGGATAGATGGCTAAATAGTATTGTAATAGATCTCTGGCAAAATAATAACTCAATAAAAGTATCACAGATACTACAAGAAAATTAACAAAAGTATAAATAAGATCTAGGTTTAATAACGAAGTTATAAGGGATACTGCTATAATCAGAAAAGTTAAAACTTTTGTCCAATGTTCATTTAGTTTGAATTTTGGAAAGTGAAACTGTATTGCGTAAAATAAGAATGCGCAAGCGTATGGTATGATTATAAAAAACAGGTATTCTTCTAATGGAAGTTTATTTATATAAATACCAGAATTATACATGGGGTTGAAAAACCAACATCCCATATGGGTAAAAATGATATCCCAAGTTACAAAAATAACCATCGTTATTAAGATTGCAGGAATTAGGTATTTCCAACGCTTATAAAGCATGAGGTTTTTTTCGAAGCTAAACGCTAGAGGTCCTGCAAGCGATATGATAAGGATGCTTAAATAGAGTGACATAGTTCGATTTTTTCAAGTGTGCTAGGCCGTTTTAAGTTGTTGTTGATACAACTAGATACAAATACCCATATCTTAAGCTTGTTCAAAATTTGAATTTGTTTATTAGTTAATTTAGCTATACGTATAAACTCCTCCATCTTGGTCATAAATTTAATATAATAAAAATAAGCTGTATACCCCTCTTTTTTTAAATTATTTGACCGTTGATTGATTCTCTCTAGCGTCACTCTGAAATCTCCGTTAATATTAATGATTTTTATTATACCATCTTCCGCTGATGCAATATAGTTATCATCCCCAACTAAAAAAATCACTTCAGTTTGTTTCATTGTTTTAGCGGTGTATGTATGAAGATTTAGATAAGTATTAAAACTATTTAAAAAGCAATGTGTTTTTTAATTGTTGGTGCTTTGTATTTTGTCAAATTAACATCGTTTACAAAAGTAATAATATTTTTCAAACACGCTACTTTTTAAATAAGCTATTGCAGCATGTCACCAGCTTTTCTCAGTCTAGATTAGTTGTGTTTATCATTGAAGAACTCAGTAAGCCTTAGCTAAAATAAATTTATTAAGGAGTTCCTACTAAAAAGGTTAGCAATCCTGTATAAGGATTTTGAATGCACAACTTACGGGAGTATTTTATAATTTGTAAATCGAGAATAAAAATTTTGAATTGAAAATTAATATGGAATCGATGGAGAAAAATCTCTTGTGGACTTACAATTGCTAGTTTAGTTGCTATCTTTAGTGCTTAAAAGGAGTAATATACAATTACAATAATGCTTTAATACATTCTAAAAATGAGAATAAATCTTATAACCTTACTCCTATTTACCTCTTTTTTAGTTGTTATATCTTGTGATAGACCTAATTGCACAAATAATAATCCAATATTTGAAATTAACTCATCAGATTCAAAAATATACAAAGATGAATTAGTCAAACGATTAAATAACATTGACAAAACAAAACTAACTTATTGGCTTCAAAAGTACGATCAGAAAGATGGAAAAGAATCTTTATACTTTCATATTCAAGGTGATGGACTATGTGCTATTCTACATTTGAATATTAATGATTGGAGTAAATTAGAAGTAGTTAGAGAAAGAAAAGGAATTGGTCGTCGAGGGGCAGAATTCACAAATTTAAAATTTAAAATTATTGAGGATTCCATTTCAACGGAATTTATTTATAAAACATTTGATAGAATCATTGATTAAAAATGCAAGAATACTCGATAAAATTAATCGCTAGTACATGCCCAATCTAAGATGCTTTTGCGGTTTATTTTAAGTTTTAGTTGCTGAAATATTCCTAGCTATATCCAGTTAATAGCTGTCATTATGCCCACCCTTTAATACGAAAATAGCAGCTGCAAGTAAAAACAGTGTTTTCATTGAGTTTAAAAATGCTAAAAAAAATTATTTTTACTTACATTTGGGTTTAAAAAAAATCATAAAATGAAAAAAATAATTATAATGTTTTTGGTACTTTATTCCGGTTTAATTAAAGCGCAATATTTTATGCCTGAAATTGCAAGTGAAGATATGTTTATATGAAAAGAAGTCTATGTGGTTACAAATAATAATGATACTATAAGAGGGAAATATCTGGGCAGTTCTTTTTCTATGGGTTTACTAAAATCATTTAATTTAAAAACTTCGGATGCCACCAAAATGAAATTTAAGGCTGCAGATGTTAAAACTGTCGCTATAAAACCAAATAAAATAATAAATATAGAAGGTTCGTTTGCAGCAGTTGGATTAAAAAACCTTGAAGCTTTTAATGATGTAATAAATCGTGAATGGATATTTTACGATCATGTGCAACAAGCTCAAGAATGGTTTTTTTTTAGATATTTCTATCTACTATCTCTTAAAAGAGTACCAATTTACATTCATTGACTTTCAAAAGACATAAAAGGATTAGGAACAAAAGTTTTGTTTACTTTTAACATACAAACAAGTTAGGTGCAATTTAAAAATAGAATATTAAAATTATGAAGAATCTAGAATATGATTTAGTGTGTGTTGGAGGAGGTATCATGAGTGCAACCTTAGCGCTTTTGTGTAAGATACTTAAACCTGACTTGAATATTTTAATTCTTGAAAGGCTGGGTGATGTCGCAAAAGAAAGCTCTGCATCATGGAATAATGCAGGAACGGGACACTCTGCTCTTTGTGAATTAAATTATACCCCTGAAGATAAAGATGGAAATATTGACATTCTTAAAGCCATTAAAATTTGCGGACAATTTGAAATGTCCAAACAGTTTTGGGCTTATTTGGTAACTGAAAAACTTATTCAAGACCCTTCTACATTTATTACAAAATGCCCTCATCATAGCTTTGTAACTGGCAAGAAAAATGTTCTTTACTTAAAGAAACGTTTTAAAGCAATGAAAAAACATTTTATGTTTGATTCGATTCAATTCACTACAGAATTTGAAATAATGAAAGAATGGTTTCCTTTAATATTAGAAGGAAGAGATAAGAAAGATGTTATTGCTGCTTCTAGAATTGATAGGGGAACAGAAATGAATTTCGGAAGTCTTACAGAACAGTTGTATAAAATATTAGAAACAACATATAACACCAAAGTATTATGCAATAAAGAAGCAATAGATGTTGATCCCTACAGTGATGAAGATTGGTGTGTAAAAGTGAAAGATATTCTTACTAAAGAAAAAACATTCGTAGCGGCTAAGCATGTTTTTATAGGTGCAGGAGGTGGAAGTCTACCATTACTCGAAAAAGTAGAGATCGATGAAAAGGATGGTTATGGTGGTTTTCCAATAAGTGGGGAATGGCTCGTTTGTAAAAACGAAAAAATTATTAATCAGCATTTTGCCAAAGTTTATAGTATGGCAGAGTTAGGTTCTCCTCCTATGTCTGAACCTCACTTAGACACCAGGTATATTAATGGAAAACGGGAACTTCTATTTGGTCCATTTGCAGGATTTAGTACTAAATTTTTAAAAAAAGGCTCGTATCTAGATTTATTTAAGTCTATAAAGATTGAGAATCTTCCTTCGATGTGGGGTGTTTTTTGGCATAATTTACCCTTGACAAAATATTTAATCCATCAAGTGATGATGTCATTTGATGATCGAATGAATGCGTTGCGTATTTTTATGAAAGACGCAAAAAATGAAGATTGGGAAATTATTGTTGCGGGGCAAAGAGTGCAAACTATAAAACGTGATAAAGAGGAGGGAGGAAAGTTAGAATTCGGTACTGAAACAGTAAGTAGTAAATGCGGAAAAATTACGTGCCTTCTTGGAGCATCACCTGGAGCATCAACATCAGTTGCAGCTATGTTGGAGGTTATTGAAATGGCATTTCCAGAAATACTCAATTCCAATACAGGTAAAGAAATTTTAAAGGAGGTAATACCTTCTCTAAATGTTCCTATTGATTCGGAATCTTTTAAGAAAAATTTAGAGGATGTAACAATAAGTTTAGGCTTAAAGTAAAAAAATATCGAATAAAAGCGCTATCAAATAAGTAAACGGAATGCCTAGATACTCAATAACTAGTTGTTTCTTTTTCGAAATCCGTAGGTGTTTTGATCTATAAAATTCTTGGGAAATTTATCGACACCAGGAAATCCCAAGTCAATAGTTCCGCTATCTTCTGGTATGTAATTAGTTTTAAAGATATAATCCCAAAGGCTTAGGCTAATTCCAAAATTCACGCCATACTTGCCTTCTGGCACATCATAAGCATGGTGTTGTAAATGCATTACCGGGTTATTAATAATATATTTTAGGGGCCCCCAGGTAATTTTAATATTTGCGTGGTTAAAGTGACCGATAGTAATTGCAATAAAATGAACAATGTAGGCCTGTTCTGGTTCAAAGCCAAACAATATCATAACAGCGAATGTTTTCAATGGCTTATAAAAGATGTTTTCCATCCAGTGGTAACGCAAATGTGCTGCAAATCCCATTTCTTTGACGCTGTGGTGAACTTTATGGAATTTCCAAAGAAAGGAGTACTTATGGAGTAATGTATGAGTAAACCACTGCACGAAATCCAAGATAATAAAGAAAACAACTAATTGCAACCACAAAGGCCAACTAGATGGATTGATAAGTGCTATGGTTTTATTTGTAATTCCGATATCAGCAAAACCTACTTGTAAAAGTTTGTAAAATCCACTTATAGCAATAGAAAAGATAAAGAAATTAAAAAACATATAAAAGCCATCTAACCAAAAATCCTTTCTAAAAACAGCTTGTTCCTTTCTCCATGGAAAAGCAATTTCTAAAACCCATACAAAAAGAGAAATAGTAATTAATCCCCAAAAGTAATTGGTATACCAAGGCACTTCAAAAAGGATCGATTTCCAAGTCCAATCGACGGTTCCGTTAAAAGCATTAAAAAATGTATCTAGGTATTTAATCATAATTATTTAAATAGACTTGTGATGCTATCTTGTTGAATAGGTGCCTGGTCAAAATTACTCCATTCTGTCCAAGATCCATCGTAATTTTTTACATTTTTATAAGCTAATAATTGAGTAAGCACAAATGTTGTATGTGCTGAACGTACACCACTATGGCAATAGACAATAATAGTATCATTTTTTGAAACACCAAATTTCTTATATATTTTATCTAGTTCTTCTATTGATTTTATTTTTTTATCACCGTTATAATCTACAGCTACAGACCAATCAATACTTATGCTGTTTGGTATTCTTCCTCCTTTTGAAGCTCCATTTTTCTGTCTTTTCCCAGTAAATTCATCAGTAGTTCTAGTGTCCAATATCAGTGTTTTCTTTGTGATAGCTTCTAGCATTTCTTCTTTTGAAACATAGTACTTCATAGAAGGTTTTTCAGGTAATTTAAATAGTGTTTTTTGCACCAAAGGCACTTCTGTGGAAATAGCACCATCATGCGCTTTCCAAGCTGTAATTCCCCCATGAAATAATCTAACATTTGTAAAATCATAATTCTGCAATATCCACCATAATCTTGAAGAATCACAGAGTCCATTATCATCATAAATGATGATGGTATCATTTTTATTTACACCTAGACGGCCTAACAAGGTCTCCATTTGCTCTTTACCAGCCATCATCCCCATGTATGGATAGGAGGCGTCTTCTAGGTCTGTTCGCCATATATTTAAAGCTCCCTCGATATGTTCTTTTTTATAAAAATCAGATTTTCTAAAATCTAAAATCTTAATGTTTGGTTCTTTGACTATTTTTAACAACTCATCTACTTCAATTAAGTAGTTGGTTTCTGTGTTTTCTTTAGCCTCCTCAATCGCATCTATTTTAACTGTTTTTTCTTTACAAGCTTTAAAAGCGAGTATTAAAACCACCAAACTAATTCTCCAAGTCATACCATAATATATTTGTTAAGTTTTCGCGCCTACCTGTATCTTCAACTGGATAATTAGTAACAAGATAATTCACTATAATCTCTTGATTAAGACCTAAATCCCATAATTTTTGTGTTTCCTGCATCCATCTAATCGTTTCATTCCAATGTTCTTTACTCATCCTGTTTTGTATCACTAATTTTGCTGAATGGCAATTAGTACAATTATTAATAACCGTCATTAATCCTTCTGCATAAACAAATCCAGTTCTTAGATGAATCCCGTTTTCTATGATGTTCTCATCTACTTCCTTCAATAAAGTAGTTGTTTCTGTGTGATTCTTAAATGCTGAAAAATTTGGATCAAATACATAGTATGTCATTAGCACACCAACCATTATAAATAAACAAAAGCCTGCCATCATTAAATGATAGAGGATTTTGACGGATTTTTTAAATTCTTCTCCTTTGTTCATTTAGCTAACTTTGATAGCAATTCGATGACAGGCATTATTTAAATATCCTTTTGGATTCCAACCTGGTACTACCATTGGCTGTGTTATACCCTGTGTGTCTGTTGCTCTAGCCCAAACCTCATAGTATCCTTTTTTAGGAAATTCTACCCATCCCGAAAAATGTTGCCAAGCTAAACGATTTGCAGGTTTTTCAATGGAACACTCTTTCCAAGTGGATCCAAAATCTATTGAATATTCCATTTTTGTAACTTCTAATTCTCCAGCCCAAGCATGGCCTCTAATATTTAAAGAAGCGCCTTCTTTAATGATAGCACCAGATTTAGGGTATGTTATTAATGATTTTACAGGCATAGACTCTATAATACACATATCCTCATCCTTCACCTTTTCTCCTGGAGCAACTGGGTCACAAGGTACTCGATAGGCTTTACCTGTCATTTTTGCACCATCGTGTATTTTGTTTCTAATACTGATGCGATTTATCCACTTCCCAGAAACAGATGCAGGCCAACCTCCAGCAACCAACCGCAATGGATAACCGTGCACTAAAGGAATATCCTTGCCATTCATCTTAAAAGCTATTAAGGTTTCGTCTTGAAGTGACTTTAATATTGGAACACCTCTTGAAATAGGTTCCTTATTAGGAGCCCCACTTAAATGCACATCGGCAGCATAGTAGCCAATGTAAACGGCATCATTTCTAATTCCTGCATCTTCTAAAACATCGCGCAATCGAACTCCTGTCCAGCTAGCACAATGCACAGCGCCTATAGTCCATTGGTTTCCTTTTGCTGGCGGATTAAATTCGCTTCTTCCATTACCTCCACATTCTAAAGTTAGCTGATAGGTATGCTGTTTAAATTTAGATTTTAGCTCCGTAAGTGTATATGTTTTTTCTTTTACTACCGACGCTCCGTCAATGGTGAGTGTCCAACTTAATGGATCTATACCTTCCGGGATTAACCCATTGTTTCTAATAAACATTACAGAATTTGGTGTGATTTTATCATCGAGCAAATGTGCTTGAGCTTCCATATTCCAAGGTTTATCATTTAATAGGACCATTTCCTTGTTCTTATGAAACATCTTAAAGGGATCTGGTTCTTCTAATGCTAATGGATTATATCCTTCTAGCATATTAAACCCAAAAACAATTTCAGCTCCAATTAAAGCAGTAAATGAACTTAATGTTGTTTTTTTAACAAAATCTCTTCTCTTCAAAACGATAAATTTATTTGTTCTTCAGGTAAATTTAAACAATATATTATAGTAATTCTTTTTTATTATCTTTAAATATTTCTGGGTTCCATTAAAAAAAAACGAATCAATTTCGGAATGACAATTTTAAATCTCGTTTTAATTTTCACTTTTGATTCTTTTCTGTTGCATATTTAATTAATTATAAATAGTATTTATTAATAATAAAACCAACATTATGACACGCGTACGATTAGAAATTGATGAAGTACAAATTCATAGACCAAAAAAAAGATGGAAACTTTATTTTGTTGTTCTCGCAGAACATCCAACCGATAGCGATAAAATGATTATGACCACCTTACCTCAACATCCTTTTAAATTGAGTAAAAGGCATAACAATTCTTTTCAGTTTGACACGAATGAATCTGGATCGGAAGGATTATTTGTGCTGAGCAGAGAACTGCCCGATGATAGAGAATTGAATGTTCACCTATATTTAAGGCATACCAGAGAATCTACCCGAGATTTAGGAGCGGTATTAAAAGATGTTGAAAGTGGAATTGGAGGTGATTCGTTTGGGATTGTTACTGATATCTTAGGAACAACAGTAGTTCCCTGGTTAGTAATTGCAAAGAAAGCAGTTCCTTTAATCGGAAAAATTTTATCAAAATTACCGGATAGAGATTTTGGTTTTCTAAGTGCTTTTGAAAGGTTTGGAAGTGAATTTGAACAAACTTATGAAATTGACAGAGAAAAAAAATTTAGTGGAGATGCCTCTTTAATATATAGCTGGTCTATTGATGAATAATTACAATCCAAACTGGTTGTCATTGAGTGTTCCGATTGTAAATCGGAATGTATCGAAATGACTAAAAAGGAAAAAAAATAGGTTAATCATCCTCAAAAAAAAATAGATGTATTATAATACACCTATTTTTTTTTTGTTATATAAATAAATAATATTAGTTTTGTTTTACAAGTATTTCATGGGGATTTAATATT
>ERZ887851.1977-NODE-1977-length-16723-cov-28.598872_pt1 | contig 16723 bp, 37 predicted proteins | sample MGYA00521100_ERZ887851 | MGnify/ENA primary metagenome ERZ887851 (study PRJEB32303, sample SAMEA104408602) | aquatic metagenome | biome: Brackish water; feature: Pelagic; material: water | place: Baltic Sea | collected 2014-06-06T16:11:00 | depth 11,444 m ...
GGTGATTGGAACAAAGTTGTAACTGACGTGTCAAGCACAAGTGCCAGCTGGAATGAAGTTGTAACTAATGTTAATAACGGTGATGTTACGGTTACTCTAACGACAGAGCAGACTGAAACCCTCAAAGGAGCCGATGGTTTTTCACCTATACTCACCTATGATGCAACAACTAAAACACTGACAATCACAAATGCACCAGTGGTTGGTGATGTCATACCGGTTTTGCCTCAGGGCTGGGGAAACGGAGGAGGTATCACATATGAATTAACCTACACTGGAGGTAATGTGACCGGTATGCAGATACTGGTGGCTAATAACAAACTTCGCAGCTTCACTTCAATAGGGACAGACTTCGTGAACTATAGTCCGGCTATCGGAAAATATTTCACTGCAACTTATCAAGGAACCGATGAATGGAACGGTACCATTATTCTTAATGTAAATTTCACATCCGGGGAGATTGATAACTTGACCGCTGATACAGCGACAACCGGATATGGTATCGCAGTTGGTGCGGTTTTTGCAACCTATAATATATGAGCATATCTGCATATAATTTAGACCTTGTGGATGTCATATCATATCAGGGTAATGATGTGAGGAAGTTGTATCTCGACACTGAGTTAATTTGGGAGAAACGTATATCAACTTGTATATCGACGGTGGATGAGGAATGTTTGTTGACGGAAGATAATGAACCTATACTGCCGGAACCATTTATTAACATAGTAAGCGTGGAGGAGATATCATAATGAGTCAAGGTTTTGATATATGGTGGGACAGGTATCGCGATGAATTTAAAATACCAAATGGAGAGAATGTTTTAGCAGAGGCATGGCTCCGCCCATGGGGGTTTGAGACTGGAAGTTGGTACCGGATCACAAATGTAAATGGTGTATCAGAGTCAGACATGATAAGAACTCCTAGGCCGATAATTACGTACCCTATCCCGAAAATATACACCCGAGTGTCAGATAGTTGGGTTGTCACTAATGATTCAGAAATTGCACTTAAAGTTATCGAAGACACACCTGTAGAAGATAGGATAGAGAAATTTCCAATAGAAAAGATCTACACTCGAACTAACAACGAATGGGTGATAACGGGCGAATCGGAATCAATCCGCTCGTTTATTACAGACACATACCCTGCTAATGAAAGATCAAGTGCGCTGCTAAGTACCTCGTATACCCAAATTGCTGGTGAGTGGACCATGACAAATGATTCAGATTTCTTAAAATCAATTGTAAAAGCGATACCTACATCAAGAAGAGCAACTGCATCACAAGTAAATACAATTATATTCGATGACTTTGACAATGAAAGTGGTAGAGTTAAAGGCGATCTTCAAATGAAAAATGGATCGAATACTCTCTTATACTGGGCTGGATATGACTGGAGAGACATATCAACCGCGCTTCTCCCATTAGAGCAAAAATATATAAATATAATTGCAAGCTACCGCGATCTAAATCAAACTATTGATCCTATCTTTGGAAACACTGGAGGTTTAAAGATACATTTTCAAGAGGATGCACCAAGCTCGGCAGATGATGATGACTTGTGGCATAACGAAATACCAAATTCCACCCAAACCATCCGGATTGAAGCACAATATTCCAATGAAAATGTTGCTTATTTTCAAGACGAAGCACCAGATACATCAGTCAATGGTGACCTGTGGATAGACACGAACTGCTTTTCTCGCCAAACTCTTCACTGGCTTGTTGAGTCAGCGTATACAGGAGAAATTTTAACATTCCCCCTTCCGGTAACATTCGAATTGTCACCTGGTAACAATAGATTGGCTCATTTTCAAGTTGAAGCGCCAGATACAGCAATCAATGATGACCTGTGGATGGACATTGATGACATTGTAGGTGAAATTAGATTTCATGGATTTGAACCGTTCGAATCAATTGCACACGAGAACGGCTACGGTAATAATCGGTATCGTAAGAGTAGTATAGCTAGTCTAGGTACCCGAGCTCAGGTGCACTTGCTCTTTAACGTTCACAACATTACTGATGTCTCTCCCTTGTCATTCGGACTCAAATTTGGAGGAGTTGATGGTGCTGGCCATGGTGATCACCATCCCTATATATACTTCTTTCCTGCACGACCGGTATTTTCAAATGAAATGAAGATAGAGGTTTATGCAAGCGAGGATCACGCGGAACAGAATATAACTTCACATGTATATAACATAATATTTTAAATGAACTACTTTTTTCCACCAGAAAGCTACAGGGTAAATCTCCTGGAAGACCAGGCACCAACGACAGGTACCCACACTGCGGCTACATTCGTATTAGGCAAACCACGTGATGCTGGCGGGAATGATTATGTTTATGACCCTAACAAAGATATAGTTATCATAACTCAGGATCACCGGTTACGACGCATAGGCAATACCTATGATTTGCCTCGAGTGTATGGAGTCAGGTCTATGACCGGTTCAAGAGATCCAGAGTATGCTCCTTTTGATTTTATTAGATTAGCTCCTGAGAACTCTTCATTCACTAGCGGAGTTTTTAGATTTCGTACTACTGGTGACCCGGAGATTGTGTATATTTCTTACGATGGGACATATAAGGAATATTCCACTGAAGTCACTTTTGATGATCCGGTGCTTATTTCAGATGTTATATATGATGGAGACACTCGCGTTGCTAATCCTCCTCAACATCAATCCGGTCCTTTTGAAGTTCGACTGCACGCTAACGGTACAATTAATTATTCTGGAATGCAGCATGAAGTTACATCAAGTCGTGTAGGTCATCCAGGGAATATAACAGCTCCCTGGACATACATTCAACTTTATGATGTGAATGACTCAGAACTAGGTCTATTCTACTCATCTATTGGTACACCTAGTATGGCTCATCCAGGTAAACCGATATTTACACCCGGGATATCACATGGAGTAAGTAATTTCGAACCTCAGGGTCCTAAAATTACAGTTAAGGGCAAGGATTCAGAAGGTAACACAACTGCAACAGACGAGCATACAGTGAGATTATAATGAAAAAATACACAATAACGATTGAATTAGGAGGTGTGTCCAGTTGGTCATGGTCGCAGGATGATAGCACTGAGACAGCAATGACACTAGACCAGACATCTTTTGAGGTGATAGTACCAACCCCCGGGGATACCGATTATGATAACTCTAAGGAGCCTCCGTGGAAATTGGTTGACACTCTTTATGATTATGAGGATTTTGGATATATTTATGGCACTGTCGGAAACCTTGAAAAGTTGAACTATTTCCATGGTGTTGAAATTGGCGGTTCAATTACTTTCGAATTTGCTGAAAATTATCCTTGGTAAAACAAAAACCCGCCTGCTAACAACAACAGACGGGCTTGTCTTTTGCGTTATTCATAAGTTAATTATAGTGTATTGTGCAAAAGTGTGCAACTATCTGTTAATTGATATAAATAATCACATGCCAACGATATCAGAATTAAACACTATCACCACAGTGAGTGACACATCAAAATTGGCTATCAGTACCACCACCGCCACCACCGCCATCACAATGGACAAGTTACGAGACTATGTTCATCCGAACGGAACCACCTAGTGAACGATATACATGAGTAAAATTATCTTCACAGATCTACCAACCGTAACCACATTAGACGGTAATGAGCTAGTAGCTGTGTCTCACCAAGGCTCCACTCAAAGAACGACCGTGAACAATCTTGCCATATCAATGGGCAAACCGGTCAAGTATCAGTATATATCTGCTGACGGTACCAGTTTGTCATGGACTGAAGCAAATACAGCCGCTCAGGCGAGAGGTGGTCAATTGGCAATTGTCAGAAATAGTACGGATTTAAACAAACTGAACACATACGCAGATTCCGTTAATTACGGCATTGGAGCATGGATAGGTTTACGAAAAGTTTCCGGAAACTGGAAGTGGGTGGATGGTTCCGCGCTTTCCACAAGCAACTGGGGTTCAGGCGAACCAAACGATGCATTCGGAAACGAAGATTATGTACACATGCTCCGGAACTGGCCCGGGTTAGCTGCAAATTCATGGAATGATATTGATAATGCTGCATCAAACGGGAGTCATTTTGGTAGTCCGCGCTTCGGTTACATGATTCAGTGGTACTAAATGAAAACACCTCAATACATAAATAAATAAACACATGCCAAAGATATCAGAATTAGATGTAACTACAACACCCACTGGGAATGAATGGATGATCGTGGTTAAAGATGGAATCACAAGCAAAGTGGCGCTGTCTGTTTTGAGGCAGTATGCAGCAGACTACTGGGCAATCCAAGCTAGTATCACGAACAATCCTCCGACAGGCGAAGTTTCTGAAGGTTCAACAGATCAATCAGATTTGTATAACAACCACCACCCAGTCGCCCAGTACCAGGCCGTGACTGATCGGTCGTATGCATGGGTAGACGCACTGACACAAGGATCTGTGTTTATTCAAAGAGCCAAGTCAGTCATACCAGGCCGATTGAACACAGCAATTACTAATATCATACCGTCTACCACTCAATTTACCAACGCACAAGTGAGTGACATGCTCACTGACGCGGATGGTACTATAACTGTCGGTGACTGGACACTAGATGTACAATACCAAGAATTTACATATGGTCACACAGACGCACGAGGATGGCATGGTGGTTTCAAAGTCACCATAACGGTCACATCATACAACGGTTGACCAGTTGACATAAAAAGCCCGCCTGCTAACAACAACAGACGGGCTTGGATCATATTATGGATACGAAATTTATGCGTGAGTCAATGAGTTACTATCAATTCCTAAAATTCTATCATCAGCGAATTGGACATAGTATCTGGTGAACATACGTGCGTTGACACCTCGTCCTCGAATTGTACCATCAGCTGCACAACTGACTGCGCGTACTTTGGCCACCCATCCTGTTCTCAAATGAACTGGTCCGCTAGCCCAATGAGCTGGATCAGTCACCTTGACCATTGCTCCTGGTTTGAACTTGCACCTCTTGTTGGTCCAATTTGTTTTGATGTTTGCTTTGATGTCTCTTAAGTTTGTTACTTTCATAAATGTTTGTTTGTTAATTGATGTTATGTTTTAATTATAAGCTATTTGATAATGAAGCGCAACTTCTGTTAAGTTTTACTGTTGAACCATTCCCATACTATGATCAATGACAGGAACACAACCATAACATATGCGAACGATTCAATCATGTGATCAACTGTCGTGTAGAAATTGTTGTGCAGCCAACTGTGCGATGTCAACACCTGGTACATTGACACTAGGTGTGTCTCTGGTGATAATCTTGTACATGTCTCTAACCTCTCTGATTCTCCTGAGGTTTCTCGCGACTGTGCTTTGTTCTGTTACATTCCGTGGCCGGTTTGGCTTGTGTGAATTGTTGTTCATCTCATCCAGGAACAAAAATGCTCCTTCGAGTTGTGCTAATTTAAAACTCATTTCTGTTACAATGTTAGGTGTGTTGTTATTATCGCTCATGATATAATTATAGTATATATTCTCAGCATGTGCAACTATTTCTTAATTATATGAATATCAACTAGTTAGAGGAAACCCACATGTGACTTTTCTCTAAGTAATTAAATGTCAACAGGTTACACAAAAAACCAGCTGGTTTATTTTCTAAATATATACCTATCAACATGATAGAAGATGTTAGCTCCAACAAATTGAAAGGCTATCACACTGGCCCACATGGACCATTGTAACACTTCCGTGAACAGATACATGCATGGGTAACAGACTATAAATCCTGCCTGCCATCTCAGATTGTATTTTAAATATCTTTTGAGCATCGTGTTCGCTTTCTACTAACTTTGTTGTGTCGTTGTTGTTTTGTTTTGATCACTCCTGGCAATGTCAATCGTCTACCATACAGAGCATGGTATTGATTGGGTCGATATTTCATAAGCCAATCATTGAACCTCAATTGCTCACGCGTGGCAGATGGTTCTTCAGAATACTCCACACTCAACTGATGATACATGCTCACTTTATGATCCTTGTCACTGAACATTCGCTTCCATGCTCTCAATTTGTAATCCTCATCACCAGCCACTCCTCGAAGGTTCACACTGACATGGTACGATCTCTGAGTCTCTTCAATCAAGAAATCCATCTCGTCGTCAGTCAGTCCTTGCATGTGCTTCACCTTCATCATGTATATGAAACTTTCTTGCCTGTTATGAGGCCATGGCTTGTCCTTGACGAACACAGTGTGCTTCATGGTGCGAGGGTTGTATTGACAACCATCACTCAATTGTATTGTCTGGCTCAATTGCTTGTGGTCTGTGATCCACCCATCAGTTCTGCAATCTTGCCAACTAGATGTAGATCGTCAGCAGTTATAGTGAATGAGTTGGTGAACCAATCACTGATTTTCACCTCTTTGATCATTGTGAGGTATGCGTCGTAAGCTTCGTATTCGTCTATCATAATATTGTGTTTGTTGTTATTTGTTAAACTTTAATTATAACGTAAGAAATTATAAAGCGCAACAGTAAATATTTGTATGATACATCATGTAACAATTGAGCAAATAATGTCCTTAATCGTCGTCGCTACTGTTCTGGTCACTCTTTTTTAAAAACCAATCTGACACTAGATCTGGACTGAACACTTCTTCAGCTGTTTCCGGGTGAAAACCAACCGCAACTAACAGTCCCCTGAAGTGTTCGGCTGCTGCTGTCACATCATTTTCTGTAAATTCTACGCTAGCGGTAGTTTGTGTTGTTTCTATCGTTATTTTCATCTTATAAAATCTATGACCATTTGTGCTAATTTATAACTCTTCGCCCCAACGTTCCATTCAGTGATCTGTTCTGGTTCTAATCCATCTTCACCGGCGTAAGTTTTGCATTGTTTGTAATCGTAAATTGTCACAACACCGTAAGTGGTACCTGACCTCTCAACTTCAACATGCCACTCGCTGCTGGTCTTGTACTCATCTGTTCTAATTGTTGGTTCACCAAAAAGATTGACCAGATTGTGATAACTTGTGGTGATGTAATCTTGTAAAGAGGATCCGTTCACATGCTTGCTGGCTTTGTGACAGCTTATAAATGCGAGTCTATCGCTAGTGGTTGCTGAATTGTGTTCCATTGCTATAATATATTTGTTGTTATGTGTTAAACGCAATTTACATATCGTCGTGATATCTGAACTTGAATACCTGCGTCACGTTTTGTATTTAACTCTTGTGTTATGCTGCTTCTGTCATTTGCATTGTTGACGTATACATTTGTACCGTAATGCGTAACCGCAGTCCACATCACAAAAAAACTATCGCTAGCAGGCTTATGCTCTGATACAAACTTGAATGTATCACCTGATTCTAAAGATTCGATCGTCGATAAGAAGTGCTTTGTTTTAATCATAACTTAATTATATGATCATTTAGCACTAAGCGCAACTTAACATGGAAACAATATATCCCATCCTTCGGCAGTGGTGCCACTTTGGATCAATTCCCGTTGATCAACATCAAGCAATGGAAATATATCTTGAATAAGCTTGTCACGACCATGATCAAGCCATTCTCTCCATTCATTTGCGTATACATTCACATTGCTTATAACTTCAGTCACTGGACACTTCGTTGTTAACTGTATCAATTCATGGGGACCCGTGCGGAGAGTCTCTGTTGCGATGATATGTTTAGTTAGTGACATGTGATAATTACTCGTCAAGAATAAACTTAGCTACAAACCAAGCTGTAAATACCAAAACTGGTGGCGTGAATATCATTATGACAATAAATATCTCTGGTCCTGTCATGTTATTTCCAGTCAAAGCTGATTAACAATTGTTCCGGTGCGTCTCTGAGTTCTGCTTCTTGAGCAAGATGAAATGTACCATCACCATATCTTCGATCAACCGGAACACCGCTCTTGTTAAACCCCGGACTGATTCCTTTCCATTGATTCTCGAAGCTGCAATCTTTTTTATCTCCGCTGATGAACCGGACTTCACTATCAAGTGTGGTACCAGTCAGCTGAAGAGCTTCGTCAATCATCGATTGTAAATCCTTTACAGTGATCATATCAATGTGTGATAAAGTCTGCTAGATTTTGCTGCATAGTCAGCTCCTTAGCATGATCAATACGTTCCACGTGCCTCAACACTGTCTTGAATGCACTTTGTACATCTTCCATAAATTCCGGAGTGGTCATTGCTGGACAAACCCGATTGTCATTTGGGTCATACATGTTGAGCACATCTAAAATTGTACGAAAGTCCTTGTCGGTTAAACCTGTTTTACTACATCTATTCATATTCTTATTGTCTTTTACGTTGTTAATGATTGTCGTTATAATATAATTATAACGGAATATATTCGTCTGTGCAACTACTGTTCATATTGAATCGTTTAATTCTATCCGGATCAGTATGCATCAAATCTATAATCTTGTTGATATCTTTCTCAGCAACCCATCCGGCGACTTCATGACCATCGTCCTTCTCTCCGACCAGATTGCTCACAGCAATAAGATCACCGCTATCATCATCCATCCACATTGATATCTCGAAAGTGTTCGATCCGGACAAAGTACCCTTACCGTATATGATACTCAACACTATATCATTCACCTTCAATTGAGCGCTTGACACTCCAATGATGTTGGTGTCAAATGTTAGATCGTTTAATACTGTCTTCATGATATGATTATATGAAGTGTCTATACAAAGCGCAACTTAAGAATCCATACGCTGATCGATCAGATCTTCTAACTTATCTTCAGCTAGCGCCAGTTTCAATATATCATTGATCCATTCACTGAGACTACATCCTTGTTCATGAGCATACTTCATATATTTGAATAGCTCCTCATCGCTAAATTCAAGCTCCACATCAACCATCTTAACTTTTGTTATCATGAATGTGCCATCTCCTTTATCCGAGAATGACAACTCATCACCTTCCGTCCATCCTAAATTGTTTAATATATCATCTGGAAGTTCGAAGTACAATTCTCCGTCATTTGCTTCTTTAACTTGTAGTGTGTGTTGTTTCATTTTTATGTTTGGTCCATCTGTACCATTTGGGTTTTTGATTGATACGTTCTTGTAGTCGTTCTCTGATTATACTTAAGTCATCACTAGCAGGAATCCAGTCGTTATACAATGCATCCGGCCATTGTTCTCTTTTCCATATCCTGTCAGGGTCCGGTTGCATCCCTCGTTGCTTCATCTCATACACAATAGAGTCATATCTCTTCTCGAGATACAATCCCTTGTTGTAGAAGAATTTAACATGTCCTGTGTTTAAAGTAAATGCGACTGGTAGGTTGTTCAATGTCTTGAGCCAATGAGGGCTCCCTAGGGATCGCTGTAGTGAACTACCCACCATGAACATCTCTCTATACTCAGCTACCAAATGCTGATCCGCGAGCTCTGATGGAGGTACTAGATTGATTCTAGTCATTAGCTGGATCTTAGCAGATCCTTATACTTGTTGTACCAATAACTGCTATTGTCTCTGAGAGACTCATTTGCTTTTCGTACATACTCGAGTGTGTCTTGAGCATGCTGAGATATATTATCAACAACAGGACTATGCTCACCTTTCTCTCTCAAGCGATTATAAGCATCTAACATGTCGGTAACCATATTAATCGTTACATCAATGTATGGGCAAGTGTTAGGTGGAAAGCCAGGAGCGTTATGTTTGGCTCTCATCCTGATTGACTCAACCTCTTTACGTTTGAGTTTACCGGTGGTCTTTTTAAGTTGTTTTTTGATTCTATTCTTAGTTATCATATGTTCTGTTGTTATGTTGATTGTGTATGGTCCTGCAGGGTATGGAGCACTCATGAGTTTATGATGATCAGAGTGGCTATCAATGTGCCGGTCAGGATGACGTAAGCGGTGATTTGTATTATAAATTTGCTGTTAAGCTTCTGCATATCGTAAGTTGATGCGATGCTTTTGTTTGCGATCAATTTCTTTTAATCGGTTGCGGTGAGGTCTGCTCTTTGTAAAAAGTATTTTCTGTCTGATTTTCATAATATGTATTGTTGTTATATATTAATTATAGTTGGTCATGCGCGGAAGTGCAACTTCTGAGGTAATCTTTAGGTGCGCGACTAAATATTAATATGAAGAAGGAATATAAACCAAAGCCATTTACTCAAGATTTAGCGCAAGAAACATTCAAACATATGTACGCTGAGCTTGATGATAAGAGAACCCTATGCAATGTGATTAAACAAGCATTCAGATGCGTACAAGAGGACAGTTACAACCTCAAAGCTGCTCAGGAATTGATGTTGGAGGCTTTGTGGATGGGCAAGAGAATGCATGCTAAACTATATTCTGAATCACAAGTAGAATTTAACGAGGAGTTAGTTGATCATAGTGACGATCATGAATTTATTATCGATTGGAATAACATGGATGGTCGTAATGTCGCTAACGGTAATTGGGATTGAAATTTACAGCTATAATCTCTCCTCGTGAGATGATAATAGATCATCTGTACAATGAGTTGGATAAATCTATGATTGGTTATCTTGTCAATGGTAATCCTGTTCAGAGAAGATTCACATTGTTAAATATAGCGAACTATACATACATGAAAATGTCTGAGAGTGACCGTGAGGCATTGCTTGACACGATCATGTATTAACCTCAAAGTCAATTGTTATTCCATGTGGTCACCTTCAAGGGTAATGATATTGCTGCAAAGTTGACTTGACATTGATCAAGTTGGTTCAATTTGTCTCGATTTTTGTTGAGATAAGTTATCATTGTGCTCTTCGATTTGAAATTGATACATTCCTTCTTTCCAGAGTTCTTGAGAGTTATGTTGTACTGAAACTTCTTCACTCTTAGTTGGTGGAGTTGTCTGAAGAATTAGATAAAACGTGCCAGGTGCTCGGATCAAATATAAAAAATGTAGAGCTAGCGTGTGCAGTTGCTGCTGTGATGAGTAATATTGTTGTGATTGTGATTATTTTTTTCATGTTAGTGGTATTAGTGTTATTAGTAAATTTTTTCAGCGTCGCAGAGGTAACATGGCCCGTGACCTTTCTCTGGACAAGAATGTGTCACGTTGACATATTCATTTGATTTGCAACTGATTGCGGTGAGAGTCAATATCAATGTCAATACGAGCTTCATGTTATTTTTTAATTTTAACGTAAGATATCTTTTTAGGCAACATCTTAGGTCGTTCTCTCAACACCCACCATCCACATCTACTTCCGCTTCGAAAACATTGTCCGCCGTGTATATGAGGGGGCAATATAGCTAGCTGATCAGCTGGGTCCGGTAAAGTTTGATTGGTGTCTGCCATTGATGATAAGCTCATCATGGTCGCGATTTTGATTGTTGTTAGATCCATAATTTATGTTTGTTGGTTGTTATTAAACGTAAGATTCTTCGTCACATTCATCTTCATATGAATCGTAATCATCCTCGCAACATTCGCCAGTTGGAATAGCGATCAAAGGACCATCACCGCTGAAATGCATGTCACCTTCCGATGTAACAAGTTTACCATTGCAGATATCAGCCGGCAAAACATGACCTAAACTTGGATTGGTCCCGCTATCAGAATCTTTACGCCACTCATTGACCAACGTCATAGGAATAGCTGCTAGCATCCCGGCGTCAACACCCAAACTAGCGACTGTGTTGCCATCAACCTCCAAGCTGTAACTACCATCACCGAAAGCTGTGCTCCAGCAATACCATCCGATTCCAGTAGCTTCATCATGAACCTCTCCGATGTAGTGATGACCTGGTTCTGCTTTCTTCTCGTAAGCGAACATTGTGTCACAAAAATGACTCCATTGATCATCCGGCACAACATAGCATGGATCACCGAACCATACTCCATCCTTGTGATCTTTAAAGTCTAAGTTGTTATCTTGTAATTTTTTGTATTCCATATCGTGTGTTGTGATGTTGTTAATCTTTGTTATACCTTAATTATAAGGTAATTTGTTAAGAAGCGCAACTTATATAACTCCAGTTGCATCCACATCAATATAATTACATGTGAGCTCGTCATGTGGACTGATGATATCACGAGCGATCAGTCCTCCAGATTTCTCACATGATGTTAAATTGGGAATATCTGAGTGATTTATGTATTGATCACCATCCATTCCTAGCTTATATCTACCATCTGATTTTATAGCACCATGCTTGATGATATATTGTTGAGTTATGGTAGGAAGAGAGTCGAATATATCTCGTTCGAACACTCTATCAAATTGATCGTTCCATATCGCGACAATCTCATGTCTTTTTATATGTTGATTCGCGAATAAACCTAGGCCGTTGATCTTTGAGCTTGACACATAAGTTTCGACGACAATCATACAGACTTATCTACCTCACCGGCGACTTGGCATTTCCTTTGCATATACAGCCATCAGAGTCTCAGTTGATACTCTAATTGTGTCGCTGAGATGATCAATAAACTCCACATCAGGTGCATCTTCACCAGTCCCGAGCGGGTCCTTCTCGCATTCATGCTCCAGTATCTGTATCAGTTCGTTCAGCATGACGTTATGATCCTCTATCAACTTGAGTGCCTTGTTATAAGCTCCGCTGATATTGCTGTGTCTTCTCAATCTGTTTATATCCCCTATGTTCATTTTCTATTCCTCCTGTGATTTAATATATGTCTGTAAGGAGTCAATCAGAGCCTCTCTTGGTTCTAATTCTCCTGAACTGTCTGTTACTTCGTATGCAGCCTCGTTGTGCATCACTATCAAATATCCGTTTTCTAATATAGTGTTTACTATCTCTTGATCTGTCATGATATAATTATATGATCTAAACCTCGTTAGTGCAACTCATGAGTCTTGTCCACATCGTCTCATATTCACTCTCATCCTTGTATCCGTTCTGTTCTAAACTTGCCAACCATTCACTCCGCCAGGTGTCCTCTTGGTCTTCATCGCGAAGCATTTGCAATTCACGATGATATCTCTCACGTAATATGTCTGGGTTGTTGGCCAGATAATCATCCACTTGTTGTGTCGAACTATACATCGTCGCCTTTCTTCACAAACTCACAATTGTTATACTCCATCCACATGCGTTCATGTCTGACTCTGTTCATGTCGATAATTCCAATCAATATGTTCATCAGTTGATCTTCAGTTGCTGGTGTGGGAGAGTCTCCAATCTTGTACAGCAACGTTTCTAAATCTTCAGTTGTGGTACACATACCAGTCATAGCATCTTCTAATTTTGTCATACTTATTATTATAAGGGGGTTATTATATTCAGGCAACTCCGAAATGGTCACATAAATCCGTGAAGTATTTCAGTTCGTATTGAACGCGGTCATCTGCTGATTTGTTTTTCAGATGGAATATCAAGCTGCACATTTGATCACTCACTTCACTCATGAGCTCTATACTAGCAACGTCTCCTAGCTCTCCAGTGGTTAATATAGTGATCCATGCATCAGAGGAGAACCATTTGTCAAGTAGATCATTGGCTAGATGACAGTTCTCATCATCTCTCCATTCATCCTCTTGATCATAACAATCGTCCATTTAACTCAACACATCAGCTTCATCCCAATGACCTCTTCTGATCAAGGTCTTAGCCTTGACAAGTGTGTTAATCTTATTACTCAAAGCGGCCTTAACATATTGATTGTTGTCATCACTCTCCACCACAGCGTATTGTTGTTCTAAAAATGTGATGTAATTGTTTAGCAATTCATGAGCATGCTTTGTTCCGGCGGTGAAGCCTCTATCATAACCTTTACTCTCAGATATCTCTCTAATCATCTCCTCGTGCATTATAGATCTTCCTTTATTTTTTTAGCTATCGTATCTGATTTGATATCTTGTTCAAGTTCATGACCGTACATGTAATCTTGAACATCATAAATGAGCAATTTTAGTTCATCAATCAATTTGATTTGTATCTGTAACGCGTATTCTTGATCATATCTGGGCCAGCCTTCACTCTCCGCCACCGCTCGTTTGTGCTTCAGGTCAGTCAAATATTTATTCAGCAATTCATGAGCATGTGCAGTACCGGCGGTGAAGCCTCTATCATAACCTTTGCTCTCAGCTATCTCTCTAATCATCTCCTCATGCATTACAAATCTTCTTTCATTTTCTTGGCTGTTTCAGCGGATTTGATATCTTGTTCAAGTTCATGACCAGCTACCATGTCATCAACATTAACATTCATTATCTTGCTAGCGTGATCTAGCACAGTGCATACATGATTGAAGTACATCGAATCCATACCAACATCACCGTGAAGTTGAGGAAAAGCCTTTACAAATTGTTCCTTGCGAGTTGTGATAGCTTCAACTATCTGTTGATCTGTCATGAGTGTCACGCGTCTTGTTGATAGTATATACCCTCAAAACACACCAACTGTCTGCAGGGTTCACGTTCTGCTGGCTTGGCTCCTGGCATGCCAACAAAATCACGATCATAAGCAACTGCAGTACCTACCTCTACTGGTTGATCGTTGTGCTCATATCGAAACTGTTCAGCTTCTTCGAATGTGTCTACTGTGTAGATATCTTTGTAATTCATAATTATTGATTGATTAATTTTCCCTTGTCCATAAATTATATACTATTGATGATATTGATGCAACTAATATTATAACACTCAAGTAAAACATAGGATCATCCCATGGTATTGGTGCCATTGACAGGTCAAATATAGAGAGGTCTTTGGTGCTGTTACTCTCTATCATGTTTTCATCTCTGATTAACACAGCTAACTCTAGATCACCCATCTTCGTACTTAAATTTGATCCATCGTTGCTCAGCTGCATGTTGTTCGTTTGTACATCTGATCATGGTGTTTGTGAATTTCAATGCTCGCTGAATATCATGGCGATTAGGCAATTGATCGAATGACAGTCTGTGATCTGCTCTTTCAAGTACAGCTTGAATAGAGCTCAAGAATTCGATTTTTGAGTCGTGAGTCATATTAAACGTGCACTGTGTTCTTACCACCGGCTTTCTTAACTGCACTACGTCCAAACCTTCCCGGTTGATAACCTTTCCAGTTACTGTAAGCTGCTGAGTCCATCACTTGAATACTACCAGCATCCTTCTGGTCATATATCATCACGCCTCTGTACGGTACAACCTCTGGCTTGAACTTGGGAGGTAACTTTCCTAATATGTCGTTAATTGTGTCTTGTGTGCTCATGATATGATTATAACATATCGAGCATTATCAGGCAACTATTTGCTCTTACCGAACTGAATTATTCTTCTCTCACCAGGTACCACCTCAGTACGTTTGTACACATCTGGGTCTCCATCACGTACTGGAACGATTTTGGTCTTTGGTTTTGGAGTTTCTACTATCATCTTAGGTTTCACAACAGGCTTGGATTTTAACACCAGCATGTTGTAGCCTATGATCAGACATATGGCCAATGGATCAAACACAATAACTATAACAAATATAAACCATTTAACAGCTGTGTCTATAGGTACACCAAATGACTCAGAGATGAATTTGAAGCTACCTATGTCTGTCTGACTGATATCAGATTTGTATTGAATGATCTGATTGTCGTTCTCTTTGATCTGATTGTATAAATTGTCAATGTCTGATGATATATCTTTGTTGTTTGTGTTGTTGTCAGAGAGAGAATCCACCTTGGTTATAAATGTATCATATTCCTTTGTGACTCTCTCAGCGATAACTGCTAATTCTTTTGCGATGATCGTTCTCTCAGACTGTTGTTGTGACTTCAACTCCTCAACCTTTTTCTTTTTGCTACTGAACAACCCACCTGGCTTTGATTGTAATGCATCTAGCTCTTCATCTAATGTCACTAGCTTGTTGTTTAACTGTGCATTGCGTGTGTTGCTCTGTGTTACAAAGTCATCGTATATCTTTTTATATGTGTCTCTAGAATCAGTGTCTGCTAGCTTGTCTGACTTGGTGCTGGTTTGTAATCTTTCGATCTGATCACGTGCGTTGACTGTTTGTGATTCAAGTGACACAATCTTGGTACTGTAATGTTCGATCTTAGTCTTTGTGTCTTGATAAGCGTCTGACAAGAACCCAAATATACCTAACGATGTGATGAATATCAACAAGCCACATGCAAGCGTTAAATATGTCTTGTACAAGAACCTCATCACATGCCACTGCCGATACAGAAGACTCACAGCAAATAGCTTTCCTATCTCCAGACTGCTTGCCATGATAACAACAGGTAGAAAGCTACCAGCAAATAACAATCCAATACCTTTCACGGAAAAGTATGCAGCACATCCTGCTATGAAAATACTAACGCAGAATAAAAGAAAAGGAAATAACTTGTTCATATGATTATTTATCCTCGCGAATGATCTTTTGCTTGTACTTTGTAATAAGCGCACTCAAACAATTGATAGCTAATTGTGTGTTTTTCTCTCTGAGATGTTCAACTGGGTGTGCTTCTTCTAGCTCCATTATTTTCTCAGACAGTATGATGATCTTAGCTAACATTATGTCGTTATGCTGTGCTATCTCATCATCCATACAATTATTTATTGTATCATAACTTGATATATCTCAGAGTGGTTCGGTTTATGGCTAGAGCTTTATTCAACGTATGTGCTTCATGCTCTGATAGCATTGTGATCGGTGACCTGTACAGTTTACTCGCTGGTTTGCTCCAATCGATCTGCATGTATTTATTGAGAGTTGTATTGTATACTTCTTGCATGATATAATTATAGTATATAT
>ERZ887851.1982-NODE-1982-length-16690-cov-10.928164_pt1 | contig 16690 bp, 26 predicted proteins | sample MGYA00521100_ERZ887851 | MGnify/ENA primary metagenome ERZ887851 (study PRJEB32303, sample SAMEA104408602) | aquatic metagenome | biome: Brackish water; feature: Pelagic; material: water | place: Baltic Sea | collected 2014-06-06T16:11:00 | depth 11,444 m ...
GTTTCTGGGTTTGTTGCTTGAGGAGTAAGAACATGACCCTCTGTTGTAAGTACATCATCTGTGCTATTGTAAGTGAATGCAGCGTCACCAGAGATTGTATCTACACTTGTTCCAAACGCAACTTGGGTATCTGCAATAGTTCCACCGATTGCCCCACCTGAATTTAATACATTATTGATTGCTGTTTTTACAGTATCAGCATCTTCACTTATAGTTAGTGAGTATGTCGTATTAAATATTAATTTAGTATTACCTGGACTTATTGGGATAATTGATCGAAGACCAATCGCATTAACATATAAAGTTGTACCATCTAAACTTGTAAGAGTAATAAGCTCAGGAATAAGTGCCTGTAGTGCAGATAGTGATGTAGATGTTTCTACGTGTCCAGCAAAAAAATTAACTATTCGTGAAGTTCCGTCATCTGTAACATATGCAACAGAATCAACACGATAAGGTACGTTTTCAATTGAGATTATACGTAAGGGAGAAGCCATGGTAAAGTTTTAGATTGTAAAAGTACAACCCTACCTAAGACTCATTTTGTAATTTAATACTTGCTGTTGATATATATATACTTAACCCAAGTATCTTCTTCCCAATACAATTCTCTACCCAAAGCAGAAGCAACAGAAATAAATTGACCTAATGTTTTAGGTTGTGTAAGTATTGGGGTTTCCCAATAAAATAAAACTCCAAAAGGAACACGATTGCCGTTTTCATCTAATTCATCGTAAACTTCAAAATCAAATTCTTTGTCTGATCGAATATGTTTTTTAAAGTTACTCTCAGTCAACGGCTTCGAATAAATATAGTGGATGCTAATTAGCTTTTCAACTTTCTTTCCTGGAGTACCAGACAAGTCCATTAAGTGTTCCTCTATCGGTTTTGCTTTGTACTTTTTCATACTTTACAAGTAATACTCATTGGGATGTTTTCAATTACTTTCCACAGAATTTCTTCACCATTATTCTTTTCTCCAAAGATTAATGCTCTACTAATTCCATAAATTACTAAAGCGTTCTGATCAAACTCTATCGCTGTTACCGTAATCTTAGATTCAGCACCACAAGTATATTGTCTGCCGACAGTATAACGGATATCCGTCTTGGTATTTGTACCAACAGTCAGCTCGTGTATATTCTCGTTCTCTATAAAATGAAAACTATCCATGCAACAAATATAACAAATTTTAACACCTTTTAACATTTAAGGGTAATTTTTTTTACATTTGTGTAAATGAATATTTTAATTATACAAACAACAGACTCTGGCGTTTACTATCATAGGCAACGTGCACCACATATTGTTTGGGATGAGTCTGGGGATGAGTTTAAAGAAGATAGTGTTGTTATTGTTGAGACTAGCCACAGAGAAAAGCTGATGGATGTAGTTAACAATAATCATTTCGATATTGTCCAATTTTCTGTTGCTGTCTCTGGTTTTGAACATATCCCCCACTTCGTAGACTTTATGAAGCGTAGAGGAAGTAAAATTGTCTTAGATATTGATGACAAATATCATAAGCGTAAGGATGTAAAAAGTAGTATTAAAATAGCTGATGCTATCACTACTGTTTCTGATCACTTAGCACAATACTATATGAAGTATGGCGCAAAGAGATATCCGCACGTAATTGAAAATGGTGTTGATTCACAAGAAAGGCAATTTGAAATTTATCCTGTAGCTAATGATAAACCCATATTTGGATACCTGGGATCAACAAGGCATGAGGATGATTTAAGAATGATGGATTACAATTTTCATTCGCGGGAAGTATTGACTGTTTGTGAGGAATACTATAAACTACTTGATCTAAATCATTATACTTCTCTAAAGCATTGGAGTGATTATGCTTGGGAATACAATGCAATTGATGTTGCACTAGCCCCACTACAAGATAATTCATTTAACAATTCCAAGTCATTTTTAAAAGTTATTGAGGCTGGGTTTAAAAAGAAAGCAATTATCTGTTCTGATATTGAACCATACAACAGAAAGATACATTCTGAATTTAGGGATGTGATTGATTTTATTCCGCTTGGCACATCTTGGAAAGACCGTATTGAGTCCTACACGTTAGAGGAAGCACACCAACGTGGAGAAGAACTTTACAAACTTGTGCAACCATTTGAACTTAGAAACTTAAATAAAAAACGTAGAGAGATTTACGAACAAATTATAAAAGCACCTAGACGATGAGAACAGTACACTTTTTTGCAACATACTTTGAGCAGGGAAATAAAGCCCTGACATTGATTCAATCGCTGTTGTCTCAGACTGCGGATAATTGGAAACTTACTATCTGCTCTAATGGTGATGAGTCATTACTTAGTTTTCGTGATCAGTTTCAATTTTTGTGGGCGGGAGATGATAGAATTACTTTTAAAGTAACAGAAGAAAACACAGGTTATTGGGGTGCGCTCAACCGTAAAGCATTCATTGAGAATGATTTAAAGGATGATGAGCTGCTAATCAATACTTCTGTGGAAGATATTTATGTTCCCAAAACAGTTGAATACATCAACGAAAGGGAAGAAAATTTTATTTACTGGGATTTTACTCACCACCATTTTGAGTACAAAACATCCATGGCTATTGTACAGCCTAAAATGAAAAGGATTGATTGGGGTAGTTATGCTGTTCTAGGTGAATACGCCAAGTCTGTAAAAATGTTACCTTTGAAAAAGGCAAACCCAGAGAATCCAAAAGAAACAATAGATGAAGATCCTTGGCAAAGTTTTTATGGTGATGGCTTGTTTGTTGAATATCTGTTTATGCAGATGTCATTTATAAGTAATATACGTCTACCAAAAATTCTATTTATTAAAAACTAAGATATGTTTGATTCGATTGAAAACTTTAAACCAACAGATACCTACTATATCAAGGTTGATATGCAGGCAGTATACACTTATACTACGGAAAGTGGTATGGAGTTTTATCATCCCAATAATGCTGGTGATACATATCAGAACAAACCTTTTCATGGTGAGCTTGTCGCAGCTCCTAAAGGATCAAAAATACCAATTGGGGCTACTGTTTATCTTAACTATTTGGCTTCTGAATCTTTATTTAAAATCAGTGGCGAAAACTATTATGTAGTTAAAAAGGATATGCTTGTTGCTTATGATGTAGATGGTGAACGCAAAGCATATGAATCTGTTTTAATTTCTGTTGTTAAAGAGAATGATGATTCCAAATTAATTTATGATTTATCAGAGGATGAACATATGGATGCTGTTGTGAATGGTTCTGAAAAAGAAAAAGTTCCAATTACTTGTGCAGAGGTTATTGTTGCTGACAATGAATGGTTAGAAAAAAACTATGGATTTACTGTAGAGCCAGGAGATATTCTTGAATATGAAAAGTCATTAGACTGGGGATATATTGTAAACAGAACAGAACATTTTTACATTAAGTGGGCAAATCGTATCATCCGCAAAAATGATGAGATGGTAAATCGTTACAATGAAATTGTTCCTATATCAAAATATATAAACCGTAATGGTTTAATTCTTCTCAATACAGAGCGTTTTACTGTGGTGGTGGATGGAGAGTTCAAAGGTAAGAAGATATTGCCTGAGATAAGGCGTATTGAGACCAAGAAGTATATTAAGAGTGACTTTATATATGGTCACTTAGAGTAAGTTCATCGTCTACTTGTTTATTAAACCAAGGATGCATTTCATCAACATTAATATATCCTAATACATCATTACTATTAGCGGTGCTGAAGTGTAGCTTTTTAGAAAAGCCTCTGTCTTCAATCATGTGTATTGTTACATTCATTTTATTCCTGCTCTATCTAGTGCTTGATTAAGTTTTACTTTTTCTTCATCGTGGACAATATCTATATATGGTCTTTTATAACAAGCCCAAAATATTTCCACAATATCTTTATTTAATAAGTATGCAATCTTTTCCATCTGTTGAATGGTAAAGTATTTCCAAGGTTCTCTTAATTGTTGAGTGTATACTACTGTTGTATTAACCCCTATCAACTCACCAACATGACCATAAGAATAGTCGTTGTCGTGGTGTAGCCATTTCTCAATAACAGAAAGATATTTATTTTTCATAGTACTCTGTTAACCAACGGTATAGCCTGTCTGCATCTTCAAAGTCTTTACGACCATCGTACTGTTTAGCATACATCAATGCTACTATCCTGCAAACTTTTAAATACAATCTTCTCATATACAAATATAAAAAAAGGAGTAGTGAAAACACTACCCCTCTTTTATTTATATGACAGATAAATCGTTACCCAGTTACTAACCAGTGGTAACCTAACTTTAGGAAAAATTACAGAAGTTGCGCTGAAAGACGCTTTTTATTTTCTGCAACATATTCTAGTAGACTAGCTTTTCCCTTAATCTTATCATTTCCAATGACATAGAAAGGTGCTTGCCATGTGATTACTCCACCGTTGCGAAGTTCCTCTACTAATTTTTCTACACCCATATCATTAAGCTGTTCTACTTCAGTTGACTTTGGTGCGGCAATTCGCTCCATATCTTCCTTTGGTGTAGAACGCTTGTCCATTAAACGCTTTACTTCTGCCCAGACTGAATGATACTGATCATCAAATGATACCTCAGAGAAGTAGTCTCTGACATTATAACTTGTAGGAGCTTCAAGAATTTGTCTTCCATCTGCCCATAACAAACGCTGACCGTCAAAGCGAATGATTCCCATCTTTATTGCCTGACCAACATCTGAGTGACGCTGAATAACTGGACTGTCTAAAAGTTCAATAAAACGCTCTGAGTTGTTTCGTGCATAATTATCAACATCCCATAATATAAGATCACTTTCCTTTTCTGTATCAAAACCAAGATACTGTGCAATTGGAACAATCTTACCTACAAAGTCTGAATCATAAACCAAACGAGATGCATTGATTACTTTCTTGTTGCCCTCATTTGCTTTACGAGCAAGTTCAACAAAATTACGCTCACGGAAAACACTTTTCTGTTGTTCCATACGCCAATGCTGATTAGCCTCATTGTTGGGATGGTTACGTAAAAAATCAAGCAAGTTTTTTTGTGAAGGCAATACAGCAAGAACTCCGTCTGTGAACTGTGGACAACTAGATTGTCTTGATAATTCACGTAGTGTCATGTCTGGTTGCTCATCAGTAAAAATTGACTTTTGAGATTTAACGTATCTAATGTTTCTAATAAAAGAGTCACCATCTTCGTCTTCATGTAACATGGTGGCTTTTGAAGGTAGGGAAAGAGATTTAGCAGTATTTCTGCGATTTCCATACTTGTCTTCGTACATACTCTTCATAGTGGAACATAGTTCAAAGAGTATTGTTTCGTTTTTTTTCATTTTAATTTAATTTAGTAAGAAAAAAAAGAGAGGGGGAAATACACCCCCTCTCAATTTATATTAGGCAGCCTTTAGGATACCAAATCGGTTGAGTGCAGACACTTCAAGACCACAATGAGAAAGCATATGTACTTCGAAGAAGTCATTACCGCTAGTAGCAGCTCCGAGTCCTTTACCAGTTACCCACTCCATGTAATCACGTCCACCTTCATCATTATCAAGGTAGTTAAGAGTCAACGATGGAACCATTGATCCTGTGCTAGAGTTCATGTTGTTGTAAACAACAGTGTCATCTAGTGGAACAAAAATACCAATACCCTTATAAATACCACCAGCATATCCAAGGAAGTTTGGATCAGAGAAGATATCCATAGTTTTAAGAGCCATCTTGTAACCTCCGTACTCAATAGAATCGATAGAGAATCGAACATCTTGGTTCTCTACTCCTTGGAAAGCTGCGTACTGAACAGCACCACCACCACCAAGCGCACCACCTGCGTCGTAAATCAAAGCATCAAATTCTAACTTGAGGTCGTGACCACAAGCAACCATCATTTCTCTTGAACCACGGTTCTTTTGGAAATCTTTGATAAGACTTTCAAGCTCAGTGAGATCAAGTCCAGCAGTATAAGTCTGTACGTTACCATCAGATGTAATCTGAGGAATCAAACCTTTAGTGAAAGTAGTAGAATTAGCATCACCAAAAGAGGCAGTACCAACACCACCAAGACCTGCAAGGTTAGCTTGGAAGTCCTCACCTGTCAACAATATAGCTTCACGCTCGTTGAGGAATCTGTGATACTCATCCGAAACACCTTGAAGATACCAGAAGTATCCTTTCTCTCCGTTCTTACCTTCTACTTCGATCCAAGTCTTAGTACCAAATTCAGTACCAGTAACCTTGTGAGATCTACGCATGATCTGCAAGTAGTTAGAGTAAGAAATTACTCGACTGTTACGAGAATCAGGAGCTGAAGACCCTTCAGGAGAAGCCTGACCTTTGATGATAATATCATCAGCAGTAGCAATAGCTGGGCGTTCTGCTGTGCTGTCGTATGAAAGTGCAGAGAATACGTTTCCACTCACGTTTGTTACATACATGGTGAATCCGTTAACCTCAATTACATCATTTTTTGACAGTGGATTTACTGTAAATGTATCAGTAGTTGGGTAAGGAGATTGACCTGTATAGTCATACGTATAGTTGTTTGCTGACGCTGTGCTAACTGTTCCGCTAATTACAGCAGTACCTGCAGTAGCTGCAGATGCGATAGCAGCTTGTAGCCTAAATGTACCGTGAATACGCTCTTGCTCGTAGTGAGAGAACTTTGGATTGTTTACAGCTTTCTTGTTTCCAAGCATTTCCAAGAAACCAGTAATGTCCTGACGACCGTATCGTTGAACATATACCGAACTAACTTCAGGCTTGTGCAGACCTTCTGCCAAGTCTAAAGAGTTTAAATAATTATACTCCGAAGCAACTTTTACTGATGCTGGAGTTAAGGGTGTGACCGCCATTGTTTAATATTTTTAGCGTTTTCTAGAATTTTGAATTGCGAACTGTTCTAGAATTTGGTCTTTGAAGTTACTAGCTTTCTGTTGCTTCTGTGAAGACACATTCTCTGATGCGTTCTCCAGGTTATCAACTACTTGCTCTTTACCAACAGAGATACCTTGTTCATAAACAGTTTTGACGATCTTATCAAAGTCGTGTATTCTTGCCATGTCTCTTTGCAGCCTTGGGTAGTCTATTTTGTTTTCTTTAACATAGTTGTCTACAAACCAAGTCTGGTTATTAACAATAGAAGACTCCACAAACTTCTTTGTATCGTCACTTGGAATATATTTAATTTCCAAGTTTTTATCGAGCTTAATTGGTTCTTCTGTGTAAGACTGTACATTTTGGCGAACATCTTTTAGAAACGCCTCTTGTGCAGCTTTCGCATCAGACTCATTCTGCTCTTTTTGTTGAAGGTCTACCTTCGGTAATTGTACCGATTCTTTATGCTTTTTCAGCTTAGTTACGCTTCTTGTAGCATCAATAGATAGGTCTTCCATTGCCTCTTGATACTCTGTATCTTGGGCGTCAAATGACTCATCAAACAAAGCAGAGTAGCTACGCTTCAACAGCCGAGCAATCTGCTTTTCATTTAGGTTAGGGTTCTCTAACTCTAGTTCGAGTCTTCTGAGTTCCAAAGCCTGTTGGGTGTTTGAGATATCATATTTATCAACGTCAGTATACTGCCACTTCCAAAAATCTGGTGAGTCGATATCAATACCTGACGTTGCAAGTTCATTTAGCCTAGCAATAGTTTCATTAGCGAAACTAGGTTTCTGACCTTCATATTCTTTTGCAAGTTCCTCACGGAGTTGCGCACGAACATCATCTAGGTTTGGCTCAATAACTTCAGGTGTTTCTACCTTCTCTTCTTGGGGTGGAGTATCTGTTGTCTCCTCTATCAAAGAACTTTCTTGTTTAACTTCTTCCTCTACAGGTTGTTCTACTGTCTCACCTTCGGGGGCGTCTTCTTTAACAGCGAACCCTGAACGAGCAGCTAAATCTTTTGCAACTAACTCTTCTAAATTCATTACACTTAATTTTTAATTATATTTGCGATGTAAAGTTATTAACTACTTACTTTTAAAATTTGTAAAAATGGATATCGAACAATACTCTAAATTAAACAGACTACACCTCGGTAAGGGGCTGCAAGGACTTCGCCTGTTAAACGGGTATAGTTTGGAAGATCTCGCCTTTTATATCGGCAAGGATGCCGCATATCTTTCAAGAATAGAGAACACGAAGCTCTCTCCCAAGATGGAAACTGTTTCTGAAATCCTTGCTTTTTATGAAATGACATTAAAAGAATTTTATGATAAGCTAGATGACCTTATCTAGTTAGTCCACCAATGTCTGGCGTTACACCAGGCATCCTAGTTCCCGCTACCTTTGGAATGCTTATTCTATCGTAAGCTGTATCTCCACTTTCTTTTTCTGCATCTCCCTCAGCCTGAGCAGCTTCGCGGATAAGTTCTTTCTTAACGTCTAACTCAAGAGCAATAGTCTTACGCTTTTCATCTTCCATTGTCTGGTCATTACGTAATCTAAGATCGTACTCAAGTTGAGTATTCTGAGCTTCAAGCTGTGCTTTTGTTTGCTCTGTCTGCATACGTGCTTGTTCAGCAGCTTGTGCAACCTGGGCTTGTAGTTGAGCGTTCTGCTGTTGCATCTGCTCAGAGCGTTGCATATTCTCTTTTCTTCTGCGCTTCTCACGAACAGCAAGTAACTGTTCTGCCTTGTCTACGTCCTCTTTCATTACCCTACGGATAGCAAAGGCATCTTGTAGGTTAATCATAGGTGGCTGCGACTGTATAGCAAGTTCAATCTTGTTCTCAAGATAAGACATCTCTTCTGCGTCAGGTAGCATCTGAACAACTATAGAGAAATCACTTGTTGTAAGTTTTGTAACGTCAAGTTGGTCAACAGTTTCTTTGCCGACCATATTTATGAACGTGTCCTTGTTAATATTCTTACGGATGAGCTGTTGTGCCAGCATAGATACTTGACGAGCAACATCTTCGTTCACTCGAAGGAATGTACTATATAAACTCTTTAATGCGGTCTTGTGTGCAGCAACAGCAAGTTTTTGTATGCCTATTAGAGCCTTGTTGTCAGGCTGAGAAGAATCAATAGCATCATTGACACCAATAGACTCTTTCATGCGTATTAGGGCTGCGTTATATGCGTTGATAAGCAACATAATACTGTTGTCTAGTCCATTAGGTAGTGCTGTGATTGGTGGCTGACCAGGAGTAATGGGTGTACCATCCTCTCTTACAGCGCGATAGTAAATATCACCAATCTGATCCCGCATTGCACGAGCATCAATAGGCTTCATACCTCCGATACCCATACCCTGTAGTCCTTCAACAATTGCATCTACGTTCATTGCATAACCAGAAGGCGCAGCCTTGGCTATAATCTGTTGCATCTTTAGTTGTATACGAATAAGTTCATCAGCGTAAGGAATCATTTCCTCGACTTTTGACTTATTCTCCATATCATAAATATCTGGAGCATATACGACAAAACCAAGAGTAGTATTAGTTGAGTACTTTCCATTTATACGTTCTCTAATAATGTTTTCTTTTAGACCATAATCAAATATATAGTCTGTTCCAACTACATACTTACCCATGTATACGTTCTTGACCTTTTTAACCTTTGTTCTACGTTCAGCCAACTTGTTGCGTGGCTCTTCGTTAATCAATGTCTTAAAACCATTGTTGCGTGCCTTGACGCTAGTTACTGTCATGTCATCGGTAGAGAAGAACTCAAAGTCTAAGACCATTACCTTAAAGGTATTTACCCTGTCCCAATCAAAGTTATCGTAGTATCTACGGTTTACTGTATCCCATGAACCATTACCATACCTCCCAGCAACAGACTTAGCAATTTCAAACAGCTCCTCCTCTGTTAGTTGTCCTGCTGACATTACCCTCAAGTCATCAATTGTTACTTCACTCATCACACCAACGTGCTTAACATCCTGGAAATCAGCACGTTTCACATATGAAGTAACTAAATCGACAGGGTCAATGTATTCAATCTTAATATTTTTGTTCTCATCTAGGCAGACACGAACAGCACAAATCTTTAAATCGATAAGGTCTTTAGCAATCTTATCGTTAATGTAGTCCATGTCATTATCTTCCAAGACAGCTCTTGTGATAGTTTCCATGGCAATGCTCTGTGCCAACTTAAAGTTGGTCTGCATATAAATTTCTAACTCTTCATTATCCTCTGGTAGATTAGTCTTCTTTTCAATCACACCCTGCTCAACTAAAGGGGCAAGTTGTTTTTGAATCTCCATCTCAGCAAGTTTAACCTTCTTCTCGGTATCATACTCAGTAATAGACAGAGAATCCACAGGAGTAAACTGTATTTTGTATGGTTGGTTGAGCATCTGCCCACGAAATACCTCAACAAGTTTAGGTAATGGGGTAGACACAGCCCAATCAAAGTTTAGATACGTATTATCGCCAGTAACAGAAAACTGTTGTTTAAACTTCTCTACAGACTGAAGTCCTTCAGAATACTTTCTGTTATTTATATAGCGATCCTTGCGTGTGTTAAAGGCATAGGATGAGGAAGACTTCTTTGCAGCACCCCACAAGTCTTTTGCGTACTTGAGGATATACTTTTTACCACGCTTTTCTTCTTGTGGTTCGAATGATGAAGGAAAATTGCTTTCCGAGAAGTTGTTATCCATACCCTTAGTTCAGGAATAAAATTTTCACAAAGTTAGAGATATAAAAATACCCTATTTTGTACTTTTCTCTAATTGAAGCCATAAGTAGTCTGTTGCGTCTATTGCCCACTTGAATGCATCTAAATAAGTCTCATCACCATGATACATATCAAGCGAAGCTAAAACAAGCTCCAATGTGTCATCAGGTGTCATGCTGTTGTTTATACTGTACATTATCCCTCCCTCATGCTCTTCAAACTTAGGTTTACCAACCTGAAAGAAGATAGGGACTAATTTGCCTTCGGCTAAGTATGCTTTTTTCATAACTGCTAAGATATATAAAAAAAGGGGTAAATGTATTTTTCGCCTTCGGCACATATTTTATTATATTTGCACAATAGGTGTTACGTACTAGTTGACCTTAACTCAACTCAAGCCATCGAAAGATGTAGACTAGACCTACTGGTGATAATCCGAGCAATGATCCACCCGCATCAACTCGGTCGTAAGCGGAGACCCTAACAAGGTTAACAGTAAATCACCACAGTATGCAGGGCTGATAGTAGGAAAGGTAGACAATAGTGTCACAACCAGCGGCTAAGTAACAATCCGCAGGAATAGGCGTGGTGTGTTCAAGTCAATCCAATTTTATTATGATTATTTTGGATTTAATTCCAAGAATATGATAAATAAAAACAGTAAAAAAGAACTTAGTAAACTATAATTTATTACTTTTGAGATATGGAAATATCTAATAGTATGATAGACGAAATGTGGAGAACAGAAACTATTCGTGTAGGCAATGCTGAAATAACAGTAGAGCGAGACATAGACACAGGAGAATTAAAAGAAGAATCAGAACACCTAGTCGTGTTCAAGGACGGAACAAGGTTCACAGCCTATGGTGCTGAAGAAATTAAGACCTTTGTAAAGGATATACTGTTATTACCCGAAACAGATGCACTCTTCCGAAACACAAACCAAGCTATTAAACTAGCCAAACGAATAAAGTGGCTATGACATTTAAAGAGTCTCTAGATTACGGAACAGAGGTAGAAAAAGAAATTCTTTTATACCTACAGAAAACCTATCCCTCCGCAAATAAAATTGAAGGTAAATTCAAACCCTTCGATATATACATACCAGAGACAGATACCAAGATAGAAATAAAAACAGATGTCAAAAGCATAGAGACAAATAACTATGTAGTAGAAATAGAGATGTACAATAAACCAAGCGGTCTACTCTCAACAAAAGCAGACTGGTGGATACTGACAGACAAAGAACAAATGATATGGATAAAACCACTAACCCTACTACACACCATAATCAAACATAACCTCAAATGGGTCACATTCACAGGTAACGGAGACAATCACCCAAAGAAAGCATACCTGATCAAGAAAGAACTGTTAGTCTCAGCAGCAGAAAAAATAAATAATTACCCAAATATAAAACTATGAACTGGGAACTTACAATAGGACTATACCCTGGCATACTGTTCGGATTTAGATCTTACACCGAAGCTGATTACACAATGCACGTACTGTATGTCCCCTTCCTAGATGTCTGCCTGACAATCTTTCACGACTCCCCCAAATAAATTTTTATCACAGGTCTGTATAGGGTATTATATAATATAATAAACCCCACGTGACATTACAGAAAAATCGATTCTTCAACCCGCCCCCCCATCAATAAATATGTGTTGGAACATATAATGTATGAACATCTATTGTATCAACATTGAATGTCTGAACATATAATGTATGAACAATTATTGTATTAACATCTATTCCTATTACTCTATTAAGTTGATAGACTACTTTACCTCCCGGTCTGCAACAATTACTCTACTAAGTTGATAGACTAAGGAGGGAGATAATTCCCCCTACACTAACTGACCTAATGAAATTAATTTGTTAATGATATGTTAAATTGTATTGTCATTTCCAGGATTTTACATGACCGATTTTAAGCGCATCTAAGGGCATAAGTAGCTTGGTAAGTATTACCTATAGCACCTATTCGAGTTAGTCCATTACCATTTAATGCGCTGATAATCAAGCACTTACAAATGTTAAAATTGTTAAAAAATGTTAATGCGCTTGCATTTCCAGAAGTTTGTGTTATCACGCGCGCATCACGTGCGCCTGGCGGGAATCTATTAGGGCATTTAATGTATTATCTCAAAAATTCCCGTTAACATTTCATTAACATATTTTAACATTTGCATTGTTTTTGGTATTACTTGAATGTCGAGATTTGCTCCATCGTTAATCATTAAACCATTTAATCAATTAGTTATGAAAAGTTACAGATCATTAGTTTTAGACACAAACGCAAAGTTGAAAGAGGAAAGCGCAAAATTAGGTTACTGCATTAAAGTACTAAAAGGTTTCGACCAATTACCTGAGGAATTTGTCAACCTATTGAAAGCAATTGATAAAGATAAGGCAACATACGAACTATGTGTTAAGAACGTCCGAGTCTCAAAGTCAGGTAAGTTTACTGCTTTCTATCTGTTGCAGTACTTATATAAGACCTACAAAAGCGAAGCGGTCTAAAGTCCGTATACAATTCAGATAGGCGCGCTTAAGCGCGTTAATGAACTTCGCTTCATTACTTTGGTCAGTCGTAAATTGCCGTGCATTGGCTGCCAATTTTAGACCTAGATACATTTAGAGTCCGTGACTCGTATCGAACGTCCGTTCATTGACATCTTTTCCTGAAATAAAGCATCAGTAGCATTGGTAACGCTTTGCGGAATTGCTTACAATACCTAACAAGTATTGGTTTGGTCACGACATAAAACTTAACACCTTGTAATGTCGCAAGGGCTGCTTCATACTGATGAGATAAACTGTATGCGCTTAATAGTGGGTAACTGATACCAAAGGCAGGGCTATATATATTCCTTTTATATATAGTTAAAACTCATTGAGAAGGATTAGTATATCTGTATATAGATATATGACAAGGATATTTGCGGGGTTGAATGTGATGATATCATATTGCAACTAGCTTTCGATGCTAACCCGTGAACTAAACTAATTTAATCTAAATCGAAATGGACACAAACGTCAAATTATCAATCGCAAGCGAATTAAACAAAATGTTAAATTCAGCAAAATTAAATCTTGAAATCTACGATAAGCATTTAGACAAATGGACAAGATGTGAAATCTTAGATGGTATCAAGTTTTACGAATCTAAATTATCAGAACTTGATCCAATCAATCAATCGCCAGCAGGTGCAGATTGGGAATATTTCTGCTCTGTTAACTATTAAATCAATTCAATATGAAATCATTATATCAAATATCTAATGAAGAACTAGATAATCTATTAATGGAATACAAAAATATCAAAGACTCATTGATTGAGTTCACTGATAATTTCCATGACGATATGCAATACGATATAGATGGGTATTGGGATTATTATTCGTTAATTGACGAACGAGATATTAAAGACCTTAAAATTCAAGTGGAAGCATTCAAAAATCTACTTAAAGGTTACAGAAAACTTCAATACAAATTCAACTAAACTATTAACCAATAAATAAATAAAGAGATGTTTAAGGATTTAGAATTTGAACCCAATGGGTTAGGTGGAGTTGGGGCGCACCATACATTTGAAAATGGTGTAACGATTAGTGTGCAAGCTAGTAAGTTTAACTACTGTACACCGAGGGAAAATCTTCCATCACACAGCCTTTATGCATCTTTTGAAGTTGCATTATGGGATGATAATGGATGGTTAACAAGGAATTACTTTCCAAACATTAATGACGATGTTCTACCAATGCAAGGCAGAGAAGACATTGATGAATTAATTAATAAGTTAAATAAATAGGTGATGTCTTACCATCAAAACAATCATGAGAACAATAGAAACAAAAGTTTACACAATAGACGAGCATCCTAACCAAGATAAATGCTTTGAATGGATTAGAAATAATATATACGATTTGAATGAGTGTTCAGTACATGAAGTAGTAGATAGCTTGAAAGCATTACAAAAAGTAATTGGTGGAGATTTAGATTATTCAATTGGTCAATCACCTGATAGAGGAGAATTTATAACATTCAAAAACTACGATGAAGACTCTCTCAAAGAGCTAAACGCTGATGAATGTCCACTAACAGGAATATGTTGGGATTTTGACTTAATTAAAAGTATGCAAGCAGATGGAGATGCTTATGGAGTATTGCGAGCATTGCACGAAGACTCTGAGTACATTTATTCAGATGAAGGATTAAAAGAACTTTGCGAGGCAAATGAATATGAATTTACTGAAGAAGGTGAAAAAATATAAACCAAATCAATCAAATATGAAGAAGACAATTATCGAAGTGGTCTTAATGACCTCAATGTTCCTTATACTAATCATATCATTTATCTTAATATCTTAGAAAATATGAATATTCAAAAACTAACTGAACTAATTATTACCTATCAACAGATAGCTAATTCTAACACCTCATCAGATGATGAACTAATTGATAGTGCGAACGCTATTCCTTTGTATCTAAACGACAACGGATATGATGCGGAGCAAAATGATGAACTGATGGACTATCTTTTGAAAGCAACAGATGAGGAAGCCGCCAGGTATTGGCTAAATAATTTTCTACCAAAATTCATACAATTAAATAAATAGAACAGATGACAAAGACACAAATTAATGCAATTAGATTGTATCAACTAATTCCATTGAACACTATGCAACATTTTGCAAAACAAATGAACATCAGCACAATGCAGTTGTGCGATAAGGTAGCAGACACCAATGGTGATTGGGTGGATAGATTATTTAATAATGAATCTAGCTATTCGTTAAACGATATCAATCACGACTTTGTAGGTTTAATAGCTGATGATGAACATTTCTTACCAAGAATTTAATACCAATTAAATTATGAAACAGTCAATAACAAAATGCGACAACCGACAAGTTAAGCGATGCTTAATGAAATGGATTGAAAAAGCATCTGATGCTCATATACAATCGGGTGTTATGTGGTACTCTGAGGCGCAAGAATTTGCAAGGTATTTGTCAGAGAAGTATAACATTGATATGTACATATGTGCTACTGTTATCAGTTGTCTATCTCCCAATAACAAATGGGAAAGAAATAAAATAGATGCTGAGTCTGTTATCAAGGCGTGGCTTGCGGGGATACCGCCAGAATCTGTGAAGGTTTGCACATACAATGCAAATAAACTAAAAGCGTTCAATGCATTAGATGGTCAATTGATAAGTGAGAAGTCACCAAAGACTCACGCATTCGCGATGAATGTAGGCTTGAATAGTGCTGACCACATAACCATCGACAAGTGGCATCTTCGAGCGTGTATGTTTACACCGAAAGATGGAATACAAGAATGCATTGAATCGTGTACAATTGTGCAGTATAGAAGAATCGAAAAAATAACTGCTCAAGTTGCAAAAGAATTAGGATATAAGGGTTACGAACTGCAAGCTATCATATGGGTGACCATAAAAGATGCTTGGAATAGATAAATTAAATAAACAAATTAATTATGAACAGATACGGAAACAAATGTGGAGTGCATACTCCACAAATGACAGAGTCAAACAAAGATAAACTTGAGTCAGCTACAAGGATTCAATTCGAAGACACATCCTGGCACAATGATCAATGCGATTCGATCGGAAATGAATCGTTAAACATTCAGATACATCTGCCAAACTCGGAAGAAGAAAATATTGACCGAGAAGAATACAACACATATTGCATCTCATCGTATGATGGTGAGGATGCACATATGCAACACAGAGATCGAATGTATTCTTTCGAAGAATTAGTACTTGAAATCACTACGTCTTATAAAACCTATAAATTATGAAAGCTAAAATTGAAGTGTTTGAAAGTGCTTTTAGCACTAATGTTATTGCAACTTTTAAAACGATACAAGAGTTGTTGAATTGGAATGAGAAACACAATGTGTTCGCTGACAGAATTGCCGTGAATGATTGCGTGCTAATGGGTTGGGATGAACTTTATGACTTTGTATAATAATTAAAAATCAAGGAAAAATGAAAATAGAAGTAAATAAAAATCAGCAAA
>ERZ887851.1990-NODE-1990-length-16679-cov-6.835719_pt1 | contig 16679 bp, 17 predicted proteins | sample MGYA00521100_ERZ887851 | MGnify/ENA primary metagenome ERZ887851 (study PRJEB32303, sample SAMEA104408602) | aquatic metagenome | biome: Brackish water; feature: Pelagic; material: water | place: Baltic Sea | collected 2014-06-06T16:11:00 | depth 11,444 m ...
CCTGCACCTGCACCCGCCCCCGCCCCTGCCGCACCCAGTGCACCGGCTGCGGCCGCACCCGCAGCGCCGAGTGCACCCGTGAGCAGCGGTAAAGTCATCACCTCGCCTATGGTAGGCACTTTCTATCGCTCGCCCTCCCCAACATCACCCTCCTTTGTCGAAGTCGGCCAGACGGTGAAAGTGGGTGACGTCCTTTGCATCGTTGAAGCCATGAAGATGATGAACCAGATCGAGGCTGACAAAGCCGGCACGATCGAGGCCATACTGGTCGATAACGGCGAGGCGATCGAGTTCGAACAGCCTCTGTTTTCTATCATCTGATACAGCCACCGGCGCCTGTGGGCGCCGCAAGCAGAGGAACACATCATGGCCAAGCTGGAAAAGGTGCTCATCGCCAACCGCGGTGAAATTGCCCTGCGCATTCTTCGTGCCTGCAAAGAGATGGGCATCAAAACGGTGGCCGTGCATTCGAAGCCTGACCGCGAGCTCATGCACGTACGCCTCGCCGACGAGGCCGTTTGTATCGGCCCCGCGGCTTCCTCCGCAAGTTACCTCAATGTGCCGGCAATTATTAGCGCGGCCGAAGTGACCAACGCCAGCGCCATTCATCCTGGCTATGGTTTCCTGGCGGAGAACGCTGATTTTGCCGAGCAAGTCGAGAAAAGCGGATTCATTTTTATCGGCCCCAGGCCCGACACAATCCGCCTGATGGGTGACAAAGTGTCAGCCATTGAAGCAATGAAGAAGACGGGCGTGCCCACCGTGCCGGGGTCCGACGGCCCACTCACCGAAGACTCCGAGCGCACGCTGGAGATCGCGCGGCGCATCGGTTACCCGGTAATCGTCAAGGCTGCCGCCGGTGGCGGTGGTCGCGGCATGCGTGTGGTACATAACGAGGCGGCGCTGCTGAATTCTGTACAACTCACGCAGGCGGAGGCGGCGGCGGCCTTTGGCTCAGGCGTTGTGTACCTCGAGAAGTTCCTGCAGAAGCCGAGGCACGTCGAAGTGCAGGTGATTGCAGACGGCCAAGGCAACGCCATCCACCTTGGAGACCGCGACTGTTCGCTACAACGCCGGCACCAAAAAGTGTTGGAAGAAGCACCTGCACCCGGAGTCGATGAGCACCTGCGCGCGCAGGTCGCTGAAGCCTGCGTCAACGCCTGCATCGAGATAGGCTATCGGGGCGCGGGCACCTTCGAATTTCTCTACGAAGACGGCGGGTTTTACTTCATTGAGATGAACACCCGCGTGCAGGTCGAGCACCCCTGTCACCGAGATGATTACGGGCATTGATATCGTGCGTGAGCAGCTGCGCATTGCCAGCGGCCTGCCGCTTTCGGTCACGCAGGAGCAGGTCGCCTTTCGCGGCCACGCTTTCGAGTGCCGCATTAATGCCGAAGATCACCAAACGTTTATGCCCTCGCCAGGCCGGGTCACCACCTTTCACGCACCCGGCGGCCCCGGCATCAGGGTCGACTCACATCTCTATGATGGCTACACCGTGCCGCCCTTTTACGATTCGCTGATCGCCAAGATCATCAGCTACGGAGAGAGCCGTGAAATCGCGCTGGCCAGAATGCGTCAGGCTTTGGATGAACTTGTGATTGAAGGCATCCGCACCAATACCCCGCTGCACCGAGAGCTGGTGCGTGACCGCTCCTTCCAAGCCGGCGGCGTGAGCATTCACTACCTCGAAAGCAAACTGGAAGACTGGAGCTAGTGAGCTGGCTGCAGTTACGACTGGACACCCGCCCCGAGCTGGTAGAGGCCCTTGAAGAGCAGCTGCTGGGCGCGGGTGCTGTTGCCGTCACTATGGAGGACAACGCGGATCAACCCGTGCTGGAGCCGGGCGTAGGTGAAACGCCACTGTGGCAGCAAACGCGGCTGACGGGCCTGTTTACTGCCGATGCCAATATGGTTGCGGTGCTCGCGGGTATTCCCAAGAATTTACTGCAGGGCTGCAACCAACGCGTCGAGATTCTGGAGGACAAGGACTGGGAGCGGGAGTGGATCAGCCACTACCAACCCATGCGCTTTGGAGAGCGCCTGTGGATTTGCCCCAGCTGGCTGGAACCGCCCGACCCAGGTGCGGTGAACCTTTTGCTCGACCCAGGGTTGGCTTTTGGCACAGGCACACACCCCACCACCGCCTTGTGCCTGGGGCAACTTGAACAACTCACTTTGCAGGGGCAAACCGTAGTCGACTACGGCTGCGGCTCCGGCATTTTAGCCATCGCTGCCCTCAAGCTTGGCGCCAGCCGCGCGCTGGGCGTGGACAACGATCCACAGGCATTGGTGGCCAGCCGAGAAAATGCCCGGCGCAACGACATTGCTGACGATCGTTTTACGATTACCCTTCCCAATGCCCAAACCATCGCCGCATGGCAGGGCCAGGCTGATGTGGTGGTTGCCAATATTCTGGCCGGCCCACTGGCCGAACTGTCAGCAACCCTGCTTGGCCTGCTCAAGCCGGACGGCGTACTGCTGCTATCCGGGCTGCTGAATAAACAGGCCAAAGCCCTGTGCGACCATTATGGCCCGCAGCTTGCGCTCAGCGTTGCCGGCGAGCGCGAGGACTGGGTCTGTCTGCAAAGCACGCCACCAGCGGCTGCACCGCTTCAGGCTTGCGCGCAACCCTGAGAAAAGCGCCGACGCGCTTTAACCCCGCGCCGTGGTCGAGTATGATGCGCTGCTCTGTGAACTGACCTCACGGTCACACTTAATGCCGCAAATCGGGCCCTACACACTGTCGAATGCCGTGGCGCTGGCGCCAATGGCAGGCGTCACCGACCTGCCTTTTCGGCAGCTCTGCGCGCGGCTGGGTGCCGGCCTCGTCGTGTCCGAGATGGTCAACAGCAGCCCGCGCTTACGCAACACCGAAAAAACCTTGTTGCGCACCCGCCACGATGCTGAAATTGAGCCCAGATCGGTGCAGATCGCCGGCAATGATCCACAGCAGATGGCGCAAGCCGCGCGCTACAACGTGGCCTTAGGGGCGCAAGTTATCGACATTAATATGGGCTGCCCGGCGAAAAAGGTCTGCCGCAAGGCGGCGGGGTCCGCATTGCTCGCCGATGAACCTCTAGTGCGCGACATTCTGCAGGCGGTTGTCGCCGCCGTTTCTGTGCCGGTGACTTTGAAGATTCGCACCGGCCCCACGCCCGAATCGCGCAATGGCGTGAGTATCGCCCGGATTGCCGAAGACGCCGGTATCGCTGCTTTAGCGGTACATGGCCGCACCCGCGCTTGCGCGTTTCGCGGTACAGCAGAATACGACACAATCACCCGCATTGTTGCCGCAGTCGACATCCCTGTTTTTGCCAATGGCGACATTGATTGCGCACAAAAAGCAGAAGACGTTTTACGCCACACCAAAGCCGCAGGTGTGATGATTGGCCGCGCCGCGCAGGGACGCCCCTGGCTGTGCGGCCAAATTGCCGGCCGGCTGGCCTGCGGCATAACGCCGCCCGCGCCGGCGCTGCCGCAACAAATAGAGATCCTGCATTCGCACCTGCATGCATTGCATGCGTTTTACGGTGAGTTCCTCGGTGTGCGTATCGCACGCAAGCACGTTGGCTGGTTTCTGCAACAACACCCGGCCTGGGTGACACAAAAAGTCGCGTTCAACGGCTTAACTTGCAGCGCTGCACAGCTTCACATGATTGACCAACTCCACGCGCAGCTTGGTGCAGAGCACTTGGCCGCATGAGCGAACTAGAGGCGCAAGCAGGCACGACTGTCAACGCCGCCAGCGAAGAGCGGCAGCAGCCAGAGCGGCTGCACAGCGCTGTGGATCGCGCAGTACGCGACTACCTTGCCGCGCTGGATGGCCAATCAACCACCGACTTCTACAATCTGGTGCTGGCGGAAGTTGAAGCACCGCTGCTGCGCGCCGTGATGGACCACACCCGCAACAACCAGACACTTGCCTCGCAAATGCTGGGCCTCAACCGCGGTACGCTGCGTAAAAAACTCAAGCAGTACCAACTCCTTTCCGATAAAAGCTGACAGGCAACCCCAAAACCATGACTGATTCCCATCCCGTAACCGTCAGACGCGCGCTGATCAGCGTCTCCGATAAAACCGGCATTGTGGAATTTGCCACCGCCCTGCAAGCACTCGGTGTCGAGCTGCTCTCGACCGGCGGCACCTACCGCCTGCTGAGCGATTCGGGGCTGCAGGTCACCGAGGTGGCTGACCACACGGGCTTCCCGGAAATGATGGACGGCCGGGTGAAAACCCTGCACCCAAAGATCCACGGCGGCATTCTCGCGCGCCGCGGGCAAGATGATGCCGTGATGGCCGAACACGGTATTGATGCCATCGACATGGTGGTGGTGAACCTCTACCCCTTCGAGGCTACCGTTGCCAAGCCTGACTGCACGCTTGAAGACGCCGTGGAGAACATTGATATCGGCGGGCCAACCATGGTGCGCGCGGCCGCCAAAAATCACCGCTGGGTCACCATTGTGGTGAATGCGGACGACTACTCGCGCATTCTTGATGAAATGCGCGCCAGCGAAGGCGCAACCACGCTGGCAACCCCGCTTCGACCTGGCGATTCGCGCCTATGAGCACACCGCCGCCTACGACGGTGCCATTGCCAACCACTTTGGCACCCTCGTACCCGGTGGCTCCGCCGCCTTCCCGCGCACTTTCAATACCCAATTCCACAAGGCGCAGGAGATGCGCTACGGCGAAAACCCACACCAAAAAGCCGCCTTCTACATTGAATCACACCCAGCCGAGGCCGGTATTGCCACCGCACGGCAGCTGCAAGGCAAAGAACTGTCGTATAACAATGTGGCTGACACCGATGCCGCACTGGAATGTGTAAAGAACTTTTTGCAACCGGCCTGCGTTATTGTCAAACATGCCAACCCCTGTGGGGTTGCCGTTGCGGCTAATTTGCTCGATGCCTACAACCTGGCCTTTGCCACCGACCCGGAATCCGCTTTTGGCGGCATCATTGCTTTCAACCGCGAGTTGGACGCGCAGACCGCGCAGGCCATTGTGGACCGCCAGTTCGTTGAAGTGATCATTGCCCCCACCGTGAGCGAGGCTGCACTTGCCGTGATTGCCACCAAAAATAACGTGCGCTTGCTGGCTTGTGGCGATTGGGCCGCGAGCACGCCGGTGCTCGACTACAAACGCGTCAACGGCGGGCTGCTGGTGCAAGACCGCGACCTCGGCATGGTCACCGAGGGCGAGCTGCGCATTGTCAGCAAACAGCAGCCCACCGCACAGCAGATGCAAGACCTGCTGTTTGCCTGGAAAGTCGCCAAGTTCGTGAAATCCAACGCCATCGTGTATGCCAGCAACGGGCAGACCGTGGGCGTTGGCGCCGGCCAGATGAGCCGCATAAACTCAGCCCGTATCGCGGCCATCAAGGCAGAGCACGCTGGGCTTGCGGTCCAGGGCTCGGTGATGGCCTCGGATGCGTTCTTCCCCTTCCGCGATGGTATCGACAACGCGGGCCAAGCAGGCATTGCTGCGGTGATTCAACCCGGCGGTTCCATTCGCGACGAGGAAGTTATCGCCGCTGCTGATGAACACAACATGGCCATGGTCTTTACCGGCATGCGCCATTTCCGCCACTGAGCGGGCGGAGAAAACTCATGAAGATTTTAATCATAGGCAGTGGCGGCCGTGAACACGCACTGGCCTGGAAGGCGGCACAATCTAACGCTGTTGACTGCGTGTATGTGGCGCCGGGCAATGCAGGAACCGCCACAGAGCATGGCGTAAAGAACGTCGCCCTCGACACCATGGACTTCGAAGGACTCGCGCGTTTTGTTACCGCGGAAGATATCGCACTGACGATCGTCGGCCCTGAGGCGCCGCTAGTGGCAGGTGTTGTGGATTTTTTCACTGAGCGCGGCCTGCGCTGTTTCGGCCCGCGCAAAGGTGCCGCGCAGCTCGAAGGCTCCAAAGCTTTTACCAAAGATTTCCTGGCACGCCACAATATTCCCACCGGCAGCTACGGCAACTTCACGGAACTCGCGCCCGCGCTGGCCTACCTGCGTGAGCATGGCGCTCCCATTGTGGTAAAAGCGGATGGCCTGGCGGCAGGCAAGGGCGTGATTGTTGCCGAAACTCTGGCTCAAGCTGAAGAGGCTGTCACCGACATGTTGTCGGGAAATGCCTTCGGAGAAGCCGGCTGCCGGGTGGTGATTGAAGACTTTCTGGAAGGTGAAGAAGCGAGCTTCATCGTCATGGTGGATGGTAAAAACGTGTTGCCCATGGCCACCAGCCAGGACCACAAGCGAATCGGCGATGGTGACACCGGCCCCAACACCGGCGGCATGGGGGCCTATTCCCCGGCACCGGTCGTCACCGATGCGGTGTTCCAACGGGTGATGGATGAAGTCATTCTGCCCACCGTGCGCGGCATGGCGGCAGAAGGCAACGATTACACCGGCTTTTTGTATGCGGGATTGATGATTTCGCCCGCCGGTGAGCCAAAGGTTATCGAGTACAACTGCCGCTTTGGCGACCCCGAAACCCAGCCCATTATGATGCGGCTGCAGTCTGATTTGGCCGGCCTGTGCAACGCGGCGTTGGACGGCCAATTAGACCAGGCCTCAGCCAGCTGGGACACCCGTTGCGCTATCGGCGTAGTGCTCGCGGCCGGAGGCTACCCTGGCGACTACGGTAAGGGAGCACCCATCTCCGGCCTCGATCATGCTTTCCCTGACACAATCAAAGTGTTTCACGCCGGCACTGCGTTGAAAGGCGAACACGTGGTCACCCACGGTGGCCGTGTGCTGTGTGTAACCGCGTTAGGAGAGGACATCGCCGCAGCCAAGCAAGCCTGCTACGACGCGGCGCAGCACATCCAGTGGGACGGCGTCACCAAACGCAACGACATTGGTTGGCGGGCAATCGCGCGCTATAGTTAGGGCCTACGGTGATGGAGCGCGCCATGCGAACCCGACAACTCACGTTACTCGACCGCCTGCTCGGCGAAGCAGACACTGTGCTGCGCACGTTGAGCAACCGCGGCCACCACGCCGGCCGGCCATCGCCCGCCGCAGGGCATCGGGACACAACCCTAAACAGCGCACAGCGTACGCATGTCGCTGGGCTTATGCGGGTGAACCACACCGGGGAGGTGTGCGCGCAGGCCCTCTATCAGGGACAGGCGCTCACAGCAAAGCTGCCCACCGTGCGCGCCGAGATGCGCGAAGCCGCATTGGAAGAGGAAGATCACCTTGCCTGGTGTGCTGAGCGCTTACGCGAACTGGGCAGCCGCCCTAGCCATCTGAACCCTGCATGGTACGGCATGTCGTTTCTGCTGGGGGCCAGCGCCGGCGCCATTGGTGATAAATGGAGTTTGGGCTTTGTGGCTGCGACCGAAGAGCGCGTCTGCCAGCATCTGCGCGACCACCTGCAGCAGTTACCCGCCGACGATCGCAAATCCCAGCTCATCCTGCAACAAATGCTGGAAGACGAAGAGCGCCACGGCGAAAACGCTTTAGCCGCAGGGGGGGCGAACTTGCCTGCACCAGTAAAGGATTTGATGGGCGCCGTGTCCAAGCTGATGACGCGCAGCAGCTACTATTTATAGTGGCGGTGATAGTGGCTGCAGGCCCTTTATGGACCAGGCGCACCGCGGGCTTTTTGTCAGGCTGACGCCTGAGAAAATGGCTGAATTTCAAAACTGTGGGTCATCACCACGCCCGCCGCGCCGAGCATAATAGAGGCAGAGCAGTACTTCTCGGCCGACAGCTCTACCGCTCGCTGCACCTGTTTTTCCTTGAGGTCTACGCCGGTCACCACGAAATGCATGTGGATGCGCGTAAAGACCGCGGGTACTGCATCGGCCCGCTCAGCCTCGAGCTCAACACGGCAATCCACCACCTGTTGGCGGGATTTCTGCAGCATGCCCATCACATCAAATGAAGAGCAGCCGCCCACTCCTAGCAGCAGCATTTCCATTGGCCGCGGCCCAAGGTTTCGGCCGCCAAGATCCGGCGGCCCGTCCATCACCACACTGTGGCCACTACCAGACTCGCCAAGAAACATCACACCATCCACCCATTTGACGGTTGCCTGCATTGCAGTGTTTCTCCTATTCCCAAAAGGCCGCGAGCTTAGCACAGGAGTTTACGTTTTACTTGCGGCAGCCGTGGGGTAATAATGAAGTTCACGGAGCCTGGCAACGAAGGAAGTAACCGCATGCTGAAGCATCAGGTGACCAGCACAATTCCGGGAGTAGAAAATTTTCTGCGCCACTGCAGCCAGTCCATTTACCCTGCCAAGCACGTGATACTGGAGGAAGGCGCCGACTGCGATCGCCTGTTCCTGATTCTCAACGGATCTGTCTCGGTGATGGTGAAGGATGAGAACGATGCCGACCACATGATGGTCGTAAGCTACCTGAACGCCGGGGACTTTTTCGGCGAAATGGGATTATTCGGCGCTACCGAAGAAGTGCGCAGTGCCATGGTGGTAGCCCGGGAGCAATGTGAAGTTGCGGAGATTTCCTACGCCAGGTTCCACCAGATTCGCAGCCACTACCCTGACATTCTCTTCGCCATCGCCCATCAAATGGGCATGCGTTTGCGCCAGACCACGCGCAAACTCAAGGACTTGGCCTTTGTCGACGTTTCCGGGCGGATTGCACACACCCTTATCGACCAGTCCAAACAGCCTGACGCCATTACCCACCCTGACGGCATGCAGATCAAGGTAACCCGTCAGGAACTGGGCAAGATCGTAGGCTGCTCGCGAGAAATGGCCGGCCGGGTGCTGAAGAACCTGGAGGAGGAAGGGCTGGTCGCCGTTTCCGGCAAGACCATGGTGGTGCTGGGCACCCGCCAGGCTGGGAAAACCGGCACCCGCTAAGCCGGGGAAACCGGCACCCGCTAAGCCGGGAAAAATAGCTCGCGAAGTTTTTCACCCGGCTGCTCTGCGCGCATAAACGCTTCACCTACCAGAAAGCTGAACACGCCGGCATCACGCATGAACGCCACGTTCTCCGCTGTGTGAATACCACTTTCGGTGACTACGACGCGGTCGCCCGGAATGTAGGGCAGCAGGTTGAGCGTGGTTTCCAGTGCCGTTGTGAAGGTGTGTAAATCGCGGTTGTTAATGCCCATCAAGGGCAGGCCAAGGTCCAGTGCGCGCTCCAGCTCGGCTCGGTTGTGCACCTCTACCAACACATCCAAACCATACTCCGTGGCCGTTTCAGCCAACTCGCGCATCTGTGCATCTTCTAATGCCGCCGCAATCAGCAGCACCGCATCCGCACCAATAGCACGCGCCTCCACCACCTGCCAAGCGTCGACAGTGAAGTCCTTACGCAGCACAGGCAGGGTGCAGGCCGCGCGCGCCTGCTGTAGAAAGGCATCGCTACCCTGAAAAAAATCCACATCCGTCAGCACTGACAAACAGGCAGCGCCGCCGCTTTCGTAGCTTCGAGCAATAGCCGCGGGGTCGAAGTCGGCACGAATAACGCCCTGGCTGGGCGAAGCCTTTTTGACCTCGGCAATCACAGCGGGCTGCGCCGCATTGACGCGTTGGCGCAAAGCCTGCGCGAAGCCCCGCAGAGATGACTGCTCGGAAATGCGAGATTCGAGATCCGCCAGCGACTCTCGCCGACGGCCAGCCGTCACTTCTTCATATTTGCGCGCCAGAATCTGGCGCAAAATAGTTGGGGCGGCCGCCATTACGCATGCCCTCCCTGGCTCATCATCTGGGTGAAATCGACAAACTCTTTCATTTTTTCCCTCGCCTGGCCTGTGGCAATGAGGTCTTCCGCGAGGGCCACTCCGTCGGCTATGGTTGCCGCCAGGCCACTCACATAGATCGTTGCTCCGGCGTTCAGTGCGATGATGGCGGCAGCCTTGCGCGCGGCAGGCGTGTCACGCCCCGCTAACGCCGCGCGAATGAGGGCAGCGGATTCTTCCGCGCTGCTCACCACGAGGCCTTCCAAATTCTGCCGTTGGAGGCCGAAATCTTCAGGCGCTATGCGGTACGTTGCAATGTTACCGCGACACAGTTCAGCGACCTCGGTGCTGCCACTCAGCGTAATCTCATCCAGTCCGCCTGCACCATGCACAATCAAAGCATGCTCGCTGCCCAGCAACTTCAGCACCTCCGCCATGGGGCGGCACAGGGCGGGGTCGAACACGCCTATCACCTGCCGTTTCACACCAGCAGGATTGGTTAATGGGCCGAGAATATTAAACAGCGTTCGCATGCCCAGTTCGCGCCGCGGGCCAATGGCATGGCGCATCGCCGCGTGGTGGGCGGGCGCGAACATGAACCCGAGCCCAACGCTGTCAATAGCGCGCGCCACCTGCGCCGGCGATAAATCCAGCGGCACGCCCAAGGTCTCCAGCACATCTGAGCTGCCCGATGTGCTCGACACCGATCGGTTACCGTGCTTTGCCACCTGGGCGCCAGCCGCCGCCACCACAAAACTTGCCGCGGTTGACACATTGAACAGGTTAGCGCCGTCGCCACCCGTTCCCACCAGGTCTACCAAGTGCTTCCCCACAACCTGCACCGGCGTGGCCAACTCACGCATCACCTGCGCCGCGCCGGCTATCTCATCCGTGGTTTCGCCCTTCATACGCAGCGCGACCAAGAGGCCGCCAATTTGGGCATCCGTAGCGCCGCCGGACATAACGTTACGCATCACATCCGCCATTTCTGTGCGGGTGAGGTTCTGGTGCTCAACCAGACGCGCAAGAGCGTCTTGCAGTTCCATCAGCGCGCCTCGGCTTGCAGAAAGTTGCGCAGCAGGTCGTGCCCGTGCGCGGTGAGGATTGATTCAGGGTGAAACTGCACGCCCTCCACCGCCAGGTCACGGTGCCGCAGCCCCATGATTTCGTCGACCTCTCCGTCGGCAGTCTCAGTCCACGCTGTCACTTCAAGGCAGTCGGGCAAACCTTGCCGGGAAACGATCAAGCTGTGATAGCGGGTGGCTTCAAAGGGCTGGCTCAAGCCGTGAAACACCCCCTGCCCCCGATGGTGGATAAGCGAGGTTTTACCGTGCATCACCTGCCGCGCGCGCACCACCTGGCCGCCATACACCTGGCCCAGGCTCTGCATGCCCAGGCAAACCCCCAGAATAGGCAAACGGCCCGCGTACTCGCGTATCACATCCATGGAGATGCCGGCTTCGTTGGGTGTGCAGGGGCCGGGAGAAATGACGATCTGGTCAGGGGCGATGCCGGCGATATCCGCTACGCTAATTTCATCATTGCGCACAACCTGCACGGCAGCACCCAGCTCCCCCAAATACTGCACGATATTCCAGGTGAAGGAATCGTAGTTGTCGATCATCAAAACCGAAGGCATCGTAACCCCTTGAACAGTAAGACCTCACACGTGTGGCACGAAAACACAGAACTCGCTCACATTTATTGCGCACACAGTATACCGAGTCACACGCGGGCAAGTCTTGCTGAGAAAGCACTTCCGTGGCCAACCTCGCTCGCATTATTGCGCCATAGGCTCCTGAAGATACAAGGACAGGCACTGCACGCTGTCGAAGCTATCGCCGCCGTTGGCTCTGACCGGGGCCATCGATTGCAATTCGTCACTCGTTCTCGGTATCAGCGAGCGGCCTCTGTTCGGCCCCAAGAAAAAAGGTAACACTCGAGTAATTATTTACAAGAATGTACTTTTCTTGATGAGCCACTTACCATTGCGTCGCCGCCGGCAAACCGCTACCGGCCGCGCACAACCACTGACCACAACCTGATACGTGAAGAGCTAACCATAATATGAAGCTAAAAAAAGACCCCACACTTGGCCGCAACACCCGCAAAACCTTACTGGCGGTTGCCGTCGCCGTGGCCGCGAGCCCGGCCTTGGCGCAACTGCAGCTTGAGGAAATTATTGTTACCGCGCAAAAGCGTACCGAGCTGGTGCAGGACATCTCCGCAACCGTAAACGTGGTGACCGGCGAGTCCATCGACCGCTTCTCTGCGCTGAGCTTTCTTGACCTTGAGCAACAAACGGCGGGCGTCACACTGTCGGCACCTAACGCGCGCAACTCGAATATCTCCATGCGCGGAGTCAGCATAGACCCGGAAGCCGGCGCCGCCAGCGCCGTTGACGTGTACTGGAACTCGGGCATTGCCAGGGCAGACACCGCGTTTACTCAGCTATACGACCTTGAGCGCGTGGAGATTTTACGCGGCCCGCAGGGCACGCTGCAGGGCGCGACATCTCCAGCAGGCGCCATCAACATCATTTCACGCCGCCCCGACCTGTTTGAGAGCGGTGGTTACGTACAGATGACCGCAGGCGATAACGACGGCGTGAACACTCAGGCGGCGTGGACCGCCCCGCTCATCGAAGGCAAGCTCGGGGTGCGGGTTGCGGGGGTTTACGACACGAATAATGCCAGCAATGTGGACAATATCACCAGCGGCCTGGACAACCCTGAAGCCGAGGCAAAGTCAGGCCGCCTTACCGCCAACTGGCTACCCAGCGACGACCTCGATGTCACACTGGTCTGGCAGTACCTCGACCGCACGGTTGATGACAGCAAAGCGATGTCCGGTGTAGATGCCTTGGGAGAACGCCCCACCTTAAGGGACGACGACCGAATTGCGCTGGGGAAATACAACAACTTTGGCGAACTCGAATACGACCTGGCCAACCTGTTAGTCAACTGGAGTGTAGGCGAGCTCGAGCTGGCGTCGGTGACGGCGTACCAGAACTCAGACAAAGCCGCAGGTACCGAAAATGACCGCGCGCACTACGTCACCAACCCCGAGGCGCTCACTCACCAAAACACACTGACCGTGGTCGAAAGCATCTCCCAAGAATTCCGCCTGAGCTCTTCAGGGAATGATTTTTGGGATTACATTGTGGGCCTGTATTACAACGACCAGAAAACCACGACCCAGTTCAGCTCCAATACCACTCTCACCAATGGGCCAGAAATCTCCTTTATCAGTGCCGGTGAGCTGCCCGTTAACGGCAAAGAGTTCGCGCTGTTCACGTTTAACACATTCTACCTGACTGATTCGCTGCAGTTGGAAGCCGGTGCCCGCTGGACGGACTACGATCGCTTCCGCGCCAGCACCGTGAATTATGGCTCGCTGAACTACCTGCCGCCTGCCTTACTGCCTTTTGCCCCTCTGGTTGAAGCCGGTATTGGCGCTGCATTCCCCATCGAGGGCGTTTCTGAACGCAACCAGCAAGGCGATGAAACTGCCGTAACCGGCTCCTTGAAGCTGCGCTATGCGCTGAATGACGACGTCTCGGTTTATGGCGCCTACAACCGCGGCTATCGCCCCAGCGGCATTTCCATTACACCCAGCCCAAACGTGGTTTTCCTGCCCAATGGCGAGGACGACCTACTACATGACGAAGAAACCAGCGACGCCCTCGAAGTGGGCTTCAAAAGCCGGCTCCTTGATGGCCGTGCCACACTGAACGGCGCAGTCTACTACCAGCAGTTCGATGGCTACCTAGGCTTCACCCGCGGTGTGCAGGTGGTTGACGATAACGGCGCGCCCGTCGACGTCACGGGGGGGTTCATCTTCAACGGTGACGCCACCACCTACGGCGTGGAATTTGACGGGCGCCTGTTAATCAGCGAGCAGTGGGTAACGGGTGCCAGCTTCAGCTACGCCAAAGGCGAATGGGATAGCGGCGCCAGCAAGCCTTGCAACCAGCGTGATCCTGGCGAAGTGCTTGGCTTCTGCGACATCAAGGGAGACCCGATTGGTGGTGAGCCCGAGCTTTCGCTGTCGGTCAATTCTGAATACAGCTGGCCCTTACAAGCCACCGAGATGTATGTACGCGGCTTGTACAAATACACCGATGAGCGCCTGAACACGGAAGCTTCCGCCGGCATCGGCGCTGTGCGCGAAACCTTTGACGCTTACAGCATCTTCAATCTGTACGCAGGCTGGCGCAATGCTGATGGTGCGTGGGATGTATCGGTGTTCGCGAAAAACCTGCTGGATGACGACACCGTCACCTTACAGCAGGGGCCTGACCAGTACGATCTCGCACTCGGCGGCGGCTCATATACCCAGGTAAATATCGTACCTGAGCGCACCATCGGTGTGACTGCTCGCTATAACTTCTAGGCAGCCGCTCCCAATAAAGCGATACGGATAGGCGGTTTCAACACAGCCGCCTTGGTAGCCCCACTGAAGCCTAGCTTCAGTGGGGCTTTTTCAATACCAGCACGTCCTGAAAAAACGGGCCAGGAATTTCCTTCCAGTTGCCGGGATAGTGCGCACACATTGTTAAGCCGTTGCCGTCCAGCATACTGGCCAGGCCAGCCGGCGTAATGCCAATTGCCTCCTCAGGCACCTCCGCCCAGCCCGGGCAGAACCACTCATCCGCCCCGTAAGCGGGTTGGTCAAATACCCATCGTTGCGGCGGCGTGGAGTGAAAACGCGCCTCTTGTTTCCCTGTGCGCGGCAAAGTGGCGTGATAGGCCTCATCAAGGAGAAACATCGTGACCAGCGCTTTGCCGCCGGGCTCGAGCACGCGGGCAAGCTCTGCCATGTAGAAGCGCGCGTCTTGCTCGTTAAAGTGTGTCCATACCGACAGCGCGGTCACCAGGTGCTGAGTTTCCTGCGCCACAGGCCAAGGCACACCGGCCTTGGGCTGGCCCGGCGCATAGAAGGGGTTGGCTGTATCGAGGTGCAAGAAGCGGTAGTAATCCGCGGCATAGTGCTGGCGACAAAACGCCAGCTGCTCCAAGGCCACGTCCACGCCCGTGTAACAACCGCCACGGCCCAGAAACGGCTCGCAAGCGATCGCCAGCAAACCTGCACCGCAGCCTGCGTCGAGCACGCGAAGGCCTTCACGCCAGCCGGTCTGCTGGCCGATCAAAGTTTGAAAGATACCGATCACGTGGGCCCACTCGGCGTAGGCGTACTTGCCGCCACGACGCCGTGCCTCGGCGGGGATCAATTGAAGGTTTCGGGTACGCAGTACGCGAGCCTTGTCCTGGGGAAGGTAGGCCTGGTCTAACAGCGCATAAGGATGCTCACAGCCCGCCAGAAGCAGCTGCAGCTGTTCATGCTCGGTCTGTTCATGCTCGGTCACGGGGTGTCCAGCCCGGCGAGCACCATAGACGCTGCGCGGAACATGGCGCGCGCCTTATTGTGGGTTTCTTTCCATTCCAGCCGAGGTACGGAGTCCGCCACAACGCCTGCACCTACCTGCACGTAAAGCCTACCGTGCTTGATGACCGCTGTGCGAATGGCAATTGCCGTGTCCATTTCGCCGGCCCAGGACAGGTAGCCAATGGCACCGCCATAGACGCCGCGCTTTACCGGCTCCAGCTCGTCAATAATTTCCATCGCGCGAATTTTAGGCGCGCCGCTGAGCGTACCCGCGGGCAGGGTAGCGCGCAGCACGTCGATGGCCGACTTGCCGGGCTCCAACTGGCCACTGACGTTGGAGACAATGTGCATCACATGCGAATACCGCTCCACCGCCATCTTGTCGCTTAACGTGACCGAACCGATACGGGCGATACGGCCAATATCATTGCGCCCCAAATCAATCAGCATCAGATGCTCGGCAATTTCTTTAGGATCAGCCAGCAGCTCCGCCTCCAGCGCTTTGTCTTCGGCCTCACTATGGCCTCGGCGACGGGTGCCGGCCAAAGGCCTTACCGTCACTTCACCGCTTTGCAGCCGCGCGAGAATCTCGGGGGAGGAGCCCACAATATGGAAATCACCGAGGTCCAGGTAATACATATAGGGGGACGGGTTCAGATTGCGCAGCGCTCGATAAAGGTTCAGAGGCGGCGCAGCAAATGGCACGTCCATGCGCTGTGACGGAACCACCTGCATGACATCGCCCGCCAGCACGTAGTCCTTGATGCGTTCCACTACTCGCGTGAAGCCTGGCTCGTCAAAGTGGGAAGTCGCAGAGGCCTCCAGGGCATCGCTGCTGGCACCGGCCAGTGCCACATCGGGCAGCGGCGGCATGGGCTCGCGCAATTTCAACGCCAAGCTGCGCAGGCGCGCCTGCGCCGCGCTGAACGCATCAGGCTGCTGCGGGTCGGCATTAACGATGAGGCGGATGGTGCCGGAGAGATTATCAAACACCAGCACTTCTTCGGACACCATCAGCAGGATGTCCGGGTTACCCAGCTCATCCGGAGGCGCCGTGGCGCGCAGCCGTGGCTCTACATAACGTACCGTGTCGTAGCCGAAATACCCTACCAGGCCGCCGTGGAACACCGGCAAGTTCTGGTCTGGGGCACTGTGGTAGCGCGCCTGAAAGGCTTCGACGAACGCGAGTGGGTCTGCCACCTCGGCTTGCTCCACCACCTCGCCGTCCACCAGCACTTCTACCTGGCTGCCAAACACGCGCAGCAGCGTGCGGCACGGCAAGCCAATGATGGAGTAACGGCCCCATTTCTCCCCACCCTGTACGGACTCGAAAAAGTAGGAGAAGGCGCCCTCACCCAGCTTGCGGTAGGTACTGACGGGGGTTTCCAGGTCGGCAAGCACTTCGATACTCACCGGGATCCGGTTATAGCCCTGCGCAGCCAGCGCGGTAAAGTCCTGAACATTCATGCGGGACGTTTCACTTGTGCCAGGGCCGCCCGCATCTCGGCAATCGCCACAGGGTAGTCGGGGGTATTGAAGATCGCGGAGCCAGCAACAAAGGTGTCGGCCCCGGCCGCGGCAATTTCACCGATGTTGCGCGCCGTCACGCCACCATCG
>ERZ887851.1997-NODE-1997-length-16630-cov-12.804887_pt1 | contig 16630 bp, 15 predicted proteins | sample MGYA00521100_ERZ887851 | MGnify/ENA primary metagenome ERZ887851 (study PRJEB32303, sample SAMEA104408602) | aquatic metagenome | biome: Brackish water; feature: Pelagic; material: water | place: Baltic Sea | collected 2014-06-06T16:11:00 | depth 11,444 m ...
GTTGGTGTCAGTATAAAGGTGCTACGTGTAGATACAAATAGCCGTTAGGCAAAGCGGGTGAAACCTAAATGGGAGCTTTGGCGGTAGCACGTACCAACCGAGTCTCCACAGGTATTACCGTCATACCGTCGTCGTACTCAGCGACACCTTTGGCTGCAAAAGTCAGAAAGCCAGCTGTTATGTCTGAGGACGTGACCAGGTGCTTGTACTCGAATGCAATGGACTCTCCGTCGATCACGGTAGCTGCAGTGGGGGCGGTTACTTCCACAGGCAGCAATTCGGTGAACTCGACCACATCGAGATCCTCTCCATAGTTATTCTGCAGAACAAATCTCACGAGCAGAATCTCACCCTCCTGGAACGCACCCTGCACTTGGATTGTCAGCACCAATGTGGGATCACCAGGGACGAACGAGGCATTCACGGTACAGCCTGCGACCTGATACCATTCATTCGGTGGCGTGTTCAAACGAAACTGTGTGCAACCTAATCGACTCCAGCGATGGGCGGGGATGTCGTAGATGAGTTGATCGGCGTCGATCGGCATATCACAGGAACTCCAACGAGTAGATATTAAGTATTGACGCAGCTTCAGAAGTATCTGGTTTGTCGCCGGTTGCTCTGACGGTGATGGTCACCGTGTTGCCTGAATCACCGGCGACGGAATTGTAGGTAATCGTCTTAGAGACCGTAGCCGCCGTCAGCAGATCGAATGTCGAGATTGCTGTGATCGTGCCCGCTCCGTCATGCGTTACATTCAATGCGATGCCCGTCAGGTCCACTCCGGAATCATTCGTCACATCAGTCGGTGTGTCTATCACGTCTCCACCCGTGAAACCGGATGGACCGGGAATTGAAATTGGAGGATCGGGCACAGACAGCAGTAGCGTAATGTCCTCAATTGAAATCACTTCCACGAAACTGCTGATTCCTTCAATAACCACAGCACCGGGAAGCTCCGCACCCACCGCCGCGTGTAACTGAATACCACCATCGGCAGAATCCCAAACCAATGAAACCGTCACGTCAACATCAGCACCATCGGCTAACGTAGTGGCTGGAGGCGTCCAGGTTGGCGTATTGGTGGCATCCAGAGCGTCAATGTCCAGATCAAGAGCGGACAGGGCGGAACCTGTATTATTGGCGATGTTAATGTTGAACGTGATCACCTGACCGTGATAGAACGGAGCAAGGTTTGATTCCGTGACCTCGGTAACCAACCAGGTGACCGGACCTGTTGGCTCACCCGGATCTTCAGTCACATAGTACGGATCGTAGATTAGCGGCTGTTCGTACCACACGCCCAACGTGGGATCGACGGACAGCTGAGCATACGGATTCTCCCCAACCTGGCTCATGATCTCATCGATCGTTGCTGACATTGCACGAGCGACAAAGCCGCCGACCGTTTGCCAGTATTCCTCCAAGGTGAGCAGGTTAGCGCCTGTAATACCGTCGCCTGCAGTCACTTCGAACACTTCACCATTTATTGTTAACGAGGCAATGTTGGGTGTGGCGTCATCAACGACGATTGCGATATTTAACCAATCAGCCATGGTACGTCCTAATCCATTCGTGGTCTTCTGGCGGTACGTCTCCCGGAATGGGAACTAAGTCCCCGTAAACCCACGCACCGACAGGTTTCGTGTCGCCGGGATGTTTGTAACCGTATTGTGCTGGTCGATACAGGATGAACGGTGCGGGAAAGACTTCCTCCGGAAAAGCTGGGAATTCGTGTTCTCCGTTACTCGCTACCAGTTCATACGTGTTCTGAGAGCCTCCGGAAAGGCTGGGGGATCTCAAATGACAATCATAGACGGTGAGTTTTAACGCTTTTTCAGCCGACGACCAAGCAGGTGCCAGGGCTGAGTTGTGTGAAGGCACGTACTCGGCGTAGTTCCACGAGGCTTCAACGATTGGTTTCTTGGGTAGACGGTCAGGAATCGTTGATAGGTCGAACCCGGGGTAACTAACGTCAGCACCTTTGAATTTCAGTTTGTATGTCGCGTCCACAATGTGCGAGGGTGAGCCGAGTGAATAGGAACCGTTTGAACCCTGGGCATACACGACTGGTACAGGCACTCGTGTTCCCAAAATTGGGTAGTCCTCGGGTGTTGGCGCGGGATCAGGGATTGGGAATGCCGGAACTTCCAGGTACATTAAATACTGCATAAAACATTTGGGGTCATTACTGCGATATGCTCTGACCGTACGTGAAGACCCAGTGGGATAGAACGTAGCATCTTTCGCTGGATACACGGCAACTTTTGAATAACTCAGAAGTTCGCAGTAATCAAGGTCCAGTCGCGTATTCGCAATTGCCTCGTGGTAGTGCGAACCATGCCACGATTGGAACATGCTGCCATCGCCGAACCTCCAACTGTGAGACGTGTTGATTTCATCCCGAAAAATCTGCCCGACCAGTGGTGTATAACCATCAGCTCGCCACTTTACCTGTGGGGGGTCAAGCGGTGGATCGGGCCAGACACTGGGAACAATGTATGGAGTGAACCTGTTCTTGGGATATCCGCCCGGTATCAGTTCATTGTATTGCACCCAGTTTTCTGGTGGTGTCTCACCGGACGCCAGTGGTCTCCAGAATTTACCAACCATGCGACCGATCATCGGTTCACTGCAGTCTTTAAGCAGACGTTGGTAGGTCCAAATGCCGGGTGACGACGGTGGAAGCGCGGAACTAAAAACCGCGTAGGAGTATGTGCGAATATACCCAACATTCCATTTATATGAGACCACAGACCCATCCATCGGCGCGTCGCGGAGTGTGTAGCTATCATAATAGGGCATCGTGTCTGGATCGATCGGTGAAACGATTCGCCGAATCGTGACAATGACCTCATCCTCGGGGGCAGGCGTAGGAGATTCCCCTCGCGTCACGTACGAAACACTGTTGCTCTCACCATAGTATTCTCGCTGGTAACAGTTGTATCTTGGATACCACGAGTATCCCGGCTTGAACGTCTCAAGCCCGCCAGTGCCATTGTAGGTTCCAGAAAGGCTATCCTCGACGACTTTTCCAGTAACCACATTCGGCGGCACGGGTTCCCAAGTGGGCGGAAAGTACGCTGGATTGATCACCCACTCCTTGCCTGGTGGATCATATCCAAAAAGGGCGGGTGAACGATCGATTAAAATCATCAACGGTTCCGCCTCATCAGCGACGCCGCCCACCCAGCAATCCACGCTTCCATAAACCCACACACAATCGGCTGCCAAAAACTGGTACGCCACCACATCAACCGTGAAGTCCCAGCCTTTCGCCGCCATCTTGAACTTCTCAGCGGGGTAAGGCCGAGGTGTGTAGGATGCCTGACAGTTATTGGGACCATCCAACGTGTTACAAACAGCCACTTGGCATTGTGCCCATACGTAGTCGTTCGGCAGCACGTTCTGCTCAAACGTTGTCTGGCCTTTCCATACCGTTCTGTGTAACGGTACGTCCATGATGATTTGATTCGGGTCTATTGGCATTACGGCGGCGATTCTGGTGGGTCTATGATTATCGGCGTTGTGTCTACGGTGGCGTCTAACTCAATGTGCAGCGTGGTCTTCGGTTCGTCTCCTTCGAAGTCCGTATTCCTGAGTACGATATACAACTTCGCTACAATCCCCGAAATGTTACTTGTCTCAACCGGATCACCTGTGGCGACGACAGTTGCATAGACGTGTCCAGACAGAGACGAATATGGAACATACCAACCCTCTCGACCGTCCGCGTTGATGCTGCCTGTAGCGTTGTACCTAGCTATGTAAACACCAGGTTCCAACCAGATGCGAGCATCGCCGACTGAGTTCAACCTACCGGGTGGTTCTGTAACAGTGATTGGGTACAGGCTCCTAGACTCAGCACCTGTTGTGAGCGTAATATCATGCTCATCTATAAACTCACAACACGAGCACCCCGATCCCCCGGCACCTGCGGGTCTGTATTCACCATCCTGTTCTTCGACGACAATAAAGTCGCCCTCGCTCGCCGAGTATTCCGTAAAGCGATTTACTACGTCGAGCTTGTGCGGCTTGCTTGAATAGCCATCCTCACCAACGGTGCCATCCACTCCTGGCTTATAGACAGTAGCTACGGCAGTCGTAGGGGTGCTCTTGTCATCTGGTGCTGCAAGATCCTCATCGAGCACCACGTAGTACGTGTTACGCTGTGAGACGCGGAAATCCGATTCAGCGAGATACTGATCACCAGTCTCCACTGCATCGATGATATCCGCGATCTTGTTCGCGAAGGGTACTGAAAATCCGCCGTATGTCATTAGCTTAAAGCCATTGCTGTGAAGGCGAGAAGTTGTGGATGTTGGAAGCGTCTGTAGTGGATGTCAGCTGGACTCGCAGCCGAGATCCACCCGCCTGTGCCGTCGTCCCCGTTGACACGTGTGATACCACCGTTGAACCAGTTGTCTGCGTTGAATCCGGGTGTGAACTTCAGCAACGCAGCCTTAACGAGATCCTTCGGAATTCCAGGTGTAATGCCGTCTGCTAACATGCCAGCGAACTGCTGACCTCGCTTCGGAACCTGACCTGCCTCTTTGACGTAGAAACCCATGTTCAACAGTCGCAAATCCCACGTGTCGGGCTTGAGTACTATTGTATAGGTGACTGTGCGGAACTCATACAGTTGGTCTCGTTTCCACTCGGATATTTTCACATCGCTAATCAGAGCCATTCTCGGCCCAACGGTTATACCGTCCAGGGTTATAGCGTCACTGTTTACGCTTCCCGGAACGTCCAGAATATCCGTTGGCACAGACAACTCATTCCGTGTGTACGTCAGAACGGGTAGGAATCGATCCTCGTTCGTGAGCAGCGTTTCGCCCGCTGTGGTCGTCGTCGGGTATGCGTCCGTGGTCCACGTGGCCCCATCGTCGTCCGACACTTTGGATGAGCGGCGTGGCACCTTAACAGATTTGAATCCCCACTGCTTCTTGGCGATCAGAGTATCGACGAACTCGTCTTCTTTGTAATTCGAATCTCCACCCTGATCTGTGGAATCCGGTTGGTTGGACTTGTAGATCAGCGGGAATTCCCAGACACGCTTGTCCTGCTTCATCTGCCGAGCACGACCGATGTTGGCGAATCGCAGACCATTTTGCTCAGGGTGCACGCTGCCAATCGCCGGGAACAAAGGATCTCCGATGAAGAACAGCGGATCTGATGTGACTGTGAGACCAGGATCGAGGGCCAGGTCTGTGGTAACCTGAATGGTCTCGTTGACAGTGAACACACCGTCGTCGAAACTGACAGTGCGATCGTCTCTTAACCATCGTACTTCTAGGATGCTCATTATCGTACTTTCTCAAAGGCCAATAGCGGCAGTTCTTCAATACTCTTCTTGATGCCGTCGAGAGCCTCCTGGTTCTTCGCGAGTGCGTCTACGATCGGTGCGGTTTCCCTCTCTGCCTTCATGGCAGAGAAGGCTTCAGCAATCAAACTTGCAGCCTCTGTTGAGCCTGCCTCGACGCCGTTACCCACGGGCGTCGGCTTCTCTTTCTCACTCTGCTGCTTCTCTAGTTTCTTCCTCTCCTCGAGTAGTGCGTCTCTCTGGTCGGTTTTACTCTGGAGTTCGTTGAACACGGCTAATTGTTCAGCCGCCTGCTCGTTTGACATAGTCCCCAGTTCGGTAGCGCGTTCCAGGTGAGAAACGAACTCTGCTGCAGCATCCCTACGCTCCGTTTGTTTGGCGTAGTCTTCGTTGAGCGAACCTCCCATACGTTCCAGTATAGAGGCTGCCTTCTCTTGGCTTTTGATGCCCTCAGACTCAAGTGCGATCAACTTCTTCCGGGCATCCAGCCTTTCACCTTCCAGTTCGTTTATCTTTTTGGCACGGGCAAGTGTTTCCTCCTGTGTCTTCGGAGTCTCAGCGTATGACTGCTGCAGTTCTTTCTCAACGTTCACTAAATCCTGACGCCCATTCAATATCTCCTGAGAGAGTTTCGCCTGACCAGTGAAACCACTGAACTGTGAAGCGTTAAGGGCATCTATGGCACCCTGCGTCTGTTTGATTCGACGGGTCCAATATTCGTCCTTCTCCACAATTTGGTCCAGCGTTTCCTTTGTCTTCGCGAGAGCAGACTCCCTCTCCTCCAGTAGAGCCGCCTGTCTGATATACTGATCAGGCGCTAACATCGCTAATTCACTATCCATATCGCCCTTACTGGCTTTACGGGAAGTATCTCTGCGTTTTTTCTGGCTATCGTATCTCTCTGTGAGATCCATCCGCTCGAACACTGACTCACTTGCGTGTCTTTCCTCTTCTGCTAAATCTTTACGCAAGGCTGACAGTTGCTCAGCCTTTGACGCTTCGAATTTGGCCATAGCTTCTGCATCTTTCTTCACGTCCTGCAGGTTATCCTTACCCGCTGTGCTGGGCGTGAGTGATGCCGATCGCTTCATTAACTCAGCACGAAGTTCACGTTCCTGAGCCATCGCGGCGTTGAAGATTTTGTCCTTCTCTGCTTTCTCCTCTTTGAGCCGCTTGAGGTCTTCTTCTTTCGCTTTGCCCATCTGATCTTCGAGGTCGGCCATCTTGTTGTCGCCCTCGATCAACTTCTTCTGTGTCTCAGACATCTCGGCTGCGCCCTCGTTAAGCCGAAGCAGCAACGAGTGTTGCTCAGCTAACAAAGTTTGCCGTTCTGCTATTAAAGCGTTTGTCTCTGCATTCTTCTCAGCGATCATTTCGTCTGACAAGAAACCACGTTCAGCAGCACGAGCAAGCTCATTTTTGATCTTACCCTGAGCGTTGAGATTCTGCTTGATCTCCTGTTCAAGTTCAACACGGCGTTCGTTGTCCCGCTCAGCTGCGAAGGCTTTCTCGTTCGCCTGTTGAGCGATCGCAAGGTCTTCCATGGCTCGCTTCAAGCCTTCGATACGACTGGTTAGAGCCGACGAAGTTTCCTCAGCCATGATGTCGTTCATGGATCGCTGGTGATCAATCACGTTCTGCTGTGCGTCTGCGTAGGAGTCAAACATGTCCTTCAGGGATTCGAGTTTCTTCTCGTAGTCCACTGTGGAAAATCCGAGAGCGTTCATCGCCTTCTCGAACACACCCGTCTGGATCGCTAATTGTAAAAGCCCGATACCTACGGACGAGAATACCTGAGCGCGGATACTGCCGGTCAAGCCCAGTACGATCTGAGACACGTTGTTCGCACCCGCTTGGATGGCTCCAACAAGTCCACGAGAGCCAAACTGACTGGTCGCGTCTTCGATCAAGTAACCTACGTTCTGGATGGCCCCGCCAAACTGGCCCATTCCGGCCTGCCCCCGTGCTATCTGCTGATTCATTTGAGCCATCTGCTGACCCGAGAGGTCTTGGAACACAAGCAACAGTTGGTGTGCCTCATCGGTCGATATCTGCTGAAGACGTACTTGCGTCTGCAGCATCTCGACGAAATCCTGCTCATCCTCGTGCATCTGATGGGCCAACCGTGCCTCTGCGTTCAAAGACACAACCTTGCGGTCCAGGGTTCTGGCCACACGTTCCCCAACGCGCAACCCTTCTTGCTCCGCAGCCGTGATTCCCTGCGCGAGTCTGAGTTGACGGTTGCGTAGATTTAATATCTCTCGATTGCGAACCTCGTACTGTTCAAGTATACGTGCCCTACTTTGTTCGTTAGTACCCGCGTAAGCAAGCTTCGTGTTGAGTTGAGTTTGTAGTCGCTCCTGTCTTTGGAGTTCTTGCGTGACCGCCTCAAACTCAGTTCGCATGCCTGCGAGCGATTCAGGTCTCGCTGGGCTTCTCGCCGCTGCAATCGCTTCGTTCTGCGCGACGATCTGCTGCTGTCTTGTCGCGAGCAGTTCTCGCTCATCCACCATTCTTTGCTGGGCCAGCTCTCTCGCTTCTACACCAGCGACTCGCTCCGCCTCGGTTACGTCTAGTATTTGCCTCCTTAGATCCAACTGTTGCCGCTCCATGCCTAATCTGGCTGTGCGTGCGGCGTCCTCACCCGCTCGGATAGCGTTAGCCTGCTCCTCCGTCACGGCAACACGCTGGAGTTGGTTCTGAAAACCGTTCTCTAATCCGATCTGCCTTTCGATCTCAGCAGTAAGCCTGTCAAATTCACCCTGCAGTTGTGCCAGTGATTGTGGGTTGCGACGTAGTTGATCCTGCCGGTCTATCAAGTCCAGGGCTTCCTGGTGCTGCTGCACTTCCTGATTGAGTAAACCCCGTCTCCGCTCTATGCTGGCGTTGAACTGCTCACTCGCACGCTGAAGCCTTTCAGCCTCGCTGGATTCACGATCCTGAGCCACTGTGATCTGTCGTCTCTTGGTTAGCTGCTCACCCAGGAGCGCACTCAACGCCTGCTGGGCGACTGCATCACGCTCCGCGAGAACCGCTAGTTGTGCAGCGTCCCCTGCTGCTGCTTGGATCTCGGCCTGTAGAGATTCCAGCAACGAAACCTGCGTGTTGATCGCCTCTGTAATTCGCATGTACTGCGACTCAAGTTGCGAAGAAGAAGGTGGGTTTCGGCTCAGTTCAGCCTGTCTGTCTGCCAGAGCTAGTAGTTGTGCCTGTCTATTAAGTTGATTTTCCAAAGCTACCGAACGTTGTTGGATAGCCTGGTTTACCTGCTGCTGGGCTAGCTCAACCCTTTGTGCATCGCTGACTTCCTCACCCATCAACTGTGCGAGTCTTGCAACAGTAGCAGCACGTTCTTCCAGAAGTGCGTTAATCTGAACCTGCAGATCGCGTCCACGACCGCTGAAAGCGTTGAGTTGCGGATCGGTGGACTGCTGCGTCCGAAGTCCAGTCAGTCTCTCGTCGATACCCTGAATGTTGGATCGAGCGTCAGCAACATTCGCACGATTCTGCAACTGCGTACGTGCCTGTTCGATCTGTGAGACGACACGCTGTAGAGCACTCATCTCCATTGACTCGTCGATCACAGGGAGTCGTAGTTTAGCAGACGCCCGGCGATCCATCTGGTCGATCAGTTGATTCTGTTCGCGAATCAAGCTCGATGCTGCGTCTTCCTGTTGCTTGTATCCCGCAGCAACACTACCGGAGGAGCGAGCACTACGAGATGCCGCCGTAGCCAGCCGACTAGTCTGCTGAGCCAGGTTGGCGATCGCAGTGCTGGTGGCGAGCGTACGCAGTTCCACAAGTTCCATCAGGTCGTCGAGATTACCGAAACCTGATGTGACGTTCTGTCCTGCTCGTTCTGCAGCCAGACTGGCTGGCACCAACACACCACTGAGTGTTTGAGCGAAGCCTTCAGCAACTCCAGCTGAACGATTTAGCGAGCCGTTGAACTCAGATGTATCTGCATAGACGCCAACACCGATTGATGATACTGTGCTTGCCATAGTCTCTTTCCAAAAACAGCCCCTCTCGCTAAACGAGAGAGGCTGTTGATCCGAACGTAAAACGAGCGGAGATGTTTAGTGGTTAATCGAGTCCGGAAGACTTGAATCGTCTTGCCATCATCTCACCTTGTTTCAGCAACGTTTCATCATCAGTCTCTCTGGTGTGTTCTGGCTGAATGAACTCACCGACCATCGCATTCAGGATCACCGCTGGTTTAACTTTGGTGTACTGCAGACTGGCGATCCATGCTTGCGGCAACCACTCCAGACCATCCTGCAGGAACGTCTGCCACTGGACTTCAAGTTCAGACGCGGAATGCGACGCCTTGAATTCATCGACAGTCTTTCCCTGCCTGTTGGCTAGGTGGACCCAGAGTCGCTCTCTGGGGTTTGTCCTGAGTTTTTTGCGGTGTCTTCCTTATCCTTCTTTCGCATCTTGCTGATGCGATAGCAGTTGTCGGCGAGCATCTCGCGGATCTGAGATGGCATCTCGTCAATGACTGCATGGGCTTTGAAGTCGTCAGGCTTGAAGCACCGAGAACCACCCTGATCGACGAGCGACAAGGCAATCACGAGTCGCTCAGCAGAGCCAGTTCGCTTCTCATTCGCGCGGTCTGTGATGATCGCTTCGAAGCACCGATTCCAATGATCTAGTAGACCACCATCCAATTCTTTAATGATAAACTTGAAACCCTTTTCGATTGCATCACAAGCAATCTCTTCGGTGCGAAGTTTGGCTTTGCTCTGCTTGAGCTTCTCGATTAACTGGTCGGCTGTGTAAGACATTTGTTACCTTCTTGCGGAGAGAAAAATGCGGGGCGTGAACCCCGCGTCACTAGTACTAGATTGCGACTCCGGCGTTCCATGTGGGTTCGCCACTGACGGAGATAGTCAGCGTGCCCGTCATCAGTCCGTCGTAAGGAACTGAGGCTGACCAGTCGCTCACGAAGCCATCAAAGATCCACTGGGCACCTGTGCTTTGGGTGGACAGGGCTTTGAACTGCATCGTGATTTGTTCGGCTGCCTGGTCGATAGGAATGTCGTTGTCATCCGGATCAAACAGGATGTCGATGGAGAGTTCTTTGGTGGTGCCGAGATCGCCGGGTCGTGTTTCACGGAAGATAAGTCCCGTAAACGTGGCACCAGCGGGTGACCCCATGTGTGTGGCGTCCAGGATTTCCCGAGACATGCCAATGTCGTTGTAGTTTCGAACCTTGGCAGAGAAGCCCGAGGTGCCGAAAGTCAACGTTGTACCAATACCACTTCGTGCTTCTGTCATTACGTTTCCTTCGTCGGCGATACGATTGCTTTAAGAATGGCACCCTGGCTGTTTTCGAGAGCGTCTACCCGACCCTGCAGGTGATTCAGGGCGTCGATGACTCCATCGATTTCGCCTCGAACGGAATCTGCAGGTACGAAGGGTTTGCCGTCGTACTCCAGAATTTCCTCAACCTGGATGGTTGTTATGTCCCCACCACGGAGACGGAGTTTGAGTAGCGTTACTTCTGCCATGCTTTACTTTCCTGCTTGCGGCTAAAAAGCTACCGCTAGTGTACTACTAGGCTTGACAGTCCCGAATAGCTTGTCTGGTATTTCGGAAAACCCGTTTGTCGCGGGTTGCAACACCACATAGAAATGGAGAAATGAAGTGGGCGAGTTTGTACGTCGCCTGGCTGGAAGACGGTTGGCGATATTTGACGACGTAGTGAGTCTATGCCTAACTGACTAGAACGTCACGATCATATCCAGTGACGCACTCAATTCAGTGGTCAATGCCTCGGAGCCATCCGTCCTCGTGGTGGATGTGTCTTCGGGCAGACCAACGAAACACTGTTGAACCCACATATCGCCCATCTGGACGCCTTGCACTTCAAGTGCAGCATCGACAGCAGCGAACACTTCCATCGCCTGACTCATACGCTCGGCGACGACTCTGATAGTCACGATCGGTTCGCACGTGCCCGTTGGTCCAGTCATATCCCGGACCTTATCGCCGCCCTCAACCTCGACCAGAATGTAAGGGCCGTCCGTTGCGATCTTGCCTGCAGTCAAAGGCACAGCAGACGCGAAGATGTGCAGTGGCGTTGTTGTGATGACTGCGGCTACACCCCCGTTGGAGCCTAAGTAGGCGATGATGTCGTCAGATACGTACATTAGCGTTTCAACTTCTTGGTTAGATATCGATTTCCTGCTGCAACTACGGCGGGGAAACGCAACCGGGCGAGTACTGGAGCCTGTGAGGCTACGACAGATTCCATCTCCACTGCTGTCGGTTCGACGAATGGGTATGGCTGGGCTTTGATTGGACCTTTGTGTCCGCGTTCAAGCAGATGACCATATTGACTCGGGCGAATCTCGTGGGCTGAAGATTTCTTCGATCCCATTTTCTTCGTGGCGAGTGTTACGTCGCCACGCTTGACTCGCTTGAACCCAAACACAGTACGCTCTTCGATACGCTTGCGTACTTTGGCTAGTTTGTTCTTGGCAAAGCTCTGGCTGCGACGCACGCCGAAAGCACCGAACACAAAACCCGATTTCGTAATTTTGATCGGGTCTTTCGTTCCGATGGAAGCCATTAAAGCTCCGGTTGGGGGCCAACGTTCTTCCTTGCCTGCCCGGTGTAGTCGGGCTTTAGCCAAAGCCCTCCCGAGGTTCACCTTCATCTTCTTCGCGCCGACTGAACTCAGAGCCTTGATAACGGGCTTCATGACTTTGTTCTGCATAGCGTCAGGCATCGCATCCAGGAAGATTCGGAGTTCCTGAGTGTTGACGGTTGAGACGCGAAACTGAAAAGGTGACTTAGCCATGATTACTGCGACACCCGAAAATCAGAGTCTGGTTGTTCTCGTCTTCGTTCTGTACGTAAAGAATGTTGTATGTGCGACCGTTGATTTCGAATCGACCTCGATTGTTGTAGTCTCTCGTGGTTGAATTCCACGGTACCTTCACGACAGCATCCGTGTCCGAATCAATCTTTTTAGCCCGGTAGACCTCATTACCATTCCCGGTCTTGATGTTTCCATAGCAAGATCCGGCAAGTGTCCACACTTCGTCGTCAACTCCTGGAGCTTCTCCAAAAGCGTCAAGCGTTTCGTCTTTGACGTAGTATCTAACGGGTTTGGTGTATCCATGATCATCACTTGTTGGACAGTGTAATTTCTTGACAGGCATGCTTAGTCTCCATAGCCGAAGTTCCACCGGAGCAGATCAAATCGCATGCTGAGTTTGGCGGCTTCGCCAGTCAGGCAATTGCAGTCCTCCGTGGGACAGCGATTCAACCACCAATCTGTTGCCGTAGAGACGAGAGTTCGTCTTACCAGTGGTGATAGCGTGCCGACGTATAAACTGGCATACGGTGCAAGCTGTTCAACAGAGGAATCCGGAACACCGCAAACTGATCCAAGCAGGGCAAGATCGATCGCCGCACCATCAACAGTCTCGGCAATCTGGAATTCAGAACCGCTGGAGTTTACAACGTAATACGTCTTGTTTCTCGTCGTACCGACTGAGGTTACGGTGTCACCCAGCAGACTATTGGCGTTGCCGGACAGGCTCACTGTGACGGCATCGCCATCCTCGTACGTGAATCCGTCTACTGTGGTCAGCGTGTCATTGTCTACGTCGATGTCCACTTCTGTGACTTCACCAGCGTAGAACGTGATTGTAACCGCGTTCAACTGGTCGTACGTATCAGGCCACTCGTAGCCTTCCTTCATGTACAGCGTGGCAGGAGCATCGCTACCGCCGTCGAGTACATAATAGCTTGCTGAGTCCAGCGTTTGTGTGGCACCGTCTGTGTCGAGATACGTAACGCTCTCAAGACGCAGGAATGGCACCGCTCGTAGCTCGATACCAACGTCGGTCGTACCGACGAAGACGGTATCCGTGAATGGCACCGACAGATTCTTAGTGAACCCATCGAAGGGGAAACAGGGCAGCGTCAACTCAAACTTAGTTGTGTGAGCGACTCGACTTGCCTGAGTCCACAGTGCATGTTGCGAAGCCATGAGATACGACTCGGCGAGACTAAGCTCGTCAGCAGCACTCTCACGAACGGAACAAAGAAGCTCCCACCCGTTTAAGGGCAGGAGCGGTAGCGATTTGCGAATCAGCATTGATTAGCTTTTTGCTTTGGTTTTAGCGGGTGTTACTTCCTCGACTCCGGGGATGACACCATCTTCGAAGTCTGCTGCACGTGCTCGTCGAGCATGTCCATTTTCACACAAACGATTCGCCGTCCGGGAATCAAACTCGTAGGGTTCGCCTGTGATGAAGACTTTCTGGGTATTCACTTTTCGTTTGAATCTGTCCAGAACAGGCTTACCCTGACCGTCGAGACGGGGTACTTCAAGTGCCAACCCTGAGTGCAATACAATCCACGTTTTACTATCTGACATTCCCGTCTCCCGGTCGGCATTCACATAAAAATGCCCCCCGCCCAGTACGCCGACCGGACTGAACGAGGGGCAAGCCGCAAGGCTTCGACCTACGCGGTCTCAGCACACCTAAAATTACGCAGCGGCGTGAGCGAAGCAGGCGATTGGATTATCACCAGCGTCGAGCAGATTGGAGTCCACTCGAACCCACGCGAAGAATCCGATTTCATCCGTTTCGCTGTACAGTTCGTCAGTGACGACCAGACGCATACCACGGACTCGACGAATCTTGAACGCCTTCATGTCACCGAAGACGATCGACTTGGCAGATGCCGCTACTGCTGGCATATCCTGGTTGATCGTGTAGCGGTAGTTATTGAGAGTGCTTGGAGCACCTGAGTTAGCAGTTGCCTGGTACAGGTAATTGCTATTGCCATCCTTCAGTTTTCGGATCAACTTGAATGTGTTGTCCGCCAACATGTAGGAGCACATTGAGCTTCGGCGTGATGGGTCGATGCTGTGTTCCAGATCGATCAACTCGTCGAAAATGATGCCCGTTGGAAGCGAGCCAGTAGTACCTGTTGGCACGACAGTCATCAGACCAGTAGGCTGAGAACTTCCAGTTCCGTTCGTGAACAAAGTGTTCTCGACGCGACCCAGACGTTGGCCCAACAGTGTCGCAATTCGACTCAACAGGTTGGTCTGGTTGTCTTCAACCAGTTCCCGTGTGATCTTGATGCGACCTGAAGTCAACTTGTACGCACCCCAGGTAACTTCACTGAAGGTTGGTTCCACTGTTGAAACAGCAGCACTTTCAGCAACCACAGTACCAGGGTTGCCAGTGTCGTCAATCGTTGGCCAAACAATCTTCTCGCCTGAGTTGGTGGTCATAATGTCCGCGACTGCGTTCATCCCACCGTAAGCAAGTCGAGCTTCTTCCAATGTGGTCACGAACGAAGTGTTGAACAACTTGCTACCTGAACCACTGGCAGTACCAGATGGATTGGCAACGCCCAGTGTGTTCAGGAAGAACCGATTCTGGAAGTCACGAACCGTGTCATCTTCAACCTGGTACAGAGTGACGGCTTTCGACTTCCAAGTGTCGTTGCCCTTGAACATCTGATTCATAAAGCCGCGAGCTTCCTGCACTCGTGCAGGCATCGGTCGTTCTGTCAACTCACAGACGAAGCCCTGCAAAGCCAGATCCTGGACTTCGCGATCCGACATGCTGTCGATCTCATCGCGATCGCCGGAGAACTGATCCTTCAGTCGGTCACGTTGCTCACGAGAGTTGCCAGTTGACAGCAACGCTTCGAACTTCGCTTTGCTGTCATTAACAGCCTGGCGTCGTTCTGCTTTGGCCTCGTTCCCACTGACGTAGCTCGCATGAGCGGCGTCCATTGCGGCTTCGTCGGCCTGCATTGCGGCGAACTTGGCTTCTGCTTCAGCGTTCCAGTTGTCCTCATTTTTGTCGAGGAAGCTGTTCAACTCGTTTGCATGAGTCTTCAACTTGTTGACCAGTTCCTGAGCTTCAACTGCGTTCTTCGGTACTTCTACTTTGATTGGATCTGCCATTGTTCTTTGTGTTTCTTGATTCGTCGCTTTGGCGAATCTGTAAACGAAACAGCAGACGCCGATCAGCGACTGACTTGGGTAAAAAGTCAATCGGTGAACAACGTCTGCTGTTAAAGAACTGCTCAGTTGGTCAGGTCTCACTGATAATGACCGGCGAGAACGCTTTGTGATTGTGTCCTTTAGGGTAAGGGGTGGGAATAGCTACACAAATAGCTATTGTGAGATAATTTCAGAAAGCTGTTCCGCACTACGTCACGGTTCCCACAGATCCATTACCCGAAAACATTGCGTACACAGTTCCACATATCCGCCCGATTCGAGGAATATCGTGCGGACGAACTTATCCGGATGCACGCAGCGGAGGTCTCGCATGATTTGTGCGACCTGAGCATGGGTACGTTGGATTGAAGGTTCACGGTCTCTCACGTATGCGATCTCTGACGTTTAGCTAAGTTGGTCTGACACTATCTGCGATCGAATTCCTACGCATGCTCGGCTCTCCCCACAAAACCGTGGTGTTTGTGTCACGATCGCTAATGATAGCTATCGGTAGATAGCTAGTCAACCGCAGTTGGTGGAGAAAAAAGGAGGGGTTAAACGAAAAGAGCATCGCACGATGTGGTGGTCGTGCGATGCTCTGTGGTGTTGGCTGGCGGAATATCTACTTGATCAAGGCCGCGATCTGCTTCTGTCGTTCCTGCACATATCGTCGGTGTTGTGCCACTTGATGTGCGGCTTTAGCGGCAATGAATGACTGCTTAGTGTCCGTTTCAGCATCCTTTTCGTCAACTAAAGTCCGATTACCAGAAGCGGTTTTGGGGTCGTCCTGCGTGGACTCGTCCTTCTTCGGCTTGCCGGATTTCTTCGGCTCGTAGATCGCATCAGCGAAACCCGCAGCCAAGGCTTCTTTCGCCGTCATAATGGTGCCATCCCGTGTACCATCGATCAGGGCGATCACTTCGTCTTTGCTCTTGCCCGTCTTATCGACATACATATCCACCAACACATCATCGATAGCATTGAGCCATTCCTGCGTCGCTTCGTGGTCCTTGGAGTTGCCGTACGTCAACGTCAAGCTGCGATGGATTCCATATGTAGATGCTTTGTGCATCGTGACCTTGTCACACGCGATCGCGATGAACGACGCCGCAGAGAATGCTACACCTTCGATGATCGCTTCAGACTCACCTTCGTGAGCGACCACTGCATTCGCAATACCGAACCCATCGAACACACTTCCACCGAGTGAGTTGATGTGCAGCTTCAGTTTCTTCTTCGGACTTGCTTCGAGTTGGTCAACAATCGTCTTGTGATCGTTGCTCTCCCAGTAATCGCCAACAGTTCCGCGA
>ERZ887851.2019-NODE-2019-length-16471-cov-6.842044_pt1 | contig 16471 bp, 9 predicted proteins | sample MGYA00521100_ERZ887851 | MGnify/ENA primary metagenome ERZ887851 (study PRJEB32303, sample SAMEA104408602) | aquatic metagenome | biome: Brackish water; feature: Pelagic; material: water | place: Baltic Sea | collected 2014-06-06T16:11:00 | depth 11,444 m ...
ATCGCAATACCATTCAAATGGACTTATTCCCAACCAATATATTGGATAATGTACTAGGGTTATTTACCAAATTATCCCTTTCTATTTCGGAAGGATTATCATTTAAATTAAAAAGCGCAATGGGTCTTCTTATTTTATATTCTTTATCTTTTTTATCTTTTTTATCGTCTTGCATAATTAATTTCCATCCATCTTTGATTATCATGGTTTGTTTACCTGTACCCGATTGAAGCATAAGAAATGGATGAACTGAAGTATTTTCTCCTTTTAAAACAGGTAATAAGCTCGATGAATCCATTGCATCGTCTCCTTCTATTTTTTCACCTGTAATTTCAGCTAAAGTAGCCATAATATCTAATCCAAGAATTGGTGAATTAGAAACTGATTTTGCTTTTATATGTTCTGGCCACCAAGCAATAAAAGGTACGCGATTACCACCTTCGTACATTTGATTTTTTCCACCTCTAAAGATGTCGCTAGATTTATGTCCTGATTTTACAGTTTTAGGTTGCAATAAACCACCATTGTCAGATGTGAATACAATCAAAGTGTTATTATAGACACCTTTCTTTTTTAATGCTTCTATGAGCATTTCCATTTGGACATCTAATTCTTTCACCATATCTAAATGACGAGAAGGAGTTGTACCAGAAATTTTAACACCGTTCATTTTTTCTGATGGGGTGTGTGGTAAATGAACCGCTTGTGAACAATAATACATAAAAAAAGGTGCTTTGTCTGTGGCATTCTCAATGAAATCAACTGCTTTATTAACTAATAATTTCCCAGAATTGTAGGGATTCCAATAGCTATCCCCTAAACCTTCTTTTTTGTCGAGTTTAACGTTAAGTTTACTCATTTTCTTTTGTGTTATTAAAACTATTTCTGAGTTTTCATTTAAAGGCATCATTGCACCATTTTCATAGACTGCGTAGGGTTCAGCTTGTATTCCAGCAGGGTACATAAAACTATAATCAAATCCATTCTGTAAAGGGCCTTTATCTAAAACTTTTGAAATATCAACATCTAATTCATGCTCCTTACGAGGAGAAGTATAAACGATATTTGAATCATCTTTTCTTCCAAAATCCATTCCGAAGCCCCATTTCCCAAAAAAAGCGGTTTGATATCCTGCATTTTTCATTAATGAACCCAATGTTAACTGATTAGGTTTTATGGGAGAGGGTTGGTAAGAACCCCAAACTCCCCAAGGGGCATAACTTCTATAGCAATGATTCCCGGTCATAATTGCATAACGTGTTGGGGCACACAATGCTGCAGGGGAATGTGCATCTGTAAAGGCCATACCTTCATGTGCGAGTCTATCGATAGTTGGGGTTTTAAGAACAATATTATTGGAATGTTTTTCTCTATAGTATGAAATATCACCCAGCCCAATATCATCGGCTAAAACAACAATAACATTTGGTTTTTTTTGAGAAAATAAACTACAGGCACATAGTAGAATATAAATTATAAGGTAAATATTTTTCATCAAATTAATTTTAAATTATTTTTTATATCCTATTCTATCAATCCAAAATAGGCGTTCTTTTTTCGTCTATACGCCTTACAGCATTAACTTCATAAATGCGTTTTAATTGCCATAAAGGTCGCTCCAATTCTGCTTCCCACTGAAATAATGTTTTATACATTTCGCGAACTTTTTGGGGATGTTGCAAAGCCAAATCATTAGTTTCTGTAATATCTTCGGCTATGTTATACAACTCCGCAGGGCGATCTGGATATCGTAAGAGTTTCCAATCGCCTTCTCTTACTACACCCCTGTTTTCTATTTTCCAAAACAATCTTTCATGTGGAGCCTTCATGTTTTTTTTAGTAATAAAAGGCATTAAGTCAACTCCGTCTAACTCTTTTATTTCCGATGCATTGCCCCCGGCAAGATTTATAAATGTTGGAAGCATATCTAACATACTAATAGACTTATTATAGTGTTTACCAGGTTCAATTACGGTGGGTAGTTTCATGATAAAAGGTACTCTAATACCCCCTTCTAAAAAATTAGATTTGCATCCGCTTAAAGGATAATTTGATGTTTCAGTAGCATCTGGTCCTCCGTTATCATTAGAAAAAACAATAAGCGTATTTTTTTCCAAACCAAGGGTTTTTAATTTGTTGAAAATTACCCCACAAGCACGATCTAGAGCCAATGTCATAGCAGCAAGTTTTTTGCGGTTTCCTGTTAATTCTTTTATCATTGACAAATCTTCTTCGCTAGCATGTAAAGGCGAGTGAACGCCATTAAAGGAAACAAACATAAAAAACGGAGCATCCTTGTGACGTTCCATAAAATTGGAAGCCTCATCTGCAATAGCATCTGTTAAATATTTTTTTGGTTCTTCAAAGATCCCAAATCCTTTTTCCATTCTAGCTTCGGGGTGTTCTAAAGTTGCTTTTAGGCTTAATGGCCAATAACTTCTGGCACCACCTCTAAAACCATAAAACTCATCAAAACCTCTATTTAAAGGGTGATATCTGTCAGCAACACCTAAGTGCCATTTTCCTAAAACAATCGATTTATAACCTAACTGACGTAAGTAATCGGCAATAGTATTTATTCCTAGAGGAAGTCCCATATCGTCACCCATTAATTTAGAAGATTCACTCATATATCCAGGAACATTGTTTTCTTCAAAGCCATATCTCTGTTGATACATTCCTGTTAAGAAGCCAGCCCTTGAAGGTCCGCAAACCGAATCTGTGGTATAGGCTTCATTAAAAACCATACCTTCTGAAGCCAGCATATCCAAATTTGGAGTTTTAAATGTTTTGCTGCCCTGAAAACCAAAATCATGATAGCCCGCATCATCTGATAAAATAAAAATGATGTTTGGTTTTTGAGCGGATACCTTTAAAATTGAAAAGCATATTAAAAAGACAGCCAATTTCCATTTAAAATTCTGAAATCGTCTCATTTTTACTTTAATTAATTGTATTTTCTGTGAAAAATACTTGTCTTCCGTTTTCAAGAATTAGATCTTTACCTTCTACTTTTATATTACCTTGCAATCGAATGTCTGTACAAGAAGCTCCAATTTTAAAACAATAACTATCTGCTTCCACAATCCACTTTTGGTTCTTGTATTGAACTAATTGTTGAGGAGACACATTAAAAGTTACTTTTTTCTTTTCTCCACTTTTTAGAAACACTCTTTGAAATCCTTTTAATTGAATTGGTTTGATTGTTGCCTTGTTATCAACTGGTGAAACATATAATTGTACAATTTCTGTCCCATCATTTTCACCTGTATTTTCAAGATAAAAAGAAATAGGAAATCTGTCATCAGTAAGATTTGCTTCTTTTTTAATTTTTAAATCACTGTACTTGTAACTTGTGTAAGACAATCCAAAACCAAAAGGATATAAAGGATAATTAAATTTATCATATCCATTTTGATAATTTACCTCTTCTTCTATTTGGGAGTTTGGATAAGTAACACATAATTTACCCGAAGGATTTACTTTTCCTGTTAAAACGTCTGCAATTGCATTACCCCCTTCTTCACCAGGAAACCAAGCATTTATAATGGCCGCACATCTGCCTTCTAATTTATCTATTACTTGTTGTCTTCCGCCAAACAAAACTAAAACTACCGGTTTCCCTATAGCTAATAATGCTTCAACAAAAGCTTCTTGTTCACCGGGTAAACCTATACCATTTCGCCATCGACCTTCACCGTTTAAAGAAATATTTTCGCCTACAGCTGCGATAATTACATCGCTCTCTTTGGCTATTTTAATAGCGTTTTGAAAATCAGGTTGAGGCAATCCTTTAACAGTTAAAAGTTTTAATCTGCCAATTCTATCATCTCCAAAACCATCTTTATTAATTTTAGCTTCTAAGGGTTCGCTCCACTCACAACCTCGTTCATGCTCTATTTGAACTGATTTACCCAGAGCGTTTGATAAACCTTCTTTTAACGTAATTAATTTTGGATTTAAAGGGTCGTATTCTGCGCTCTTCCAAAAAGCTCGCATTGCTTGATAGGTATAATCTCCTAGCAAACCTTGTGTTGTAGCTGCATTAGGCCCTACTAATGCGATTTTTTTTACATCGCTCTGTAAAGGTAAAATTCCATTGTTTTTTAATAATACTATCGACTGGGAAGCTGCTTCATAGGCTAATTTTCTAAATTCTGGTGGGTCAAAATCTAGCGCACCGTCTTTACCTATTTGAAGGTTTTTATCTAAAAGGCCTAATTTTGCTTTCATTATTAGGGATCTTTTTACAGCGTTATTGATTTCGTTTTCTGATATTAAACCCTTACTAATCGCTTCTTTTAGTTGTGGATATGTAGTTGGTGTTGACAATTCAATATCTACACCTGCATTTAAGGCCATGACTCCGGCAGTCATTAAATCAGGTGCTTGTTTGTATTTTTTATAAACCATATTAATGGCACCATAATCGCTAACCACAAGCCCATCAAAACCAATTTCTCTACGCAGCATTCTATCTAACATGGTGGGATTTACTGATATTGGTAAGGATTTGTAAGTACCATAAGAAGGCATTACACTTTTGGCAACTGCAATTTTGATACACGCTTCATGAGGCATTAAATATTCTTCATACAAAGTTTTTTCATCGTTATTTTTAGTTCCATAACCTGCAAAATGTTTTACAGTTGCAGCAATGCCTGTTTTAAAATCATCGCCTTGCAATCCTTTCACAAAAGCAACACCCATTTTAGAGGTTAAATACGCATCCTCTCCATAACTTTCTTGATGACGATTCCAATGTGCTGTTCTACTCAAATCTAGCATTGGCGACAATGCAAAAGTAGCTCCCGCTGCTCTCATGTTTTGTTTTGTTGAATTAGTAATTCTCTCCACTAAATTTGGATTCCAAGTACATCCCATACCAATTTGTTGTGGAAACGTAGTTGCTCCTTGGGTCGCAAAACCTGTAATGGCTTCTTCATGAAAAATAGCAGGGATTTTAGAACGCGTTTCAGTCATTAAAAAATGTTGAATTTCCCTAACTAAATCTCGTAATTCTTCAGGATCCAAGCTCTGACCAGAAGAAAACTGGCAAAAGTGTCCGATACCGTTAGGAATATGTTCTCTGCACTTTTCCAAAGACAAAACACCATCTTCCATTAATTCTCTGATTCGAGTTCCTGTTATTTGTGCCAATTTTTCGTCTATGGTCATGGTTGCCATAAGCGCATTAACTTTGTTTTCAATTTCTGGTGTTGAAAAATTAGCATTCATCTTTTCTTGAGCAGTTAAGACATAATTTATACTCAAAAAAAAGGCTGTCAAAATGATTTTGTATTTCATATAAATTTCAATCAAAAAATGATTATTTTAGTGTAACAATAGCTTCTTGAGGTAATGTAGCGCCTAATTTTAGGCTTAATTCTCCAGGGGAAGCATTTCCCACAAATATTTTATAGTTTCCTTTTATCCAAACTTTTTCTCCTTGTTTATTAACAAATTTTAAATCTTCTGGTTCTAATTCAAAGGTTAAAGTTGTTTTTTTATTTTTTTTCAAGCTCACACGTTTAAAAGCTTTTAAACTTTTTAAAGGCAACCCTTCATTGTTATTTTGAGGACAAACATATAATTGAACAACTTCATCGATATCAAAATTTCCTGTATTGGCTACCTCTACCTTAGCTACTAAAGTTTCGTTTTTTCTAAGCTTTTTGGAGTTTAGGTTTAAATTACTTAAAGTTGTCTTTGAATATGTCAATCCAAAACCAAAGGGAAATAATGGCTCTTCAGTCATGTACTTGTATGTGCGACCTTTCATTGAATAATCTTCGTATGGTGGTAATTGGTTGACATTTTTAGGAAATGTAATCGGTAAGTGTCCAGAAGGTGATACGTTTCCAAATAACACATCCGCAACGGCATTTCCACCTTGTTCTCCAGGGTACCATATTTGAAGAATAGCTTCACAATGTTCCTCTATACCTTCTAATGAAATCGGGCTACCACTAGCTATTACCAAAACCAAAGGACCTTTTTTATTTTCTATTAATTGATGAATATATTTAATTTGATTTTCTGGAAGTTTTAAATCTTTGCGGTCTCCTCCATGGTCTGATGCTATGGCATCGACTCCTTCGCCTTCTCTGTCTGCGGTTAACCCAACAACACAAATAGTGATGTCAGATTCTTTAGCAACATTTGGCGCCCAGTTTTTTTTGTTTAAGTTTTCATGAAATGGCAATGCACCACTTCTATAGTTTAAAGATGTACCTAATGAAATAGCATCTGTAATTCCTTCTAAAATGGTGACAATATTAGAACTAACACCATAGTAACTCCCAATAAGCATATCGTTTGAATTGGCAAAAGGTCCTGTTAAATAAGGTACCTTTATATCTTTAGAAATTGGCAATACATTGTTTTTGTTTTTCAATAATACAATTGATTTTTGAGCTGCTTCACGAGCTAAATCTACATGTTCGTCACAATGTATTTTATCTGACCCAATATCTTCATAAAGAGTATTAGCTACTCTTCTATCAAACATCCCTAATCTAAAACGTGTTTTAAATAGTTGTTTGGTTCTTTGGTGGATAAGTTCTTCTGAAACCAACCCTTGTTCTACCGCTTTTTCTAATGATTTAAAACCACCACCACAATTAAGATTAACACCTGCTTTAAGCGCTAATGCCGCCGCTTTAACAGTCGAATCCACATAACATTCGTCACAAGAAACTGAAAAAATAGCACCACAATCTGAAGTAACGTAACCGTCAAAACCCCATGAATCTCTAAGAATATCTTTTAGTAAAAAGGAACTTACTACAGCTGGTTCTCCATATACTTGATTATAAGCGGTCATAACTCCCCCTACATTAGCCTCTGTGACTAGCGCTTCAAAAGCTGGGAAATAAGTTTCATACAAATCTTGTTTGGAAGGACTTACATCAAAACTCCATTTATTATGTTCAGGGCCAGAATGTAACACAAAATGCTTAGCACAAGCAGCCACTTTCAATCTATTTGGGTCATCACCTTGCAAACCTTTTACAAAAGCCACCCCTATTTTTGACATTAGAAAAGGGTCTTCTCCATAACATTCTTGACCACGTCCATATCTAGGATCTCTAAAAATATTTACCGTTGGTGTCCAAAATGTTAGACCGGCATATTTACTATGGTTGCCCATATTTTGCGATATGGTATATTTGGCTCTTGCCTCTGTTGAAATTGCAGAAGCAACACGTTGAGCTAATTCTGGGTCAAACGTTGCGCCTAGTCCAATAGCTTGTGGGAAAATAGTAGCCTTTCCATTACGAGCTACTCCATGTAAGGCTTCACTCCACCAATTATAATCAGGAATTTGCAATCTTTCAATAGCAGGAGCTGCATTTAAAAGTTGATTTATTTTTTCATTGAGCGTCATTTGAGAAACCAGTATTTCTACTCGTTGTTCAATAGACAAAGTGTTATCTTGAAATGAAAAATCAACTTTCTTTTGAGCAGCACTTGGAAATGTGGTTAAAAGAAAGATTCCTAATTTAACACTTATTCTAATTTGATTAAAGTTCATTTTATAGATTTTTATATTTTGAGGGAAATTTAGTTATCGGTTTAATTATCATGTTTTTATAATATACCTCGGCTGCTTCCGATTGTATTTGAATTTTCCCTTTGGTAACCGGAATAGTTTTTCCATCAATATCATATCGTGCATTTTTCACACGATTGACCACGTATCCATTAACTAAGTGAATGCTTTCATTTCCCAAACAATAAATTTCTAGAGTATTCCATTCACCATTTGGTTTTTCATGCAATTCGGATTTACTTGCTTGTCCTGCGTCATATTTTTGCCATTTAAGAGCCACTAAATCACCATTAGGATTATACACATAAGATGGTTTTCCGTTTGCATTTATTTTTTTGGTTACTGGCACATCCCCATATACGTTGTTTAAAGAAATAAAATCGCCACAATCGCCCTCTTGGACTTGAAACTCTAAACTTGACATCCAAACATTCCAAAAAGCTCCATGATGACCTTTAGCATGGTATAAAATACCGCTGTCACGTTTGTTGTTTAAACGTGGCTCCCATTTCTTTTTTCCCCATTTAAACTGTGTGGAAAAATGATAATTAGTATATTCTTCTTTACTCGTTAAACATCCATAAATTTCGCCTGTAATTTTTAAAACAGTCTCTCCATTTTCATTAATTGTAGAAAAAACTTGTTTCGGGTCGTTGTTTAACCCTATTGGTATACCTTTTCTAACATCCTCAGATTTAACAAAATCAATATCTACAGTTGGATGTACTGCTCCCATCCAAACATCCCATTTAGAGAGGCCATGATTCAACAGGTCTTCTCCATTTTTTTTAATAGGAATCTCTGATTGGTTTAATGTCCATCGCATTCCTTCTTCAATATGCTTTAGAAATAATGAATTCTTGTAGGATTCGTTGGTATGTCCCATTGCAGTATAAAACACCCGTCCACCTTGGTAATTTAGGTACCACGAAATAGGATGCTTTGTTCCCATTTTTTTGCCATCATAACTTGATTCATCAATATCAATTATAACATTAATATGTGAGGAAACTGGTTTTTTAAAATTATACCATTCATCAAATTTTACAAAAGTGTCACCATAATGAGCTATGGCTGGATGATTGGAATTATGATGAACATTTAATTTTGCAAATTGTTGCTTGGGATGACTTTCGAATTGTGCACCAATCATATTTTTATAAAAAATCCAATCGTATTCGGTATCTGTTGCAGAATGAATACCAACAAAACCCCCGCCTCCTTTTATGAAATCTTCAAAGCATTTTTCACCTTCCGAATCTAAAATATCATGTGAGGTATTTAAAAAAACGATGAGTTTATAATTCGATAAATTTTGAGCATTGAAAACCAAAGAATCTTCAGAAAAATCGATGTGCCAATTATTGGCATCGCCTATTTTTTGTAATGCTGAAATTCCACTAGGAATAGATTTATGTCTCCAACCCCTAGTTTTTGAAAACACTAATACTTTAGCGTTCAATTGTTGTTCAATTGATGAAATCGGGCTTGATGATACTTCTGACTTTTTAGTCGAACTACAACTGATTATAAATACTAATATGATTAGAGTTAGAGCACCTAAGACACATGCTTTTGAATTTATTTTCATTTTATAGTTTAAGTGTGGTTTTTAAAAATAAATTTGATCCCAAATCTAAACTGCGCTGCGATGGCAATGAACCCCCAACATAAATAGTATGTTTACCCTGCCTTAAAACGAAATCACCATTATTATTGACTTGATAAAACGTTTCTTTTTTTAATTGAAAACGAACGGTCTTGGTTTCATTTGGTTTAAGGTGAATACGTTTAAAGGATTTTAAATCGTAAATAGGATCATCAATTCCTGCCTTTGGAGAGCTTATATATAGCTGAACCACTTCATCTGACGTTCTTTCTCCTATATTTTTAACATCTACTGATACTATGAAATTGGAATCTAATTGTAGATTTTTATATTCACAGGTAGTATAGGACAATCCAAAACCAAAAGGAAATAAAGGTTCTTTTACCATGTATTTATAGGTTCTACCTTTCATATTATAGTCTTCATAAGCTGGAAGTTGCTCTACAGATTTTGGAAATGTTATAGGTAGTTTACCGGATGGTGACACATCTCCAAATAAAATATCGCCCATAGCACTTCCCCCTTCTTCACCAGGATACCATGCAAAAACAACAGCATCTACCAAATCAAGCAACTCGGGAATAGCAATTGGACTTCCTCCTGTTAAAATTAGGACTATCGGTTTATTGCTTTTGCTTCTTATTTTTTTTATATAATCTATTTGATTTTGAGGTAGTTTTAAATTTGTTTTATCTCCTTTGCTACTTGATGCCAATGCCTCTCCTTCTTCTCCTTCAAATAAACCAGAAATTCCCATAACTGCAATACAGACATCAGACTGTCCCGCTTCACCAGAAGACCAATCTATAGGGTTTACATTGTTTCTATAGGGTAAAACTCCATGTTTGTAATTTATGGTTGTTCCTGCACTAACTTTACTAACAATGCCGTCTAAAATGGTTTGAGTGCTACTGGTTAAACCGTAATAATTTCCTAGCAAAACTTCTTCACTAGAGGCACTTGGACCAACAACATAAATACTTTTAATATTTTTATTGAGAGGAAGTATATTGTTCTTGTTTTTTAACAAAACAATCGATTTTTGAGCTACTTCTTTGGCTAGGTTTCGGTGTTTTTGAGAATCAACTACCTCAGAAGAAATAGCATCATAAGGATTTACTCCAAGAGGGTCAAACATGCCTAATTTAAATCGAGTTAAAAGGCTTTCTTTGAGTCTTGTGTTAATTAAATCAACTGTTATTAAATTTTGATTTAAGGCTCCTTTTAAAGTTTTATAGACGTTTCCACAATTTATAGTTGTACCGTTTATTAATGCTAATGCCGCCGATTCTTCGGGGGTTTTGGTAACTTTATGAAATGTGTGAAAATCTTTTAAAGCGCCACAATCTGACACAATGTATCCTTTAAAACCCCAATCATCTCTTAAAATATCTTGAAGTAAATAAGGACTCCCACAACAAGGCTGTCCCAATGTTTTGTTATAAGCTCCCATTACACCCTCAACATTAGCTTCTTGAACTAGTGCCTTGAAAGCAGGCAAATAGGTTTCGAATAAATCTTTTTTACTAACTACTGCGTTAAACTCATGTCTCAATTCTTCTGGTCCACTATGAACAGCATAATGTTTGGCACATGCAGCAGCTTTCATATATGTAGGATTATCTCCCTGCAAACCTTTTACAAAAGAAACACCTATCCTACTAGTTAAAAAAGGATCTTCACCATAGGTTTCTTGACCACGACCCCATCGAGCATCTCTAAAAATATTTATATTGGGAGACCAAAAAGTTAATCCAGCATACCTGTTTCTGTTCCCTAATTTAATGGACTCATTGTACTTAGCTCTTGCTTCGTCTGATATTGCAGTGCCAACTCTAAAGATTAAATCTTCATCAAAAGTTGCACCAAATGCTATAGCTTGAGGAAAAACAGTAGCTCTTCCGTTTCTGGCTACTCCATGCAAAGCTTCATTCCACCAATTATACTCGGGAATATTGAGACGTTGTATTGCAGGACAAACATCGAGTAATTGAGATGTTTTTTCTTCTAGAGTCATTTCTGAAATTAATAGATCAACTCGTTCCTCGTTGGTAAGTTTTGTGTTAAGCCATTCAAATTTTGGTGTTAATTTGGTTTGAATATTTGACGTAGTTTGAGAGTAAAACATGGTGTTAAATCCTACTAAAAACACAATATAAAAACAACCCTTAGAGTATGAAACTTTAATATTCATAATAAATTCGAAAATTAATTTAGCAATAAAAAGGTAGATTTAAATTAAAAAAGTGCTTAAAAAACAAATCGTTTCATTAAAGTGTAAGTGCAATTACGTATGCAAAATCACACGGTCTTTCTTTTGGCATATTTACCAATAATCCTTGATCTGTTTGTGTCCATTCAATTTTTTCGGAGCTCCCTAATAATTGAACATTTGAAATGTTTAATCCATCAGAGAATTCTGAATTATTGGCTAAAGTAGTGATGTTAACTTTACCCTCTTTAGGCCAATCTAAAACAATGGCATATAACATATTATCTTTGCTTGTAAATCTTATATCTTTTGAAGATAATCCTTTATTATTTCCTTCAGAATGGTGTCCTTTCTTTACTTCAGTTGGCCCTTCACCAAATGTTTTCCAATAGTTAGAATCATAAATTGCTTCCCCATTTATTTTTAACCAAGCACCAATTTGAAGTAAAATTTGTTTTTGATCTTCTGGAATAGTCCCATCAGATTTGGGACCAACATTCAGTAATAAATTTCCGTTTTTACTAACAATATCGACCAAATCGTCAACTATTTCATTAGCTGTTTTAGATTTCCAATTGGTTACATGACTCCATGAATTTTTACCAATAGAGGTGTCTGTTTGCCAAGGTAATTTTCTAATTCCTGGTAGTTTTCCACGTTCTAAATCATAGATAACAGTTCCTTCTGGAAATGCTTCATGCGAGAAGTTTTTGTCTTGCAAAACAACTTCTTTTCCCCATTCAATACCTTTATTATAATAGTAAGCTGCTACTTTTGGTCTTTGATCTGCAAAATCTGGAATATCTAAATAAAAATCAAACCATAAAATATCTGGTTGATAATTATCGATAAGGTCTTTTGTTCTATTCCACCACCGCTTCTTAAATGCTTCCGAAACTGGCTCGGTAAGATCTTTTCCTTTTGAAGAATAAAGATCTGAATATTCGGGGTTAGTGGTATCAAAATGATCTTTTTTGTTGTAAAAAGACCAGTTGAAAGCAAAATGCGAAGATGCTCCCATTATCATACCTTTACTTCTACCAGCAGAAAAAAGTTCACCTAAGACATCTCTTTTAGGTCCCATATCAAAAGCATTCCATCTTGTGGTATTTGACTTGTACATTGCAAATCCGTCATGATGATCTGCCACTGGTATGACGTACTTTGCTCCTGCTTCCATGAATAAATCAATCCATTGGTTTGAGTCAAATTTTTCGCCTTTGAACAAAGGAATAAAATCTTTGTATCCAAATTTTTTATGATTTCCCCAGTATTTTTTATGATGTAAATATTCTTTAGAGGGGCCCATTTTACCAGTTTTTAATTGGGCACTAAAGTTGGCAGTATCCATATACATTTGTCTTGGATACCATTCAGAACCAAATGCTGGGACAGTATATGCGCCCCAGTGAATAAAAATTCCAAATTTTTGTTTATTGAACCATTGGGGATCTTTATAATTTTTCTTAATAGATTCCCAATTGGCTTCAAATACTGGATTTTTTGTTTGAACAACGTTTTCATCTTTCTTTGAATTATTACACGATATAATAACTATGGAGCTGATCAGAAAAGCAAACAGCTTGTATATTTTTAAATTCATATTTTTTTAATTATTAAATGTTTTTTTTTAGAATAACGAAATTCTGATTATCCAATTGAAAGCTGTAAAACGAATGTCTTTTAAACTAATCCAAATGTTTAAAAATTATATTATTTACTTATTATTCTTGAAATAATTATAGAATCAGCTTCTCCCTGCCAAGGTGAAATAAATTTTCCCGATTTGGTTACTTGTTTAATTTCACTAAACTCACCGGATAATGTATTGAACCATTGTATTGTTCTGTTCTTACTTTCCTTTCTTAAAAAAGCTGCATCAATGCCATAATTTTCTTTGTGAATATAGAGTAAAACCGTATCGTTATCGTCTGTTAAATTATATGCACTTCCATTTTTCCATGGTGTTGGTTTCATTTTACCAAAGTCAAAAATTTCAAACATTTTTTTCATATGTTTAAAGTATTCAAACTTGGGTTTAACGAATTCGTTATTTAATTCAAAAGGGTTATATATGATAACATTCCAAGAAGCACCTTGCCAATAATAGGTAGTATAAACCCCTGCAAACAAGCAAAGGTAATTACGCCTTAAACAAGTCTCAGCATTTGTGTAATCACCAGTAAAAACTTTGTACGGCGACTCTTCATACCCACCATGTTCAATATTAAAAATTGGCTTGTTCGAATATTTATTTTTCGCATCAAGCATCTTGTTATAGATATCGTGAGACCAATTTTGTGTAGAAATAAAATCGACTTTTTCTGGAAATCTTGAGCAATATTTAAAATCGTGAACTGATAATAATCTGTTAAATTTATCGTGAGCTCTAACTCGTTCAATTCTTCCATGAACATAAGCTTCATCTGCCCTGCCATAAAATAATGCCTCTTTTGAAATATCCCATATAATGTTTGGAAATGCTTGATATCTTTTAACCACATAGTCAAAATACATATTATCTGCTTTGGTATTCATATCGGGCCATGCAACAAGTTTGTTCCAAACATAAATCATTAAATGCGATACAATTCTTTTATCGTGCATTAAACTAATTGTTCGGTCTAATTTTTGAAAAAAGTGAGGGTTTAAGGCAGAATAATCAGGATTTTTATTGTTTCCTAGAAATGGAAAGATATCATTAGGGCCTCCAAACTCATGTTCGGGATGGTCTTTTAATTTTTCATCCTTTTTCCAACTTACATCATATGAAAACACATTCATTACTATTTGATTGAAACCGTTTTCATCAATCAAATTCAATAAGTGGTCTGTTTTTGGTAATTCATTTTCGTTGTGATAGTCCAAGGCGTATAGCCAATCACACTCAAATGCTAATAAAAAATACGGAGTACCATCTTCGTAATAAAAATGCTGAGGGTCTTCTTTGTTGATTACAATTGCCCCATGATTATCTTCCTTTGCATCGACAACTATTACACTTCCTTTTTTACCTTTTAGTGTTTCAAAATTAGAAATGGTTTTAAAATTCCAATTTCCTTTGTGGGAACTTGAAAACCTTATCACCCATTGATTGTTGCCATTATAGAAGCCTGGTACTTCTTGTGTTAATCCACTTTCATGAATAAAAAGAGCGCTAAATTCAGCTACAAAAGGGTCTTCAATAGTTATTTTATTGTTTACTAAAATATCTAGGACTTCCCATTTAGGTATTTGATACGTTTTGTTTGTTTTGTAAACTTCCTTTTTAAGTTGTCCGAATCCAATTATTGAAAACAGACTAAAACATACTAATAATAATATTTTAAATTTCATGATAGATTAGTCATTCCAGTGTTCATCAATTACCTTTTGAATATGAGGGTATTTTTCACCATCTTCCTCATTCAATTCTTTACGTTTTTCTATTAATTGTAATTTTAAATCAGCAATGATTTCTTTGTATTTAGGATTGTTGTATGCATTGTTCATTTCTTTGGGATCTATGGATAAATCATAAAATTCCCAAGCTGCAGGTGTATGAAAAGTAAAACGGTTTCCCCAACTTTTTTTATTCCAATCGGCATCAGGATTGTCTGTATCAACCCAATATTTACCATAAAAGAAAATCAATTTATATTCTTTTGTTCGAATACCAAAATGGGCCGGATTAGCATGGGCATGTGCCATATGCATCCAATATCTATAATACGTTGATTGTTGCCAGTCCTTCGGCTCATTTCCAGTTTCTAAAATCGATTTAAAACTGTGTCCTTGCATTTGTTCTGGCGGTATTCCTCCAGCCATTTCGATTAAAGTAGGTGCGAAATCTGTATTATTTATTATTGCATCTGTACGTATACCCGCTTTAATTTTTTCTGGGTAACGTACAAAAAATGGCATTCTCAATGATTCTTCATACATCCAACGTTTATCAATATAATCATGTTCTCCTAACATAAATCCCTGATCACCAGTATAAACAATAATCGTATTTTCATACAAACCCTGATCTTTAAGAAACTTAATTAATCGAGCTACATTATCATCAACTCCCTTTACACAGCGCAGGTATCTTTTCATGTATTCTTGATATGTTGCATGAGTATATTCTGTATCATTCATTTCTGGCCAAATCTTTTTACTAGGATCAAAACCCGGGTTATTGTTTTTTGTGAAATCATCACTCCACAAACGTAAACCCATACTTCTTATCGTGTTTCTTTTAGATACCGAAGATCCAATAACATGAATTAATGAATCATTATTACCTCTTGTTGCAACAGATCCATTATTGCCATTTTCATAAAGACTTGCCGGCTCTGGTATGTAGGTGTCTTCCAAATAATCTAAATAACGTGGGGCAAACTCAAAATCATCGTGAGGTGCTTTAAATTGATGAAACAATATAAAGGGCTTTGATTTATCCAATTTATGCTTCAACCAGTCTATAGAGATATCAGTAATAATATCTGAGCTGTGTCCTTTGTATTGCTTTCCCTCATATGCTGGATCTCCTTCTTCTTTAAAGTTCATTCCCGTTTCGGTCAAATATGGGTCAAAATAAGAACCTTGTTGGCCATGTTTTGTTAAAACATTAAAATAATCAAAATTAGGTTGTTCTTTTAAATGCCATTTACCAATCATTGCTGTTTGATATCCTAACTTTTTCATTTCTATGGGTAAATATTGCTTTTCCATAGGTAAGGCTCCTTCCAAATCTATAACTCCATTTGCTTGGCTGTGCTGTCCTGATAAAATAGCGGCTCTACTGGGGGTACAAATGGAATTATTCACAAAACAATTATCGAAAACAATACCTTCCTTAGCTAATTTATCTAAAGTTGGTGTGGGGTTTAAAGGGGCTAATCTACTACCATAAATACCCAAAGCCTGAGTAGTATGGTCATCTGACATAATAAAGATAATATTTGGTTTTTTAGAAGACGTGTTTTGTGGTTCTTGACAATATGCGTTACACAAAGTGAACACCAAACAAACAAAAACTATTTTATTCATATTTACTATAATTGAATAGTAAAGATCAAAATTTAATTAAAAAACAAATACCACAAATGTGTTTTATTTAAGAATT
>ERZ887851.2032-NODE-2032-length-16417-cov-8.454834_pt1 | contig 16417 bp, 15 predicted proteins | sample MGYA00521100_ERZ887851 | MGnify/ENA primary metagenome ERZ887851 (study PRJEB32303, sample SAMEA104408602) | aquatic metagenome | biome: Brackish water; feature: Pelagic; material: water | place: Baltic Sea | collected 2014-06-06T16:11:00 | depth 11,444 m ...
CCACCATGGAAGTTTGATCTCAGTGGCAATCTTAAAGCTGGCGAAAACACGATCGAAGTCAGTGTCTTCAACACCCTCTCCAATCACTACCAGACCATCCACAATCTCTACCGTGGTGAACCTACCTCGGGCCTGATCGGCCCAGTCAAGTTGATGAAGTAGTGCCCGAATCTCATAACCTAACTCATGAAATACCTAAAATATATCACCCTGTTCTTACTGCTCACCAATCTCTCCTTTGCCGACTGGCAAGCCTCATGGATTGGGGTGGGTAGTGGTCAAGCAGCGGCAGACATCAAAATACTTGCAGCACGCTATCAGGCGGTAGATAAAGCGGATCAGCACGTGGACCTCCTCACCAAAATCGAGGCGCAAATCAAAGGGGGTAACCATGTCATCTCGGCAACCAATGAGTATGCCGGTAAGGACCCGCTCCATGGCACGGAAAAAACCCTCGAGATCGAATACAGCCTCAACGGAGTGGCGAAAAAACTTTCCCTGAAAGAGGATCAGCAAGTGGATCTCGGCACAGGCCAGGCACCGAACAAAGATCAGAAAGCGGGCAACGCAGGTGCTAACCAATGGATCTGTTATCGCAAAACGCTTACCCTCGACAAGTCCGCTGACTCAGCTCTGGTAAAAATTTCCGCTGACTCCAAGTACTGGCTCTGGGTCAATGGCAAGCTGATTGTCTTTGAAGGCCAGCTCAAACGTGGCCCCAACCCCAATGACACCTACTACGATGTGGTCGATCTTACTCCCCATCTGGTGCAGGGGGACAATACCATCGCCGTTTTGCTCTGGTACTTTGGCAAGCACGGCTTCAGCCACAAGAGCAGTGGCAAGGCAGGTTTCCTGTTTGAAGCTGAAATTGATGGCGCTAAGCTGCTCAGTGACGCAAGCTGGAAGGCAGCGAAGCACCCGGCCTATGGCAATACCGATGCCCCACATCCCAATTTCCGCCTGCCTGAGTCCAACATACGCTTTGATGCCAGAGACGATCTGACTGGCTGGCAAAATCCCGACTTTGATGACTCCGCATGGACAGCGGCAGGTGAGCTCGGCAAGGCCCCCTGTGCGCCGTGGAATGCACTTGTTGAGCGCCCTGTGCCACTCTGGAAAGACTTCGGCCTAAAAGACTACAGTAATGCTGCCGAGCTTCCCCAGGTGTCTGACGGCTCAGTGATCAAGGCCAAGCTGCCCTACAACGCGCAGGTCACCCCTTATCTGAAAATCGAAGGCCCAGCAGGCAAGCAGATCGACATCCGCATGGACAACTACCAGGGAGGAGGCACACCCAATGTCCGTGCAGAATACATCACTCGAGACGGTGTTCAGGAATACGAAAGCCTCGGCTGGATGAACGGCCACGAGATGCACTATACCATACCGGCTGGCTTTAAAATCCTCGCCCTCAAGTACCGCGAGACGGGTTACAACTGCGAGTTCACCGGCACCTTTGAATGCAACGATGACTTCCTGAACCGCTACCGCCAGAAGGCGCTACGCACCCTCTACATCACCATGCGTGACACCTATATGGACTGCCCGGATCGCGAGCGGGCGCAGTGGTGGGGAGACATGGTCAACGAAATGGGCGAGGCCTTTTACGCACTCGATACGCGTGCCAATGGACTGGCCAAAAAAGGCATCCTCGAGCTCGCCAACTGGCAGCGCCCAGACCACACCATTTACTCACCGATTCCCGCGGGCAACTGGGACCGGGAATTGCCGATGCAGATGCTCAACTCCGTCGGTTACTTTGGTTTCTGGACCTACTACCTCTACAGCGGTGATCTGGAGACCATCCGCAGCGTTTACCCACGGGTCAAAAACTACCTCTCCATCTGGAAGCTCGGCAAAGACGGCCTGGTCGTGCCGCGTAAAGGTGGCTGGACCTGGGGTGACTGGGGCAACAACAAGGATATGACCATCCTCTACAACGGCTGGTATTACCTCGCCCTCAAAGGCCAGCTCAAGATGGCTGAGGCCGTGGGAGAAACCGGTGACCTTGCTGAGATCAAAAGCAAGATGGCGAGTATCGAGGCGAACTTCAACAAGACCTTCTGGACTGGCAAGGAATACCGTTCCCCAGGCTACAAGGGCCAGACCGATGACCGCGCACATGCCTTGGCCGTTGTTGCTGGCCTCGCCAAAGCGGATCAATATTCGGCCATTCGCGAGGTCTTTAAAACCCAGGAGCACAGCAGCCCCTACATGGAGAAATACGTCGGCGAGGCACTCTACATGATGGGTCTCGAAGACGACGCCATCATCCGAACCAAGAAACGCTTTAAAGCGATGACCGATCACCCTTACAGCACACTGTGGGAAGGCTGGGGCATTGGCAACAAGGGTTACGGTGGTGGTACCATCAACCACGCTTGGTGCGGTGGTGCTCTTACCCTGCTTTCCCAGTATGGTGCTGGTGTTGCGCCACTGACCCCTGGCTATGGCAGCTATCAGATCGCTCCACAGATGGGCACACTGCTCACCCATATCAAAACCAACGTGCCCAGTGTTAAGGGCAACATCCACATTGAGCTCAAGCGTGACGCGCAGAGCCTGTCGCTCGACCTGGACTCACCCGCAGATACCACTGCCATTATTTGCCTACCTAAAAACAGCACTGGCAATGAAGCCAAGATCACCACCGTGCTCGCCGATGGCAAAACCATCTGGCAGCAGGGCAAAACCCAGAACCTGCCCGCAGGTTTGAGCTTCATCGAGGAAACTAAACAGTCCCTCAAATTCAGCGCCCAGCCCGGACGTCATAGCCTGCGGGTGGAGTATGGAGAATAAGCCGCGCAGCGGCCAACTAAGAACCAAGAACGAGGAACTAAGAACTACCGCTTACTCTGCGGGGAACTCTAAGTCGCTAAACTTGATCGGGTGCTCGATGAGCGTTTCGCCTTTGTTGTTGAACGAGCTGAGGGTGAGTTGGGATTTTTTCCAATCAATTTCGATCAGGCCGGCGTTGAGCTGTGCGTGTGACTTGCCCACCCGGAAACTGTTCGGTGCCTTTGCCCAGCCCCCGCTTGCATGGGTCATGCCGCTACTGGTGAGATCGTAAAACGGGTAATCGTCGATCATGACCTTGGAGAGCTCGGTAAAGTGCACGTCTCCTGAAATGGCCACGGTGTGATTGGCACGATGTTTTTTGAGCAGATCAAAGAGGCGCTTTTGCTCGTGAGGCACATTGCCCCAGTTTTCCATGCCTTTTTCATAGGAGAGCATCTGGATGCTACTGGCAAGAATGCGCAGGTCTGCTTTCACCTGGAGCTGTTGCTCGAGCCACTTCCACTGAGCGTCTCCGAGCAGCGTTTTACTGCTATCCTTGCTTGGCTCATACCAGCCGACGGTGCCTTTTTTCTTAGGCGCTTTTTTGGGTAAACGAGGGAGCTCGTCTCGAAAATAACGGGTATCGAATAGGATGATTTGTACGACTTGGCCTTTTTTGCCAAACGAGTAGGAGGTGTAAATTCCGGGGCGTGTGCGGCGCACGGAGTCCTTTGGCTCATTGAAGAAATCAAGCAGGAGTTTTTGGGATTCTACGCGTTTGGGGTAGGACTTGCCACCGTCATTGACGCCGTAGTCGTGATCATCCCAGGTGGCGAGCACCTTGGTCTGCGCCTGCAGTTTCTGGTATCCCTCCGCATCAGCGAGGGCCTGATACCTCTTCTTGAAGACTTCCATGTCAGTGGTGTCCCCATAAATGTTGTCACCTAAGAAGATGAATAGATCGGAATTCTGGTCTAGAATCGCCTGGTAAATGGATTGGTCCTTAGCACGAGGTTGATTGCAGGAGCCAAAGGCAATTTTGGTCACACTGTCTTCACTGACAACATCACTTGAAAATTGAGCCATAAGCGGCTGCGCGATCAGAACGAGTAAGAGAAAATACTTCATATCCCCTTGTGCGATTTTTCCGGAGGGCCTGCAACCTTGAAATCCTGCTACGATGATCAAGCGACCGTCGATGAGGTGCACGGCTAGAGCGAGACTTCTGAGAGCCGCTACCTACTTCTTACTTCTCTTCAGCCACCTTCACACGGATGCGGCTATTGGCGATGGTCTTATCATTCAGGTTTTTGATCGCATACTTTGCATGCTTGGGATTGGGCATCTCGACAAAACCAAAACCCTTAGAACCTCCTGTTTGTTTATCCATGACGAGATCACAAGCCGTCACCTCGCCAAACTTGGCAAACAGATCTTTGATTTCAGATTCTGTGGTGTCGCGAGAAAGATTTCTAATGATCATTTTCATAGGCCCATAAGCTGGCAGGGCAGAGGGAAGTCAATGCCAATATGATTGAGGGTTGATCACAGATCGCGCTCATAAAGCGGAGTGTGAACGCCGCAAATGGTCAGCCCCTTAATTACGCTTTCACGCAAACAGAGGTCGTAGGCAGGAGCTAGAGAGGGCGCTGTGGATCTCGGCTTGCTCTGCACTAGCAGCAGCGGTCTGGTTTTCCGGGTTTTGCTCGAGAGCGTGTTGCAGTGCGCCCATCAGTAAATCGGCCTGATCCTCGATGTCTACGTCGAGCGTTTCAGGAAAGGTGGCGTCGAGTAGGGCGAGACCAAAGTCGGTGAGCTCAAGCAGTTCTTCTGCCCAGCCAAGAATCATCTCGGTCGGTGACTGGTCTGGAAATCGTTCGCTGATGAGGGAGAGGATATCGGCGCGGTTCTGGACGTTCATCAGCAGTGCTAAGAAAAAGCGATGGTCCGGATTGTCGATGTGGTGGCGCATCTGGGAGATGGTCTCTCGGCGAAGACATTCGGCGAGGGTATCGGCAACTCCCTTGGCGAGTTCGCCGTGTTTTTGTTGGAACGCCTCGAGGACGGGTTGCCACTCGTCGATATCCTGCAGCCGCGGCATGGTGTGCAGCAGTGTGCTGAAACCGCGCTCGAAATCTAGGCGTCCGATCATTTCGTTTACCAGTGTGACGTATTCGGGATGGTCGAGGTTTTCGAGCACGTCGAGTAATTGCTTGCGGCGCATGGTCAGAGCATCGGCATGGATCGGGTCGAGCGCGATGTGGGGTGGCAGGTAATTATACTGCGGTCCGGTGCCGGGGTCGTGATGAGTGCGGACCACCACGGTGACCGATGGCGTATCGAGGTGGAACAGGGAGTGGATACATTCCCGACCGGAGCTGATGGGCACGGTGCGCCCGGCTTCTAAGAGCTCGATCTTCTTGGTGTGGAGCTCGCCGATGCGGATATGTGGCGTGACGGACTGGGCTGCCGCGAATTCGAATTCAGAATGAACACTGGATCCGTGCATGACATGGAAGGCACCGGAGAACTCGTGCTGATGAATTTCCGTGGTTCCCTCCATCCAGAAGAGGATCTGAATGTAAAAGCGTGGGTCATTGAAGGCCAGCAACTCGGGTTGGCCGAATCCTGATTGACTCTGGAAAGGTTGGTCGTCGTTGGCGAGGAACTCGTGAATCATCTCCTCGAGGTCCACGTTCTCAGACGGTGGGGCTTCATCGATAGCGATCTGGGCAAGCTCCGGAAATACTTCGAGTGAGAAGTTTTGCTGCCGCCAGCGTTCGAGGACGGTGTGTCCAAGCTTTTCAAAATAGGAATTCATGGGGACACATGCTTAGTTCAACGATGGGTTCTGCACAAGGAACAAGAATGTTCTGCACAAGGAACAAGAATCAAAGGTGGTGGGGCGTGGGAAAGACGGCGGGTAGGATGGGCTTGTTACTATGCCAGAGTCCTTTATTTTATTTTTTTGGCTTATTTTTCCTTTTTTCTTGGTTGAGACGGCCTCCGCTATGTATGAGGGTTGCGTAACAGCGGATGTCGCCGCTGTATTGAGCAGGAATCACCCTGTCGCCGATTCACCTGTCATTTAAACTACAACAAGATAGACCCATGGCCTTCACACCAAGCAAAGATCAGAAACGCCGCGAGCGAGAGCAGAAGAAGCTGGATAAGCGTTTGGCTAAAGAGGAAGCAAGGGCCGAAAAGCTAGCGATTCAGCAGGCCGCAGAGGACGCGGCTTTCGAGGAGGCCGAAAAGGAAGCCGCCGAGATGACAGAAGCCGAAATCCAAGCGAAGTTGGAGGCAGATTTTGAAGCCGAACTCGCTGCAGAAGCAGCAGAGAAAGCCAAGGCCGAGGGGGCTGAGGACTCAGAGAGCTAGGCGTTTGTTTGTTGGTGGTATTGTCCGCAGGGTGCTCATATTAGGAGCACGCGTAGACGACAAGCCTGTCGATGGCGGACATGCTGAATATGAAACTCACCCTAATCAATGGATGTTTTTGTTGTGAGCATAGATCGAGTTATGCTAACTAATCGCCATGCAAGAAAATCAGGGTTCGGGCAATTCTTCGGAAATGCATAGATACAATGCACAGGTTGCCGATGGTGCGGTTTCAATACCTAAGCAAAAAAACAATACTATCGCTATTATTGTGAGCTTTGTCGTGTTGGCAGTGACCATGGCTTATGTGCTGCTCTATGATCCCGCTGAGCCAGAGGTCGACGTGGTGGCCCCTAAGGTCGTCGAGGCGCCTGAGGAGAAGATTGTTTTGAAACCCGTTGCTGACTCAATTGTGCTGACAGCTCCTTTATGGATGAATCCTCCTGAAGACATCAATATGGTCGAGGTGGAGGACATGCGGGTGAAATTTAAAATGACCAACCACAATACCTATCCTGTCACGGGCATTACTGTCAGGTTTTCATTTTGTGATATATCAGGTGTTGATTTGAAAGGCGCTCAAAAGATCACTTTTGATGATGTCATCGAGGCATCAGCTGAGATCAATTTCGAGGACGTTGTTGTCGGTGAATATCCTATTGAGACCATTAGGGTGAAAGGCGAGGTGGTTTCTGTAGTAGCTGCGCAGTAAGGCTGCTTAGATACAGTGATCTTATCATGCTAAGCTTTGAGTGTTGCGCTGATAGGCCATTTATTCTAGACTCAGAAATACCTTAAATTATGAAGTCTAAGAAACAGAAGGCAGAATCCCAAGAGCGTAATGCGGAGCTCCCATCAAGATCAGAAGAAGGGCGGGTTGAGCGCTCAGAGCGCTTACGTAATCTCGACACGATGGGAATGCCTGCAGGACAACAAAAAAAGTCTACCCAGTCAGGTTTAGACGGTTTGCCTGGGGTGGATAATGATGCTCTACCGGCGATACATGACGATAGGCTAGGGTCTAAAACCTTTGTTCCCAATGTCGCTCTTGAGCTTTACGAAATAGCAGCTCAGCAAGGTGACGCTCAAGCGCAATACAGCTTAGGCCTTTGTTACCACTATGGTGAGGGTACTCTGAAAGACCCTTTCAGTGCCTTTAAATGGTTTGGTCAGGCGGCAGAGGGGGGACACGCCGAAGCGCAATACAGCGTCGGTGTTTATCACCAGCAGGGTATAGGCACAGAGCAGAACTCTGAGAATGCCTTCAAGTGGTTTGAAAAAGCGGCTATTCAAAACCAGGCAAAAGCCCAACATGAATTGGGTGAATCTTTTTATCACGGTCGAGGGGTTGAAAAAAACCGTGCGATGGCAAAAAAGTGGATCAACAAGTCCTATGTGAACGGCAACAAGCGTGCCAGCGAATCATGGGATAATTATGAATTGTGGAAGTATTGAGCGTAAAGCGCTAAGCTCAAGCCACGATAACGGAGGCTATTTTTGAGAGTCATTGCCGGCACAAAGACCATGAAACGGGCATATCAATGCTCCATGAGGGCATCAAAAATTCAGGTAACGACTTGACACAGCTCGTAAATAATGCATTTTCCCCATCCCGCCGCGCCGGAAACGTGGTGGCAGTAACTTAAATTAATTATGAAACAAGATTTGCATCCTGAATATCACCCCGTCGCCTTCCAAGACATGACAACTGGCACGCGTTTTGTAACGCGTTCCACTGCTAAGTCCGCCAAGGTTGAGCAAATCGACGGTGTTGACCACTTTATCATCTCAATGGGCGTCACGTCCGATTCACACCCCTTCTTCACAGGTCAGAAACAGTTTGTGGACACCGCGGGACGCATCGACAAATTTCAAAAGCGCTTCGGCTCAGTTCGCCGAGCAGGCAAGCCCAAGCTCAAGGCCTAATCAGGACCGGCTTGTCAGCATTGCCATCCGGAATATATCCGGACCTTTCAAGACTCCTTTCGCTTTATGTGAAAGGAGTTTTTTGTGTTCCTGGGTAAGCTGGTTGCTTTTGTTTCATTTGGGATTTGGCATTGGGTTAAAATCCGTTAGATTAAATCTATGAATTGTCGTGAGGCGCTGATAGCGCTTAATATGCTGCCCAAGATAGGGCCGGTAAGGGTGAGGCGCTTGATGGATCATTTTGGCAGTGCTGGTAAAATTTTAAGCCAAACGCCAGCCAGCCTGATGGCGGTGCACGGCGTCGGCGCAGAGACGGCAGAGATTATCAGCGATTGGGAAAGCCGAATTGACCTGGCGGCGGAGATTGGTGAGGTCGAACGTCGCGGTTTGTCGGTCCTTACCCTGGAGGATCAAGAATATCCAGAGGCTCTCAAGCAGAGTTATGATCCGCCACTGGTGCTTTACGTTTGGGGATCAATCGAACAGGCCGATCGTCATGCATTGGCAATCGTCGGTTCCCGCAAAACATCACACTACGGGATTCAGACAGCTCGCCAGTTTGGGTTTCAATTGGCAACGAGCGGATTCACCATCATATCAGGTCTCGCTCGGGGCATTGATACCCATGCTCACGAGGGCGCGGTAGCGGCCAATGGTCGTACCATTGCCGTGATCGGATCAGGGCTTGGGCAGGTGTATCCACCTGAAAACATGGCGTTAGCTGAAAAAATTGCCTCAGGCTATGGCGCGGTAGTCTCTGAATTTTCATTAAATACCCCGCCGAGTAAAAAAACCTTCCCTATGCGCAATAGGATTGTAGCGGCATGGTCCCAGGCGGTGGTGGTTGTTGAGTGTCCTGAGTGGTCAGGAGCCCGCATCACTGCCAATATTGCTGGTGAGTTAGGCCGGCCTATTTATGCCGTTCCTGGACAAATTGACCGTCCTTCTTCTGCTGGATGTAACGCGCTTATCCGAGAGGGGGCGACCCTGGTAACGGGGGGGCAAGATATTCTCGATGATCTTTCTATACTGCCTCTGCAGAGCGAAGGGCTTGCCTCCGAGTCCGCAGAAGCAGAGCTATCAGTGTTTCCAGAGCTTGACGGTGTGGAGCGGGTCATTCATGATGCCCTTGGTGATGACGCCCTGAGAGTTGATGAAATCCTCACGGAAACCCGTCTGCCGCTACCAGAAGTGAATGCCATGCTGCTGAAGCTTGAGATTCAAGGTCTTGTATGCCAGTTGCCGGGTGGTCGATTCGCCAGAAAATGAGCCTGATTTACTGAGAATCGGGGGAAATAAGCACGAAAAACAAACAATTTTAGCTATATCTGTATAAATTGGCACGATGCTTGCTTGTCTTATTAACTACAAACCATAGATTACCAACCACTGACCATCATGAAAAAAATCGAAGCCATTATCAAACCCTTCAAGCTTGAAGAAGTAAAGGAGTCCCTCGCTGACGTGGGCGTTCAAGGAATGACAGTAACAGAAGTCAAAGGATTCGGACGCCAAAAAGGACACACCGAGATTTATCGCGGTAGTGAATACACCGTCGATTTCCTTCCCAAGGTGAAAATCGAAATCATCGTTGATGATGAGGATGCAGCCACTGTTGCAGAAGCCATCGTCAAAAGCGCCAACACTGGCAAGATCGGTGACGGTAAGGTATTCATTTCACCTGTTGAATCTGCAATCCGCATCCGTACCGGCGAAACTGGTAACGATGCTGTTGCGGTCAACTAGCAGAGCAATCTGAACTATTTGTCACCCGTCCATTGTCATTGTGTCAATGGGCGGGACAATGAACACTCAAAGACCCCATTAAATACCCCCATCACAAACCACGTCTTCGACGTGGTTTTTTTTGTGGTGTGTCTGGCCTAGCTGTTGATTGCCTGACGCTGTTCCATCTGACGCTGTTCCATCTGACGTTGTTCCATGCGGCCTTCGACGGCCCTCTTCAGTAACTCCCTTTGCTGTGGCGGAATCGGGTGGAGTGAGGCAACGACACCGCTATTTTTTTGCTCAGAGAAATGCAGCACCAGCTTGCCGTCTTTGACTTCGGCTGCAGCGATCTGAGTCCAGTAGATGACTTGCAGGTTTTTCTGGGCATTGAAAAAGGGAAAAATCTCGATGCCCAAAGGAGTCAGTATCAAATAGGCATGCTGGCTGCAGCGCATTCCTAGACGGAAAAACCAAAACCCGATGAGGAGGTCGGGGATGCCGAGCCACCACCAGCTTTGCAGGGGAGGGGCGTCCATGCCCCATTTTTGAGTCGATAAGATGAGAAGACCAATGCCTGCGGCGACCGTGAGCGCGGCAATGATGTAAAACAGGGGTGCCTGGCCGGCACGAGTGAAGCGCAGCTCTTTTTCTGGCTCGGCAATTGATTTGGGACCAGAGGGCAGTAATGCACTGCGTATTTTTTCTCCGATTGGTCTATCGTCATTGGCCGTCACGAGTTCTTTTGTGTGCCGATATCAGCATTTGTTCAATAAGTAATCCTGTGTTATTGGACGGGAGCATTCACCAACAGTTAAACTTTTGCCCTTCACCCTCCATAGCGATTACCGACCATCAGGAGACCAAGCGCCTGCGATTGAAAAGCTCGTGAAATCAATCGAGGCAAGCAATGGGCATCAAACGCTCTTAGGTGTCACGGGCTCGGGAAAGACGTTCACCATGGCTAATATCATTGAGCGCATTGGTAAGCCGACTTTGTTGATGAGTCATAATAAAACGCTTGCGGCTCAGTTGTATTCCGAGCTGAAGAGTTTTTTTCCAGACAATGCGGTTGAGTACTTTGTGTCTTACTTTGATTACTATCAGCCAGAGGCCTATATACCACGATCGGACACCTACATTGAGAAAGATAGCTCGGTTAACGATGAGATCGAGCGTCTGCGCTTGAGCACGATGGGTTCCTTGATTACGCGTGAGGATGTCATCGTGGTGGCCTCGGTCTCATGCATCTATGGCCTGGGGTCTCCTGAGGATTATCAAAACATGATGCTGCCGGTAAAAACCGGTGATGAGCTGGACCGGGAAGAATTTCTTGCGGGTCTGGTGAGCTTGATGTTTGAGCGTAATGACATCGCTTTTTCCCGTGGCCAGTTCCGAGTTCGTGGCGACGTTGTCGAGGTGCACCCCGCCTACCTCGAGGATACAGCGATCCGGGTCGAGTTTTTTGGTGATGAGGTGGAACGCATTTCAGAGATCGATGCACTCACGGGTAATCGCATTGACATCCTCGACAGTCATACCTTTTTCCCAGCCAAGCAGTTTGTCACCGATAAGGATAAGTTAAGCCAAGCGATCCATGACATTAAGAAAGAATGCGCGGAGCGTGTGAACTGGTTTGAGGAGAAGGGCAAACTTATCGAGGCTCAACGTATCCGCATGCGCACGGATTTTGATATTGAGATGATGCAGGAAATGGGTTTCTGCCAGGGCATTGAGAACTACTCACGGCACCTTACTGGGCGTGATCCAGGTGCCCGGCCCTATACCTTGCTGGACTTCTTTCCCGATGATTACCTGCTGCTGATGGATGAGAGCCATGTCAGCGTGCCACAAGTTGGAGGTATGTTCGAGGGGGATAAGAGCCGCAAGACCACATTGGTAGATCATGGATTCAGGCTTCCCAGTGCTCTTGATAACCGACCCCTTAAGTTTGCCGAGTTCATGGAGGTGACGGGCCGGCGTGTTTATGTGTCAGCCACACCTGGTCCTTTTGAATTCATTAACTCCAGGCCTGATAATAAAAAATACATTCCGTGGAAACGGGGTGAGATATCTGCGGCTCAGGCGCTCAAGAAAATCCGCAAACATGTTCATACCAGTGGTGCTGATGAAGACATCGATGAGTTTGATGTGCATGCAGCGGGAGCGAATCTGGTGGTTGAGCAAATTATCCGTCCAACGGGCCTGCTGGATCCTATTCTTACGCTCAAACCGCTCAAAGGTCAGATCGATACAACAATCGATATGTGCCGTGCGCGTGTGGAGAAAAATGAGCGAATTCTGGTTACCACGCTAACTAAAAAAACAGCAGAAGATTTATCCGAATATCTTCAAGAGACAGGGTTAAGGGTGCGTTATATTCACTCAGATGTGGGGGCTATTGAACGCGTCGAAATTCTGCGTTCACTGCGCGCTGCAGAAATTGATGTGCTGGTGGGTATTAATTTGCTGCGGGAGGGCTTGGACCTTCCAGAGGTATCACTGGTCTGCATCCTTGATGCCGATAAAGAGGGTTTCTTGCGCAATGAAACCGCACTGATTCAAACGGCGGGCCGAGCTGCCCGTCACATCGATGGTGAGTGCGTCATTTTTTGTGACGTGGTCACAGATTCCATTCAGGCACTGATCGATATTACCGAGTATCGCCGGGCTCGGCAGAAGGAACACAACGAGAAACACGGCATCACTCCTCAGGGTGTGGTCCGGGCTGTTCAGGAGAGCTTGAGTCAACATCAGTCCAATAAAGAGACGGCGGACGAGCTGAACCAGGGGCTCGTAGCTAGCGACCAGGAGAGCTACAATGTGGTAAATGTGATCTCAGAGCTCGAGGAGGAAATGCGTGAGGCTGCCGCCAAGCTCGAGTTTGAACGAGCCGCTCACTTACGTGACCAGATCAAGCAATTACAACAAGAGATAGAGAAATAGCCATTGATGTCATCGCGGGCGCGAATAATGACGTAAGGGCATTGACTAATCGCCGGCCAGCAGGAACTAATACCTTCACATATGCGCCCCACATCAATTCAGATTCAGTCCGTCATGGATGCCTTTGGTAAGCAAGGCTGGCAGTTTGAGCCGCTTGAAGGCAAGGACGTCATCCGCACCGTTTTTGAAGCTTATCACACCTCAGTGCATCTCCACGCGCAGGCGTTTATTCAGATCAATGCTCTATCCATTGTGGGGGAGGCGCCGATGAGTGTGGAGGCAGAACATGAACCCTTGATTCTCGAGCTGCTGGCACGAGCGAACAAGAAGCTCACGCTGGGAAGTTTGGAATATGACCTGGACAGGGAGCAATTAATGTTCCGCATCACCAATCTGTTTGAGCGTGATAAATTTGATGCCGATATTATCTCATCGATGGTGCACGCGGCTATTGCCGAGGTGGATCGCATTACCCCATACGCAGCAGTGATTCAGCAGACTCCAGAGGGTTTGTTGGATGATCTTTCCGTGGAGCGCTTGCTGCTACGCGATGACCTCATCCCGCCAGTGCCTGAGGATGATGACGGCTTTGCCTAAAGGGCCTGAGAGAGGCCTAAGAATCTTAAGGGCGGCCCAAGATTTTTATGGGCTTAGTGGCTTAAAAAATGACAGCCCCGTCAACGCTGTCCGAAGACTTTGCTGACGGAGCTGTTCCCCCCCAAATGTCGCCCATTGCTGAGCGATGTCTTTAAATTACAAAGTTTTTGGAAAAGCGCAACTAAAAAGTCACAATTTTTTGATATTCATCATATCTTCGTGTTTAATATCGATGAAATATCAATCTTAGACATGAAACTTTTTAGGTATTCCCAAGAATTAACCAGCTCATTGTACCAATGATGCCAGGATAAATCATCCAATGCGAGGCATAGAAGAATAGAAATGACGACCACGTTGGCAAGATAGATCACCACGAGTGAGAAAAAGACGCCGTTTTCTTTCAGGTCAGGTTGGTCCCGAGGGATCATCCACAATGTCCAAAGCAGGTGAAAGGACCAGCTGAAGCCGACCAGGAAGTAGAGGGCGTGATCGTGGTGAGGGATCTCATAAAATAATCCGATCATCGTGGAGATGCCGAGAATGACGACTGACCAGAAGGGGACAAAGTAGGGGGATAGGGCAATCAGCGCATTGCTTTTGTTGGTCATCACGTAGCCACCATCAGCGGTCACATGAATGCCGCCGACCTTGCCGCCACACGCATAGACAAAAACGGCGTGGGTGAGCTCGTGTCCCAGAACATAAAAGTAAAGAAATAGACGCTCTAGTACGCCGGTGAAAAACCAACCCATCATCAAGACGCAGCCAATGCCAAAATAAAAAAAGTGCTCCGATATGAGCAAATCTCTCCAAAAGGTCTGCTTGGCGCCCGAAGCCGCCCCGACATTGAGCAGGGCTCTAGTGGCTATAACGCATAAGGGCAATAGCATCAGGGCCGTCAACCAGCGAAGCATGCGCTGGCCGATGTTGAGGTGGATCATGCCGTCATCGGCAGTGCCCGCTATGGCAGCTTGCATGGAGCTCAGGCCGTGGCGTCTGCCCATGCGCCTGTTGGCACGCTGCTTGGCGCGGAGATTGGCATCGTGAAAGGCCTGACGCAAGGTGGGGCGACCATCGCGCCTGCTATTGCGAGTGCGTGTCCGCCTCGGTCTGCTACTGATTGATTTTCTGCGTGATCTCATGCCGAACATGAGCCCGAGCAACGGGCTGGGAAAGAAGATGGTTAAGATTACTTAAATAAATCCAAACTGCAAGACGGTAATTACTTCGAAATAGTGGCGATACGGGCTATTGACGCGGATTGTTGATACAGGCTTTTGATGGGGGCTGATGCTTGGGTTTCCCGATGCATGGGGACCAGATCAGCTTTTGGTTTCTGCCAAACACTCTACCTCAACGCCAACACCTTCCTCAAGCACCAGCACCCGATCGGCAACGCCGAGGCGCTCGGCTTCTGATACAAGGCGCTCGATGGGCTCATGATAGGGTTCGTTGCCCAGTGGGAAAGTGCCATAGTGCATGGGGATGAGAATGCCGGCCTCCATTTCGATAAAAGCACGGATGGCCTCCTCGGGATTCATGTGCACGTCCCTGCCGCTGGGAGCATCATAGGCGCCGATGGGCATCAATGCGACATCGGGGGTGTGATGCTTGCCGATTTCTTGGAAGCCGTCAAAGTAGGCACTATCTCCACAGTGAAAGACTTTACAGACCCCAGATGAGACCATGTAGCCACCGTAGTCACGATGGGTGTCGTGAAGGTAGCGCGCTCCCCAGTGATGGCTGGGTGTGTGGGTCACGGTGAGGTCATCAAAGGTGAGTTCATCCCAGACGGACATTTCATGAACGCTCTTGAAGCCGAGTTTTTTTACCAGCGCGCCGCTGCCTGAGGGCACCACGATGCCCTCGTGAGATTCGAGAATCTTGAGGCTTTTTTTATGCAGGTGGTCAAAGTGGGCGTGAGTCACCAGGACCAAGTCGACCAGCGGCATGAGTTCAAGGCCGAGGCCGGGAGCCCGCTGTCGTTTGACAACACCGTGCCAGTTTGCCCAATTGGGGTCGATGATGACGGAGTGATCGGGGAATTGGACGAGGAACGAGGCGTGCCCGATCCAGGTGATGCGTATTTTTCCTGCCTCGGGCGGCTGAGGAATTGGCTCCTGACTGGAGCCGTTACGTTTCTGAAAAACCTGGGGTAACAAGCGATGGCGGAGGAAGTGGTAATTCCTGCGAGGCCAGCCCTTCTTGGGCAGGATGCCTGCGTAAGCCTTCCTGGCCTTCGAGGCGTTGGGTTTTGGTGGGTTGGTGCCTTGCGTGGCCATGACTGATAAACTAATTATATGCGTTGGGTGTGGTGACATGCAACCCTTCTCTTATTCTCGTTGATCTTATCCTAATCTCATAGAATGATGCTGGCATAAGGATGAGTGAGCAAGGCAAGGCAATCATTGGCATTACCAGAGGGGACCAGGCGGGCATTGGCCCTGAGGTTGTGGCGGCAGCACTAGTCTCAGGTGAACTCAGCTCAGCATGCTCATATCAGGTCATTGGGGAGCAGGTGGACGCGGTGCCGGGTAAGCCAGATGCCACTACTGCCAGAGCTGCATTCGATGCGCTTGAGCAGGCTGCTCAGATGCTGAAAAGTGGTCAGGTCGACGCGGTGGTAACGGCTCCTGTGGGGAAGGAGGGCCTGCACGAGCTCGGCTTTGATTTCCCCGGTCAGACCGAGTTTTTTGCTGATCGGCTCGGATGTGATAATCACGCGATGTGCCTGACGGGTAAAAATTTGACGGTGGCGCTGGTCACCATTCATGTGGCGCTTGCTGATGTGCCTGGGCTACTGCGGCAGGAAGAGATTGTGCGCGTGGGGCTTTTGCTGGCAGATTTCTGCCGACAACGTGGCATCCAATCGCCACGGATTGCAGTCTGTGGGCTCAACCCCCATGCGGGAGAAAATGGAGCCTTCGGCTCTGAGGATGTCGAGATTGTCGAGCCTGCGGTAGCTGAGTTACGACGAGCTGCCGATGGCGCTATCTTCAGCGGGCCGCATCCTCCTGATACGATCTTTCGCCCCGCGGCAGATGGTCAGTATGATGCC
>ERZ887851.2042-NODE-2042-length-16365-cov-6.781484_pt1 | contig 16365 bp, 19 predicted proteins | sample MGYA00521100_ERZ887851 | MGnify/ENA primary metagenome ERZ887851 (study PRJEB32303, sample SAMEA104408602) | aquatic metagenome | biome: Brackish water; feature: Pelagic; material: water | place: Baltic Sea | collected 2014-06-06T16:11:00 | depth 11,444 m ...
CATACATATATAACAGATAATGTTTCGGCAACCTCATTTTATTCTGACAAGGGTAGAAATATATTAAATAGACATCAACATCAATTCGAACCACTACCCGAAAGCCCATTTATGCCAGATAATGAAGCTAACGATGGCTTGAATGAAATTACAGCAGTTTATGAACCTGACCTTGCTATTGGTTACATTGGATTTGGAGAGGTGTTACAAGAAGAACTTGCTTTAGCTAGCGCTTATGGTTTTATGAAAAAAGAATCAGCTGGAGAAACCTTCCATAGTGATGATGAATTAAATATAGACTTAACAAACATATCTTCTGCCGCGCTTTTGGCAGCTGATAGTGCTAGTATTTTTTATACAAATGATTGCTTTGCCCCTGCTTTTGGAGAACAAACTGGCACAACATCTTGGGGAACAACAAGGGAGTGCAATGATGAAGAAGAAGCGGTTTTATTCAACACATCTACAGAAATTCACGCCACTTACAGCAAAGAATACGAAACAGAGAGCACTACATCAATTTCTTACGCTTATGCTACTTATAGTCTATCTTTAGATATGCCCTTTGAAGGTTACGCAAACCCGCTTTTGTTAAAAGCTTCCATCTCAGATTCGGTTGTTGGAGACAGACAAAAAGAACGATTAGGAGCTACTTATGCATCCAAAGGTTTCAGGACAAATTATATGTTCCAGTTGAAAAACATAACAAACTCAATATCTTATACTTTAAAAAAAGGAGCATATGATGTAAAACGATTTAATAATTCCAATGAAGAAGTAGAAAACGTTACTCAAACAACCACAGACGATATTGTCCGAGTCGTAATGGACGGCAATACTAATATTAGAAAATTCACTTCTAATGATATATTTTTATACCAAGCTAGAAACGAAATTAATGGTCAAGGTCCACATTATCCAATTGCCAACAGTAATGGTACTTATGGTTACGGAATAACACCACATTTAGAAAACAAGTTTTTTACAAGTTGCGATTTCACAAGGTCAGATGTAGCCTCAAATTACATAAACGGAGGAAGAGAAGATGGTTGGCTAGGACCGACAAAAAGCCTATGCGATTCTACTGGATAAAAAATTGCTTTTTAAGCAAAAATAACTTATAATAAAATAAGTTATGAGTAAAATAAAATTAGGTATTTATACCGCTTCAACGTTAAAGCACTCCTATGCTCTCAAAGCACAAGCAAGGGCTTTGCATTCAGCTTGCATATATGCAGGGATAGAAGACCCCACTGTAGTTTTAGTCACTAGTGACGACGATTACTTTGATGAAGTAAAAAAAGAATATGAAGATTTATTCGAAAAAGGCAAAATAATTTTAATTAAAAGGGAGGAATTTATTGATTGCGACAAAAGAAAAAGCTATAAAAATGAAATCCAACTAATGATAGCTCAAATGAGAACAATAGCAACAAAGAAACTATTGTCAGAAGGTTGTAATAGAGTTTTATCGATGGATTCAGATGTTATACCAAAACATAACTCGATACAGTGCATGATAGACATGCTAAATTTCGACCAAGGTTATTATGATATCGTTCAATGCCCCTACCCTTCTCAGGGAGGTGGAGCATTTTTAGGGGGAAGGGGGACAAAATCAAGGCAGATATTGCCAGACTTTACAGTAAAAGAAAGAAGAGTCCCAAAAAAAATGAAAAACAAGAAAGTTAAACTTGAAAAAGAATTCCAAAGCTTCATTGAAGACTTGGAGAAAAATAAAACCCCTAAAAGTCCAGAAATTGAGAAAAAAATAGAAGAAAAAAGACGAGCTATCTCAGAAATACAAAAAGAAATGGAAAGTTGTCCTCCAAAAAACAACGTTTTTTCTTTGAATGGAAAGGAGTGGAGGAAGAGGGGGTGGTTTGATTACGCTTATCCTGCTATCGGGAAGGGTTCTGTTGTACCAGTGGACTGGGTTGGGTTTGGTTGCACTATGATGTCTAAAAAAGCAGCGGCTCTGTGTGACTGGTCTGGATATGACGGAGGAGGAACTGAGGATCTATATGTAATTTGGAACAGATGGTATCAGTATAGTTTGAATATTGCCAATATAGCTCATTGTCCATCTGATCATGTTGTAAGGGATAGAGGTGATAATAAAAAATATATACATATACAAACATATCACGAAGAAGAGGGGGAACACGTTTGGCACTTAAGGCAAACATCAAGACCTTGGTATGGACAAGATTGCGGAGAAGAGTATAATGAGAATAATAACGGCCAACATACTCACGTAGAAAAAGAAAATGATTGATTTTACTTACAGCTCTATACCTGTTTTTTTTCATATACCAAAAAATGCAGGTTCTTTCGTAAGAAGTTGGCAAAAAACAATTTTAGAAAACGAGTCAGAAGATAGGTCTTTGCTTAGATCTGTCATAGTAACAAATGAAGATAAAGGCCCCATATTAAAACTAGAGGTTTTAGACGGCAGTTTAATAACAGAGAATAAGGTATTTTTAAAAAACCAGCATTACGATAAAAACGCTTTAGAGATATCTTTATATGACTTTGAATTATTAGATAAAAAAGAAGAAATAAAGGTTTTTTCTGCATCCATTCTTTCTTTTGGATTTTCAGTTCAGAGTGATTTGATTCAGTTTATTAAGGAAACTTGGTCTCGAGATGTCAAATTATATATCATACTTAGAGATCCACTTGAAAACGAATGGTCTTTTTACAACTATGTAACTACAAGGTTATGTCAGCATGAAAAAAAGTCTGACTCGCTAAAATCGAAATCATTCAAAGAATATTTGTCGTCAGAAGAAATGAGCGACAGTTGGCTTATACGCAATTTAATAAAGGTAAACGGAGATATAACGCAATCAGATTTTAATAACACTGTTGATCTTTTAGATGAGTTTAGTGTTTTTGATATAAAACAATCTAGCAAATTAATAAAGTCAATGTTTAAAGATTGTTACGGAATAAGCGTAGACATAAACCATAACGCCACAATAAATAAAAACCAATCAAAAAACCCAATACCAAAAAAAGAAGAAATAGGACTAGATTTAATCGAAAAATTCAAAAAAAAGAAAAAATACGAATATAAGTTATACAAAAGATATACTTCAAAAGCAAATTCAGAATCTTTTTTTTCCAAAAAGCCCAAAAGAATTAAAATCGAAGAGTGTTTTTTTTGTCACAATATGAATTTTGGCAAAGAAAAATTAGTCGGTACTTGGGATGTGTCGAGATGCATTAGAGACTACTTGGGCAATACTGACTTTAAAAATAAGAGAGTCATAGATGTTGGGGCAGGTTCTGGTTACAATTCTTTTTATATGGAGCAAATGGGGGCGGACGTTGTATCTCATGAGATACCTAATGGTAATTTTTGGGACTTGTTCAAACACCCAAATAGTCAGAAGATAGACAAAAACTTTAACCAAGCAATGCTAAATGGTTACTGGTATGCCCATGAAAAATATAAATCAAAAAACGATCTTTTTTTGTGGGACATTTATAAAGATATCCCAGATGAGGTTGGCTCTTTTGACATTGCTGTTTTTAGCATGGTTCTTTCTCATTTTAGAGATCCTTTCTTAGCTTTAATGAATGTTCTCTATAAAACAAAAGAGAAGGCAATACTCATAAATACATTCTCAGAACAATCTAGCACAACTGGCTTCTTTTATGGTGAAGACGGATTGTGGTGGGAGCTTTCTAAACAGTGTACTCACTGCTTTATGGAAAAAATAGGGTTCAGACTAACTTCAGAAAAAATTGTTTTACCTTACAATAACGACGAGAGACAAACGAAAGAATATAAATGCTTGGTCTTCGAGAGGTATTAATTAAAGAAGCTCCATAGGGTGATGAAAGGATTTATAAGGCAAAAACCAATGATCACATCCTTTTATTACATCAGACAAGCTTACGACTGTCATTAAATCTTTTCTGTCTTTACGAGTATAACCTTTATACATCGCCGCTCCTATAGAAGATACCTTATCTTTCAGATCACAAAGGTCACAGGCTAATTCATATAAATCAGAATTACTCACGCAAACAAAAAACAAACCAAAATCAAAAGCAACCCACTCTGGATTGCCCGATTTATTACACCAACCAGACTTTCCTTGAACGTTTCTTAGTTCAATCAGAATGTTTCCTTCGTTGTGAGATTTCTTAAGCCCTTTGACATCGAAGGATTTTCCATCAACAATAAAGTCAGTATGCTTGTGCATATCATCTTTTGCGGGAGTTTTCTTTATGTCTAGTTTTTTAGACTTGCAAGAATCATAGAATCTTCTTTCTCCATCAGAGCCTGTTGCAGCAGAATGCGCAATGTGTTTTGCCCCAGAGAGTCCTTTTGCTTTGTTTGAAATGTAAGACATTATGAATTTTTACCGTAGTTTGTTTTGGTATAATTGATTTTGATTTCTTTAAATCCTTCTGCAAAAGCGTCTACGATTTCAGCCTTTACTCCGTTTCTCTCGCAGTTGATTTCCCTCACCTTGATAGCGAGCTTGCCTATCTCAGCGTAGTCTACATTGTCCGAGGAAGCTCCCCTAGACGCTTGAACCTCCGTGTCCCATAACCGCCCATTAATCTCGTAAAGCTTCTCTACGAAGATCTGAGTGCATTCCAAGCCATGCTCCTCTATTTCTGAATTATAGGAGGCGAGTTCGTGAGATACATCTTCGCTAGTTCTCTCTGATTTTAGTTTGGTTATAGTATATCTATCTATAATTTCCGATAATGGCATTTTCATAATTTTATTGTTTTGGGAGCTATCTCTTCAAGTTCTATACATATTCTGTGTATTTCCTCTCCGCTCATTTCTGAAGCTTGACTTCTTAAGTGAGAAACTTGTTTGCAAAAATCTTCGTAAATATCATCTTGGTCTATCATTTCTTTTGCTACAGAATCATAAATAAAAGGATCATAAGCTGCGTATCTCTGATTATCTATTAGAACCTCTATAGGACAAAAATTCGAATTTCTTACAACATACTCAAATATATCGTCAGAACTAACTTTTATGTTTACTATATCGTAGGACTTCATTGTTAAATGATAATAACAATTATCCAAAGAAAAGTCAAGAAAAAAATCACACGGATTTTAAAACACTAACATCATCCAGAGCTTATCTTAAACTTTTTGGAGTATTTTTTGTACCAATTTGCTATAGCTTCATCAACTGTTCCACCTTCGCTGTTGTGAATCAAACCATTTTTGTCCGCATAGGACGCTTTCCAATTGCCATTTTTTAATTTTGAAACCAATGGTTTTACAAAAGGATCGATCATAAAATTATATGTCTAACTCTTCAACTGTCTCGCAGTCCTTCAAATATTCAAAAGATTTAAAGTGCTCTTCATTTTGGATAATTGCCGATTCATCCCAGCACCACTGACTAAGTATTTCCTCATCATCCCATTCTACAGCCTCAGAAGATACCGATTTGTTTACTGGTTTTTTACTCCACATCTTACAAGACCAGTAACGAGGTGTAGTTTTATCCTTAGCTGTATCACATTTGTGTCTTGCTCTAAAGCTTCGCCGACGATCAGGATCGTCTCTTTTGATCTCCATGTTAGGATCTCCAAACTTAACCTTAATTATGTTACCTGTTTCTGGTTTTTTTACATAAACGGCAAATTTTTTATTTGAACCCTTAGGTAGCCTGAAAGGTTTGTTTAAAGTCTTCGTTTCTGCTTCAGATAGTTCTCTATCCATCTTCTTCGCATACTGAGAATCTAGAAAATCTTTTGCTTCTTTTGAGAAATCACATTCCATATTAATTTAATACACTTTTTTTGTTTTTATAGAAAAAAACCCCCAAGAATTTCGTCTTGGGGGTTTTGAGAAAAAGCAAATATTAATCAGCTTTCTCTGATTCTTCTTTCTCTTTTTGAACCAGATCTTTTAAATCATTTGACGACTTAAGCAATTCTTCTTCGCTCATTGAAGCGATTCTGTCGTTCACTTCATCAACCAACATGTTGTTGATAATACTTACTACTTCAGCAAACGATATTGAAGTTGATAGGCCCGCGTGGATATGTTGCTTCAGAGCATTGCTGTCGTCTTCAGACAGAATGTCTTCTTTTTTTTCTTCTAATTCAGACATTGCTTATAAATTTGATTCCTTCTCCTCGCTCTCGTAAACTCTAATGTCTGGCTGATTAGAATCTGGCTCCTTGTTTTTGTTTGGGAAGCAAACAATTTTTACTGTTTTATCCCCTACTTTAATCGAGCCAGAATAAAAAGACATATTTCTTCCGTCAACGCGCCACAAGGCTCCTAGTTCTCTTTTTGACCAGTCTGATTCTGGTTTCTTTTCTACTGTATTTTCACTCATAATCTGATATGTTGTATTTTGTTTTTTCTGTATGGTTTAGTTTTGAATATTTCTTCTTTAGGCGACGATAAACCCTTTTGCTTATTGGGGTGCTAGCCTTAATATCAAAGCCTATACTTTCCGCAAGAAGTTTCCTTAGGTGTTTCGATTTTTTGCCACTCATATATTAGCCAATGTTAACTGATTTAATACTAGTTTTGGCAAGCTTTACATCGAGGCCGTGGTTCCTGTCGTGGATGGTGATATATTTATCTGTCTCTTTGACAAGACGAGCGTTGTAAACTTGACCTTGGTTGGTATAAAGGCCGAAGAACCGCCCTTTAGAATTTCTAATGCTATTCAATGCTGACCGTTGTTTTTGTGTTGCTTTGTTCATGTAATACATCTTATAGGATATTTATGCTGTTGTCAATGTGTTTTTTGGCATTTTTTGAGGTTTATTTTACTGACTCCATTCAATAGCTCAGACTGTATGTATTTATTTATTTTTAAATCAAAAGAATTATTGAGAGCCTCTATATTTAACTCCGAGCCAGAGTTATTTTCTACAAAAGACTTAACAAAATTGAAATCGAAGGAAACAGAAATATTTTTTACCCTTAAATTTTTACGCACTTTCTCCAGTTTTTTCCACAGCACTCTCCTTAACCCTCTCTCGTTTAACGTGTTCAAGAAAAGACTAGCGTCAAAATGGTTGGATAATTCTTTAAAAACCATAGATTCTGGATTTGAGGATGACCCATTGAATCCAAGGGATCTTTCTTTGTTGACCTTGCTTGTTAAGAAAAACTTACAATGAGAGAAATCGGCACATTCTCCATTAGACAATTCAAGTTTGCCGTCTTTGAATATTTGAGCAAAAAGAGGCGTTGCTGATCTATGTATACAATCAAAATCATCTATAATTACAACGCTGTTTGGATACATTAATATTTTTTCGGCTAAAGAAGACCCACTGGTAAGGACAGACGCTATTTTGTGTGGCGCATAATCATCTGAAAAATGAACTCCATTATAGTTTATGATGTTAATTCCAGAAATCTCCAGCTTTTCTTTTAAGATTGACATTAAATATGTCTTGCCTGTTTTTTCTGCTCCGTTAATACAAAAAATCTTTGGGCAGCTTGCTTGGTTGTTTACCTCATAATTAGATAGGAATATTTTTTCTTTTAATTCGTTTAATAACGTATTGTGTCCAGAAAACTTTTTGTTTAAATCAGAGAACACTTTGTTAAGTGTCGAATTATTTGATAGTGGATTGGCTTTTCTGACAAAGAACTTATCTAGATGCTCAATGGTTACAGATGCTTTTTTGCTATTAGCTTGATCTGACCAATCTGATAACTTTTCTTTGAATTGTGATAAGAGTTTGTTGTGGTCTTTTTCTTCCTTGGCTAGTCCAATTATCTTTTTTTGCATTTGTTTTATTTCTGGATTTAACTCAAAATGACTTACTTTTGCCTGAGCTCCGCAATGATCAATTACATCAACAGCTTTGTCTGGATAGTATTTATTAGGATTATAAATCTCGCAGTAATTTATTACTTGATCAAGGAACTCTTTCGAGTATGTTACATTATGAAATTCCTCGTAATAGTCTGTTATTATCGGTAATATCTCTTCCATTTGAAATTTAGAAGGTTCTCTTACTATAACCCTCTCAAATCTTCTATCCAAGGCGCTGTCTTTTTTGATTGTAGCATTATATTCGTTAGGGGTAGTAGCTCCAATACAGCTGATTGTACCTCTAGCAAGCTCTGGCTTAAGCATATTCGAAGCCTCAAGAGATTCACTTGAGCCTCCAGTGCCTCCAGCTCCGACTAATGTATGAACCTCATCTATAAAGAGTATAACATTATTGTATTTTTTAGCCTCTTTTACAAACTCTTCTAACCTTTCTTCAAATTGACCTCGGAATGTTGTCCCAGCAACCATGCTCGAAAGACTTACCGAATAAACAACCTTGTTAGATAATAATTCTGGAGCCTCTCCATTAACAATTTTATTAACCAAACCCTCTACAAGAGCGGTTTTACCTGTGCCAGCAGAGCCAACTAGGATTACATTTGGTTTTTTCTTTCTGCAAAGCACTGTCGCAATTTCAGAAATTTTATCATCAAAGTCTACTATCTTATCAAACTTATTATCAAGAGCTTTTATATTAAGATTTTCAGCAAATTGAGATAGTATCTTGTTGTCCTCGAACATATCTAAACTGTTTGAAGTTTTTATGCTTTTGGGTTTTTCTGAGCCATCTATAATTGAAATATCTACATCGCTCAACGAAAATGTTATGTCTGTTATTATATCGTCCGTTAGGGCTTTATCTGAAAGTATCACCTCTCTTATTGCTTTAGGAGCTATATCAACATCTAAAAAATGCATAAATATAATCTCTGGAGGTATATAATCTATACCAAATAGTTCAACGCAAGACTCTTTGCAATTTTCGAAAAAGTTTTCCAGTTTTTTATCAAGCTTGTCTGAGCAGAGTTTTGTTCTCTTTTTTGAATACATAACTTCGTCGCTTGCATCAAATAGTGCTTGTTTGATTTCAAATTTATCTAAGAGAACAGAACAAGAAAGACTTAAATTCTCCATAAAGCAATCAAAAAACAAATCGATATCTACGCAATGACGATGCATCATTAAGGCTGTTTCTTTGGACTTGGCTATTACGCCTTCTATCTGTGGCGTTAACTTTATTTCATTCATATTCTATTTTTTAAAATCTCTTGTTTTCATTAAAACTTTTGTATCTACAACCTTAATTGTGTCTACAAAACTGGTTCCTCCATCGCTTTTTGTTGCGTTGACTATAATTATATCGTCTTTTTTAATTTTGCTTTTAGCAAGAAAGTTGGATAATTTATCCTCTCTTTGGTTGTCCATTAATAGCAGCTTCGTAGACGCACTATTATCTGAGACTTCAAGCATCATATATTTATTACCGTTAGTTGATATCCTTGTAAAGAAATCTTTTACTTGACAAACTGTTTTGAATTTGTCCGTAGAACTCAAAACCCCAACTTCCTTTAGGGTTTCTAACCTTCCATAATCAGCCTCAAAACAATCGTTTAAAGAGTGAGAATAACTATAACCCAACAAGCTGTTTTCATACCACCAATTAGTAAATTTTTCGTGAGTTTTGTTTTTGTTATATATTTCTCTATATTTTAAAAAGTTTTTCTTAAATGTAACAAACCTTTTTTCTGATATTATAGGTTTATTATCATCTCCTATAACAACCTTGTCAACCACATCAGCTATTGAGTTTAAAATATCAAAACCGAATCGTTCTCCTATTTTTATGAAGTTTCTCTTCTCTCTATCAGTCAATAGATTAAAAGCTTGAGCCTCTAATACTAATCGACTTCTGTTTTCAGTCTTGTCGTCCATTGTTCCAGCTTGTATTAAAGCGGCAAGAACAGATATGTTTATTCCACATTGTTTAGCTGCTCCAAAAACTTCATATTTATTATTGAACTCAAGGCCCCTAAAATCTACAAGGCTTTCTAAGGCTTGTAGTGATATACCTTTTATGCTGTTTAATCCATATCTAATATCATCCCCCTCAACTTTAAAATTGATTTCTGATTTAAACAAGCTAGGAGGAAGCAAAGAAATGCCAAAGTCGCAAAGTTCTTCGTTTACATTGTTAATTGTGATTAATGGCTCTGGCTCAAATTCGGAAGATTCCAAAACAGAAAGGAAAAACTCACGCGGGTGCTTATATTTCAAGTAGACAGTCTTAGCTGCTAAGTTAGCGTAAGCAAAACTGTGAGACTTGTTGAAAGAGTAATCTGCAGAAGCCTCTAAAGCTCCCCAATAGAAATCGCATATTCTTTCTTCGAGATTGTTTTCTAGACCAGCACTGTAGATTTTTTGCTTCCACTCTTGCATTTCGTCTGCTTTCTTCTTTCCTACTATTCTGCGCAAGGTTTCTGCTTCGTCCAAAGTAAGTCCAAAAACTTTATTAGCAATTTGCATAAGTTGCTCTTGATAGAGAATAACATTATTAGACCAAGATAAAATTTCATCCAAGTCTTTCTGTAAATTAAGCTCTGTGGGTCTATGCTTCTGGTTGATATACTCGTCTAGGAACTGCAAGGCCCCTGGCCTTGCAAGTGCAACAACGTCAGAAAGTTCGTTTATATTTTCTGGTTTAACTTCTTGGCATACTCTGAAGTTTGTCTCAGCAGAGATTTGGAATAACCCAACTGGATGATTAAAGTTCTGCAGTGTTTCATAAATAAACGGATCTTCCTCATTAACCAACTCTAGATCTAAACCTATTTTTTGACATGTTTTGTGGGCGATTGTAAGGGTTCTTAACCCTAGTATATCAAACTTTACCATTAGATCTGCAACATCATTCATGTCATATGCAGTAACTAGATCCCCATCTTTTGTTTTTTGAAGTGGAACCACATCACCAATATCCGTAGAACAAATAGCAATACCAGATGGATGAACACCAGCGTTCTTTGTCAAGCCCTCTACCTTCAGGGCATTTTCGAATGTTCTTTTGTGTTTGCTAACCCAATCATCAAACTTTTCGTTTTCCTCTCTTGCTTTCTTCAATGAAAATACCTTGCCGTGAAGCTTGGGTATCATGTCACTTACTCTTCCTGCTTCGTCTTCTTTTGAACCATCAAAATATTTAGTAGCCTCCCTTACACAAAGCTTCGAACTAAAAGTATTGAATGTTAATATTTTAGCTGTTTTACCTTTGTGCACCTCTTCGATATATTTTATTACTTGTTGTCTCTTCTCATAAGAAATATCTGAGTCAACATCTGGTAGAAGACTACCTACTAAGAATTCTTTGCCATTTTTATCTAAAACTTTTTTAGCCCTACTCTTTGAAACAAATCTCTCAAAAAACAAGTCGTGAGGGATCGGATCTATGTTTGTAACTCCAAGTAGATAAAGAACCAATGAGCCCGCTGCAGAGCCCCTGCCAGCCCCTGTGGGTATGTTCTGATCATGACAGTAGTTTAGAATGTCCCAATTAAGTAATATGTAATCAGTAAATCCAAGTTCGTCGAGAATACCGAGTTCTTTTTGAACCCTGTCAAAATAAACTTCTTTGTTTTTGTAGCTTGTAATCCCCCTATCTCTCAGTCCCTTGCGAGCGAGTTCATACATTATTTCCTTATTAGAACTGTCAGAATTTAATCCAAGCTCTCTTAGGGTTTCCTCATTAACGGGAGTCTTGGGAAGCTCTACCCCAGCTGGCTCACAATCGTCGTATTCTGTAAAGTCTTTAAATATCATAGGTTCATTGATTTTTTTAGTTCGCAAAATATTTGATAACACATTTCAATATCATATAAAGCATCATGCAACTTTTCCTCTTCAAAGTCAATGCCAAAATATTTTAATAATTGAATTTGAGAAACCTTTGACTTTAGACTTCTGTCGTTTATTATTTTATACTGCCAACTAAGAAAGTTTTCTTTTGGTTTTTCTAATCCCTCTCTGTGAGCCTTGCCCAATGCGCGGGTATCATAAATTCTATCAAAATAAGTAAAGTCTCTTTTCCTGCCGAACATTCTTTGGAGTTCCGCTATCATATAGACATCAAAGCCTAATAAGTTTTGACCTATTATTTTGTATTGAGGGTCATATAAATATTTCTCAAAGTCGGCAAGGACAGTTTCTGGGTCTTCTTTCTTTTTATTATAAGTGTCCCAAGAAAAACCAGTGAGTTTTTTTACTATATCGGGAATTTCAAGATCATCAAAATCTAAAAACCTATTGTGTGTTTCTATAACCTTGTAACCTTGGCAAACAATCCAAGCAATCTGCCAAGGCTTTGATGAGTGTAAATTTAACCCTTCCGTCTCTGTGTCAAAGACTATATATTTTTGATCGTATTTTAACATGCTCTAAAAAAGAGTATACCAAAAATAAAAACAAAGTCAAATCATTTATGGAAGTTTTAAGAAGAAGCCTGCTCTGTGTTTTTGGAGGCGTAATACATATTGTATGGAAAATAAAACTGATTTAGCTTGTTATAATCATCTTCATTGAAGAAGGGTATTCCCTCAGATAAACAAAATTTCCTTAATATTTCCATATAAAAAAGAGGAGAAGCTTGTGTTGAGGTTTTTCTTGGGTCTTCTTCTTCTGATTGTATGAGTTCTTTGTGGCTGAATTCATCTAGAAGGCTACACGGACAAATAAACCTACAATCAATAAGTCCAGCAGAGTCATTGTTGCAACATTGCCAGCTGTTGATTTTTTTCTGCATTTGCTCCTTAGAGAAGGCCGATCCAGTATAATTTATGCCCCCAAGCATATAATACCTACAGTCTTCTTTTAAGTGACTTTTTATTGATTCGCAATTACAAAAAGAGCAATGTTCCGAAGATATATTAGAGCTACAGACTACGTCACAAGAAGAAAGGAAAGAAGAAAACTCATCCTGATCTTCTAAAATGTAATCGGATAAACCCAAGGATGTTTGAATTTGTTTATACCAAGTTGTATTTCTATATTTATGAGGAAAGAAAATCTTCATATCTACATCTGGGCATAATTTGTGAAAGTAGTACGCAGATCCGTAATTTTGGCAGTTTCCAATAAATGCTATTTTATTAATCATGGTCTTGAAGTGTTATTACACATTAAATTAATTTGTGTTCTGGGCCCAAATCAAACCGAAGTTTGCCATGCCATAACTAAACCAAATAAGAGACCAAGGGTATTCTCCCTTAAAAAGAAAAGATATTCCTACTACAAAGTATCCCAACATGCAGATACCAACAACTATGTTCTCAAGGCTCATTTGATTTTTTCCTTATAAGACTCCCAACAAAAATCATCTGAAGAAAAGTCATTTAAGTTGGGACTGGAAAAGGTAGGGCTTCGACCCATCCTTCTGCTACAAATTGCCTTGTGCATTTGAAATGCATGAAAATCTTCTCTATCTTTGTAATAAATACTTTTACTTAATTGAGTTTCTACTCCTAATGATTTTATAGCTCTTTTGATTTGAAAGTCAAAAGCGTGGTTGTTGTCTTCCTCTAAATACACATGATTAAGACCGCTTAAGGACAAAGTCGAAAGACCAAACATAAAGATATTATTATGTATATAGGAGTCATAAAAAGGAACAGCTATCATAATGTCTTTAAAAAATGATTTTTCATAATTGCAAAGGGACAAGCATTCTAGTTCGCTTGTATGGGTATCTGTATACAAAGACCTTATTGCCTTCATGCCATCATTGTTTTTTGCAAAGAATATAAGTTTGCTGGGGCGCAAATCAGTCTCAGTAGAATCTTGAACCACGGATAATTTTATTCCGAAAATTAAACGAATACCATCATCTGAAAGCTTTTGTTTTAACGACCTGAATCCATAAAATGAATCCTCTACGCAGACAACTTCCTTTAACCCGTTTTCTTTTGCAATATCAACTATGGAGTTGACAGACAAAATAGACTTGCCAATACTAAATTGGCTTTTAAATAACGGTATCATAACTTATATGTTCTCCAAGGAAATGACACGCCGCTTCGTTTTGGTCCCATCGAACCAACATAGGTTATCTTTGGCTTCTTCCAGCGTATTCCAAGTGTCGTTACATGCGGCTCCATCCAATGAGTTGCCCCAAGCGTTGACCCAAGCGTTGACCCAAGCGGGAACCCACAACCATCGAAAGATGAAGTGGCGCTGTTGGATCGTGTATGATTTTCTCCCACTCGGGAGCGTGTTTTCTACTATTCGTGCTTTCATAACTTATATGTTATAGCAAATTGCTAACATTGTCAACACGAAATGCAGGACAGCCTTTGTACCTTAGTTTTTTAATTTCACTACCCAAACCATCATCGAGCTTCTCTTGAAGGGTCTCTTTATCGTAAGCAGACGAAAGAAAATCACCTTTATCGTTAAGAAGGTGGTAATAATCAAAAGCAAACTTGAACGGACAGTGCCACATAGGGGTGCCATCTTTTTTGAGTTTACCAGCATAATCAGCAAAGCCACATACAATCTTTCCAGCAAAGCCGTCCTCTTTTTTCGGGTAGCCTTGATCATATGCTAGGTTACTCTTTGCTGTTTTTTCATTGAAGTTATTTATTACTTGCTGAACCTCGCTAAGAAAGTGCTCGAAGCCCTCTAGCTCGTCTGTGTCTATTTCTGCCATTTCCAGAAGGCCTTCGTTATTGCAGTCGAACTTAAGAAAAAGAAACTCCATTTTTCTTTTTATATAATCTGGATACAAGTGTTTTATTGCCAAACAATACATAAGATCCTGTATGTTGTCGTCAAACTCCTTCCCTGCGAATATGGCTTTTGAAGTTTTGAAGTCTCTTATTAGTGCCGTTTTTTTTCTTTTGAATAAATAAAGCTTATCAATAAACCCCAAAATTCTGTAAGATTTCCCGTCTTCATCTACCGAAACATCAAACTTTATCTCAGAAATACCTTCTGTAGGCTTGCCATCCTTGTCTCCGAAAAAATCATAATTTAAACCCTCTAAAATCATCTGATTTACCAAATCTAAATTTTCAAAGTCGTCTATGCCATATTTCTTAGAATAAGCTAAAACCATCCTGTCGATAGCTGGAGAAGCTTGAATATTTTGTTTTTTAACTATCTTATTATAGTGATGCTTATGTTTTGGATTACCTAACAATTCAAATACTGCGTGACAAATTGTACCACGAAGAGAACCGTGATTTGACTTGTCTGGAAGACGAAGGTGGTATTTGCTCCAATATTGCCAAGAGCACATTTGAAGGGTTTTAATCCTAGAGGCAGACAGTGGTTTGTTAGATGTTTCCATAATTAAAGTTGTGTATTTTTTTGTATTTTTTCAAGTTGGACGAAAACGCCTTGTTTATTCCTCGAGATTCCATTTCCTCTGCGATAGACAATACCGAAGAAGAAGAATCTTCGTGTTCTAGCGCTTGACAATGTTTTATATAAGATTCTATTTCTTCCTTGTCCATTTCTCCGAAATCATTATTGGCTGGCGGAGCAAAGTATATTTTTGCAAAATCGACGCAGTCTGCAAGTTTGAAGATTGATTTTATAGCCCCTTCAAAACCCCTGTTTCTTTCTGAGTTAAAATCGTTGTTGAATGAAATAAATATTTTGTCAATTGGCATTGCACTAAGTTTGGCTATGAATTTTGGAGATATATTTAAACCAAATGAAACAAGCACATTTTTAACGCCGTTCTCATAAAGGCACAAGCAGTCACCGACGGACTCGACAACATGAAGTGTTTTTTTAGATGATATTGCCTCTTCTGTTTCTTTTACAGAATAATAAGGATAAAACCAATCAGAACATCTACCAACATGAAGCCACTTTGGTTTCTTGTCTGTTGTTATTTTTCTTCCAGAAAATCCGTGGATTTTACCATCGGAACGGAAAACAGGGAAGACTATTCTTTGATACATTTTATTAGACATGGCTAACCCACAATTGAATTTCTCCAGTGTTGATTGAGATATCCCCTTATCTAAATAAAAGTCGTAATGAGGCAACAGCTTTGTTAGAGCTGACTTACTGTATGTTTTTTCTTCTTTCAAAAGTTTTTTTTGGTATGGTCGACCTAAAGTATTTAAAGTCGTGTTATTTAGGTAGGGTTTTAATATCGACTCGTCTTTTGTGTTTAATGTTTTTTCTAATAGAGCCTTGAATGGCAGGAATTCTGTGTCTTCAACGAAGTCCTTCCATACTCCAGTATCCTTGTATATTTGAATTGCAGAGACATTATTACCAGATCTGTATAAAGCATTAGTCCTCCAATAAGAACCATGATCCTTTAGTCTGTATCCTAAATCTTCTAATATTTTCTTGTAGTCGGTCATGAAGATAATACATTTGGTATATCGTTCGGACTTTCATTTTGGAGAACGCCAACGTCCTCATTGTTTACGGAATCGACATAATCCTGCAAGTCTCCAAGTTCTTTTATGTTAAAGTTCTCTATTTTAAGATTAAGGTAGTTGTTTTTATTTGTACCATCTGGCATTCTTACTGGGTTTATCCCC
>ERZ887851.2044-NODE-2044-length-16345-cov-14.605586_pt1 | contig 16345 bp, 17 predicted proteins | sample MGYA00521100_ERZ887851 | MGnify/ENA primary metagenome ERZ887851 (study PRJEB32303, sample SAMEA104408602) | aquatic metagenome | biome: Brackish water; feature: Pelagic; material: water | place: Baltic Sea | collected 2014-06-06T16:11:00 | depth 11,444 m ...
AGTCAGACCAGTCGCACATTTGGGCTTGCAGATGTAATTTCATCGACTGAATATAGTGATCCGGCCCCAAAGAAATGGCCTTGCTAAAAGCTTCGGTGGCTTCTGGGAGTTTTCCTTGCTCCTTCAGAGCGACTCCCAAGTTATAGTGGCCGGGCGCATATTCTGGCTCTAAAAAAATAGCTTCTTCGTAGGCCGAAATAGCTTCATCTAATTTCCCTTGTGTTTTTAAAATATTGCCTAAATTAATATAGCCTCGGAATGCAACTTCAGATTTGAGAGTCAGCACCCGCGTAATGTTATTGAGCGCTTCTTCAGTTTTATTAAGCTCCAAATTTACGATTCCCAGATTGTTGCTCGCATCGGGATAGTTAGGCTTCATGGACAGGGCTCGGGAGTAAGCCTTGGCGGCCTCTTCTAGCCGGTTCTGTTGTTTTAGAACGACACCCAGATTGAAAAGGGCCTCTGGATATTCTGGATTGATTAACAAGGCTTTTCGGTGAGCATCTTCAGCCTCGCGCAGTAAACCTTTTTGACTCAGTGCAACGCCCATATTATTGAAACCCTCCGCATGATCGGGTTTTAACTCGATCAACTTCTCGTAGGCGTGAAGGGCGTCGTTTATACGTCCTTGGCTTGCGTACGCAGCGGCAAGCAAATTCCGAGCAGCAGCGTCATTGGGATGATTTTGTACCACTGACTCGGCTAAAGTGATCGCGATTTTGAAGTCTTTCTTCTGATAAGCCTCGTGGGCTTTAAAAAGGACGTTGCGTAAAGAGGTCATAGTCTTGGAGGATTTTAGTGTCGGTGTATAACAGAGTGTATACGATGGATCGTCAACCGTGCATAAACATTTGTGGTACAAATTCGTGGCAGCCGTTGCTATGACTGTGGGCATGATGAGGGTTGTCTAGCAGCGTGTTGCTTTGATTTCTAAATTATAGTCCTGCTCTCGCGGTGTTTATATTTCTATTTCGCACGCGGTAATCTCCTGAAGAAGGAAGCCTCTTTTCTAAGTAACAACTTCAATAAAAAACCCCGGCGACATTACGATGTGTCGCCAGGGTTGGTCAAGACCTTAAAAGTCTATTTTAGTAGCGATAGGACGGTTTGAGGCATCTGATTTGCTTGGGCTAGCATTGCAGTTGCCGCCTGCGCTATGATTTGAGTTCTTGCGAGCTCGGTTGTAGCTTGGGCGTAATCAGTATCTGCGACCCTACTTCGCGACGCTGCGGCGTTTTGCGACACGTTGGCTAGGTTGTCAGCGGAGTATTGGAGCACATTTATATTAGCCCCAAGCTTAGCTCGTTCACCATTAACGTTGGTGAGAGCTGTGTCTAGAGCTGTAATAGCCGCCGATGCGCTGGCTGTTGCGGCAAGGGATGAAGCCGAAACGCCGTTTACTTGGTCACCGGCATCATCAAAATCCGCCATCGTTACCGATAATGTTTGACTGGCGCTCGCACCTATCTGAAACAAGTAAACACCAGAGCCGTCACCTCCAGTCCCATCCAAAATATCTTCACCGTTCCATTGGGTGTCATTGGCTACTCTATCGATTTCGGTTCGGAGCGCGGCGAATTCTATTTGCAGTGCCGCTTGGTCAGCTGTGGTATTTGTTTCTGATGACGCTTGCACTGCCAAGGTTCGCATCCGCTGCAACATATTCTCGACCTCGATGAGTGCCCCATCTGCGGTCTGCAAAAACGAGACCGCATCGTTTGCATTGCGGACCGATTGATTCAGCCCGTTGATCTGAGAGGTCATCCTTGAGGATATTGCCAGACCGGCGGCGTCATCTTTTGCTCCGTTAATACGTGACCCGGTTGATAACTGCGCCATGGCAGTTGACATGGATCGGTCGTTCTTGCTAATCGCGTTCTGCGTCAGTAGCGCGCTGACATTGGTATTGATAACAGACATATGTCTCTCCTTGAATTCCGAGTCATAACGAAACGACCCATATATTTTCAGTTTATGGGTAGGAACGCATTGTGTTCTCTTCCCAATGATGTATGCATCGGTCCGGCTAAAAAAAACTTTACCGCTATCTTAGAAATATTTGTAGTATGAGCTTGAAAGGCTGATAGATAGCGGTGTCGGCGAAATGCTGTTGATGACGGTACGTACTGTCCGCGCCGTACACTTCAAAGGTTGAGTGAGATGCAAGACTGCAAGGTATGTCGAACGATTCGGACATTCTTATATATGGGTGCACCGCTGGTTCTATTGCTAGGCGTGTACAATAATCAGCCTGAAGCAGAAAGGTTCGCTTTTACCATACCCTTTGGTATCGACCCCATCGATGTGGTGTCGTACGGTTCGCTCATCGGACTGATCGCAATGGTCACCTATCGAGCTTACCAGGAGTACTACATGCCGCGGCGTAGAGAACGTGAGATGTCTGAGTGGTCACAGGCCAGGAAGGGCGAGCGAGACGATGGAGCGGACTAAGGGCCCAAACTGCTGGCGGTGCCGTTTCTTTCAGATCACGCATAATGCGGCTTTTCCTTATTCGTGCACGGTGATTGGCTTTAAGTCTAAGATTTTGCCGTGTTTGGAGGTTCTAAGAGCCGATGGGCGCGCGTGCCAGCGGTTTTTAAAAAAGAGCGGCGCGCCCGCAGACTAGTCACGCACTAAAAAGAAGGGCTGCTCCAGTTCACGAGAGTGGCGACAGAATGCATTCCCCTGGAAGCTGTATACGGCGCAGCGAAACCGGTCCTGGTGCAGGCCCTTAGATGATGTCCAGAAGTTGGTGACCTCCATGTCAGGGAATACGAAGGGATTTGCCGCTGGAAATACGCACTCATCTACCAACATCGACTGCATTTCGCTATAGTCGGGCAGGCGCCAGTTCTCGCCCGTCTTCTCAGCGACTTCCGACGCGTATCCGATCGCCTCGTCCCAGGAGAGCTTCAGGCTATCTCCCTTACATCGGTAGTTTCGAAAGCTTTGTCCAGCGGCGCATCGGGTTATGAACACCCCGTTATCTTTGTTCTGGGCTATGCCGCCATCGAATAGTTCAAAGTTGTGAGGTGTGAGTCTGCTTTTTATAGCATCACCGCACTCAGGGAGGTCCCGGTCGGTGCATCCCGAGAGAGTCGCTACCAAGGATATCGCCGTTGCCGCTACCCATTTCTTCATATTACCCCCTCAAACGCCATTCAAGGCGCAACTTTTAAGAAGTGGACCCCGTTTTTTTGACAGCTCCCCCAGGAGTTGTTTTCCACGACCTCAGGCTGCCTCTAGCAAACTGATGGGTTCATAATAGGCCTGGTCCGAGGCTGCCTTCAAGGTCTGATGTTTTCGGCTCTGGTCGTAAAACACAAAGCATTTTCAGCAATGATTGCCTGGCATCGGTTGTAGGTTTATGCACATTAAGATAAACCTCCTCATATTTCTCACTACGCTTGGTCGCTCGACAAACACGTTATCTCGTCAGACACCCTTGCCATCCATGCTGATGTCGTTGTCATTAAGGACGACAATAAACGCTTTGCTGGTTTATTGGTCGCTCTTATCCGCGTTGTATATTTTAGGTTCGCCGTACTAGTGTATCGCGTGTTCCAAAGCATCGATACAAAAAACACCATCGATACTGTTCGACAGCCGCCAGCTCAACACTCGTCGGTTAAACCCATTAAACATCACTATGATATAAATAAAGCCCTCCTCCACCGACAGAGAGGTGATTTACTCGCCCAAACTTGGTGGGCCTGATCAATGCCTAGGTTCCCCAGAAAATTCGGTTAGATTTTATATCAATGGGGCCGCGAGGTCTTGGGTCAGGGTGTATGGTCTAAAGACTCATATCAATTACATCAAGCGCTTTATCCGCTTTTGAATCTCCAGTTGTCACTGAGCCGCTAGTGCAGCTACATTTGTCGGAAACCTAGGAGTGGTTGGGTAAGAATCCGGTCGATCCGCTTCATCAGAGCCAGGTCATCATCTGATGTCGGCTTGGGTTGGTAACAGCTCTTAGATCGAGGAAGGTTCAGTAATTTGCATCGCCGGGTTCTCGGCAGCTAATGGTTCTCGTTAACCCACTGATTTTCAGCACCCTCTTTTAGATGGTGATCGTATTACAGAAAATAACGCCCTAACTTCGACCAGCTGTTGTCCAGCTAATTGGGTTCAACCTTTTAAGGAGTCGTCCGATAACAAACATGTAATAATGGGATTCTGACCGTGGACACGTTAGGATCATTGGATATTATTAGTAAGTCTTGAACGTATTGAGGAGTTTTACATGGATATCGCGACGCTTTTGGGTCTAGTCGGTGCGTTTGGTATTATTTATATGGCAATTTCAGCGAATGCAGCGGCTTTTGTAGATACTGCCTCGATGTTAATCGTCATTGCTGGATCTATAGCGGTAGTGTTGGCTCGTTGTACCTTGGGCGAATTCTTAGGCGCGTTTAAGGTTCTGGGTAAGGCGTTCTCTCGCAAAATTGATAATCCTTTCGACCTGATCAACCAGCTGGTTGAGTTGGCCAATATCGCCCGAAAAGACGGGATGATTGCGCTGGAAGGTCAAGAAATTAAGAATCCATATATGGCGAAGGCGGTGGCGATGCTGGTTGATGGTACAGATCCAGTGATCATAAAGTCGTCGCTAGAGCGCGATACAGCCATGATGAAGCAGCGTCACACAATGGGTGCGGGTGTGTTTAGCGCCTGGGGTGAGATTGCGCCTGCGATGGGTATGGTCGGAACACTCGCCGGGCTAGTGATCATGTTAGGTAATATGAGTGACCCTAAGGCAATCGGTCCCGCGATGGCGATCGCGCTGCTCACCACCATGTACGGAGCGATCTTGGCCAACGTGATTTGTCTGCCGATCGCCCAGAAACTCGAGAATGCGTCCAGCTTGGAGCAGTCGAATAACGAGTTAATCTTAGAGGGGGTACTTTTTATGCAGTCGGGAGGGAACCCAAGGATTATGGGCGATATGCTGGCATCCTTTGTGGATCCTAAGTCTCGATCAAAGATTGCTGCTCAATAAAATGTAAGCTGCATATATGGCCGATAACGACGACACAGAGAAGACTGAAGATGTCGCACCCAGTCCGCCGCAAGGTAGCGATGCGCTGGTAGGCGATGATGACGATCTAGACTCGCATAAACTCCCTCCCGAGGAGCCCGCGCCGGCAGAATGCCCGCCGTGTAAAAGCGGGGCGCCGGCATGGATGGCAACTTTCGCGGATATGGCTACCCTATTGATGGCATTTTTTGTGCTATTGCTGTCATTCGCTGAAACCGAAGTGCCCAAATTCAAGCAAATTTCTGGATCCTTAAAGGCTGCATTTGGTATCGAGAAGATTGTCCCAAAGATTACGTTACCGATGTCACGTAGCCTTCTCGTTGAGGAGTTTACTCCGGCTGTCGCTGAGCGCAGTGTGATTAACAAGAAGGAACAACAGTCTGAAGACACGCGCAGCGAATTCCTTGTCAAGAAAACCCAGGATGGCGAATTCGACTCGGAGACTGAGTTGAAATTTCAGCAGGTTCAGGATGCTTTGCGAGAAGAAATAAATAGGGGGATGGCCGAAGTCAAGATCGTCGACGGGGAGATCTCTGTTGATCTAGTGCAACCAGACTCGGCAGGAGGTAAACCTGATAATGAGGGCCGCGAATCTGGCGGGCCGGTTGCGCAGGAAATAGTGGATATGGTTGCTAAGATCTCCGAGGTCCAAGCGCAGATAGAGGGCGAAATCTCGGTAAATTTAAGAGATAAGTCGAGCGGCGCTTCCTCGGGAGGTTCATCCGACAGGTCTTCGAATCAGGGGGTGTCTAAGTCGACGTCAAAATATGACAGGTTGCGCGCTGACTTATCGAGTGAAATTAACTCTGGGCTAGCCGAGGTAGAAAGGCAGGGAGACAAAATCATAGTGCGGCTTGCCAATCAGGGCTCATTTGGCTCGGGCTCAGCGACTCTAAGGAGAGATTTTAATGGCACCCTCGATAAACTGGGTTCCACGCTGTCGCAGTATTCAGGGTCCGTTTTGATTGAGGGTCACACAGACAACGTGCCAGTCGGCTTCAGTGAGCGGTTTAAGTCGAACTGGGACCTGTCGGCCAGCCGGGCGGCTGCGGTAGCCGATTACTTGCTGACCGATACGGCGCTGGCTGGTGGTAAGGTTATGATTAAGGGATACGCAGACTCTAAACCGATCGGTACAAACGATACTCCTACGGGCCGCGCTAATAACCGGCGGATTGAGGTCATCGTTGACGATAATTAAGTACGAGGTGCCCACGTGGCAGATGTGGAAGAAAAACCAGAGCTAGCGGGTGAGGACGTGGAGAACGTGGTTGCAGAGGAGAATCCCCCTGCGCCCTCACCACCAATACCCAGAGAGCCCGAGCCAGAGGCTCCAGAACCCGATTGCCCAAAGTGCGTGAGCGGGGCGCCTGCGTGGATGGCGACCTTTGCGGATATGGCGACCCTATTGATGGCGTTCTTTGTACTGATTCTGTCATTCGCGGAGATGAATGTGCCAAAGTATAAGGAGGTGAGTGGTTCAATGAACGATGCGTTTGGTGTTCAGCGGAAAGTGCCTGTAGTAGAGCCGCCTATGTCGGATAGTGTAATAGCAAAGCAGTTTTCGCAGGCTAAAGTAGAAACCACACCACTGAACACAATACAGGAGCAGACGACAGACGTTCCTCAGCCGGAAGACCCTGAATTGAGGGTTACCACCAGCCCATCTGATTCTGATCTTTCTTCTGATTTAGAGAAGGTACAGGCGGCGCTCAAGGATGAGATTGCGCGAGGGGACGTCGAAGTCGTCCGCCAGGATGATAAGATCAGTGTGGTCGTGAATAGTGCCAGTGCTGAGGGGCTCGAGTCTGGACAGGACGGCGACAGTAGCGGTCGCACGCTATCTCAGGATACTATTTCTCTATACGCAAAAGTTGCCGAAGCGCAGACCTCGGTCGTGACCGAGATACAGGTGGTTGATAAGTCGCCTGCACAAGACACGCAGGTTGCGGATGCGAGCTCAAGCATTCCACAAGAGCCTCAAGTAGAGGCCGGCAACAATGAACTTGAACAGATACGGGCGCGGTTAGCACCCGAAATTAGCCAGGCCTTGGTTAACGTTGAGATGGAAGACAATCAGATTAAGATCACGCTCGCCGATCAGGGGTCCTTTGTAAGTGGCAGCGCAGACCTGCGGGTCCAGTTCTTGGGTCTCCTGGACAGAGTCGGACAATCGATATCTGACGCCGGCGGCAGTGTTACTATCTCCGGACACACCGACAGTATTCCTATTGCCTTTAGCATGAGATTTAACTCGAATTGGGATTTGTCCGCCGCACGATCCGCCTCCGTAGCCGATTATTTGGTAACACAAGACTACTTAAGCACCGGCTCGGTGGCGGTGCAGGGGTTCGCAGATACGGTTCCGCTGGCTCCAAACGATACAGCGGACGGGCGAGCGAGGAATAGGCGTATAGAAATTATGATAGACAAGAGAGGTTGATGGCAGTGAGAATCGTTAATGTTGTGGGCCTTTTTGTGATCTTTGGACTTTGCAGCGCGCTGGCGCTTGGTGATCAGGATGAAAAAGATTTAAATTTTCTTGATTCAATAAAGAACCTAGAGGCGTTCCAGGACGCTGAGATACAGGACCAGGTTTTGGTGCTTTGGCCGAATCCTGAGACACAAAATTTTCTAGACTTTGAGAGGGTCAGCAAAGCACTGTGTGCCCAGCGGGCAAGAAATAAGTTCCTTGTAATCTGGCTTATGGACTCGGTTCACTTCAGATCTACTAAGGAGTACCGGATGATTGAAAGCGTTAATTGCCTCGGTCTTGAAGCTGAATGATCGCGCGACACCCCAAAAAGTGGATCAGCGGAGCGTTCATTTTGAGTCTACTAGTGATAGTTGGATGTAGCGACTCTGGCACAGATGCGACTCGAGATGCTACCTTTATCGCTGACCCTAACGCACCTGTTCAGGCGTCCGGCTCTGAGCTTTCTATTGAAGTATCCGGCGATCTTCGTCATTCGTCTGATGAGGCGTTTGAGCTGGTTGTGAGTCTGGCGGGGTCGTTGGCAGCAGGCGCGACGCTCTCTCTTGAAGATTCCCCTAACTTCTTGACTCTAACTACAGAGGACCAAAAAATATCGGCAGATTACGCTGTCGCTGGCGTGCATACGGTAACCGTTACCGCCAAGTCTGGGAATAAATTTACCACTAGCAGCTTTGATCTGACCATTGATGCCACCCTGCACGGCCGCTATGAGGGGCTGACCGATCTCGATGGGGTAGCGTATACCGCATTAATCACGCGGTCACGACTTATCTTTTGGAGCGCTGTTACGAACGGCGACACCCAAATGAGCCTTCACTGTCAAGGCCGTTTTACGACGAATATCACTGAGGCGTCGGGAGGCGGCTATTGTAAGCGCACAGCCGATGATGCCCCCGCGGTGTTATCGACCGGTTTCGATCTTACCCTCGACGGAGACGCAATAAACCTCGTCATTCGGTATAGCGATACCGCAGGCGGTCTAGTTTCAACAGACAGTATTGGTGCAATGACGCGTCTCGACCGGTCTTATCTAGACAGTGATGCCGATTTAACAGGAGTTTATGTGTCGACACAATTGGGCTCGGTACGGTGGTTGAGCATAGACAGTGATGGTGTGGTTCAAGATACTTCTGCGGATGGATTCGAGAAATTTCGGTGTCGCATCGATGCGTTTATTTCGCCGTTTGATTTTAGCAAAGTTAGGGTTAGTTACGACGGCGCCATTCAGGGGATAAGTGGCGCTTGGTCTGATTGCGACCTAACGGACCAAGCCGGCTTGCGCGTGCTCGTCGGTGATGCCTCAGGGCAAAATGATGGTGCGGTTAGGTTCTACGATGTGGGCCCAGACCGATATGTAGACGCCTACCTAGCGCGAGACTATCCAGTCTATCCTGATCCAGTCAGTCGCATGAATTACGCCAGAGTGTGTAATCAGGGTTTGCCCACGCCGATTGCGAGTCAGTACAACGTTAACGACAATGTATGTAATGATCTTTGAGTATTTATGATGCGCAGATTTTTCGGGTGCGCCACGGGTGTTAAAAACAGTAGAGGTGCAGAATGAGCAGTTTAGCCGAGCAAATTGCTGAAAAATTCGACTTAATTGATCCGAGCAATGACGCTGACATGGCAGCGATTGGAATGGCTATCATCGGCATTCCTAGCGATACGGGGTCTACTGAGCCTACACGCTATGAGTTTATGCGCCAGGAGGTTGTCTACGCGCTATGTCTTCCAGAGGCCAAGAAGGGGCTGAATAAAGAGCGGCTAGAAAAGTTAAAAACGTGTTTGACTCTGGCTGAGCACGCTGCGCCCGATGCGGCTGAAGATAAAAATTCGCTCTGGACCTTTATCGAAGAAGTAGAGGCTACTGAGCCCGAGTCGAAATCTGTGAAAAGTAGAGAAGAGATATCCTCTCGGACCGAGCACCCGCCTGAGCCCGAGTCGGAAGCTGTGAAAAGTAGAGAAGAGATATCCTCTCGGACCGAGCACGCGCCTGCCAATACCGTAACACATGCCGAAGATGTTATTGCAGATTTGCGCTCGGTTCAGGAGAGCTTCCGATTGAGCTATAGCGACGATATCGTGTCTGTGGACACCGATCTGGTAGAGACGGGTGGTGGTGAGCTAATAGCGAGTCTTAACAAACTAGGACGAGATTACGCTGATTTGTACGATCAGGCATTTTCTCGTGAGTTAAAAATTGCTGAAGAATATCTGAGAGTGTGTCGAAAGCTTCAGGAAGTCGAATTCAATCAGGTCCAGCTGGCCTCATCATTGGAGTATGCGCAGTCGGTACACGAAGGGAAACCCAAGGATGTCAATTTGATTCAGTCGGAGCACTCATGGCTCACTCAGATATCTGACAGTATAAGTGCACTAGATGCCGCTCGCCTTGAGAAACAGAAAGATTATGATATGCGGTTGGATGCAATGTTATCGAGTTCTAGGCAGGAGCTTGATACTTTGCAATCCGAGCTTGAAGCCCTCCGGCAAACAACGCTCGCATCGCCAGCAGACGCGCTCCGTAGCCTTTCTCAAGATGATTCAGATGAGAATTCGGCACATGGCGCATTAGATTTTTCCGATTCGTTGTATGAAGAGTCGCTTGATGTATACATGGACTGGATACAGGGACAGAGAGTCTTGATCAAAGACAAATCTGAAAAAATTAAGGCGCTCGGCAAAACCTTGGCGGCTAAAGAAGCCGAGCTAAAAAATGAGTGCGCCGCCAGTATACAAGCCATTGTTGACGAAATTGCTGACCAGCAGCAGACAGTCAAAAGTACGATCGAGATCATGAGCAAGGATCGTGAAGACTTTGCGGATCTGCTTAATAGCCTTCAAGACGACGCCGGCCAAATTATCGACGCGCTGCAGCGGTCGATGAGGCAGCGGACGCTGTTCGCATCGCAGTTCGAAGATTGTCTTGCGTCGGCGACCATTCAGCTCGGCCGAGTCTCGGATGACGGTTCCAACGGTGGAGTGATATCGAACAATTTCGGAGTCTGATAAAACTGTTATGTCGAGATTACTATCGATTTTACTTTTACTGTTGGTGGCTGCATGTGAGCAACCCGATGCAGGCGTACAACAAGAGGATCAGGATAGATGTTTTGAACAATACATGACTGAGTTTCGAGGGCAATACCCGAAAGCGACTCTAGAGAAAGCGGCGGCGCTTAAGTGCTATAGAAATTGAGTAAAGATCGTCAGATAGCAATAGGGTTGATTGCAGAAGCTCCGGTTATCTTGTCTAAATCTATATCTTGCTTCCCAACAGATTCATATTTGAGGAATTGCTCTAATGAATAAAAACGAGGCTCGCGATTCGTTATGGATTAGCTTATTGCTAATCGTCATTGTCGGTATGGTTATCGGGACTTTAGGAGGTATAGCTGCTAACGGCTTCGTGATTGGAGCAAAGTTCTTTTTCGAACTGATACCCGTATCAGGCGAGGCCAGAGATCCACTAAGTTTTGGTATCCACTGGGCTGTTTTAGTGGGTGCGGCACTCCTTATCCTGAGTCTAAAGCGGTGGGCGAAGCTCCCCAGGTGGCATGGACCCGCTGACACAATTCTGTCAGCTCAGCTCTCTACCGAGCCCTTCCAAACCAAGACGGGGTTCTTATCAACTACGGCCGCCTTTATTTCCGCCAGTGCTGGCGCCTCAGTTGGTCAGTATGGTCCGGTGCTCCACTTTGGAGCCTCTGTTGCCAGCGGCGTTCGAAAACTGATACCAACAAGAATTAGTAGTGAGGTCTATTTGGCAGCGGGTGTTGCCGCTGCTATTTCAGCCGGATTCAATGCTCCTATTGCTGGCGTTATCTTCGCTAGTGAAGCCGTTCTTCGCCATTTTTCGGTTCGGGCGCTGGCGCCGCTAGCCGTCGCGTCTATTACCGCCGCCGCTGTGACGAACCTGCTATTTAATCGGGGCTCGCCCTACGAAATAATGCCAGTCGATTTTCTAATGCACGAGACAATACCGCTGTTGCTTATCGTTGCACTGGCATCTGCTGGGACTGCCATCGTATTCATGTCTTCTCTGCTGAAGGTTGTTGCATGGTCTGGTCGGCAGGGTAATGAATTAGCTATTATTCTCCTGTCAGCTACTCTGATGGCTGTGATCGGGACCTTAGTGCCAGAGGTATTCGGACTGGGTAGCGATACGATCAACTTATTCTTTGCTAATGCATTTTTGTTAGACTATCTGATGATCATTTTGATAGCTAAGCTGTGCGCATCGGTACTCTGTCTGGGCATGGGCTTATTTGGGGGCGTCTTTTCGCCGGCCATATTTTTAGGTGCATGTTTGGGTTCCATCGTAGGAGTGGTTGCTACCTATCTCGGGTACGATCCGAGTATCGTGCCATTAATGACCGTGGTAGGCATGGCCTGTGTTGCCAGCAGTGTGGTCGGTGCGCCAATAGCGATCGTTCTGATCGTATTTGAGCTGACGCAGTCATACCAATATGCGGTCGCCGCTATTTTTTCAGTTGCGATATGTTCGCTGATTTCAACCCGGTTATATGGGTACTCGTACTTTGATAGGCAGCTTTTGTTGCGAGGTTTTAATCTTAAGTTAGGACGGGAGTACCTTATCCTTGATCAATTGAAAGTCGATGGTCTCGACATAAGGCCAGTGGAGAGTTTTTCGGCAGACGCGCTCTGCAGCGAAATTGTGACGTCACTGAGAGATCTTGGGAATACGGAAGCGTATGTGACTGATCATGAGCAAAAACTCTTAGGTGTCGTAAGTCTGACAAATGCACTTCGATACCCAAATGAGCAAGCGGCTGCTGCTTTTATTGAGGCGCCTTCAATACTAGAGCTTAAGTTCAGTTTAAGAGATGCGATGGAAGTCGCGAGGAGCTTTATCGGTGAAGCGATTCCTGTTCTCGACGAACGGGGAGTGCTTTGCGGCTGCCTGAGCGAGGGCGATATCTTAGGCGGCGTCTTGTCTGTGCAGGAGGAGGTAAAATCTTATGAGAGGAATTAAGGAATTTATTATCGGTTGCGCTGTGGCGCTCTTGTCTACTTGTGGCTTGATGTCTGCCTTGGCCGATGACGAAGAGGCTGCGTTTAATGCAGGGCTGGCAGCCATGCAACGGGGCCATTATGCGATGGCCTACCGAGCCTGGATCGATATAGCACAGTCAGGCAATGCTCGCGCTAAATCCAATATCGGCTACCTATACGAGCAGGGGTTTGGGGTCAGTCAAGATTACGGCAAGGCTATGACCTGGTACTCTGACGCGGCAGACGATGGTCTGGCGGAAGCGCAGCATAATTTGGGTATGATGTACGCCAATGCGCTTGGCACTGAGGAGAGTTGGGGCAGGGCGCTGTTATGGTTTCGGCGTGCAGCAGAAAACGAGTCGTTCGAGAGCACGTACATGATTGGTCTGAGCTACTATCGTGGATTGGGTCAAATTGAAGATAAGCCCAGTGCGCTGCACTATTTCAGAATCGCGGCTGAAAGCGGTTACGCAGACGCTCAGTACATGCTGTCCTATATGCTGCTCGCTGCGGAGGGCCCTACGTTAAAAGCAGATCCATTTAACGCTTATGTATGGTCCTCCTTAGCTTTGGAGAGTGGTCAAGTTCAGGCTGAAGAGGTCAGAGATCTAGCGCGAATGGTGCTAGAAAAAGACGATTTACTCCGCGCCAATTTGAAGATTTCTGAATGTGCTGCGGGTGATGCAGCATGTGACTATACTAATTAGCTGAGGTAACTAACGAAGTGTAAACTTCCGCACAGGGTGCGCTTCGTTGTTGGCATTTTAAACACCTTGGCGCTTAGCACGCAGTGTTTTTCATCAGCAGCGCAATAAGCACCAGCGCGCAACGAATAATTTATTCAGTGGCGATTGATAATCGGCGACTGAACGCAGGTGGGATGCTGTCCCACGCTTCTTGCAGGCCTTTAACGACCGCTCCTGCTTCTTTTATTAGGTTAATATTTTGTGTAGCATTACCCTTAAAGATTATCTTAATGCAGTAGCCGTATAGCTCGTCTAAGTTGTTCGCCAGTTCTCCGCCGGTTTTGAAGTCTAGGCACGCCTGGAGACCCGTCAGTACTTTGATCGTTTTGTTAACGCATTCAGCTCTTTCAGGAATATTATTATTTTCAAGATGGTATTCCCACATGGATAAGTTCAGAGATATATCTGTGAAAAGAAGCGAAATCAGTTCGTGCGGATTAGCAGCAGAGACAATTGACTCCACGCCGATGCTTTTGTAAGTTGCAGCTGCTTTGTTTGCCATATTCATGCAAGACTCCTGTAATGCGTTGAAGAAAGTATCGGATGATTGGCAAAAAGGTTTAGTGCTTAATTAAATAAATCCCTTTATTAAGTGTGCATTGTCTCAGAGAAGACGGGATTGTCCTTGGCGGTAGGGGAGTTTGTTCGAACATTTTGAGTTGAGATAAGTCTAATGAGATACCAGTCCTTGAGATAATTGGTTTATCAAGTGCTCGACCAAGGAACTATTTTTCTTTCCCGTCACCATAGTCTCTTACGTACTTCTCAAATATAGCGTCAGCATATTCCTTGGTGAGATTGAATTCGTCTCTTATTTTGTTTAGATAATCTCGCTCGCTTGAAGTGATGACGCCATCTTGAAGTGCACGTAAAACAGCATTTTCAAAGACGGCGCGCTTTCTAGCGAGCTGTTCAGTAAATGCGTTTGCGACAATACCTGTTAGCAAGGCCACTGAGCAAACACCAAGCAGCGCTGTAGCTGCGCCTACTAATTTACCAAATGGTGTCATGGGCGATACGTCTCCATATCCCACGGTTGTTAGTGTGATGATAGACCACCACATAGCTTCAGGTATTGACGAAAATTTATCAGGCTGTGCCTCAGATTCGGCAAAATAGGCCAGAGAGGCACTCAGAAATACCCCGAGTAGAAAAATATAACCTGCCGAGAAAAAAGATTTTCTCTCATGTCTTATTGCTTCGAATAGATCCTGTAGCGCGTTATTGTATTGGGTGATCTTTACGAAGCGGAGAATCCGCAGGATCCTAAAGACTACTAAATTAAGATTTGGGAAGAAAAATGATAATAAGATGGGCGAAATGGCGATGAGGTCTACAATGCCGTAAAAGCTGGTAACGTAGTTTCTCCGAGCATTGTAAGAGGAAAGGTTAGGATGCTTCAGTGGTGCGCACCACAGTCGAAGAACATACTCGATTAAAAAAAATGACATGCAAAAGACTTCAAACGCGCTGAAGTAGAGGACATAGCGATTGCCGATAGAGTCTACTGATTCGAGAATCACTGCTAAAACGGCCAACACAACGATTGTAATGATGACGTGATCTACTACTTTGCTTAAGCGATCATCGCCTAGCCCTGGTTCAAGAAGCTTGTGGATCTCGCTTTGGAGCGATTGATAAGTCATTATGATTTCCGATAGTGTGATGTCATCTGCAATTGGCGATGCGGTTAGTCCGGCTTGCTGAGTCTGTTTGCTTGCGCTTACATAAGACTTCCAATGATGCGTCGCGTAGTAAAGCGGTTAACCCATGGTCTGCGATGCAAGGCGGCCGGTAAATGAGATGAGACGCACTACAACATTGTGAATAGGTGGTTGCAAAGTTTACAAGTTTACGTAGGAGGGTGTACGCTCCTTTACGCGTGAATTTGATCATCGGCATTCTTTCTTTAAGAGTATTTTAGACCATAAATCAAAGTTTGGAGAGGTTGCTCATCCTTTCTTCTTGCCCCTAGCATACTTCACATTGACAGTCGGCCTTCCTCAGACCCATATGAGCACTATTGAGACATATTAGGCACACGTTACTGAGGTGGTCCAGAATTTCTTTACAACCCAGTTGAGCGTCTTTTTTCACTTCAACCATCTCCGCGTCAAATTGATTCGGACTCATGTAGCCCAGATATCAATGCCGTTGGCTTTTAAGAGCATGGATATGTAGTTCAACTCATCCTGCTGTGCTTCGAACCTAGTATGGTAATTACGCCAGAAGACACGCTCCTGCATCGAGCGCCCAAAGAAACTTTCTTCGACCACATTATCCTAGCGAACACCTGCGACTCATGCTCCCGACGAAGCCATGGGTCTCAAGAAGCCGCCTGAATTCTTTGCTGATATATTGAGAATCGCGATAGCAATGGACGATCAAGCCAGCCTTGGGCCGCCTAGGCCAAATGGCCATTATCAGAACATATCAAACCAGCTAAGCCATCATCTATGAACCTATACTCGAGTCAACCGCCCTTCTCAAATATAGGCCGAGAACAGCAGGAAGGTAATACAGCCAGCCCTCCTGGGTCCAGAGGTAAGTGGTATCCCTAATGCAGACCCTATCAGTCTTATCAACATCAAATTACCGATCCAGTATATTCTTAAATTCACGTAGCTCGTGATTCCAGTACTTAGTGACTTTGTGTTTCTTACGGCGCTGAACCTGAACGTTAGCTTCTTTCATCTATTTTCGAGCCTTCTTACGGCGCCACCGAGTAACCTAGCGCGCTGAGCGCCGCTTGGATTCTTGTATAGCTCTGATCCAGCACCAAACTGATGGCATCCAGCTTGATTTCTTAGGATCTTTCTTTCATGTGTTTATTTGTTGATCTCTAGTTATAGGTAATATCCCTTAATTGGGTTGTGCGGATTTATTAAACCACCTCACTGAGCTATAAAGAGTCCTCCGCTAAAAAGTTCCCACCGAACGAAATGCTCTGTGAGACGTCTCGGTGACAAGGCCTTCCGTGCTTAAAAGGTCAACAGCCTCGCCAAAGCCTTGTCGCCAATAGCGCCAAGCGCTACCAGAGAT
>ERZ887851.2052-NODE-2052-length-16287-cov-14.189009_pt1 | contig 16287 bp, 10 predicted proteins | sample MGYA00521100_ERZ887851 | MGnify/ENA primary metagenome ERZ887851 (study PRJEB32303, sample SAMEA104408602) | aquatic metagenome | biome: Brackish water; feature: Pelagic; material: water | place: Baltic Sea | collected 2014-06-06T16:11:00 | depth 11,444 m ...
GAATTTTGAATCATATATGGCTAAAAGATTTATAAAATCAAAGCCATATAAAAATACCGTTTCATCTCCAATAATAAAAATATCAATATTATCAATTGTAATTGGTATAGTTATGATGATTATTTCTATATCATCAAGTGTTGGATTACAGAAAACTATAGAATCCAAAGTCTCTTCATTCTTTGGTCATATATCAATATCTAATTTTGAAAATAATTCATCTTTTTCATCTATAAATCCCTTAATTAACGATTTTGAATATGATTTATTACTAAATAATACTAGTATAAAATATTTCCAATCAGTAGCGTATAAATCGGGTTTAATTATTAAAGGAAATGGCTTCGAAGGAGTTGTTTTAAAAGGTGTTACATCAAATTTTAATTGGGAGAATTTTTCAAATTATATAACTAGTGGAAGAGTTATTTCCTTAAAGAACGATATTTCTAACGAAGTATTAATATCCGAGCATTTATCAAATAAACTGTTAATTAATTTAGATGATAAGTTTAAAGCAACTTTTTTTAAATCAAATTCTCTTTCAGCTCCTAACGAAAGAATTTTTAAAGTTGTAGGAATATACAATTCCGGACTTACTGAATTTGATGAACTATATTTTTTGGGAGATATAAGACATATTCAAAAAATGAATAATTGGAATATTGATGATGCTGGTGGTATTGAAGTATTTCTAAATAATTATTCTCTCATTGATAAAGTTTCTATTGATTTATATAATAAAACACCAAGTGAAATTAGTGTAATGTCAATTAATGAAAGGTTTCCCGAAATTTTCAATTGGATGTCCTTGTTTGACTTTAATGTTTTATTAATTATAATAATTATGATTCTTGTGGGGGGGATTAATATGATAACGGCTCTTTTAGTTACAGTTTTAGAAAAAACAACTATTATTGGAATTTTAAAAACTGTTGGAGCTTCAAATAAATCCATTAGATCTATATTTTTAATTAATGGAGCTTATTTAATAGGCTTAGGCTTGTTTATTGGAAATATTATAGGAATAGGATTGATTTTTTTTCAGAACGCGACTGGATTTATAAAATTAGATCCACAAACTTATTATATTTCTGAGTTTCCTTTTGATTTTAACTTAATGTCACTTATTATATTGAATTTTGGAGTATTGTTTTTTTGTTTTCTAATGTTAATAATTCCATCCTTTATAATTGCCAGAATTTCTCCTACTAACTCAATAAGAATTAAATAAAGAATTTTACAGTAGCATAAAAAACTTGTATATTATTACATTTGCAAAACAATATGAAATACCACAAAAATATATTAGAAACAATAGGAAATACTCCTCTTGTAAAATTAAATAATATAACTAAGAGTATTGAAGCTTTAGTTTTAGCGAAAGTCGAGTTTTTTAATCCAGGTAGTTCAATAAAAGACAGAATGGCTTTAAAGATGATTGAAGATGCTGAAAATGATGGTCGTTTGAAGCCAGGTTATACTATTGTTGAGGGTACCTCGGGAAATACTGGTATGGGTTTGGCTTTAGCAGCGATAGTAAAGGGATATAAATTAATATGTGTTTCTACTGACAAACAGTCTAAAGAAAAATTTGATGTTTTAAGAGCTGTAGGTGCTAAAGTTATAGTTTGTCCAACCAATGTAAAGCCTGAAGATCCAAACTCATATTATTCAACTTCTAAAAGAATTGGAGATGAAACACCTAATTCTTGGTATGTTAATCAGTATGACAACCCTTCAAATTCAATTGCTCATTATGAAACTACAGGTCCTGAAATTTGGGATCAAACAGAGGGTAAAATAACACATTTTGTAGTTGGAGTGGGAACAGGTGGAACTATTTCTGGAGTTGCAAAATTTTTAAAAGAAAAAAACCCAAAAATTAAAATTTGGGGAATAGATACTTATGGGTCTGTATTTAAAAAATATCATGAAACAGGAATTTTTGATCAAAACGAAATATACCCTTACATAACAGAAGGTATAGGTGAGGATATTCTTCCGAAAAACGTAAACTTTGATTTAATAGATGGATTTGAGAAAGTAACTGATGAAGATGCAGCTATTTACACTCGAAAATTAGCTAAGGAAGAAGGAATTTTCGCTGGTAATTCATGTGGTGCAGCTGTAAAGGGAGTTCTTCAATTAAAACATAATTTTAAAAAAAGTGATGTTGTTGTGGTTATATTGCATGATTCAGGAAGTAGATATATAGGAAAAATGTATAACGATGAATGGATGAAAAAAAACGGATTTAGTTTAGACTAGTTTTATGAATGATTTTATTATTAATAATTGCTCAAATACATTAGATAATAATCTTTCAAATTCAATACTCAAATTAAGTAATTCATATGATTTCCATACTAAGCAAGATTATTATAATAAGACTCCACTTGTTAATTTAGATTCACTATCAAATCATTTGGGATTAAAAAACATCTTTGTAAAAGATGAATCCAATAGATTTGGCCTAAACTCTTTTAAAGTATTAGGGTCAACTTATGCGATTCATGAGATTTTAAAAAAAAATCCAAATATTGGAGTGTTCTGTACAGCTACGGATGGAAATCATGGAAAAGGTATAGCATGGTCAGCTAAAAAGTATAATAAAAAGGCAATCATTTATGTGCCAAGAGATACTTCTATAAATAGAATTAAAGCTATTGAATCATATAATGCAGATGTTTATCAGCTTGACTTAAATTATGAAGAAACATGCATTTATGCATCTCAGAAATGTGATGATAATGGTTGGTGTTTAATTCAAGATGCTTCATGGGAAAATTATGAAGAAATTCCGTCCTACATCATGTCAGGTTATTTAACTCATTTTAAAGAAATTGAAATTCCTTCCAAAACTGATTTACAGTCTAAATTCGATGTAATTTTTTTACAATGTGGTGTTGGTAGCTGGGCTTCATCTGGTATATGGTATTATTTAAATAATTATAAGGGTGTTCGTCCTAAAATAGTTTTGGTTGAACCTGAAGAAGCATGTGGTGTTTTTGAATCATTTGAAAATGGTAAAAGAATTTCTCCAAATACTTCATTTAATACTATTATGGCTGGTTTAAACTGTGGAATTCCCTCAAAAAATGCTTGGGAAATTATTAAAAATGGCTGCGATGCTGTTATTAAAATTTCAGATAGTGACGTTAGGACAGCTATGCGACAATTTTATTACCCTCTAGGAAACGATTCTCAAATAATATCAGGTGAATCTGGTGCAGCTGGGTTGACTGGGTTGATTAAAGTTTTAGGCTTTGAAAAATCAAATGATCTTAAAAAATTTCTCAATTTAAATAACGATTCAAAAATTCTTTTATTTAATACTGAAGGAAACACAGATCCTGAAAATTTTCAAAATATTATATCATAATTTAATTAAATACTTCTTTAGTAAAGACTACAATGCTTTCCTGATTATTTTTTCCCACACTAGAAACGCCAAACAAATAATTATCTATAACTATTCCTTTTAATGTATATTGATTAACGTCACCTACAAATCTGCTATTTTCCCAATATGGAGAAGTGGTTTCTCTCCAATATATTTTATAGCCTAATATTTTAGAGTTGTTAGGTTTTTCCCATTTGAGTTCAGTAGATGGTTTTACTGCTCCTCCAATTTTAACATTTTCAGGTTCTTTTGGACTCCAACCTAAGCTTGCTAAATTTATAGCATTTACAGCTGTTAATTTTTTTGCATATTTAAAATTAACTCCTGAAATAACATCACCATATCTAATACCATTTTCAATTCTAATATCTTGATGTTGTCTATTATAGTTTTCATGTGCTTCCATTATTCTTACTCCAGCATATCCTAAGTCATTAAACGGTCTATGATGTCCACCTCTTCCAAACCTGTCCAATCTGTATATCATCATTGGATTCATTTCTGGCATATATTTAGTTACTGTTTTGTGTATATATCTTGCTAACTGTCTTGAATTACCATCAACTTCTCCTCCATAAAATCTTCTTTTTTTTCTAGAAATTTCAGATTCATTAGCTGGGGTGGGTTCAGAGAATATTCTAAAACTAATATTGTCAATTATTCCATCAACTCCTTCAATATTTCCAATCATGTCATTATTTAAAACACCAATAATTTCCCAATTCTGTTCTTTTGCATATTTAGCTAATCCTGCCCCTCCATATAATCCTTGTTCTTCCCCAGATAAACCAACATATATTATACTATTTTCAAATTTATATTTACTTAAAACTCTTGCTGCCTCAATTACTCCGGCCATGCCTGATGCATTATCATTTGCTCCTGGGGATAAGGATATGAAGTCATTGGAGTCGCTAACACGACTGTCAATATCTCCACTCATTATTATAAATCTATTTGGATTAGTTTTACCTCTTTGAATGGCTACTACATTGTTTATCCAGACATCATTTACTAGTCTTCTTTTATTTTTTTTAAAGTAATTTTTTTGATAGAATACATCTAAGCAATTATCACAATTACTAGAGATCTCTTTAAAACTTTTCCTTATCCACCTTCTAGCTGCACCAATTCCAGTACTATTTGATAAAGTGTCACTTAGTGTATGTCTTGTTCCAAATGAAACTAGCTTTTTTATATCTTTTTCAATTCTTAACTCGGAAACCGAATCTATAATATTGTAGTAATTACTTTCGCTTTGCGAATAACATAAAGAAGTAAAAATAAAAATAGGTATGAGTTTGAAGTAATTCATACCTAAATTTAATATAAAAACTATTAAGTTTTTTAAAAACAATATTTGTTTTCTTCTTTTAATTTTTCTGCAATAATATTCTTTAGTTCAATAACGTTTGGATATTCGTAATATTTTGTAAATCTTTTAAGTCCCATCAGTAATCCTTTTTGTTCGTCACCTGATGAAAAAGAGACGATCACTTCTTTACCTTTAGATTGGATAATATCTACGGCCTTGTATAGATACAACTGAGTCATAGCAATTTGGTTAGTTTGAGTTTCTTTCCCAAGTCTATTGCAGTTTTTTTCAGTCCTTAAAAGTGCAGATTCTGTCATGTATATTTCAATTAATATGTCAGAAACAGCTAATAACATTTGTTGATGCTCTTCTAACTTGTCACCGAATTTTTTTATTCCTGCTCCTGCCAACATTAAAAAGATCTTTTTAAGATTTGTTAAAATTAATTTTTCTTGTGCAAATAGTTCAGTTAAATCAGGAACTTCAAAAGATGGAATTCCCATTAACTCATCAGCCACTTTAGTAGCTGGATTAATAAAATCAATATGACCTTTCATTGCTTTTTTGATTAGCATTCCAACGCTAAGCATTCTGTTTATTTCATTTGTACCTTCGTATATTCTTCCAATTCTACAATCTCTCCATGCACTCTCCATTGGAGTTTCAGCAGAAAAACCCATTCCACCAAACACTTGAATACCCTCATCAGCAATATTCTGCATATCTTCACTTATAGCTACTTTTAACAAGGAACATTCTATTGCATATTCTTCTACCCCTTTTAGCTCTGATTCTTGAAAACTATTTCCGCTATCGTGTCTAATCTTAATTCGATCTTCTATATCTTTTGCAGCTCTGTATGTTGCTGATTCACCAACGTAAGTGTCTGTAGCCATTATAGCAACTTTCTCTTTTATAGCTTCGAAATCAATAATTTTTGTATTAAATTGAATTCTTTCGCTTGCATATTGCACAGCATATGATGTTACTCTTTTTTGAGCATCCAAGCATGCTGCTGCTAATTTTATTCTTCCAACATTTAATGAATTAACTGCTATTTTAAAACCACTTCCTCTTTTAGACAACATGTTTTCAACAGGTACTTTAGTTTCATTAAAAAACACTTGTCTAGTTGAAGATGAATGTATACCTAGTTTTTTTTCTTCATCACCCAACGTAATCCCGTTATTAGATTCGTTTGGAACTATAAAACCTGTTATATTCTTATCGTCCTCAATTCTAGCAAAAACAATAAATAATTTTGCAAATCCAGCATTTGAAATCCACATTTTTTGGCCTGTAATTTCATAATGTGATCCGTCTTTTGAAAGTACAGCTTTCGTTTTACCACTATTTGCATCTGAACCTGCTGTAGGTTCAGTTAAGCAATATGATCCAAATACTTCTCCACTTGCAAGTTTAGGAACAAATTTTTTATTTTGTTCTTCATTTCCATAAAGAACTATTGGCATTGTTCCAATTCCTGTGTGTGCTCCAAATGCTGTTGATAGTGAACCACACGCTCCTGAAATAGTTTCACACACTAGCATTGTTGAAACAAAACCCATTCCCATTCCACCATACTCCTCTGGAACTGCTACTCCTAAAAAGCCAAGATCCCCAGCTTTTTTCATAACGTTTTCGGTCAATTGGTAATCTTTATTTTCAAATCTTTCACGATGAGGAATAACCTCTTTCTCTATAAAATCTTTAACAGCTTGTTTCATCATTAGCTGTTCTTCACTAAAATCTTCGGGTGTGAATACATTTTCAGATTTAGTTTCCTTTATAATAAATTCTCCTCCTCTAGTAATATTTTTTTCATCTATTTTCATAATAATATCTTAATTTAAAAATTCATAAATCCCTGCTGCACCTTGACCCGTTCCAACACACATGGTTACCATACCGTATTTTAATTTTCTATCTCTCATTTCATTAAAAAGCTGAACTGATAATTTAGCTCCTGAACATCCTAAAGGATGTCCAAGTGCAATTGCACCTCCATTCACATTAATTATTCCTTGATTTAAATCAAGTTCTCTTATTACTGCTAGAGATTGAGAAGAGAAAGCTTCGTTTAACTCAATTAAATCAATATCCTTAATTTTCAAATCAGCTTGCTTTAAAACTTTTGGAACAGCTTTAACAGGTCCTATTCCCATTATTTTTGGTGGAACACCAGCCACAGCATAATTTACGAGTCTAGCAATTGGTTCAATATTCAATTCTTTAACCATTTTTTCACTCATAATTAATACAAATGCTGCCCCGTCACTCATCTGTGAAGAGTTACCAGCTGTTACACTACCGTTCATTGTAAATACAGGTCTAAGTTTATTTAAAACCTTAATATTTGAATCTTTTCTAGGTCCTTCATCAGTATCAACGACATATTCTCTAAATGCTTTTTTCTCATTTTCATCTAGATATGTTTCTTTAACTTTAATAGGAACTATTTGAGATTTGAATTTTCCTTTTGATATGGCATCTATTGCTTTTAGATGTGAGTTTAATGCAAATTCATCTTGATCTTCTCTATTAATATTATATTGTTGTGCAACTTGCTCAGCCGTTAAACCCATTCCCCAATAATAATCTTCTTTACCTTGTTGGGCAATTGCATAATCTGGAACAGGTTTATATCCTCCCATAGGAATAAAACTCATACTCTCTACTCCTCCAGCAATTATACATTCAGCCATTCCTGATTTAATTTTTGCAGAAGCCATTGCTATAGTTTCAAGTCCTGAAGCACAGTATCTATTAACTGTTACACCAGGAACATCTTCAACTTTTAATCCCATCAGTGAAATTACTCTTCCAATATTTAAACCTTGTTCTGCTTCAGGAGTTGCGTTTCCTACAATTACGTCATCAATTCTTGTTTTATCAAGCTCAGGAATTTGACCCATCATATGATTTATTGTTTCTGATGCTAATTCATCAGGTCTTTTGAATCTGAATAACCCTTTTGGTGCTTTACCAACAGCAGTTCTACATGCTTTAACTATATATGCTTCTTTCATAATTTAATTTCTTAAAGGTTTACCTGTTTTTAATATGTGCTGTATTCTTTCTAATGTTTTTCTCTCTGAACATAGCGATAGGAAAGCTTCTCTTTCTAAGTCTAATAAATATTGTTCATTTACAAACGTTGCTTTTGACAAATCACCTCCGCTAATAACGTACGCAATTTTATTAGCAATTTTCTGATCATGTTCAGAAATATACTTTCCAGCTTTCATTGTGTCAGTTCCAACCATGAACATTCCTAATGCTTGTTTGCCTAATACTTTAATGTTTTTTTCACTGCAAGGTGGCAAATATCCATAATCAGACATTAAAATCGCATGTTTTTTAGCAATTGAAATTTGATGATTCTTGTTCATTATTATAGTATCATTATTTGGCTCTAAGTATCCTAAATCAATTGCTTCATAAGCAGAAGTCGATGTTTTAGCCATACCAATATTTAAAAAATATTCTTGAAGAACATTAAGTTCCACATCATTTTTACTAAATTTCTTTGAAGCTCTAAGTGCCATTTCTTTACAACCCCCTCCGCCAGGTATTAATCCAGCTCCTACTTCAACTAAACCAATATAACTTTCACTATAAACTACTGCCTTATCGCAATGCATAGTTACTTCACAGCCTCCTCCTAAAGTAAGTCCGTGAGGAGCTGCAATAACAGGAATGTTTGAATATCTTAATTTCATCATGCTATCTTGGAAAAATTTTATAGCTAAATTAATTTCGTCATATTCTTGTTCAGCTGCTGCCATAAATATGGCTCCTAAATTTGCTCCAGCTGAAAAATGGGATCCTTCATTTCCTATGACAATTCCTTTATAATTTTTTTCAGCTAAATCAACAGCTTTGTTAAGACCCATTAAAACTCCTTGCCCAAGAGTATTCATTTTAGTTTTAAATTCAATATTCAGAACTTCATCACCAATATCTTTAATTATTGAATCACTATTCTCCCAAACTATCGAACTTTTATTTAAATTATTTAGTATAATTAGAGAATCTTGACCTGGTTTAATAATAAAAGATCTAGAGCTTAAGTCATAATAATTTATTTTACCGTTTTCAATTTTATAAAAACAGTCAATATTATTATTTATCATTTCAGAAATCCATTTTGCAGGTTTGTGCCCTAAAGATTCCATAATTTCAACTCCTTTCTTAATACCTATTGAATTCCAGATTTGGAATGGTCCGTTCTTCCATCCAAATCCTGCTCTTAAAGCATCATCAATTCTATAAAGTTCATCAGAGATTTCAGGTATTCTATTTTGAATATAAGAAAACATTGTTCCGAAATTAAATCTATAAAACTCTCCAGCTTTATCAGTGCCTTCAACTAATACAGAAAATCTATCAATAACATTGCTTATTTTTTTTGCAGTATTTAAAGTCTCAAATGAAACTTTTTTAACAGGTGAGTACTCTAAAGTTTTTAAGTCTAAAGAAAGAATTGTTGATTTTCCGTTTTCATCTTTAATTCTTTTGTAGAATCCTCCGTCAGTTTTAGATCCAAGCCAATTATTTTCTAACATTTTATAAATGTATTTAGGTAACTTAAAAGTATCTCTAAATTCATCATCTGGACAATTGTCGTAAATTCCAGTTGCAACATTTACAGTTGTATCTAATCCAACCACATCACTAGTTCTAAAAGTAGCAGATTTAGGACTTCCAATAATAGGTCCAGTAAGTTTGTCTATTTCTTCAATTGACAAATCTAATTTCTCAACATTATTTAAAATGTTTACCATTCCAAATGTTCCAATCCTATTGCCAATGAATCCTGGTGTGTCTTTAGCTAAAACAGAATCTTTACCTAGAAATCTTTCACCAAAATCATTTAAAAAATCAATTGTTTCAGGTCTACAATCCGGACCAGGTATAATTTCAAATAATTTTAAGTAACGAGGTGGATTAAAGAAATGAGTTACTGCAAAGTTTTTTCTGAAGTCTTCAGACCTTCCTTCATTCATTTGTTTAATTGGAATTCCAGATGTATTTGAAGTTATAAGAGTTCCGTTAGTTCTATGTTTTTCAATTTGCTCAAATACAATTTGTTTAATATTTAATTTCTCAGTAACTACTTCAATAATCCAATCAACTTTACTTATTTTATGTATATCATCTGTAAGATTTCCTAACTGAATTCTTTTTGCAAAATTTTTATGGTAAAGTGGTGCAGGTTTTGATTTAATGCATCTTTGAAACATGTCATTAACTATCCTGTTCTTAACTTTATTATCATCAAGTGAAAGACCAAGTTTTTCTTCATTTTCATTTAATTTATTTGGAGCTATATCAAGTAACAAAACATTTATTCCAATATTTACAAAATGACATGCTATTCCAGATCCCATGACTCCAGATCCAATTACTGCAACACTATTTATATTTCTTTTCATTTTTATTCTTTATTGAGTTAAAAATTGAATATTTTTTTATTCTTTATTAATTTATTTATTTTTTCAATTGTATTGTAAAAGTTTTCAAGAGATTCATCTCCAATATCATCTTTTATAGCTTGATTGAATTTTAAAACAGCAACTCTTGATGCGTCTCTATTAACTTTACCTCTTTCAGTTAAGTGAATAAGTACACTTCTACCATCGTTAGGGTTAGGTTTCCTTTCAATTAATTTTTTTTCTTCAAGAGATTTAAGTGTTCTAGATAAGCTAGTAGCTTCCATTCCCATTTTTGGACCAAGAGAAGTTGAGGGAGTACCTTTTTTAGGATCTATACTAAGAAGAGCGAATCCAGTTGCCATTGTGGAATCATACTTAGATGCTTCTTCATTATACATCCTGGCAATTGCTTGCCACGTTGATCTAAGTAAATGGTCCATGGTTTTCTTTTCCATAAGACCAAATTTAACAAAAAAATACTATGCATGCATAGTATTTTTTTGTTTTTTTTAAATATTTCTATCTAACCACTCTTTTGCATTTTCAAATGCTAAAATCCAAGGAGATACTTCGTCTTTTCTGCTCTTTGGATAGTAGGGCCAGTTCCATGGAAAAGTTGATCTTTCTAGGTGTGGCATCATTGCTATATGTCTTCCGTTAGAACTACTAATTATTGCCGTGTTGTAATCGGACCCATTTGGATTAGCAGGGTAGGAGTTGTATCCATATTTGCCAATTATACTGTATTTGTTTTCATCATAAGGCAGTTTGAATTTTCCTTCACCATGTGCTGACCAAATACCTAGTTTGGAACCAGATAAATTTCTAAACATTATAGAGTTATTTTCTTGTATTTCAACTGATGTAAAAAGACATTCAAATTTTTTAGAATCATTATGATCCATCTTAGGTTTTGTTTCATGCTCTGGATGAAGTAAACCAAGTTCAACAAATAATTGACAACCGTTACAAACTCCTAACGACAAAGTATTTTCTCTTTTGTAAAAATTCATCAAACTTTTTTTGGCTTTTTCATTGTACAAAAATGATCCAGCCCATCCTTTTGCAGAGCCAAGTACATCCGAGTTTGAAAACCCACCTACTGCAACTATAAAATTAATATCTTCTAAATTTTCTCTCCCAGAAATTAAATCAGTCATATGAACATCTTTAACTTCAAATCCTGCTAAAGTCATTGCATAAGCCATTTCTCTTTCAGAATTACTGCCCTTTTCTCTAATTACAGCAGCTTTTATTTTCTTTGAATTTTTACTATTAATTTTTCCATTAAAATTATCTGGAAAATTAAAATTTAAAGGATGTCTTTTGAAATTTTGAAATCTTTCTTTTGCTTTAATTTCGCCACTTTGATTTTGATCTAATAAATAGGATGTTTTAAACCAAATATCTCTGTAATTAGATACATCTAGATTTATATTAGTTGTATCAGATTTTAATTCTAATTTGGAATTATTACTGACATTTCCAATTTTTAAAAAATGAATATTATTTTCATTTAAAATCGCTTCAATTTCTGTTTCACCTTGAAAAACTAAACCTAAACTTTCACTAAATAGTAATCTTATTAAATCTTTTTCTTCAAATTTGTTAAGATCAATATTAGCTCCTAAGTTGTTTTCAGAAAAACACATTTCTAGTATTGTAGTTATTAATCCGCCTGAACTAATATCGTGACCAGACGAAATTAAGTTGTCTTTTATTAGATTTTGGAAAACATTAAATGTTTTTTTAAAATATGAAGGATTACATGTATCGATTGTAGAAGACCCAATAAATTCTAAAGTTTGACTTAATGCAGAACCTCCAATATTAAAATTATTATTTGTTAGATTAATGTAATATATGTCTTGATCATTAGTTTGGAAAACAGGTTCAATTATATTTGAGATATTATTACAGTTTGCAGCTGCTGAAATAATTACAGTTCCAGGTGAAATCACTTCTTTATCTTTATATTTTTGCTTCATTGATAAAGAATCTTTTCCGGTTGGAATATTTATACCTAATTCAATTGCAAAATTTGAACAAGATTCAACAGCTTCATATAATCTTGCATCTTCACCTGGGTTATTACATGGCCACATCCAATTGGCAGACAAAGTAACTGATTCTAAATTTTTCTCAAGTGGAGCCCATATTATATTAGTTAATGCTTTACCAATTGCTATTCTTGATCCTGCTCTAGGATTAATCAATGCGGGTATTGGTGCGTGTCCTATTGAGGTTGCTACACCATTTCTCCCACTATAGTCTAATGCCATAACACCACAATTATTAAGTGGAAGCTGTAAAGAACCAACACATTGTTGTTTAGCAACCTTTCCTGTAACACACCTGTCAACTTTGTTTGTTAACCAGTCTTTACATGCAACTGATTCTAAGCTTAATACGTTTTTTAAATATTTCTCAAATAGATCTATACTGTACGATTTGTCGGGGTAAACTTTGTTAATAGTATCGTCCCTCATAACAGTTTTTGGTGAACTTCCAAAAAAGTCTGATAATGATAGATTTATTGGAGATGTATTATTTTTTTTAGACTTAATTTGAAATTTTTCATCACTTCTAATTTTACCAACTTTATAGCATGGAGCTTTTTCTCTGTTGGCTATTGTTTTAAGTTTTTCATACTTGCTTTCTGGAATAATTAATCCCATTCTTTCTTGAGATTCATTTCCAATAATTTCTTTTGCTGAAAGTGTTTTATCTCCAACGGGAAGTTGATCTAAATCGATTAGACCACCAGTTTCTTCAACCAATTCGGATAGACAATTTAAATGTCCTCCAGCTCCATGATCATGTATCGAAACAATAGAGTTTTCATCAGCCTCAACAAAAGCTCTTATAGCGTTAGCTACTCTTTTTTGCATTTCAGGGTTGGATCTTTGTACAGCATTTAATTCTATTCCAGAATTATAATTTCCTGTTTCAGTTGATGAAACAGCTGCACCACCCATACCAATTCTATAATTATCTCCACCTAAAACAACAATTACATCATCTTCACTAGGTTTATCTTTTAAGCTTTGATCTTCTTTAGCAAAACCAATTCCTCCAGCTAACATTATAACTTTATCAAAACCAAGTGTTTTTTCATTTTCAATATGTTCAAAAGTTAATACTGACCCACAAATTAAAGGTTGACCAAATTTATTTCCGAAATCTGATGCTCCATTAGAAGCTTTTATTAAAATATCTAATGGAGTTTGATATAACCAAGATCTTTCTTCTTTTATCCACTTTCTGTTTTCATTATATCTCGGATATGATGTCATGTAAACAGCGGTTCCAGCAAGAGGAAGTGATCCTTTTCCACCTGCAAGTCTATCTCTTATTTCTCCACCTGATCCTGTAGCAGCTCCGTTAAATGGCTCTACAGTAGTTGGAAAGTTATGTGTTTCAGCCTTTAAAGAAATAACCGAATTAAATTTAGATGTTTCAAAATACGAAGGTTTATCTCCGTGTTTAGGAGCAAATTGCTCCACTTTAGGTCCTTTTACAAAAGCTACATTATCCTTATATGCAGAAACAATTTCATTAGGATTCTCTTTAGATGTTTTTTTAATTAGTTTAAATAATGAGCTTTCTTTTTCAATTCCATCAATAATAAATTTTCCATTAAAAATTTTATGACGACAATGTTCGGAATTTACCTGAGAAAACCCAAATACCTCACTATCAGTTAGTTTTCTTCCTAATTTATTAGACAATTCATTTAAATAATTTATTTCTTCATTATTTAGTGCAAGTCCTTCCTTTAGATTATAATCAGAAACATCTTCAATTTCTATAATTGGCTTTGGGCTTACAGATACTATAAATAATTTTTGATCAAGTATTGGATACTCTTCGAAGAGCATTGGGTCAAAGTCGTTATTATATTTTTTAGAAATAAATTTTTCAATTCTTAATATTCCTAATATCGCCATGTTTTCTGAAATTTCTACTGCATTTGTGCTCCAGGGAGAAATCATGGTTTTTTTTGGACCTATAAAATTTGAATTAATAGACGATTGATTAATGTGTTTAGCTACGAATAACCATTCTAGTTTTTTTAAATCAATTTCATTTAATTCAATTGACGAATCTACGGCGAAAATTGTTTCAAATTTGTCTTTAAAATAGAGAATCATAGATGAATTTATTTAAAATAGAGCTCCAAAAATATAAGAAATAAAGCAAAAAACTCTTCTTAAATTTAAAATTTAAATAACGATTTTGAATTACTTATTAACATCGTTATTTGTAGCTTAACCTAACCATATAAAATCCATCAAATCCAGTTTGATTTGGACTAATTTTTTTTTCATCTTCTTTCTTAAAATCTTTTCCAATGTCAGATTTCAAAAACTCGTCAATTTGTAGTTCGTTTTCAGAGGGGAGTATTGAGCAAGTTGCGTATACCAGTTTTCCATCCTTTTTAATCATTGGAGCATATTTTTGTAGAATATCTTGCTGAGTAGCTCTAATTTTATCTAAAAAATCTAAGGAAAGATTCCATTTAGAACCTGGATTTCTTCTTAACACACCCAAACCAGAACAAGGCGAATCAATTAACAATCTATCAATTTTACCATATAATCTTTTGATAGGTTTATTATTTTCAATTACTTTAGTTTCAATATTGAATGCGTTATTTCTTTTTGCTCTTCTTTTGAGTTCATGTAATTTATTCTTATAAATATCCATAGCAATTATTTGCCCTTTGTTCTGAGAAAGAGCAGACAAATGAAGCGTTTTACCACCGGCTCCAGCACATACATCACAAACTTTCATACCTTCTTCTATCTGAAGAAATGGTGCGACTAATTGTGATGAGGCATCTTGAATTTCAAAAAATCCGTTTTTAAAAGCATCTGTTAAAAATAAATTTTTTCTTACAACTAACTTTAATGCATCAGGAAATCCCTTTATTTTTTCAGTTTGAATATCTTCATCAGAAAGAATTTCTTGAACCTTGTCAATTGAAGTTTTTAACGAATTAACTCTTATTATAACCGATGCTTTTTGATTCAAAGCATTTAATTCATTTTCCCATTTTTTTTCACCAAGTTCATCTAGTCCAAGCTTGTCCATCCAATCAGGAATAGATTCTCGAAATTTTCTTATTTTAATTAATTCATCAAACTTACCTTTTATCCTTCTGTTGGGTGTATAGTTAAGTTCTGGCCAGCCTGGAAGTTGAATTCCTTTTAGCACAGCCCAAACTGCAAATATTTTCCAAAGTTCTTTATGTTTATATGGTGTTTTCGCTTCAGCTATCTCTGAATAAAGTCTTTTCCATCTTACTATGTCATAGCTTGTTTCAGCGATAAACCCTCTATCTCTACTTCCCCATCTTTTATCGAGTTTAAGTACCTTTTCGATAGTTTTATCAGCATAAAGATTTTGATTAAAGACTCCATCAAGTACCTTTATAACAGCAACAACTAAATTTTTGTGAAGACGCATTTTATAGTTTTGCGCAAATATAGGTTTTAAACTTAATTATTTTCAGATTTGATTTTAATTTTACCCTCTTTTGAACTTATAATTTTTTTCATCATTTCTTTTCTAAAATCGTCTTCGATTCTAAATAAGTATACAGTTTTTCTTAAGGTCATAAACTCCTTTAAATCGGCTATTAATTTAGCTCTTAAGTCGATTTTCTTTTTCTCATAATCTAAAAAATCGTCAATAAATTGCTTGTGTTCTAAATCTGAAATATTACTACTATCCAAATTCATTTTTCTGTATTTGAGTCTTTTAGTTCTGTACACTACTCTTAAGCTATCTTGGTAGTTATTATAAACAACCCAAAATTTTGATTCATTTTCAGAGTTAAGATTTAATTTATCTGTAAGATATATCTTTTTATAAGCATCTATTTTTTCTGAGCGTATTTCATTTTTTTGTGCATTTAATAAATTAGTTAAAAAAAGAAGTAAAAAAAGAATTTTAAATTTTTTCATATTATTTATTATTTAAATTTTGGTCATCTGAAAAACTTGTTTCTATAAAGTAATCAAAATCATTATTATTTATTTCTTCAAAATTGATTTCAAATTCGTTAACATCAAAAAGTTCTAAATATTCGGAACTTGAATATCCCACTAGTTCATAATCCATAT
>ERZ887851.2057-NODE-2057-length-16236-cov-4.427353_pt1 | contig 16236 bp, 16 predicted proteins | sample MGYA00521100_ERZ887851 | MGnify/ENA primary metagenome ERZ887851 (study PRJEB32303, sample SAMEA104408602) | aquatic metagenome | biome: Brackish water; feature: Pelagic; material: water | place: Baltic Sea | collected 2014-06-06T16:11:00 | depth 11,444 m ...
TTATCTGATTTTTCAAGTCGCTGAACTATCATGAAAAATTACGAAATATTTTTGGTTTTCATACTTTCCAGATCGCTTTATTCCTGCGCAGTTGATTCTTGTGAGTGGGAAGTTTATCAAAATCGCGACTAATGCAGTTATTTTTCCGCCCTTGATGCGTTGCATCTCCAAGCTGATGACGGCGTGGCAGCTCCGGCAGGAATTGAACTCTCGACTCTGGAAACCATATCGGGAAGGTTTTTCAGAGGCGTGGAATTGATCACGGCTGATGAAAACGGGCTGTTGTTTCGCCACTCAAAAGGAACGGCCAAAGTCGATTTTAAGGATCTAAATTACAATCTCCGGGAAATGTTTGAGCCGGAACCAGCTCCGGTCGCTGACGTTTCAGGTGGAAAAGGCGATGATATTGTGGCTGATGAGGGCGGATACGAAAGTCTTGAAATCGTCACACGCATTTTGATCACGTGGCCAAAGTATCAATCGAACTGCGCTTCCCACTGCAATCCGTTTGATCCTCGCAATGTAAACTGGCGTTCCCATTGGGGGCGCTATCATTATGGCCTTTCATATGCGAATTTTCATTGCCGCCAGGCAGCTGAGTGCGATTTGTTAATTCGTTCCGGCTTATTGCGCTGACACAGGTCCGTGATGGCATCGGGCGATTTTTGCGTTAAAATCGCAACTCAACCCGTTATGTCAGCAGCTGAAGAAGTCTCCCGTCAATTTCAAGTTCCCGGTCGCCTCGTGGCTATCGAAATGATCGGCACCGGAAATGTAAATGACACCTATCGTGTCATTCAGCGGACCACCTTCTCTGAGGAGCAGTTCATTTTGCAGCGGATTAATCAGGCCGTTTTTAAAGACCCCGCGGCGGTGATGATGAATATTAAGGCCGTGACCGATCATGCTCACCGCCGGATTGATGCGGAAGCTGATCAAGCGGATCGCATTTGGCAGCTTCCGCGGGTGATCCCGACGCTGGACGATCAGGCTCATTTTTGTGACGAAGATGGCGATTACTGGCGGGCCTTGTCGTTGATTGCCAGCACGAAAACCTATGACAAAGTGACCAACCCCCAAATCGCATTTGAAGCGGGCGTGGTCCTGGGCAATTTTCAGCGGTTGATCTCCGATTTTCCGATTGATGAACTTCAGGATACCTTGCCCGGATTTCACATCACCCCGGGATATTTGGCGGATTACGACTCCGTTTTAGCTGACAATCCCGAGGCAAAAAAGCGACTCGATGTCTCAACTGAAGCAATGCGTTTGGCTAATTTCGTTGAGAAGCGCCGAGACTTTGCCCCCTTGCTTGAGGATGCGCTGTCACGGGGCGAATTGAAGTTGCGGCCGATTCATGGCGATCCAAAAATCACCAATATCATGATCGATACCTTCACGGGTAAAGGCACGTCGATCATTGATCTTGACACGGTTAAGCCAGGGTTGGTTCACTATGATTTTGGCGACAGCGCACGGAGTTCATGCAATCCGGCGGGTGAAGAGACGAAAAACTTGAGTCAGGTTTTCCTCGACACGGATTTGTTTGAAGCCCTTGTCAGCGGGTATTTGCGCGAGGCCAAAAATTTCCTGACCGAAGCGGATCGCAATTATCTCTACGATTCCGTTCGGCTCATCACGTTTGAACTCGGCCTGCGATTTTTTGCCGATTATCTTGCGGGCGATGTCTATTTTAAGACGACTTACCCAGACCAAAACTTGAACCGCGCACGGGTTCAGTTTGCGCTTTGCGAAAGTATTGAGGCGCGGGAATCGCTCATGCGAAGCACGCTGGAAAAAGTGCAGTAATCACTGCTCTAACGAGGTCTTATTTGACTCGGTTCTTTTTCCACTCAGCCTGGTGATTGACGATCCAATCTACCAATGCGGTATCAAAGCCGATGTCGCGTTGCGCTTCTTCTGACTTCAACCATTTATGGCGGAGGATTTCTTCGCGCTGCGCGATAAACTCTTTGTAGAGTGATGATTTTTCCAGAAGCGATGCTCCTGGTCTTGCCTGTGCCATGTCGAGAGGTGGAGAAAGGGGTTTCGTGTAACAAAATAGTCAAATTCCGATCGATTTTTTAGCAAGGGGAAAAGTGCGAAATCGCTCAGTAGTAGCTCTGTTTGATTTCAGCAATCAATCCGTATATTTATTGAGGTTGGAATTTATTTCTCCCAGCCTAGAATTCGACAATGCAATTGCAGGACACAGTGATTCAAGTGATTTTATTGATCGCGTTTTTGGTTGCGACGCCGCTCTATTTTCGGCATTTTTGGAAACACAGAATCCCTCACACCCCTGATCGGTGGGGGTTTCCGATTGACTATTTCGTTTTAATTTGGATTGTCATGGGCAATTCAACGGGACCTTTCTTTTCTGATTCCTGGTTGGGAAACATCCCTCCGCTGGGGCAAACCTTCATCATTCCGGTCGCAGTCGTGGTGATTCACTTTTGCGGGTGGAGGATTTGCTTGTTTCTGAAACCTCGACAAGAAAAAACAGCGCGTGAAGGTTGATTGAGTGACTTCAAACCTCACGTTTTCGAGTCGTTGCAATCGGCCGTCACGGTGACTAGCTTTTCGCCAATGAATCGTTTCAGATTGATAATTTTAGCGGCTGCTTTTTCGCCATCATTGATGGCTGTCGATTTTGCGCACGATGTCGTGCCCATCTTGAAAACCCATTGCGCGGACTGTCATCTCGATGACAAAAAGAAGGGCGGCTTTTCGATGAACACGCGCGAGGATATTCTCGCGGGAAGTGAAAATGACACTGTCCTCGATCTTGGCCACGGTAGTAAAAGTTATTTGATCGAATTGCTGAAAACGGATGATTCCGATATCCAAATGCCACCAAAAGGCAATCGGGTTTCGCCGGAAGAAATTGCGATTCTGAAGAAGTGGATTGATGAAGGTTTAAAATGGGAGCCGGGTTTTGCATTCGGAAAGGCTGGCTGGGAGCCGCCGTTGAAGCCACGAACGGTGGACTTGCCGAAGGCTCAGAGTGAACGCAAAAATCCAATCGATCGAATTTTGGACACTTATTTGGCTTCGAAAAAAATTGAGGCTCCCAAGCAAGCTTCTGACGAAGTTTTTCTTCGGCGGGTGTTTCTTGATGTGATTGGGATTCTCCCCACCGAGGCAGAGCGGGCGGCATTTTTGAAAAACCCGAATCGCGATAAACTCATCGCGGACGTGCTTGCTCGCGATGTCGATTACGCGGAGCATTGGCTTTCGTTTTGGAATGATTTGCTGCGAAACGACTATGCTGGAACGGGATTTATCGATGGCGGCCGCAAACAAATCACGGACTGGCTCTACGGAGCGCTGGTTCAAAACATGACCTACGATCAATTTGTGAGCGAGCTCGTGGCACCTCCATCAGATGGTTCTTCGGGCTTCATTTCGGGGATCAAATGGCGGGGAACGGTGAATGCGAGTCAGCGCCGTGAAATGCAGTTTTCGCAAAATCTGTCGCAGGTTTTTCTGGGGATCAATATGAAGTGCGCGTCCTGTCACGACAGTTTTATCGATCGCTGGAAACTGGACGAAGCCTACGCGCTCGCCGCAATTATTGCTGAGGAGCCACTCGAAATTCACCGTTGCGACAAGCCGCAGGGCAAAATGGCAAAAGCGGCGTGGATTTTTCCGGAGCTGGGCGGGATCGATGCGAACGCGCCGAAGGCAAAACGGCTAGAGCAGGTTGCAGGTTTGATGACGCATCGTGACAATGGCCGTTTTACCCGAACGATCGTGAATCGTATCTGGCATCGGATGATGGGCCGAGGAATTGTTCATCCGGTCGATGCAATGCACACCGAGCCTTGGAGCGAAGATTTGCTCGATTGGTTGGCCGAGGATTTTGCTGAAACTGGCTATGATTTGAAAAAGCTGATTGCCCAAGTTGCCCAGTCGAAGGCTTACCAGTCCAAAATCGCGACGACGCCGACTGAGGTTGAATTGGTAGATGGTTACACTTATCGAGGCCCGATTGCGCGTCGGCTAACGGCGGAGCAATTTCTCGATAATGTGTGGCAGCTGACGAGCACGGCGCCGAATGCCCCGTTTACGACGGTGGCCCGCTACAAGGTCGAGCCCGGCGAATTTGATGACGTGATATTGACTGGGAAATGGATTTGGAAGCCAGGCGAGGCGACTCCTGCGGCGGGCGAAAAAGTGACCTTCCGAAAAAGTTTCACTCTCGAAGAAGTTCCAAAAAAAGCGATCGCGGTCGTGACGGTCGACAACTCATACGAGCTATGGGTAAACGGGAAAAAGCTGCGAGCCGATGACAATTGGATGACGGTCGAGGGCGTGAACTTAAAGCCGGCATTGAAAAAGGGCGGCAATTTTATTCAGATCATCGCGACGAATGGCGGGAGCGGTCCGAATGCGGCGGGAGCCTATTTCGAAGCGGAAATCGATGGGAAGAAAATCGTCTCAGACGAATCCTGGAAATGGACTCCTAAGATTCCCGACGCCCGGGGCCGATTCGCTAAACCGCCGGAAGATTTCGCGCCTGTGAAAGTGATTAATGGAGCCATTTGGCAGAACCAAATTGCCGACGGTGCCCGCTCTGGCTTGGCGAATCGAATCGCACCACCGGTCCGCGCCGCGCTGGTGAAAAGTGATTTGTTGATGCGTTCGCTGGGTCGTCCAAACCGTGAGCAAGTCGTCACCGTCAGGCCGGAAGATCTCAGCACGTTGCAGGCAATCGACTTGGCAAACGGTTCTATTCTGTCGGGTTTGCTGCAACGCGGCGGAGCGGCGCTTGATTGTGAGTTCACCGGGAAAAATACGGATGAACTGGTTTCGAGCCTTTTTCTGCGAACGCTTTCGCGCAATCCAACAGCGGATGAAGCGGCCGTTCTGGCAGAAATTGTCGAGGCTCGCGAAAAGCGGAGTGAGGGAATTGAAGACCTGCTGTGGGCGGTCTTGATGCTGCCGGAATTTCAGCTGGTTCAGTGAGATTCGAGTTTCACGATCGGATAGGGTTGATTCGTCGAGCAGACCCTATCAGATCGAAAATTCTCAATATCGCGACTTTCCGTTTCCGCGTTGATCGGACCGCAATTTGACCATACCTTTATGGTTGGCGATTCGGCTGCCACTGGATTGCGTAAACGAAACACACTTTACGAAAAATAGACATGGCAAAGGAATGGTCGGGACGTCATCTCATCTACGGAAGCGCCGGTATGGCTGCTTCAGGTATGATGCAATCACAGGGAAGTTCAGATGCAGACGAGGAGGATTCTCCCGCGTTGCAGATTGCGCAGCGGGATGCATCGGGTGCCGGAGGTTTAAAAGCTGCCATTGTCGGCGAAACCGGCGGTGGGAATTACGGGCACGGGCTGGATCGTGTTTTTAACGACTTCGCTGGAGTGAATGTCATTGCGGTGGTGGATCCTGACGAAAAAGGTCGCGAAGCTGTTCGGGAGAAGATGAATGCGCAACATGCCTACGCGGAATTCGAAGCCATGCTGGTGCAGGAAAAACCAGATCTTGTCAGCATTGCTTCGCAGTGGACAAATCAGCATTTTGAAATGGCAAAAGCGGCGCTTGTGTCCGGGGCGCATATTTTTGTGGAGGCTCCATTTACCCGCACGTTGGCAGAGGCGGATGAATTACTTGCCATTGCCGACCAGCGGGATTTGAAAATTGGCGTGGCTCATCAAATGAGCTGCGATCCTTATATCTTGCGTTTCAAAGACATGGCCTATCGCCAAATTGGTGAACTCGTCGAGATGCGTGTTTTTGGAAAAATGAACGAGCATGCCGGAGGCGAAGACAGCCTCGTATTCGGTTCACACCTTTTTGACTTGGTTAGACTGTTTGCTGGTGAAGTCGAAAGCTGCTCAGCGCGGATCCGTTCCGAAGGACGCCCCGCGACGTTTGGGGATATACATGAGTCTCGCGATGAAAATCTTGGACCGCTTTTGGGCGACGACATCTACGCTCATCTTGCGATGGATTCCGGAGTGAACGTCACGTTTCAAAGCAGCAAGAAAATGCGTGAAATGGCGGGTCCATGGGGAATTGAGTTTGTCGGCACAAAATCGAAGGCACGACTTTTTGCGGATCAACCGCCGACTTTTTCAGTTCAACGCGCGCCGGACTTTCGGGCAGTTGAGCGTGAAGACGTTTGGAAACGATGGCCCGAAGAAGAACCGTATCATAACGAAGTTGATGGGCTCTCAGGCCTTGCCACTGCAAACCGATTGGTCGTAAAAAATTGGCTGTCCGCCATCGCGAACAACAAGGAACCCCGCAGCTCCGGCTATCGCGCGATGAAATCATTGGAAATCATCCACGGCATTTGGGCGGCGGGTTTGACCGGTCAGCGAGTTCAGTTTCCGCTGATTGAACGGGAGCATCCCTTGGCGCCGACCGATTAATCTATTAATCGATCGTGATCGATTTTGGATCAAAATCGACGGGTGGATACTGCATGTTCAATTCGCGCAGTGTCCCGATGACGATCTGAGCCACGGCTAAATTGCGATACCATTTTCGGTCAGCAGGAATGACATACCACGGCACTGTTTCTGTGCTCGTTCGGCTGATTACATCATTGTAGGCGTCCATAAACTTCGGCCACAAGGCGCGGTCTTCGAGGTCGCTCGGATTGAATTTCCAGTTTTTCGCCGGTTCATCGAGTCGAGACTGAAGGCGGGCTTTTTGCTCATCGAGCGAAATATTGAGGAAAATTTTGATGATAGTTGTGCCTTCGTCAGTCAGCATTTGCTCAAAATTTCTGACGTGATCGTAACGCTTTGACCAGCACTCTTCCGGATAAATGTCGCGAACCCGCACTGCCGTGATGTCTTCGTAATGGCTGCGGTTGAAAATCACCGTTTCGCCATTTCCGGGAGTCTCCTTGTGAACGCGCCACAAATAATCGTGAGCCAATTCCCTACTGCTGGGCCTTTTAAACGAGGCAACGCGAATGCCTTGAGGGTCCATTTTATCGAAGACTGCACGAATTGTGCCGTCTTTACCGCCAGTACCCATCGCCTGAAAAACGACGAGTAATTTGTGTTTTCCCTCGGCGTAAAGTCGCGTTTGCAGCTCGTCGATTTCGTCTTCGAGGCTGTCGAAAAGGTCCTTCCCTTCACTTTTGCTGACGGGGAAAAGTGATTCGTCACGCGTTGGCAACGACTTCAAATCTACCGGAGTTCCCGGAGCAATTCGATAAGGGTGATCGGCGGGATTCGGAACTTCGAGCAGACTTTTTGACATACGAATAACAAACGAAATTGCGGGCGATTCGTCAAACGAATGTCAGATCATTTCACGTCAGATTCTTCACGCGCCATTTTTAGAAGCTCGCGAAGGCGCTCTGGATCGGCGGACGAAGTTTTTGCGATGAACCCGCGGTTGTGGGCAAAATGAACGTCGTCGCAACTTGATTCCAACGCGGAATATTCCATGCGCTTGTTGTCGTTGAATCGGGATAGACCGTAGCCTTCACCGCGTCGGTCGGGGTAAACCATCGCGATAACCGATTCTTGTTTGCCCTGTTCTTCGATAAATTTTTCCAAACCGGAGGAGGCTTCTTCGGGCATTGGATCGGTTCGTGGCATGAACAACACTTCGAATTCGCCGACAGCAGAATCGATCGTCCAGAATTGCGCGTGTTCGCCTATGAATTTCAGTCGCTTACGTAAATCACGCAGATACACGACCAAATCTTCACCGATCATTCGCATGATTTCCCAAATCGGCTCACCTGGCTTCAGTTCCGTGTGTTTGGCAAAGCGCCGCAGCAACGTGATGTCGATTGGCGAATTCAGTTTCCACAGGGTCTCGCGATCGACTCCGAGCCATTTCGCGGTGTCGACTGGGCCGGTGCAATCAAATCGCTCCGCTGTTTCGAGCCACGCGCAGAAATTTTGTGCATCTTCGTAAAGCCCCTGATTTTGTAGCACCAGACTCAGCGCACAAATTGGCGGGCTGTCTTTTGGAAATTGGTGGTGATCAAAGTTATTGCGCTCGGGATCGTGCTCGTGGCCCACGTCGACGATGATCGTTCCGATGTCAGCAAGGTCTTCTTCAGTTGGTTCGCGGCGGACAATCGGCACGGCGTGCGAGTGAATCAGAACGCAGCAGGCGAGAAAATCGTCTTTGTGGGCGCCGCCCGGGTGGGTCAAAATTTGTTGGATGCTCATCGTTTGGTGAGCCTCTTCTCTCACACGATTGCCTGCGCGTCACCCCGATTTTTGAACGACGAAGCCTCTTTGGGAGTCTAAAGTTCCACGACCCATGTTTCCGAAACTTCTTATCCTTTTTATCGTCGTTCCGCTGATCGAACTGTATTTGTTCATGACAATCGGTGCTGAGATAGGCATTTTTCCGACAGTTGCGATTATCGTGGTGACCGGAGCCCTCGGGGCATGGCTCACCAGGCTACAGGGGCTGAAAACGTTGCGGAATTTTCAAAAAGCGACCAGTGAAGGCCGGATGCCGCATGAAGAAATTATGGACGGGCTGATGATTCTCGTGGCTGGAGCGGTTTTGTTGACGCCGGGGTTTTTGACTGATGCGATCGGATTTTCGCTGCTGCTTCCCCCGGTTCGCGCGGTGGTTCGCAAATTTCTCGGCGGGTATTTGAAATCACGAATTCACATCGTTGGAATGCCCACAGCAGATAATCCAGCTACCGCCCCACGTCGGGAAGATGTGGTGATTGAGGTGGAATCGGAAGTGATCGATGTTGATGTTGAAGTCGTGAAAGACCCGCAGCACTGATTTACGAACATACGGGGTTGGTTCATCGATCATACCCTATTGGTTCGTGGAACCCTTTCGAACATACCCTGTTGGATCGTGAAATTTTTCTGAGACGTTCAAAGAAAAGGATCGTGTTCATCGGCTTTTTTCTTCGGCAGATTTTCCGGCGGACTGTATGGCAAGGAAGTTTCGCTAAAGATCAGTTTTCCATCATCCACTGTCCAGAATTGCGAGTAGTAATAGGCGATTGTAATAACAAAATACTCGTAACTCCAATCGCCTACTAATGTCACGGTCCTGGTGCCTGCAATATTACGCAGAGCACTGTCGGTATTTTTCCACTCTACTTGGGTTGGTAATTCCAATTGAGTGTAATTTTTTGACTGTTTCAACTTCGCTTCCAAGAAGCTTGTAAAAACCTCTTCAGGAGGAAAAACATCGTAGACACCGCTGAATTCTAAAAAAATTAATCCGCTGAATGGTGAGTGATCGTCCCACTCTCTAAATCGCTCTTTCAATTCATCTTTTCGAGCGTTTTTAGGAAGGAAGAATAACTCTTCTTTTCCCGCCACAACTTCACATTCCAAAGCATCGGCTATTTCCGTCAACGCGAAAAAGTAGCTGTCGCCCCCATTTAGGTGAATTGTTTTCGAAGATGGCAAATTCATCTGTGGCCACGCTATATTTGGCCTGGTCCAGAAGTCTTCTCTTTCCACTCTCTTCTCGATCAATTCGTAAATCGTTTCGATTGCCTGAGTGCTGTGGATCTCAAGCTCAAGTTCTCTGGTTTCGAGGAATTCGATAGCGGTTGTTATACCTGTAACGTAATCTTCATTTTTATTTTTGCAGCCGTGCAGCATTATGGCTCCACAAATTATCACAAGGGTTAGGTGAGGCAGTTTCATTCAGTCTTCGTTTGATTTCCAAAAAATCACCAGCTTACTTGTTCGCAGCAGCAATCACATCAACGTGTGGAAGCATGGCTTCGATGGTGTCGTACATTTCTACGTCTCAATCGTCGGTCAGTGTTTTTACAAAACCATCGACTCGGGTGTGGCTGGATTCAATGTCGGGGCTGGATTGCGGGACGCCGGCGACGACTTTTCCTCCGGAGACGTCGCCGCTGTTGAGAATTTTTGTGGACGCCGTTGCATGGGACGTATCGAGTCCAATCAGACCGATTTTTATCGGTTCAGAATCCTGCGCCTTCGCACAAAATTCGATTGGGAGTAAAAAAAGTGCATAAAACCAAAGTGTAAGCGTCTTCATCGTTTAGGGGTTGTAACAGAAGGTGAACCTGTAGAGAATCTGAATCCGTGCCGGTTTTATGCCAGTGAACGGCTCCCTTGAACCTGTTTTTATTTTATGAATTTTAGCATTCGCGGAAAAGTTGCGATTCTCGTTGTCATTTCTGCAGCAGCGACTGCCTACCTTGTTGCCAATCGCTTGCTGGATAGCGCGACCTTTTTATTGAGAGATCATGAGCTGGTTGATCTAGGCGATGAATCAATTTTACGCGGTTGGGAGATTGTGGATCAAGTCGATGGCCTCCGTGAGGACATCACGAATTTGGGGTTGAGTCAGGAGTTTCAGGATGTGTTGTTGAATCCGAATTCGACGGATGAGCAGATCGAAATAACGGCCCGCAAGCTCTGTAGCCGCTACTGGAATCGACATTTACGAATCGATATCGTACCGGTTCAGGGAGTGAGAGCTGCAAATCCAATGCTGATTGAGGAAAAGGCCGTTTTGGCGGACACGGAGCCGTGGTTTCCTTCGCCGGAAGAATTTTCAAATACACGGCTCATGCTTTCACCGATCATGCGCCGAAAGCTGATTGTGAAAGAATTTGCCAATCAGGAAAATGTCGAAATAGAGGAGCCGGTGATTTGGGCAATGGTCCCTCTGGGGGCAAATCTTCTTCCTGAAGCGAATGTGAGCGTTGATAAGCCTGCGGTTCAGCTCCGATTTGTCCGGATCATGATGACGTTGTTTTCGGATGCGTCGTCGCGCCATTTGTTCGCGCTGCAGGATGCGAACGGCGGGGAGTTGTTGGCGCGTCCGGAGGAAACATTAAAAAATGATCCTAATGACCAAGTGTTCCTCGATTTCGCGAAGCGACATTACGTCCGCGAATATTTCGATGAACTGAAAAATCCTGAAACGGCAGTGGTTCACGCCGATGAACAGGAAGATCCTCGGGTTGATCGGGTGCCGATGGACGCCATTGATTCGAAACAGACGGTCGAACTGAATTCGAAATACTTTTTTTTGGAAGGCATTCCGAATGAAAACTTAGTTGCGGCAATCACTGCGGCAGATCCAGAGGAGTTGAAGCATCTTTTTAATCATTTGTCAGATGAATGTTATTTCGATGGGCGGTCGGGAACGCTGCGTAATAATTCCCGGGAGATGCGGTTTCTGTCGAGTTCGCGCGAGGGAATCGAACGGATGAAAGATAAAGTCACCACTGCTCTTCAGCACAAATTTAATGATCCAAAGATTGGATTTGAGTGGTGGGATAAGGCCCTGGACTGCCCTGATATTTACATCCGTCCGGTGCGGCTCAGTATCGGAAGTGCTGAAAATCCTTCGAATTATTTACTGCTTTACGCGGTGTTTGAGGATGAGTTGTCGTCTTCGATCCAGCATGAGATTTCGAGTCTGAAATTCATCGTTTTCCTGATTGCGGCAGGGGCTGGGGTGATCGCGTTTCTGGTTTCGATTCTGTTTATTCGACCGCTTCAACGAATGACCGAAACGGCTCAGCGGGTCACAGAAGCCGAGCCGGACCAGTTTCATGTGAATTTGGCCTCGCTGGCTCGCGAATTGCCAATTCGGCGGCGTGATGAAGTGGGCGACATCGCGCGGGCGTCGAAACGATTGTTTGAGGAGGTGATCGATTTTCACGGGCAGTTGGAACAACGGGTTTCTGACCGGACGCGAAAGCTGCACAAAGCTAATTTCGAATTGGAAGAGGCCTACGACAAATTGATGTCACTGCACCGGGAGAAGGATGCCTTTGTGGCGAAGGTGAGTCACGATTTGCGACAGCCACTCACAGTTATTTTCATGCAAATCGACGATCTCTTGATGTCGGATCTCTCTGAAGATCAGGAGCGCGGGTTGGTGAAAATTCAGGCTCAGGCGAAACGTGAGTTGGATCTTGTGAATGACATTTTGGATTATCAGAAAATTATCATGGGAGCAGATCCGCTTCAGCGTGAGCCGATAGAAATCTCCGAATTACTCGATGGATTGGAAGATGCACATGCTGGTGCAGCCAAGGCGAAGGCGATTGAATTTGAGAAGAAATACGATCCCGAAATTGGCATCATCACAGCGGACTCGAAACGTATTCAACAAGTGCTGAACAACTTGGTCGGGAATGCGGTGAAATTTACAAAAGAGGGCAAAGTTGAGCTGGAAGGAATTGCCCGAGAAATCAGTGGCGAGCAGTGGATCGAGTTTAGCATCAACGATTCCGGACGGGGGATGTCGCCGGAGGAACAGGCCAAAGCGTTTACGCCGTTTATTTCAACCCGGAAAGACAACCCAGGAGGCAATGGACTGGGGTTGTCGATTGCGAAAGAGTTGGTGCTGCAAATGGGTGGGCAGATTGGTTTCATTTCCGAACTCGGAAAAGGCACTCGTTTCACCGTGATGCTGCCGCGTGAGGCGACGGCGGAGAGTTATGACCGCAAGCCAGATGATGATCATCCATTGGCGCAGCGTCACAAATCCCCTGCAAAGAAAGTGTCTGCAAAGGTCCACGATCTGGAGTCACTGCCGGTCGCAGGATTTGATGACAATACCGCGCCGATTGCTCTGCCTGGCAGCACGATTTTGATCATTGATGATGATCCGGCTGTTCGGGAATTATTGCAGAAACTTCTCGAGACTGAGGGTTACACTGTGCTATCTGCCGAAAACGGCGATGATGGAATTGAAATCGCTCGGAAAGAAAAGCCGGATGCCATAACGCTGGATGTGGTCATGCCGGGGAAAGATGGTTGGCAGGTGCTGTCTGAATTAAAATCCGATCCTGACACGGAAACTATTCCTGTGGTGATGGTTTCGATCATGGCGAAGAACGAGCAGGGGCTGGCGCTTGGGGTGGAAGATTTTTTGGTGAAGCCGATTGATCACAATCGACTCAGCAAGGTGATGCAGCGGGTGACCAATCACGCGCCGCAGCGAAATATTTTGATCGTTGATGACGATCCGGATTCCCGTGAGATTCTCGGCAAAATATTGAGTGGGCAGGGCTGGTCTCCAGTTCTGGCGGGCGATGGAACGGAGGCGCTCGAAATTCTTCAAAAAACGAGGCCAGCAGCGATCATTCTCGATTTGATGATGGCGGGAATGGATGGGTTTGAATTTCTCAGCCGAATCAGTGATGACGCGGGATTGAAATCGATTCCCGTCATCGTCGTAACTGGAAAGAGCACCACGCCTGATGAGTCCGAATTTTTGAACGAACACGTCGAAAATATCATCAAAAAAGGCGACACCACGGCCCGCGAAGTGTTGGCGACGATTGCTGACAAAGTGAAGCAAAAGCCGAGTGCGTGACGTGCGAAATTATTTATCCCGGCTGGGGCTTCGCAGCGGATCAGGAGATCCTGTTTGGCGTTTTAGCGGCGAGAAAATGGCTTCGGATCCATCGGCTTTTGCGTGATAAACGAAATCCATCAGCTCACCGATCCGGCTTGGTGGGAAGCCATTGCCGCGTTCGAAAAACCAGTGCAAATACTCGTAAGGCAAATCGTAAATCGGACGCATCTTGTATTTTCCGAAGGGCATACGGTAGCGCGCCAAATCGTCGAAAATATCTGCCAAGTCGTCTCGCATCGAAGCTGCGATATCGATTTCCTGAGATTCGTCTTCTTCAGACATAAAACGTAAACAGGCAGGATTGTGAAATGTCTGATTCGGAATCGAAAGCGACGCCCTCGGCAATGAGAAGATCGCGCTTTACCCGAATGGGATTGCCTTCATTGGTTCCGGCAAAACCGCCGATCGACAAATTGCTCGTAACGACGCGATGGCAGGGAACTTCGGTGTAGGGATTCCGCTTCAAGGCCTGGCCAATGGCTTGAGCGGAGCGGCATCCGATTTCGCGACCGATATCTATGTAAGTTGTTACCTTTCCCGTCGGAATTCGTGTCACGGCTTCGTAGACACGTTCTTCAAAAACGGTTGGTTGGCGGTCAGTAGTCGCAGTCATCAGGGTAAAAAAACGATCCAACAGGGTCTGATCGATGATCGACCCCTGTTGGATCGTGAAAGCGAGAAATGTTACAGCTTGAACGGGAACGTCTGGCTGCGACTCGGCACAGTAAATTTGAGTGCTCTCAACTCACCTGGACGATTGAGAACGATCGTTTCACCGAGATTCAAATTAAAGGTCTTGGATCCCCACGGTCCGATTTTATCGATGAAGGTCTTTGAAAACGCGCCCTTCTTCCGTGAGACATTTGCTTTGTGGATGCCCTGATTTTTGAAGGTGATTGAAACTTGCTTTGCGGCAGGTGGCGGTCCTGGATTGAAAATACCGCCGCCTTGAACATCACGATCGGTCACGGTCAAATAAGTGCTGCCAAATGATTTGATGGTCAGTTCTCTTACCGAATTGAATCCTGATTTGTGAGGATCGTCGAACGCCCAGCTATCGCCGATTTGCGCTTTGAACTGTTCGCTGGCGTTGGCGCGAACGGTATCGATGTATTTGTAGCCGCGACCTTCATCGAGATATAGCTTGAGCGACTCGTTGCTCTTGTTGGAAACGTGGATGGTGCGCTGCTGAGGAACGATTGGCTTGGGTTTGATGCCCAGTTCCGAGTCGTTAATCGTCAATGCAGGGAGTGGGTCCCAACTGTTGATCTTGAGGTGCTTGATGATGTTTGCTCCGCCTTTGAACGGATCATCGATTCCCCAGTCATCGCCATTGTCGACGTCCCAGGATTTTTTTCCTCCAGCAGGAACGAGATCTTCGTAGTGCCAACCGCGGCCATGATCGGCATAAACGCCGACCGGCTCTGAAGAGTAATTGGTAACTGTAATTCTCTTCTGCAAAATCGGAGGAGGTCCGCCGCCGTGGCCAAGGTCGCGGTCAGTAAGGACGAGGGTGTTGCTACCTCGGCTTCTCACTGAAATTTGCTTGATGATCTGAACGCGGTTTGAATGAGGATCTGCAAATCCCCAGTCGTCGCCGACGTCGGTTTGAAAACGTTGAACGCGACTTCCTGCGCGAATGGTTCCCTCGTATGACCAGCCGCGACCGTCGCTGGAATAGAGTTTTACGTTGTCAGTTGACGTGTTTTGGACGGTGACTTCGGCAGCGGTGGCCGAAGTCACGCCGAATGCGAGCATGAGCATCGCGCGAGTAGTAGTTTTTAGGAAGGTCCTTATAATTTTTTAGATGGCTAAGATGAGAGGATATCGGAAAAATGCAGATTTCGTAAGGAAAAAATCGAGTCTGATTTCCATCTGCGGGATTTCATCCGATTTTATTTCCAAGCGAAGAAAGGGAATCGAAAGTTTTTGTTGCTCAGGAGGCTTGATTTGGTGACTCAATTGGGTTGAATTGAGGTTCATGAATTTTCGCCCGATTCCCACACCCCCTGAGCTGTTTCGTCAGTTCGAAGCCGGGGAGATGAGCAGGGAGGAACTTCAGGCCGCGATGGCAATTCATGCTCGGGGTCTGATTGATGAGATGTTGGAGGAGCGGAAAAATCCGATCACGGCATATTTGGAAAGAACTCGAAATCGGGCGGCGGCTCGTCGTTGGCGGCAAAGGATTGGCGTGGTCCGGTTGCGTGAAGTTCTTGAGGCGCTGGCATTCATCGAAGCATTTCCGCCTGCTCAAATTTTGTGGAATGCCGGTCATATGGATGTTCCACTGCATTGTTTTTTCCGGACAAAGCACGAGCCGATTTTCAAAATCAAACACATCGAAATCGAGCCGATGCGGGTGTTGGTTCGGTTGGAGTATGGCGAGGCGAGTAAAGAGCAAATCAAGCGGGAAGAGATCGTGTTGCGCCGTGATTCCAAGTTACGACTGGAATTGGCGACCCGCAGGGAGGTGTGAGTCAAAATGTCACGACATTTTGTCGCTATGGGATTTAAATTAGCGTCAATATGACTCTAATTGCGCAAGGATTCGGCTGGTGAGTTTTGAGGTAATCGACTGATAGTAAGTGTATTGAGGATTACATTGCAGGAGTGGTATCTTTTGTGCGTTTATGAGGAGAAATTCGAAGTTTAATTCCTAATTAAAACTCAAAAACAAAAAAGAAGCTATGAAACTCACTCGCTATCACAATAGCCCCCTTGCCAACTCGTTTGCAGATTTGGAATCACTTTTCAACGTTTCGACGTCCGGAGTCTCGCCGTTTTTTGATTTCGTCAATCGCGTGGCCCACGTGGCAAACGATCCTCCGCGCAGCAATCACGCGCTTTATGAAGATGACGATGCTTTTTATGCCCGATTTGATC
>ERZ887851.2058-NODE-2058-length-16233-cov-23.839164_pt1 | contig 16233 bp, 10 predicted proteins | sample MGYA00521100_ERZ887851 | MGnify/ENA primary metagenome ERZ887851 (study PRJEB32303, sample SAMEA104408602) | aquatic metagenome | biome: Brackish water; feature: Pelagic; material: water | place: Baltic Sea | collected 2014-06-06T16:11:00 | depth 11,444 m ...
GTCTAGAGCGTCAGCTTAAGATTGGCGTGCCTGCCGACAAAATTGATCAAGAAGTAATCGTTCGTTTACAAAAAGCCACCAAGACCGTCTCTATTAAAGGCTTCCGTAAAGGAAAGGTTCCCCTGAAAGTGGTTAAGCAGCAATTTGGTGCTGGCGTGCGTCAAGAAGTGGTTGGCGAGGTTGTCAATTCAAGCTTTTACGAAGCCATACAGCAAGAAGAGTTGCGCCCCGTAGGTCAGCCGCGCATCGACGATATCAGCGAGAGCGAAGGCAAGGACCTTGAGTACACTGCAATCTTCGAGGTGTATCCCGAAGTTAAGCTCGCAGACTTAAGCAAAGTTAAGGTCTCTCGCCCGGTTTCCGATGTAAACGCAGAAGACGTAGAGACAATGATCGACGTGCTGCGCAATCAGCAGGCGACATTTGAAGTCACCGAGAAAGCAGCTGAAGATGGTGACCAGGTCAATATCGACTTTGTCGGCACCCACAAAAAAGAAGAGTTTGCCGGCGGCAGCGCCGAAGGCCAGGACCTGGTTCTGGGCTCCGATAGCATGATTCCCGGGTTCGAAAAGGGTCTGATCGGCGTCAGCGCCGGTGATGAAACTGTACTCAAGCTAAAATTCCCCAAGGACTACCACTCCGAAGAACTTAAAGGCAAAGCCGTGCAGTTTGCCGTCAAAGTTAATTCAGTCTCTGTTAAACAGATGCCAGAGATGAATGATGACTTCTTTAAGCTCTACGGTGTGGAAGAGGGCGGCGAAGAAAAATTCCGCGAAGAGGTTCAGGGCAATATGGAGCGAGAGCTGCGCAATGCTATCCGCGGCAAGATTAAGAACCGCGTGATGGACCAGCTGTTCGAACTCAACAAGGTCGATGTTCCAGAAGCCCTTATCAGCAATGAAATAACCCAGCTCAAGCAGCAGATGGTGCAGCAGTTTGGTGGAGGTCAGCAGATCGACCTGAGCATGTTGCCCGATGATATGTTTAAAGACAAAGCACAGCGCCGCGCCGCACTCGGCGTTATTGTATCTGAGGTGGTTAAGGTTGAAGAACTGTCCCCAGACGAAACAGCTGTTCGAGCCCGTGTTGATGAAATTGCATCAACCTACGAGCAGCCTCAGGAAGTTGTAGACTATTATTACAGTAAGCCTGAGCTTCTCAGTTCTGTTGAAGCTGTGGTTCTGGAAGACCAGGTGACTGAGCTGGTGCTATCTAAAGCCAAGGTAAAAGAAGAAACACTGCCGTACGAAGAAGCCGTTAAGCCAGACCCCGAGCCAGGTACTGAAGCATAGGTTCTGCCGATGGTAAGCTGGTCATCCAGCTTACCCGCTGCCCGCGTATACAGGCTGTTGTTTAAAGGCTAGGATACCCCTTCAATTAGCAATCAAATAAGCGAGGACGCAATGATTTTTCAACCGCCAACAGGTCAAAACCTGGTTCCAGATGTGGAAGCCAGCGGCTTGGTACCCATGGTCGTTGAGCAGAGTTCAAGAGGCGAGCGCGCCTATGATATCTACTCAAGACTCTTAAAAGAGCGAGTTATTTTCCTGGTGGGTCAGGTAGAAGATCATATGGCCAACCTGATTGTGGCCCAGATGCTGTTTCTCGAGTCGGAAAATCCCGATAAAGACATCCACCTGTACATTAATTCTCCCGGCGGTTCTGTAACGGCCGGGCTATCTATCTACGACACCATGCAGTTTATCAAGCCGGATGTCAGCACCATGTGTATAGGCCAGGCTGCCTCTATGGGAGCCTTTCTGCTCACCGCCGGCGCCGAGGGCAAGCGCTACTGTCTGCCCAATTCCCGTACCATGATTCACCAGCCCAGCGGTGGTGCCCAGGGCCAGGCAACAGATATACATATCCAGTCTCAAGAAATCCTCAAGATCAAGAAGCGCCTAAACGACCTGATGGCTAAACATACGGGCCAAACGGTCGATAAGATAGCAGAAGATACCGAGCGCGATAACTTTATGAGTGCCGAGGAATCCAGAGAATACGGGCTTATAGATGAGGTGCTGGACAAAAGAGGGTAGAGGCGTTAGTCTTCTGACTTATATTATTAGATATTGCCTATAACCTTCTGTTTTGTAAGGATTTTGTAGGGTTGGCAGGAGAGAGAAATGAGTGATAGTGACACATTGGGAGACGGCGGAAAGCTACTTTTCTGTTCCTTCTGCGGCAAAAATCAGAACGAAGTTCGTCGTCTGATTGCCGGCCCGTCGGTGTATATATGCGATGAGTGCGTCGATCTCTGCAATGACATCATCTCCGAAGAGACTCAGGTTGTCGAAGCTGACAGCAGCCCAGACAGGCTCCCGGTACCCACAGAAATCAAAAATATTCTCGACGAGTACGTTATTGGCCAGGAGCGCGCCAAGCGCATTCTCTCAGTAGCTGTCTACAACCACTACAAACGGCTGCAGGTCAGCGAAAAAGCGGCCGACAAGGGCGCAGTAGAGTTGGGCAAGAGCAATATTCTACTAATAGGCCCCACAGGCAGCGGTAAAACATTGCTGGCCGAAACTCTGGCACGCATGCTGGATGTACCCTTCACCATTGCCGACGCAACCACCCTGACCGAAGCCGGTTATGTGGGTGAAGATGTTGAAAATATTATTCAAAAACTGCTGCAGAAATGTGACTACGATGTCGACAAGGCCCAGCGCGGCATTGTTTATATTGATGAAATCGACAAGATTTCCCGCAAGTCAGACAACCCCTCCATCACCAGAGATGTCTCCGGTGAAGGCGTGCAGCAGGCCCTGCTCAAACTAATTGAAGGCACAGTGGCCTCCGTGCCCCCCCAGGGTGGCCGCAAGCATCCCCAGCAGGAGTTTCTGCAGGTGGATACCGCCAATATCCTATTTGTCTGTGGCGGCGCCTTTGCCGGGCTTGAAAAAGTTATTCGCGACCGCTCCGAAAAGGGTGGCATAGGCTTCAGTGCCGAAGTAAACAGCAAAGACAATCAGAAATCAGTGGGCGAAACCCTGCTGGATGTGGAACCCAGTGATTTGATTGGCTATGGCCTGATCCCAGAATTTATTGGTCGCCTGCCAGTGGTTGCTACATTGCAAGAACTGGATCGCGACGCCCTGGTCAATATTCTGGTCGAGCCAAAGAATGCCGTGGTTAAGCAGTACCAGACGCTGTTTGAAATGGAAGATGTCGAGCTAGACCTGCGACGCGACGCGTTGGACGCTATTGCCGACAAGGCCATCGAGCGCAAAACAGGTGCCCGGGGTCTCAGATCTATTCTCGAGACCGTGCTGCTGGATACCATGTATCGCGTGCCTTCAGAGCCAGATGTGGTCAAGGTGGTAGTAGACGCCTCAGTGATCAATGGCGAGAACGAACCGCTGCTGGTACATGAACAGCAGGAAACAAAAAAAGTAGCCTCAGACGAAGGCTAAACCAAGGCGGCGCAAGCCGCCTTTTTTGTTTCTGCCGCCTGAGCAATTGTTTCGCAGCCAAGCGGTTGTAATTGTTCAGCGAGACCCAATATATAAATCAAACAACATCTGTGGCCTTATGTAACCAGTGCCATTCCAATTCAAGAACCAGAGGTAACCATGGGTTCCCAACAGACCGATCCAGACAAAGCTATCTATCCACTGCTGCCATTGCGCGATGTGGTAGTTTACCCCCATATGGTAGTGCCATTATTTGTAGGCCGCGAGAAATCCATAGTCGCCCTCGAAGACGCCATGGAGTCAGACAAGCAGATAGTACTGGTAGCGCAAAAGAACCCCGCAGAAGACAACCCCGGCGTAGATGATGTTTATGCTGTGGGCACCTTCGCCACCATATTACAGATGCTCAAGCTCCCCGACGGCACCCTCAAGGTTCTGGTTGAGGGCACAGGTCGGGTTGGACTGATCGAACCCCGCGAGGGAGAGGCCTTTCTGCAGACCTGTGTCATTGAAATGGCCAGTGGCGAACTGGACGCCGCCGAAGCCGATGCCCTGACTCGCTCGACTCTGTCGCTGTTCGAGCAGTACGTTAATCTCAGCAAAAAAATCCCGTCAGAGGTCATCACCACAGTCAGCGGTATTGAAGATGCCAATCGTCTCGCCGACACCATCGCCTCCCATATGACCCTGAGCCTGGAGCAAAAGCAGGATGTGCTGGAAATTGCTGACCTGACCGGTCGCTTCGAGCACCTCATGAGTCTGATGGAAGCAGAGATTGACCTGTTCCAAATCGAGCAGCGCATCCGTGGTCGCGTCAAAAAACAAATGGAGAAAAGTCAGCGCGAGTACTATCTCAACGAGCAGATGAAAGCCATCCAGAAAGAGCTTGGCGATAGTGACGAAGGTATCTCAGAGCTGGACCAGCTAGACAAGAAAATCGCCGAAGCCGGCATGCCCAAAGCGGCACTGGAAAAAGCCGAGTCCGAACTGGCCAAGCTAAAAATGATGTCGCCCATGTCCGCCGAGGCCTCAGTGCTGCGCAACTATATCGACTGCATGATCGGCGTACCCTGGAGCAAGCGCACCAGAGTCAAACATAATCTGGACAATTCCGAGAAAACGCTCAACGAGGACCACTATGGCCTGGAAGAGGTTAAAGAGCGCATTCTGGAGTTTTTGGCCGTCCAGCAGCGAGTTAAAAAACTCAAAGGCCCGGTACTCTGCCTGGTAGGCCCCCCGGGCGTAGGCAAAACCTCCCTGGGCGAGTCCATAGCGCGAGCCACAGGGCGCAAATTTATCCGCATGAGCCTGGGCGGGGTGCGCGACGAATCCGAGATTCGTGGCCACCGCCGCACCTATATAGGCTCAATGCCCGGCAAGCTGATTCAAAAGCTCTCCAAAGTGGGCGCCAAAAATCCACTGTTCCTGCTCGATGAGATCGACAAGATGGGCATGGATCAGCGCGGTGATCCGGCGTCAGCCCTGCTAGAAGTGCTGGACCCAGAGCAAAATCATACCTTTAACGACCATTATCTCGAGGTGGACTACGACCTGTCCGAGGTAATGTTTATTTGTACCGCCAACTCCATGAATATTCCCGGGCCACTGCTCGACCGTATGGAAGTAATCCGTATCCCCGGTTACACCGAGGACGAGAAGGTACAGATTGCCGAAAAATATCTGGTGCCCAAACAGCGCAGCGCCAACGGATTAAAAGACAGCGAACTAGAGATAACCGAAGACGCCCTCAAAGATACCATTCGCTACTACACCAGAGAGGCCGGTGTGCGGGGCCTGGATCGTGATATAGCCAAGATTTGCCGCAAGACAGTCACCAGCCATGTGCGAGACAAAAGCAACGCTAAAGACATTGTAGGGGCCTCTGAGCTGGAAGATATGCTGGGAGTGCGCCGATTTGACTACGGCCGCGCCGAAATCGAGAATCAAATTGGCCAGGTTACCGGTCTTGCCTGGACTCAGGTGGGTGGTGAGCTGCTGACCATCGAAGCCTCAGCCATACCAGGCAAAGGTCGTGTTATCAAGACCGGTTCTCTCGGCGATGTAATGCAGGAATCTATACAGGCGGCACTGACCGTGGTGCGCAGTCGCGCCATGAGGCTGGGTATCCGCAGAGACTTTTATCAGGAAAATGACCTGCATATCCATGTTCCCGAGGGAGCAACGCCAAAAGATGGTCCATCGGCCGGTGTCGGTATGTGTACCTCTCTGGTCTCCGTTTTAACCGGTATACCCGTCAAAGCCGATGTGGCCATGACCGGCGAAATTACCCTGCGTGGGCAGGTATTAAAGATTGGCGGGTTAAAAGAAAAACTGCTGGCGGCTCATCGCGGGGGCATTCGTACCGTGGTTATTCCCCATGATAACGCCAGTGATTTGAAGGAGATACCGGACAATATTAAAGCTGATCTTGAGATATGTCCGGTCAAATGGATTGACGAAGTTTTGGACATCGCGCTGCAAGAGTCCCCAACGCCAATGAGCGAAGAAGAGTTCAATCGAGTGACCAGCGTAGAAAAAAATGCCGAGTCGGGCGCTAGGCCAAGTACTCACTAGCGTATAACTATTTGAGGATATTTAAAAAGTAAGCTTGACCGCATCCAGTGTGGTTGGTATAAAGTTCGGGTAGAGGGCGCTATTAGCTAGGGATTCCAAGCATCTAGATCGATTAAGCGGCCTCTTTATCTAGCTAGGATCAATCAATTCCAAAAAAAGGGGAATACCGTGAATAAATCTGAATTAATCGATGCAATCGCTGCTGGTGCAGACATTTCTAAAGCTTCTGCCGGTCGCGCTCTGGACTCAGCACTAGACGCAGTTACTGGCGCTCTGAAAAATGGTGACCAGGTTTCACTGGTAGGCTTTGGTACTTACTCTGTCAAGCACCGTGCTGCTCGCGCCGGTCGCAACCCACAGACTGGTGCCGAGATTCAAATCAAAGCAGCCAATGTGCCAAGCTTTAAAGCAGGTAAGGCGCTTAAAGACGCTGTGAACTAAGTTATTGGCCGAGTGATTCAGCCCAGGTTGAATCGCTCCACTTAAAAAGGCGCATCTCAGATGCGCCTTTTTAATTATCAGGATTAGACAAATGTTGGATAGTTTTCGAACTAATATGCGTGGCATAGCCACGGTTATCGTTGTCATTATCGGCGGTATCTTCGCGTTCTCCGGAACCGGGTCATTATTCGTTTCAGGCACAGGTGCCGAAGCCGTGTTAATCGTCAACGACGAGTCTGTCAGCGCATTGCGCGTTCAGCAGGTGCTGTCGAGTGAGAAGCAGCGCATACTGCGCCAAAACGAAGGTTTAGACCCAGCACTGCTGGATGATGAATTAATTCGTCCCCAGGTGATTCAACAGCTTATCTCGCGCAAGGTTATAGCCCAGTCAGCCATTGATCAGGGTTTTGGCGCCTCCTCCAAAGCAGTCAGCGAACTGATTCTGGCAACCCCGGGCTTCCAGGTTGACGGCCGCTTTGATCAGGAAGTATTCCAGTACATGATTCGCAATCAGGGGTTCACCAGCGCCACCTTTGTTGAAACCGTTAAAGAAGATCTGCTGATTCAGCAGTTTATTCAGGGCCTCACCAGCACCAACTTCGTCACCGAAGCCGAGCTGGCCAATCTCGCCAGGTTTACCGAGCAAGAGCGTGACTATTACTATTTGACCCTGCCTATGCAGCCTATTATCGATGGCATAGACATCAGTGAACAACAGATTGTCGACCACTACGAACAGACCAAAGCCAGATACCAGACCCAGGTGCAGGTCAGCGTTGAATCCATAGAGCTCAGCGCAGCGCAGCTGGCGGCTCAGCAGAGCGTTAGCGAACAACAAATTCAGGCGCGTTTTGACCAGGAAGCCGAATCAATCAATATGGCCGACAGTCTTCAGGCAGCGCATATCTTGCTGACCGAACCAGGAGCCGAAATCCTCGCAGAAATTCAGGCCAAGCTGGATAGCGGCACTGACTTTGCAGCCCTGGCCAAAGAGTACTCCGATGACTTTGCCTCCGCCGACAGCGGTGGCGATCTGGGCTTTACCACCGGCGAAACCTTCCCCGCCGCCTTCGAGACCGCTCTGGCGGCCCTGGAGGTAGGCCAGGTATCAGCGCCAGTAGAGACCGACGCAGGCACCCATTTTATAAAGCTGCTGGATCGCCAGAAAGAGAGCTTTGAGCTGGCTGCAGAGTCAGCCCGCATCGAACAGGAACTGCTGCGCGAAGCCGCCAGCGACTTACTGGTCGAAAAGCTAGAGATGCTCAAGGAGCTAAGTTTTAACTCCGAGACCCTGGTCGAAGTAGCCGCCGATCTGGAGCTTGAAGCAACAGTCAGCGAGCCATTCTCCCGCGCCGGTGGTAAAGGCATAGCCGCCTTCCCGGTGGTGGTCAAAGCGGCCTTTAGCCCTGAGGTACTGGAAGACAAGTATGCCAGTGAAGTGCTGGATCTGGGCGACGATCGCTACGTGGTGATCAAGCTGCAAGAGTACTTCCCGGCACGCCAAAAACAGCTGGACGAGGTCAGAGCCGGTGTCGAGACAAATCTTCGTCAAACCATCGCCAAGCAAGCGATTGCCGAACAGGGCGAAGCACTGCTGGCCCGCGTTCAAGCTGGCGAGAGTGTAGAGGCCGTTGCCAAATCCGCAGGTCTTGAATGGCAGGCGGGGCAAAATGTTAAACGCGTCGACCGCTCGGTAAATGAAGAAATCAAAATGGCCGTGTTCCAGATGGACGCTCCGGCAGATAAGCCAACCATCAAGGCTTTCTCGGCTGCCAATGCGGACTATATTATTGCCTCGCTGCAGACTGTCACCCCGGGTGACGCCAGCAAGTTGAGCCAGGAGCAGAGAGCCAACCTAAGCTTCGCAGTGCAGTCGACCAACAGCAGTCGCGACCTGGAAGCCTATCAGGCCAGCCTGCTGGCCCAGGCTGAAATCGTTCAGTAGAGATTTCAGTCAGCTGAAACAGAAAGGCCCAGACAGCGAAACCTGTCTGGGCCTTTTTTATGCACGGCAGATTTATCCAGCCAGATCAGATTCTCAACGCATTAATAAATAGCGTCAAGCGCTGACCAGGCTGCAAAAATTCATTGCGACTAATCTTGTTCCAGCGGGTGATATCGCGGATACGAATATCAAACTTCTCAGCAATCAGATACAGAGAGTCACCGCGGCGTACCCGGTACGAGAGACGGCGCAGGTTATCCGTGCCAGAGACAGCCGCAGAATGCTCCACATTGAGTTTCTGGCCTATTTGCAGCCCATCCCCAGTCAGATTGTTAGAGCGCTTTAAATCGGCCACAGAGACCTTAAAACGCGCCCCAATCGTTGACAGAGAATCACCGCGCTGCACTAGGTAGAGCGAGGTTGTTGAGCTACTAGCCCCAGAAGTACCGTTGGCATCGTTGCCAGAATGGGGAATAAACAGCACCTGATCGACCCGCAGGCGGTCGCTGCTCAGCCCATTGCGGCTCTTCAGCCAGCTGGTGGGTATGCGAAAGCGCTGGGCAATCTGCGACAATGTATCGCCGCTTTTAACCGCATACTCAGTGTGGGGCACCCAGGTTTTGGGGTCAGTACTGGCCAGCAGATCGCGCAGTGGCTGCGCCGAACCCAGGGGCAGTAAAATATTGTGTTTGCCCTGAGGCGGAGTAATCGAGCGGCGGTAGGCGGGATTTAAGCGGGTAAAATCCACACCTTTGATACCTGTGATCTCCACCACCTTCATCAAGTCAATCTGCGACTCAATTTCAACCACCTCAAAATAGGCCTGGTCAGGAATTGAGGGCAGTGCAATTTTATACTCATCGGGCTTGGCAACCAGCTCAGCCAGCGCCAGCAACTGGGGCACATAGTTTCTGGTCTCGCGGGGCAGCTTTATCGACCAAAAATCCGCCGGCTTGCCACTTTTAATATTGCGCGCCATAGAGCGCGAGACATTACCCTGGCCAGAATTATAGGCCGCCAGCGCCAGCAACCAGTCACCATCAAAACGCCTATGCAGAGCTTTCAGATACTTGACCGCAGCCTGAGTGGAGTAGATCACATCGCGACGCCCGTCATACCAGCGGTCTCGGCGCAGACCAAAAGACTTGGCCGTCGATGGAATAAACTGCCACAGGCCTACAGCATGGCTGTGGCTGTAAGCCAGCGGGTCATAGGTGCTCTCAACAATAGGCAGCAGAGCCAGCTCCAGAGGCAGCCCTGCGTTATCAAGCTCCTCGGTCACATAATAAATAAATGGCTCAGCCCGGCTAAAAACGGTGGCCAGATAACTGGGGTTGCGCAGATACCAGTCGCGCTGCTTAATCACCGAGGCATGCATCTCGTCCGGCATTAGCTTGTAGCCATCGCGGATACGCTGCCACAGATCCGGCTCAGCAATAATTTCCTCAGCCCCTGCATTACCCAGAGCAACCTCAGCGATCTTGTAGAAAGAGCCATCAGCCATTCCAGAGCCATCAGCCATTCCATAGCCAGCCTCATCAGCCATCTCAGCGGCATTATTCTGCCCCAGAGGCACAAGCTCACAACCAGACAGGATCAGGCTCGACAGGCAGAGTAAAAGGGCGCTAAAACTGGATCTGAAAAGAGGCAAAAGCAGGCTACTTGTTTATCGTTGCTAATTAGCCGCGGATTGTAGCGATCAAAGCTGTATTTAACAACAAGGCCTCAGGGGCTTAATAACCCCCGCTATGTTCCCACCACTGGTGTTTATTGAGAGCATTGAACATAATAGGCAAAACCGGGCCAAAGACTGAGTTAGGGTAAAAATAAACTGGTATGGCAAAAAACTTCCTCCGCAGGCGCAGCAAACTTATCCTCGACCGCTTAAAAGTAGAGGACCTGGCTGTGACTGCCAACAGGCTAGAAACCTGGCTGAACTCTGATTTTGGTCACTACCTGCTGCATCAGGAAACCCAACTGCTAGAGCGCAAATACAGCCATCTGCCGGGCTACCGGCTAATGCATCTGGGGCTGGGCCCCAATCAGCAAACCCTTGACTGCTTTAAGCAGTTGCACCGCTTTTATATTCATGCCAATGCCGACAGCGCCGCACCGCAACTGTCACTGGCCAGCAACTATGCACAGCTGCCCCTGCCATCAGAGGTGATCGACGTAGCCCTGGTGCAGCACGCCGTAGAGTACTCTGTGTCCCCCAAAGCGGTGCTGGCCGAAGTCTCACGGGTGGTGGCGCCGGGCGGTCACCTGCTGCTCTGCCTGTTTAATCCCTATGGCCCCAGAGGACTGCTCAAGTTTCCCATGCAGCTGCTCAGCGGCCAGCCGGACTACAGGTTTCACAATCTGCGCAAAGGGCGGGTTATAGACTGGCTGTCACTGCTTAACTTTCAGGTGCTAGAGATTGATCACGGCGCCTATAATTTGCCCCTAAACCGTCCCGACTGGATGCAGGCAGATACCAGCTGGGAAAAGTTTGCCCAAAAGATTCGCTTTCCCCTGGGTAATTTCTATATGATCCACGCGGTAAAGCGCGAGCTCCGTGGCATAGGCACCAGAACTCATCTGTGGCGCCCGGCAGCCACCAATGGCTACAGCTCCAGCGGCAGTAAACCCAGTCGTAAAAAAGCGCAAAAAGTCCAAAAAGCTCCGATTAAGGAATAGCATGACCCCAGTTCAAATATTTACAGATGGCGCTTGCCGCGGCAATCCGGGCCCCGGTGGCTGGGGTGTATTAATGCGCTACGGTGACGAAGAAAAATCCCTCTGCGGCGGTGAGGCAGAGACCACCAACAACCGTATGGAATTAACCGCAGTTATCGAGGCCCTGGCGGCCCTAACCAGACCCTGCCAGGTTGAGCTAACCTCAGACTCCACCTACGTACTCAAAGGTATCCAGGAGTGGATGCCCAACTGGAAAAAGCGCGGCTGGAAAACCGCCAGCAAAAAACCGGTTAAAAATGCCGATCTCTGGCAAAAGCTCGATGGGGTAATAGGCGAACATAAGATAAACTGGCACTGGGTCAAGGGTCACAGTGGTCACCGGGAAAATGAAATAGCCGACCAGCTGGCCAATCGCGGCATCGACGAACTAGAACTGAGCTAGGCACAAACCATGAGACAGATCGTACTTGATACAGAAACCACAGGCCTGGAGACCTCCCAGGACCATCGCATTATCGAGATTGGCTGTGTCGAGATGATCAATCGCAAGCTCACCGGCCGCCACTACCACCAGTATATTAATCCCCAGCGCAAAGTAGACGAGGGCGCCATGGAAGTGCATGGCATCACCGACCAGTTTCTCGAAGACAAGCCCACCTACGACGCTATCTCAGAGGAGTTTATGGCCTTTATTGAGGGCGCCGAGCTGGTAATTCACAATGCCCCCTTCGATCTAGGCTTTCTCAACCACGAGGCCGGCAAGCTGCCCGGGCGCAGCAAACCCATAGAATCTAGCTGCAAAGTCATAGACACCCTGGCCCTGGCGAGACAGAAACACCCGGGGCAGAAAAATAATCTCGACGCCCTGTGCAAGCGCTACGGCGTCGACAACTCCCAGCGCGACCTTCACGGCGCACTGCTGGATGCCGAAATTCTCGCCGACGTCTATCTGCTGATGACCGGCGGCCAGGTCAATCTCAATATCAACAACCAGTCGGCAGCAGACTCCGGCGAGATTAACCAGGCCAGCAATATTCGCCGCCTGCCCGAGGGTCGTCCAGCGCTGCGAGTGATTGTCGCCAATGAAGATGAGTTAGCCAGCCACCACAAAAAACTGGACGCCATTAAAGCGTCCAGTGGTGAATGTATCTGGCAGAACTCGGGCGAATAAAAACTCTTGTCCCAGCCAATGCCCCCAGAGCCGCAACCCGGGCTGGATACCCAATTTCCCGACCAGGCCCCCAGCAGCGCCGAGCAGTTTGCTTCCCTCGCCAAGACCGTTGCCAGCTCAGTCACCAGCAGAGATTTATTTCGTCTGAGCAAACAGCTGGCCGAACTGCAGCAGCGAGTTGCCCGCAACCAGGATATTGCTCAGGGCTGGAATAAATGGCGCAGTGCAGTGCAGCGCTCGCAGCAGATAGTCAGCGCCAGGCGCGATAACCTGCCCGCTATCAGCTATCCGGACCTGCCGGTCAGTGCCCGGTCAGAAGAGATAATTGAGTTAATTCGCAACCATCAGGTAGTGGTAATTGCCGGCGAAACCGGCTCCGGCAAAACCACCCAGCTGCCCAAAATCTGCCTCCAGGCCGGGCGCGGCATCAAAGGTATAATTGGCCATACCCAGCCGCGGCGCATAGCAGCCCGCACCGTGGCCGGCCGCATCGCCGAAGAACTTAAAACCCCGCTGGGTGAAACCGTAGGCTACCAGGTGCGCTTCTCCGACCAGAGCTCCCCCAAAACCACCATCAAACTCATGACCGATGGTATTTTGCTGGCAGAGATTCAGCACGACCGCTTTCTCAGCAAATACGACACCCTGATTATCGACGAGGCCCACGAGCGCAGCCTCAATATTGATTTTTTGCTGGGCTACCTTAAAAACCTGCTGGCCCAGCGCAGCGACTTAAAGCTCATTATTACCTCAGCCACCATTGATGTAGAAAAGTTCTCCCAGCATTTTAACAGTGCACCAGTGGTTGAGGTATCCGGCAGAACCTACCCGGTCGATATTATTTACTCAGATATCGACAGCCTGGATATGGACCGCGACCAGCGTATTATCGAATGCCTGCGCGATATTCAATCCAATCATAAAGGCACTCAGCAAGCGGGCGATGTGCTGGTATTTTTAAGTGGCGAGCGCGAGATTCGCGAGGCCAGTCTGGCCATCAAACGCGCCCAGTTGCCCCACACCGAAGTAGTGCCCCTGTACGCCAGGCTCAGCCTTGCAGAGCAGAGTAAAATCTTCTCTCCCCACAGAGGCCGCCGCGTAGTGCTCAGCACCAATGTGGCCGAGACCTCCCTCACCGTGCCCGGCATCGGCTATGTGATAGACACAGGCCGGGCAAGACTGTCTCGCTACAGCTACAGAACCAAGGTGCAGCGGCTGCCCATAGAAGCCATTTCCCAAGCCAGTGCCAATCAGAGGGCAGGGCGCTGTGGCCGGGTAAGCAACGGCATCTGTTACCGGCTCTACGAAGAGGACGACTTTAACAATCGCCCGGAGTTTACCGACCCAGAAATTGTGCGCACCAACCTGGCCGCAGTAATACTGCAAATGCTGCACCTGCGCATAGGTGATATCCGCAGCTTCCCCTTTGTAGATCCGCCCGACAGCCGCATGATGAGCGATGGCTTTAAACTGCTCGAAGAGCTGCAGGCCGTCGACAGCAAAGGCAAGCTAACCAAACTCGGCAAGCAGCTGGTGTCTATTCCCCTGGACCCAAGGTTTGCCCGCATGATCTTTGAGGCCAGCAAAAATGGCTCACTGGCCGAGGTGATGATTATTACCTCCGGCCTGAGCATTCAGGATCCCAGAGAGCGCCCGGCCGATAAACAGCAGGCCGCCGATCAGGCTCATGCCCAGTGGCGCGACGAGTCCTCAGACTTTATGTCGCTGCTCAATCTGTGGCAGCACTTCGAAAGCAAGCGTCAAGAGCTCTCGACTAATCAATACAGCAAATACTGCCGCGCCAACCACGTATCATTTTTGCGCATGAAAGAGTGGCGCGACCTGCACCATCAGGTGCACAGTGCCTGCCGCGCCCTCAAACTGATCGAAAATCAAAAACCCGCAGAATACGCGGCTATCCATCAGGCACTGCTATCCGGCCTGCTGGGCCAGGTGGGTATACGCGAAGATAAATGGGAATTTCTCGGCACCAGAAACCGCAAGTTTTTTATCTTCCCCGGTTCCGGACTGAGTAAAAAACCGCCCAAATGGGTGATGGTGGGTTCCCTGATGGAGACCGCCAAACAGTACGGCCTCAATGCCGCCAAAATCGACTCCGACTGGCTCGAGCCCTTGGCCGCCCACCTGGTCAAAAAGACCTACAGCGCACCTTTCTACCACCAAAAGTCCGGTCAGGTGATGGCCAAAGAGCGCCAGACATTATTTGGCCTGTCCATAGTCGAAGGCAAAAACACCGTCTACGGCAATGTGGCCCCAGTGGAAGCCCGGCAAATATTTATCCAGCAGGCACTGGTAGAAGAGGGCTACCGGGGCAAGGGCAGCTTTTACAGCGCCAATCAAAAACTGGTGGCAGAGCTGCAGGGCCTGGAAGATCGGTTTCGGCGCCGCGACCTGCTGGCCGAGCAAAAAGTCATCTACAGCTTTTACGATGAGCGGGTCCCAGAGGCTATTTATAATCTGCCCGCCTTCGAAAAATGGCGCAAACAGGCAGAGCAAGACAATCCCGGCCTGCTAAATATCAATAAACAAACCCTTATGCTGCGCGGCATGTCCGCCGACGAAGAGGCCCAGTTTCCCGAGACAGTGCACTGCGACGGCCTGGCGTTCGAGCTTAGCTACACCTTCGAGCCCGGTCATGCCGAGGACGGCGTCAGCGCCAAAATTCCACTGGCCCTGCTGCACCAGCTGCCCAGATATTATTTTGAATGGCTGGTGCCCGGCATGTTGCGCGACAAATGTATCGCCCTGGTCAAAAGCTTACCCAAACAGACCCGCCGCCACTTTGTGCCAGTGCCCGACTATGTAGACAAAGTATTGCTGCAGGTGCGCGCCCAGGACCGACCCCTCACCGACGTATTGGCCGAGCAGCTCAAGCGCCACACCGGAGTGGTTATAGAAGACCAAGACTGGAGAACAGAAAACCTCGACCCCTGGTACCTAACCAACTTTTTACTCCAGGATGAAAATGGCAAAACCATCGCCATGGCCAGAAGTCTGGAACAGCTGCAGCGCGATTTTAAACAGCAGATCAATGCCGGGTTAGAACAGGCCTCCGACGATAGCCTGTCCCGAGAAGGTATCACAGAATGGGACTTTGAGCTGCCAGAGCAGGTAAGCTTAAAGCGCGGCAAAATAGACATAAAAGCCTGGCCCGCGCTGGTGGACTGCGGCGAGTCGGTATCATTGGAAGTCATGGACAACCCCCTGGCCGCAGAAAAAGTCAGCCGTCAGGGCCAGTTAAGACTGGCCCTGCTAAAGGGCCGCGAACAGGAAAAATATTTAACCAAACATCTGCTGCGCGGCGCCGACCTGGCCCTAAAGGCCGGCGCCATAGGCAACCGCCAGAATATTGTTCAAGCACTTATCGCCGCCAGCTTTCAAGAGGCGCTGTTTTCCGGGGTAGGGGTGTTGCGCGACCAGGCCAGCTTTGAGCAATGTTATCAGGCAGGCATAGGCCAAGTAGTGGATATTGCCCAGCAGCTGGGCGCCCATATTGAGTCAGTACTGCCCAAACTGCACCAACATCAAAAACAAATTCGCGCCCTGGGCCTGTCGGCTATCTACGCCAAAGAGGATATTGATCAGCAGCTCAGCTGGCTATTCTCCACAGAAACCCTAGGCCGTATCAGCCTCGACCGCATAAGCCAGTACCCCAGGCTGGTGCGCGGCGTAGAAATTCGACTGGAAAAACTCGCCTCCCAGGTAGCCAAAGACCAGCAGTATATTCAAGAGATACAGGCGTTTTTACAGCCAGTCCCCAGCCTTAAAGACCAGCTACTGTCCGAAGAACTGGCACAGGCCATAGATAACTTCCACTGGACAGTTCAGGAATACCGCATCTCATTATTTGCCCAGCAATTAAAAACCCGTGTGCCAGTGTCAGCCAAACGCCTGCAGAAACAGTGGTTAGAGATAGATAACCAACTGCGCCGCTTTTTGGGCAATGGTGGTTAGGCACAGATTCCAGCCGACGCTGGAATGACGGGGAG
>ERZ887851.2063-NODE-2063-length-16194-cov-12.322882_pt1 | contig 16194 bp, 16 predicted proteins | sample MGYA00521100_ERZ887851 | MGnify/ENA primary metagenome ERZ887851 (study PRJEB32303, sample SAMEA104408602) | aquatic metagenome | biome: Brackish water; feature: Pelagic; material: water | place: Baltic Sea | collected 2014-06-06T16:11:00 | depth 11,444 m ...
TGCTGAAGAATGTAGATAAGCACCAACTTCACACCATTTGTCAAAGTGGTAATTGCCCTAATCAAGGAGAATGCTGGGGTGAAGGAACCGCGACTTTAATGATTTTAGGTAATGTTTGTACCCGTTCGTGTCAATTTTGTAATGTTGAAACGGGCAAACCAGAAGCAGTTGATGTTATGGAGCCTTACAGAGTTGCTGAATCTGTGAAGCTAATGGGGCTTAAACATGCGGTAATAACAAGTGTTGATCGTGATGATTTAAAAGACGGAGGCGCCAAAGTTTGGGCTGCTACTATCAAAATGATTCGTAAGCATTGTCCTGATGTAACAATGGAAACTCTAATTCCTGATTTTCAAGGTAAGTGGGAGAATCTGCAATACATAATTGATGAGAGACCTGAAGTTGTTTCTCATAATATTGAGACGGTGAAGCGTTTAACAAGAGAAGTGCGCATGCAAGCCAAGTACGAAAGAAGTATGGAAGTTTTGTTGCGATTAAAAGATGGTGGCGTTAATCGAACGAAGAGCGGTATTATGTTGGGACTTGGTGAAACTGAGGAAGAAGTATTAGAAGCCATGGATGACCTGCGTAATGCAAAAGTAGATGTATTAACTATTGGACAATACCTGCAGCCTACTAAAAAGCACTTAGCTGTTCAAGCTTATATTCATCCTGATGTATTTAAGAAATACGAAACAATCGGGTTAAGTAAAGGTTTTGCATTTGTAGAAAGCGGGCCATTGGTAAGAAGTTCTTACCACGCTGAAAGACATGTTTAAAAGGGCTCACAGCAAGAGATGTATCGAGTATTTTTTTATTGATTGAGCCAGTTATGTAAATCTCTTTGATTCTTATCTTTAGAGTTAACTAAACTTCAATACTTCACAGCTTGGCTGTTCGGGCAATTCTTCAGCAAGCAGCCACCTGCAAAATATTATCCCCTCTTTATATGCCGCGGTGCTAATCCAATTGTCTACATCCATTTGCTTATGACTTAAGTAAAGGGTGTAAGTGCCATCCTCGTTAGTTATTGCGCTTTCTTTATTAATACCCACTTTATAATTTTTGAAATCCATCGATTGCATCAAATAATTCCACGTTTGAATGCCCCAATAGCAGCACTTAGGAGAGGAAAAAGTAATTTTTAAGTATTCATTATCTTTTAATTTAAACTTACCAAAACAATAGATGTTATCTACGGTTCCAAAACTACCTTGATCGGCTTCAAAATTAAATGGCGGTAAAAAATTATTTATAGGAAAATCGACCGGCAATGGTGCAATCCAAGTCGACTGCTCAAAGAAAGTTGTCATCACTTGAATTCTATTCGCTAACTGTTCATCATTTAACGGTTTCGATTCACTTTGGGGCGTTACGTTTATTATGGAGAGTTCACTTTCTTGACTATTAAAGCGATCGAAAAAATATTCTCTAGTAAAAAGATTGACTACATCTTCATGCAGTTTAAACTCATTTTTAAGTTTGGGGTTTTGTGTTAGTTTAATTTCAAAACTTCCATCAGCTTCAAAATCGATTAGCGTATGATTAATATTGTTTGCCTGCCGTTCTACTATACTCCCATCAGCTTCGCCGCCGTATGTAGCAAAAGCTAAATAGCAACTATCAAAGCGTTTACCCTTTATAATGTATTCTTGATCGGCCCTTAACTGAGTGAAATAGTAAACTGCATCGACATTATCTCCTAAGATTTTATGATTTTCGGTAGAAAGTAACATAAAACTAGGGCGTAATGGATCGTTGAACAAATAAAAATCTATGCAGGTTCTTAATAAATGGAATAGGTGATTATAACCATCAACATGACCTTGTTGATCAAGATTTTTATCTGGATCTAAAAAGGTGTTATCGGCATTTTTAATTACCTCTAAAAATTGATTTAATGCTTCTTTGCTTAAGGCTGACATATTTATACTTTATTTAAAAACTGAATGTAATTTTTGAAATATTGATTAATTTGGTCATCATCTAAACCGAATTGAGCGAGGGTATAATGATGGACTCCATGCTTTCCTGGAGGATTTTCTGTTAGGAAATTATGCATATTTTCTCGGCTTAGGTCACTTAAATCCCAGTTGAATTTTTTGTAAACCTCTTCTACAACAGACATTTGGTTGCCAATAAAGTCGTCAAATTTTAAATCAATAATTTGCTCTTCTTTGTCAAGTTTCTTTCGCTGTTCTAAAAAACGATTAAATGCCTCACTCCAAAATGCTGCTTGTTCAGCTCCTGTTCTTATTGGTTCTTCTTTGTCACTATATAAGGATCGCACAGAAGAAATTAAACTAGCCGCTGAAGCCACAACTTTGCCCGGATGTCTGTGGGTCATGATAATTTTAGCATCTGGATAAACCGCAAAAATCTCTTCCAAGCGTATAAGATGCACAGGGGACTTTAATAACCATCTTTTCGGATTTAATCCACCTGACTCCAGATATTGGAGAAAACGTTTATGCCATCTCATAGTGCCTAGCTTATCGGCTTTATTCAAAAACCAATCCATATAACTTGGTATGTATACTTGCGCGGATGTTTGAAAGCTATTGAAATCTAAAAAATTGACTCCTATACATTCTTGAGGTGAATCTACCTCCATATGATGCTTTTTTTGAAAGTCTGGTACCAGTTTAAATAATTGTCCAAATTCCTTTTCTACAGTCTGTTTTTGAGGATTATTTGTATGGTTTTGAAGCGTAGATACCGGATACGGTAAGAGACACTCCCAGGCCAATGGGGAACGCGTATTCTCATCTTCAGTTAACAAAGCATGTAAAATGGTTGTACCTGTTCGAGGCATTCCTATAATGAAAACGGGTTCCTTTATTGGTGTTTGTGATAGCTTCGGATTCTTATGGTAAGCTTCTTCTATTTTTAGCCGTTGATATAAAGTTCTATTCAATAAACTCTTAATGGCTAGTGCTCCAAATGAATTGATATCGCTTTCAGCGTTAACTGAGTCGACTAATAAATGAATGCCTTCCAAAACGTTTTCAGGTATTTCACCTGTATACTTTGCTTTCTTTATTGCCTTTGCTATGATTGCATCTGCATCTAGCTTGAATGGATCTAATCCTATCTTTTTAAAGAACTTTCCCACGAAGTTGATGCCATTAAGCATGGAAGTCCTTTGAATAAAAATTTCTTGTTTCTGATTTCCCAAAATGTTACATTAATTGTTTAAGCTTTCTAGCTAAATTCAAATCTCCCTTGACCTTCAGTTTGCCAGTTAAGGTAGCAATTAATGGCTTGATTTTTTTCTGCTGAAGTTTAAGGTAAGTATCCAAGCTCATAGTTATGGTGCAGTCGGCTTCTTCATTCTTATCACTCATTGTGTTTTCGCCATCAGCTCCATCAATAAGCATGTATTCACCATCCATTATAAATTTGAGCTTTTTCTCAATGGGATCAATCTTTTTGATCTTTTCTGCAAGCTCTTCTCTTAGTTCAATCATATTCATGAAGTGAATATAATAAAAAACTTCTTAGACTTAATATTCTAAAGTCATAAGTGTAGGTTTTAATCTTACAACCTAGAACGATAATAAATTTAATGTAGAATAATGAGTAAGATGCCGTATTTATGAATTTAAAGCACTTTCAAGGAATCTTTTGGAGAGCTGTATTCAATCTCAATAAATGTTCTCCCTTTTCTTTATAAACCCGTAATAGATATTCCGATTGAAAATGGAGTCATTTCAGGACCTTTGTTTTTAGTGAAAACATCCGTTACGCTATAGAAAGCAAAGATGTTAAACCCTCCGTACCCTACACGTAATGTTGGGCCACCTCTAAACAATGCAACATCTTTATATCCTTTAGTTTTAACCTTCTTGTAGTAGCCATTGTCTTTATTAGACTCTTTATTTACAGCCGTTAATTTTAGAGAAGCTCTAAATCCAATTGCAGCTTTAAACACATTGCCATTTTTAGAAGGCTTTGAATAAAAACGTAATTCTACTGGGATATCTAGATAGTTGATAGCCAATTTGTGTTTCTTAAAATCATCTTGGTCATCGTAATTCGGTATTGGATTGAAATTTGTTCTTGTAGAATCTTCTACCATAAAACTATTGTGATAATAACTAACATGACTGAATCCAATTCCAGGAGCAATACTTACTCTTGATTTCATGATTGGAATATCATACATATAGTACATTCCAATACCTCTTGAATGCCATTTAGTTTTAAATCCATTTGTTTCTTTATGGAATAAATTGTCAACAGTTAAGTTGAACATAAAGCGATCTCTAGGCTCCATTTTAGTTTTAATCTCTTCTTCTTCAATCGACACTGGTTCAGTATCTTGGGCATAACTGCTCATTCCGAATCCAATAACTAGTAAGGCGAATAAGAACATTTTTTTCATAACAAAAGGTATTTTTTATTTGCCCGCTAAATTAAACACTTTAATCTAAAAAAAACGATATTTACCTTTTTTAACGTCCATTTACCTATTATTTAAAAGATGCCAGTAAATAAGGAAGCCTTCCTACGATATCGAATCATTGATAGACTCATAAGAAACAATGCTAGGCCCTACCCTAGTATGGATGATCTAATGGATGATTTAGAAGAAAAATTAGGGAAGTCATTCTCTGTGTCTACCATTCAAAAGGATATCAAATCGATGAAAGAAGACGAGCTTCTTGGCTATAAAGCTCCTATTAAATTTCATCGGGCACATCAAGGCTATTACTATGCTGACCCAAATTTCAGCATCACTGAGGTTCCTCTTGGAGAAGAGGATTTAGATGCTATTGAGTTTGCTGCAATGGTTTTGCAACAATTTAAAGACGTTAAGCTATTTGCCGAATTTGGTTCTGCCGTCGATAAAATTTTTAATGCAGTCAACGTGAGTTCTATTCTAAGTGAAGATGAAGTAGAACAAATGATTCATTTTGAAAAAGTACCCTATTATAAAGGTAGTGAATGGATTGCCCCTATTCTTGAATACATCAAAAATAGAAAGAGTCTCTCTTTAGCTTATAAGCGCTTTGAGGCTGATGAGGCAAGAATACATTTAATTCACCCCATCTTATTGAAAGAGTATAGAAATCGATGGTATGTGTTAGGTATGTTAGAAAAGAACAATCACTTGGTTATTTACGCTTTAGATCGAGTTGTTTCTTGTGAAGAAGGTGAAATAGCTTATCGCCATCATCATCAGTTTTCTTCACAAACTTATTTTCAATACGCTTATGGGATAACTACTTTTGAAGATGAGCCAAGTGAGCTTATCTTTCAATGCAGCCCACTTCAAGCAAAATACCTAAAGACTCAGCCTTTACATCATACACAAAAACTCCTAGAAGAGAATGATAAAGAAGCCCGTTTTAGCCTAAAAGTAGGCGTCACTCCAGAATTGATTATGGATTTATTAAGTTATGGACACCAAGTAAAAGTACTTGAGCCGAAGTTTTTGAAAGATGAACTAATTAAGCGTTTGAAGCTCGCTATTGAACAATATAAATAGCACTATTGCTCTCCTACTCCAATATTTAGATTCATCTTTCTGCCCTTGTTGATTTGATCTTCAAAATCGCAAAAGAAACCTTGTTGATGTCGATATTTAATCTTGTCGATGTTAGCTTGATTCATCTGTCGCATAAACAGAATAGACTTTATACTATCTCTTTGGATCGTATCTTGTGGGGTGCAAAAACTTAGAATAACAATTAGTTTAAGCATGCTTTTCAATTTCTTGCAAAATTATATTTGCTGGAGCAACACCGGATTGTCTCCATTTCAATTCCCCTCCTTTAAACAACATCAAGGTAGGAACAGATTGGACTTTGTATTGTTGCCCGGCCATAGGGTTCTTATCCATGTCAATTTTAATAATTCGGACTTTATCCCCAGCCTGTTTGGCGACATCTTTAAGAATGGGTTGAACGGCTTTACACGGGCCACACCAAGTTGCATAAAAATCTATCAGAAGAGCTTTTTCTTGATTGATGAGGGCCTTTAAATTTCCTTTTGCCATTTATATAATCCTTTTGTATACTTAACAATTAAATTAAAACTTGAGTTCATTTGCACGTTGTGTATAAATACCTTCAATTGAATGGTGCATTTATTTTACTTTTGTAAGACGCAAAACACGGTTACACTATGAGCACAAGTACCAATCATTATGATAAACGAGGAGTTTCTGCAGGAAAGGAAGAAGTTCATGCTGCAGTAAAGAATCTAGACAAGGGATTACACCCCAAAGCCTTTAGTCGCATATATCCAGATTACTTATGCGGTGATGAGGCGTATTGCAACTTGATGAGCTCTGATGGAACAGGTACGAAGTCCATTCTAGCGTATATGTATTGGAAAGAAACAGGTGACCTAAGTGTTTGGGAAAACATAGCTATTGATGTCCTAGTAATGAATCTTGACGACTTACTTTGTGTAGGTGCAATGGGCCCCTTTTTATATACATCCATCATCAATAGAAATAAACACTTGATATCAGGAGATGTAATAGCAGCCATTATTCGTGGTGCTCAAACTTTTATAGATAACATGGCTAAACATGGTATTGATATCAAGTATATGGGTGGAGAAACAGCAGACTTAGGGGATACTGTGCGCACAACTACAGTGGACGGTTCTATGACTGCTAGAATGAAAAGAGAAGACTTAATCATTACCAGTGAAATCAAACCAGGAGATGTAATCGTTGGGTTATCAAGTTCCGGACAAGCAAGTTATGAGAAAGAATATAATTCAGGAATAGGTAGTAATGGTTTAACTTCTGCAAGGCATGACATTCTAAAAAAGGACTATTTACATAAGTATCCTGAGAGTTTCGATCCGGCTACGGATACTTCAGTATTGTACGTAGGAAGTAAAAACTTACAAGATAAATTAGAAGGAACTCCATTAGATTATGGCAAGGCATTACTCTCTCCTACAAAGACTTATGCTCCTGTTATGAAAGCAATACTTGATGAGATGAGAGGAAATGTTCATAGCTTGGTACATTGCACAGGTGGTGGACAAACCAAAGTGCTACATTTTGTAGATAATCTTAAAATTGTAAAGGATAATCTATTTCCTGTTCCTCCACTATTTGAAGCGATACAACGTGAATCTGGAACGAGTTGGCAAGAAATGTATAAGGTATTCAACATGGGACATCGCATGGAAGTGTATCTACCTAATGAGCATGCCAACACGCTTATTGAGATCGCTAATCGTTTCAATATCGACGCACAAGTTATAGGACGCGTTGAAGCCGCTGACAAGAATGAAGTGGTCCTTACTTCAGAACATGGTTCGTTCAATTATCATTAAATAATTAGCTTGAGTACATATTCCTCCAAAATATTATTGTTTGGCGAACATATAGTCAATAAAGGTGCTGAAGCATTAGCTATACCCTACGCAAATTTTTCTGCTAAACTTAGTTTTGACAGGCTACATTCTGCTTATATTGAGGCTTCTCCTGAAATATTACAAAAGATTTGGAATTACATAGCTGAGCGTGAATCTTTAGCAGCTGTATACGATATGGATCGTTTTAAAACAGATTTAATCAAAGGTTTAGGTTTCCACATGAATATTCCTATTGGCTATGGCTTAGGAAGCTCAGGAGCTTTGATTGCTGCTGTTTTCGATCGTTTTACAAGGAATAAAGACCTTAGTGAGGGGGAACTAAAAAGAATTTTGGGTGAAACCGAATCGGTGTTTCATGGAAAAAGTAGCGGATTAGATCCTTTGGTGTCTTACTTGAACCAAAGTATTTGGGTAGCTAAAGAAACTAAAACTGTTAAAGATGATCTCTTATGGCGTGATAGTTTTGAAATTTTTCTAGTCAATACCAATCAAGCTCGTCAAACTGGGCCATTAGTTGAAGCTTTTATGTTGCGCACTGAATTGGATGAAGAATTCGCTCGGATGCTAAAAGACGAAATGATTCCTGTGAACGATGCTATTGTGCACAATTTTGTTAGGAATGAACACGAGACTTCCCTTGGACTTATAGAGCGCTTGAGTAGTTTGCAATTAGCGCATCTTAAAGAATTAATACTCCCTAAACATATTGATTTGTTTTTGTTAGGCCTAGCCACAAAGGATTATTTTCTTAAAATTTGTGGTGCTGGCGGTGGCGGATTTATGTTAGGATTTACTCATAATAAGGAAGTTAAACTACCTTTTGAGGTTACATGGATATAAGAGATGTATTTATCTTTTAATGCTTAAATTTACCTGTAAACATACCTTATGTTATTACGATATAAAGCAGATAGACGTTCCTTATTTTTCGTATTTATTTACTTAATAGTAGCTAGTTTAAGCTACATTTACTTTCCAAGTAAGTGGTATTTCATTTTGCCATTGATCGCCTTGAATGCGGTTTTATCCTTCTTTTGTGCAGTAATAATACACAATACTATTCACGCTCCAATATTTAAAAAAAGGATTTGGAATAAGGTGTTTCAAGTTGTTCTTTCCTTTTCTTATGGTCATTCTGTTAGCGCATTCGTTTCAGGCCATAATTTCAGCCATCACAAGCACACGCAAACATTAAAGGATAGAACTCGAACAACGAAACTTCGATTTAAGTGGAACTTATTAAACCAATTATTATTCTTTTTTGTAGTTATACCACCTATCGCTAAGGATGAGAATGATTTTGCTAAACTGATGTATAAAGAAAAGCCAAGATGGTTTTGGCAGTATGTATTGGAATTAGTTTTAGTTATAGGAATAAAAGTGGTATTGGTCATACTTAATCCTTTAGCGGGAGTTTTAATTTTGGTAATCCCCCATTTGTATGCTGTATGGGGAATTCTAGGAACCAACTATTGGCAACATGATGGTTGTGATGAAACTCACTCGTACAATCATACAAGAAACTTTAAAAATGGCTTTTTAAACTTCGTGGCTTTTAACAATGGCTATCATAGTGCTCATCACGACAAACCTAATTTGCATTGGAGCTTGCTACCCGCTTATCATGATGAATTCATTGCCCCTCACATTCACCCAAACTTGAACAGAGGCTCTCTATTCGTTTATCTTTGGGAAGCGCATATTTATCCAGGCAAGCGACTTAACTATCTAGGAGAGCCATATATATTGCCAGAAATCAACGTAGATGAAGAATGGCTGGATGACATGAAAGTTAGTCATCATAATTTAGATCTTGGTGTTGAGGACTAATGTTCTTTTTTCAGACAGTCTCCTTCTAATTATTAACTTAGAAATTATAGACTTATCTTTCCTTTATGAGAATAGTAATGTCCGTATTCTTTTCAATTTTCTTTTTACTCAGCACTTATTCGCAAGATCATTTTGGGGAGGTGCTGTTTTGGTCGGCACAGCAATGGGAATGCGAATTCTTAAAAATTGATTTGTATACTGCTGATTCCACTATAGTGTTTTCAGGAAAACTGGACAGGGTATATAAAGGCTTTGATCTTCCAATCTGCGGGCATGAACAAACTTTAACTGCCACAAATATGGATACCGGCTCCTATTTTTTTGTGGCAGATTGTAGTACGGAGCAATGCGGATTGTGTGCTGGAGAAGGCAGCTATTGGCAACCAATAGTGCATAACAAAACAGCCAGAACAAGTGGCACCGGTAATAAAGGAAACATAGAGGGAACTTATAAAACTTGCTATCTATGTGATGGTGTTGGACAAGCTTCTACTATTCTATGGATTGACACCCTTAAAGTATATGAAAACAAATGCAGATCAGTACTTTTAAAATAGATGCCTAAACGAAATTTCGTTCCAAGAAATCCATTGCATTTGTTCTAAACAACTTATCTAAGAGCTCTTCTGGTTTATATCCATGCCATAGCTTCTTCTCGTAATTCGTTGAATCTAGGTACTCATACATATCTTGGAAAAGATTCGGCAATTTTGTAGCGTCATCATAAAAGTCAACATGATTAATTGCGCCGTCATAATCGGTTCCTAAAGTAAAAACATCCCAAGCTGATTTTGAATTGGTAGCACGAATTACTTGAAATAAATTATCCCAAATTAACTTCATGTACATCTCCTTTCGCTTGACATCATTCGTCGTTTTATCGGCTTTTTTAAGGAATGCTCCTCCACCTAATTTGCCTTTATCAATGATTAAACCTGCCACTCCCTTAGAATCGTGAATAATGTTTATCTCTTCATCTGAGATATTGATTCCCCAATTGAAAAAATAAGAATTCTTTTTCTTGGCCGCGTTATCTGCTTTAATTTTTGATCCTTGCAAAGTTTTAAACCCACTTACCCCAGTGTGACTGCAAATGACGGGGACATTACTATCGCTATTGATGTAGTTATTGGTTCGTATCCATCTATAATATTCAATTCTGGCTTTGACACTCATGTGTTTAGTGTCAATCAAAATTCGTTTACCGTTACTATTACTAAGCATTTCTTTCATTACTCTAAGACCTAAGCCTTCTAAACCTGCTTCTAATCCTTTTCTTTGATTCAAAAGATTAGTTACCATTCCATCTAAACTTAATGCATGACCACCTAAGTGGTTATAAAAATGATGCATAAGGTTCATAAATAAAGGTGGATTCTCCCATTGTTTTACTTCACACACATGTTTGCTTAGCGCTTCTTTAGTTTCTCTTTTAGTCATGGTGCCTTCCCACATCTTATCATCAAAGAATGCATGCGCTCCTTCACAAGTGACAATAACGGCAAGCTCATTTTTTTTCTTTAAACTTTCCTGTAGCTCACTATAGTTTTTAACCACTTTGTAACTATACTTACCACAAGGGGAAGCTCCTTCGTTTTCTTTTAGGTAATTGTATTCTCCTTTAAACTCCTTGTAATAATTGACCTTATTATCTAGTGCCTGTACTCTATGAAAGCCCATACCTGAAGCAATGGCAGTCATTTCTATAACAGCTTTCTTAGAAGTAATTAAACGAGGAACATTTCGCATGTTTAGAAAGCCTCGTTCAAAGGGATAAAGGGAAATAAAAGCAATGCGTACTTTACCCTCTATAAGCTTATAAAAATTGGTTTGCGTGTACTTGGCTAAAGTAGGTGTGTTTTGATCTCCAAATCTCCCAGCTGGGGTTTTAGGCACAATATGATTGAATGTCTCCCAAGGATTCTTTTTGCCGTCTTTAGCATTCCAGTTGAAAGATTTAATAGTTGGATGCAGGTGCAAGTCGGCGTAATAAGGAGTGTTCTTCATTGAGTACAAATTAATTTTTAGTGATTAAATATGGAATAACTAAAGTTACGACATCTCAATAACAAATTCAAACCATTAATAAACAGAATTCAAAGCTTTTCAGAATGAGGAAGATTTTTAAAGATGCAGGTGTATTTTAGGCTAAGCCAAATATCAATAATGTTTGGGGCGGTGCAGTTTATAGTGGTGAATAGTTTATTACTAGGCTTATTTAACTGGCTGGGACGTGGATGAATATGAATATTATTTGAGTACCTATGAGAAAAAAGTGAATCGAGCTAAGATTTATAATGCAAGTACCAAAGGGTCTATTGTGCCTTTGTTATCACTTCCAACTAATCCGCTGGAAGGATTTACACTGCTAGTTTTTAGACTAGCCATCCTTTTAATCTTTAGTTTATACTTTACTAAAAATCAATTTGATTAGTTGTAATCCTTAGAGGGCTAGAGATTTTCAATTATGACCTCTAGCTCTATTTTATTGTAATTTGTCAATTAGCAAACTAGCAGATATAACAAAGTCCCTTGGAAGGGGACTTCGTTACTTTAATCTAGTAAGATAAAAATAAAGCCGTCGTAAGCTTTGTACTTCTATATACGGATTAGATTATTAATAGTTTCATTTACGCTTGAAATATAACTGACAAGCTACTTAAACTGTGAGCTGACTTCTTTGTTTTTGTATCCACCGGCATAACTGTAAAAGCCTTCTCCTGATTTAACTCCTAACTTACCTGCCTGTACCATATTTACTAATAACGGACAAGGTGCATATTTTGGATTTCCAAATCCTTCATATAGAACATTACATATAGATAATGCCACATCTAAGCCTACGAAATCTGCTAGTTGTAAAGGACCCATTGGGTGCGCCATTCCTAACATCATAACTTGATCTATTTCCTCAACTCCAGCAACTCCCTCATGCAAAGCAGAGATAGCTTCATTAATCATAGGAACTAATATTCTATTGGCTACAAATCCAGGATAGTCATTTGCTTCTACTGGAATCTTGTTCAGTTGTTTAGACAACTCAACAACAGTAGTCATCGTTTCTTGACTGGTAGAATACCCTCTAATTATTTCTATCAACTTCATAATAGGCACCGGATTCATAAAGTGCATTCCAATAACTTTATCTGGTCGTTTCGTTGCGCTAGCAATTTTAGTAATAGAAATAGAAGACGTATTACTTGCAAGAATGCAATTAGCAGGAGCATTAGCTTCTAATTCTTCGAAGATTTTCAATTTCAAATTCACATTTTCTGTTGCAGCCTCCACCACCAAATCAGCTTGTTTAACTCCATCGGCAATTGATGTGTAAGTAGTTAAATTATCCAATGTAGCTTCTTTGTCAGCTTCGCTAATCTTTTCCTTCGCAATCAAACGATCCAAGTTCTTAGCTATTGTAGCCATTCCGCTATCTAAAGATTCTTGGGAAATATCAATTAAATTGACTTGATACCCTGTCTGTGCAAATACATGTGCAATACCATTACCCATTGTTCCTGCTCCTATTACTGAAATACTTTTCATATCTATATTTGTATTGATTCTGTTAAGCATACAAATTTACTACTTTATGAATTAAAGCGCATCAATCCGTGTACTCGAGGCAATTTATTATTGAATAAGCCCTAGTCTACTATTATTTTTGAGCTATAGACTAGCTTTGTCTCATCATATATACCTACAATGTATGGCCCATTAGCCCATGTTTTTGTACTTATTTCTATACTAGACTCATGTTGTTTAAGTCGAGAGTTATAAACTTGAGTACCCAGAAGATGATGAACCTTCACGATAAGGTTGTTCTTATTTTGATCAAGAAATTCTATTTTAAAAGTGTCCTTGGTTGGAATAGGGAAAATTTTCACAAGTTCTTCGAGTCGCTTAATGTCATAGATGCCAGTGAAAATACATTCTACAAACACTTCAGTATCGTCAGCTTGTTGCTTGTCATAAATTGCAAGAACATAATCACCCTGTCGTGCATCATACACAGTAAATATTCCTGTCTTGTTTTGCGTACTACCTTGAGAATTTAATGCAGATGAATCAGCCATGGACCAATCGTCTTGAGGATTAGCTTTAAAGAGGATCACTAAACTATCTTCAGAATTCGTTATGAAGTCATTATCTAATAATCCATCAGTAGTATTGTTGCTCCCATTGAATCTAAATATTACATCGGTGCTAAAATCATCATCCCACACACCACCTATGCTCCAATATCTATTCGGCGACAAATGTAAACCAGGAATCTTAGTTTGCATTGGATCTGGCTTAATGTAATGATGCGTAGCATGCATGAGAATGGAATCTCCAATTTCTGTAACATTGAATACCGCCCTGGCTAGATCAAAATCATTAGTGCCTGTTTGCCCAATCAATTCATATTTATCTACTGTAGCATCTTGAATCTTTTCCTCTACATCTAATGCATAATATTTAGGTTCGAATGGAAGCTCTAAACTAAAACTTGAACAAGGACCGTAAGTAACTAATTGAAAGGTTTGGAACTCGCTTCTAGAGTTATAAAAGGTGATGTCTATAGGTAAATAAGTAGTGTATGTATTGTTTTCCCATAATTTTTGGCCAATACTACCTTCTACTAAGTATGTGTCAGTTTGAGGGGTAACTCTTAAATCTTTAATGCTGTAATGATGAAATCCTTTTTCCATTATCCATGACTCAAAAAAGCTAGATAAATCCTTACCAGAACATGCACTTAGATAGTCTTCAAAAATAGCGGAGTTCACATCCTCAAAAGCAAAGTCATTAAGGAATCCTTGAATGCAAGAAACAAAATCTGCATCACCAAGAATACCTCTGATGGTATGAGCCATATCCGCCCCCTTATCATAAACCGTGCTGCTATAGGTTTTGTTACTGCTAACACCTGAAACTGGCAGGTAATCTCCGTCAATAAAGCGAAGAGTTCGAAGTACATTATCGTGATTATCTCTAGAATAATCCTTGTATCGTTGGGTTCCATATACGTATTCCAAGAAAAGAGCCTCAGAAAAACTAGCCCAACCTTCATTGATCCACATATCCCCAGCACTTTCGCAAGTGATCAAGTCACCCCACCAATGATGAGATAACTCATGGGCCATTAAAGTTTCTTGAAATGTAGATCCAGTAATAGCCGCTCGCATATAAGTGATATTTGTAGCATGCTCCATTGCTCCCGAATTAAAGGAAGTTAAGCAATATCCAATCCTATCAAAAGCATAAGGTGCATAGAATTCTTCATAGCACTCCATGGCATCAATTAAATGAATAAATGAGGCCTTCATATTTGCGGTGTCACTTGCTCTAGCTGCTAATTGTATAGGAATAGGAGTACCTTGGGTTCCATTGTAGCTCATTTCAACCGTAGCATAATCTGCCACAGCTACTGAAGCTAAATAACTCGGAATTTCTTGATTCATTTCCCATTGCCAAGTAATTGTGCCATCCAAGTTATCTGTTTCATTTTGAAGTAATCCATTACAAAATGCTTTCCTAGAGTCCTGTGTTGTGATGAAGAATTCAAAAGTGCATCGCTCTACAAAATTGTCAAAACATGGAAACCAAACCCGTCCATAATTGTGCGGATCTTCTAGAAAACTGACTCCAATATTGTAAGCATAGGTAGCATTCCAATAAAAGCCTCCCCAATCTCCAGGGTTTTGGATAGCTTGACCACTATAAAATATTTGAACCTCCATAGTTTGATTTAGTGCCAAGCCAGTTCCTAAATCTATAATTATCAGCGTGTCATTATGTGTAAAATTTAGATCAACTCCTCCGTTTTTAACAGAGTCCACTTGCAATCCTTGAAGGTCAATTCTAAGCACATTAACATTGGCTGCCAGGGCTTTTATCTCTATAGTAGCGTTTGCGATAAGTGTTCTTGCACTCCAGTTACTCATGTCGAGACTTATGCTGGTATGGGTAATGTCAATAGAATCACTTCTAGTGTCATGATTTGATTTCAGTGATTTATGTGTGTGCTGTTTCGATTGGAAACAAGAATATGGTTCTGTACTCTTTTGAGCACTAGCACTTAGAATGACCAAAGTGAACAGCAGACTGATGAATTCTTTCATAGGAGTTGAACTTTCTTAATAGCATTAAAGTTAAGTAAATATTCAAGCATTGCTTTAAACAGCCATTTAAACCACCAAACAAAATCTTATATGAAAACAGTAATTATCACAGGAGCAAGTAGCGGTATTGGAGCTGCCACAGCCATTCTTTTAAATCAGAATGGATATCAAGTTGTACTTGCTGCGCGAAGAACTGAAAAATTAGAAAAGATTTCTAAACAACTGAATGAGAATCACTTGGTGGTTAAAACAGATATAACAGTCATTGAAGATGTAGAAAGACTTATCCATTTGTCTGTCGAGAAGTTTGGGAAAGTTGACGTCCTTATCAATAATGCAGGTTTAGGTTACATTGCGCCATTACAAGATGGTAAGCTGGAAGATTGGCATACCATGTTCAATGTAAATGTGAATGGTTTATTGACATGTATACATAAGGCCCTTCCTCATTTACTGAGCAGCAAAGGAACAATTATAAATATAGCATCGGTAGCTGCTCATGAAGTATTCCCAAATACAGTGGTCTACTGCGCAACTAAACACGCCGTTAATGCTATCACTGTTGGAATTAGAAAAGAATTTAGAGACAAAGTAAAGGTATGTAATATCTCACCAGGTGCTGTTCAAACTGAATTTCTAGAGCAATCTGAAGATAATGATAACGTAAAGCAAATGCGAGAGTACTTCTTTAATAATGAAACCTTAAAGGGTGAAGATATTGCAGGGGTAATTTTCGAAGTATTAAGCAAGCCAGAACACGTAGCGATAAATGAAGTAATCATTCGTCCTAACGTATAGCTTTATGGGTTTCCTTTTTGGTTAAATGCTGTAGATATATAATCCAAAACAAGGATAAACCTGCTGTGGTTATTGCATAAAGTATAATCATGTGTACAGGACTATCGAATAG
>ERZ887851.2065-NODE-2065-length-16186-cov-8.862315_pt1 | contig 16186 bp, 7 predicted proteins | sample MGYA00521100_ERZ887851 | MGnify/ENA primary metagenome ERZ887851 (study PRJEB32303, sample SAMEA104408602) | aquatic metagenome | biome: Brackish water; feature: Pelagic; material: water | place: Baltic Sea | collected 2014-06-06T16:11:00 | depth 11,444 m ...
TCAGGGTTTATCGCAACAGGTACACCTGTTTCACTATATGGTGAGGATTTTTTTAGAATCTTTAAGTCATTGGTAAATATCTCTTGACCTGTGGCTACCTTATCTGCTAAGGTGTTTAATAGTTCTACAACTTGCGTGTCATCCTCGGTTACTATTTTCCCTATGTCAATAAACTTATCTAGTCCTAGTTTTTTTGCTGTAGTTTTTAGGAAAGTTATAATTGCATTTTGTTCCGGTGCATTTAAAGTCTCATATCTACTTGCCATTAAACCAAATAGCTCCGCTAATCTCTCCTCATTTTGTACGGTAGCACCTTGCTCTGCATATTGTGCAGCAAACACATTGGCTCTTTTAAAAAGCATAGAGTTTTTAGGCGAAGCTTTCATGATGGCACTAGTCATTGTCTGAACAGCGGCAGCAACATTTGCTTCTCCTAGCTTTTGAAATAGTACAGCGTGAAATGCCTCGTGAGCTACGGTGATTTCATTAGCCTTATTCATATCAAGGTGAATAGTGTTGGTATCAAAGTCATAGAACCCTCTACCATTTCTTTGAGTCGCCTTGTTGAATTCTTTTGTTGACTCATGCATAACTATCTTAGTCTTAACATTTTTAGCTAAAGACTGAGCTGCATTTACTGCCTTGTTTATGACCTTGTTACGCATAGAACGTTGTTCTTTGGTCAGCTTTTTTCTACTCTTTCCTTTTCTGTTAAAGAATAAATTTTCTTCTACCTGTTCTTCTGCTTGTTCTTCAGGAGACGTAGCTGATTCTTCTCCAAATCTTTCTTGAATATCTTCTTGCTCCTCTAAAGAAATGTCAGGGTCTGCCTCTACAGCAGGGTCTGTTTTTGTTTTACTCTTGGAGTTTATGTCAGGTATACTTTGCTCAGCTTCCATTGCTGCTTCTTGCTCTGCATTTGCAATGAGTGTAATATCTTCAATTTGTTTTGTAATTTCTTTAATTCTAGCTCTTTGATTAATTGCTAACTCAGGAGCTAAAGGTGCTATCTCAGACTCTAATGCTTGTCTTTCCATTACCAAGCTTAGTGCTACTCGTTGTTGCTGTACAGTCATATCTCCTGCAACCAATGGCATTAACCCTTCAATTTTATTAAAGGTTTCCATCATTGCATCAGCATCCTTTTGTGTAAGAGCATCTGTTTTATCTGCTACCCTTTGTTTTAAATTGGTAGTAAACATATTTTTATACTGAGGGTCTTGCAACATCCCTTGAAACATTTCAAATGCCTCATCAGTTACCATGTTTAGGTCAGCAGGATTGTTTCCCATGACACTTATAGCGGTAGGTATAGCCATAATTTTACCACCTAACATTTCTAGATATCCTTGGTACATAACCTCTGTTAAAAATTCTCCTACTGAATCAACAGTATCAAACATCTCACCTTCAACACCATCCATGTTACGTTTGTATGTATTATACACCATCTCAGCAGTCTGCTCACCTATAGATTGTAGTGCTCCTGTTTCAAATTCTGCAGCACCACCGGCTAGTACGGTTAATCCTCCCTTAGTTAAGGTACGACGCCATCCCTTACCCATTAGATTATTAAGGTCTTGTCTTACAAACTCAGCAAAAGTTCTAGTTCCTGCAGTTGGGTTTACTGCTCTGACTTTTGAAAACTTAGATATGGCTCTTGCAGCTAAGCTATTAACTAAACCTTTAGAGTTAATTATGTTTCTCAAACCTACGTCCTCTAACACAGCAGTAACAATTGCAACAGGCACAGCTACAGCTCTTTGCTCATCCAAATCTATGTTGTCAAAGTTAGGATTGTTAGCCATCTTATTCATCTGTGCCTCATTAGACTGAGACATTAGCCTTAATATTCTTGTGGCTTTGTTGTTAGCTTTCCTATTCTTTAATAATTTTTTACCTAGTTGAGGACCATACTTTGCAGTAAGTTCTATAGATTTTTTCCCTCCTGATTTTATAATACCTACAAAAGCAGGGATAGAATAAGCTACACCATGAAATGCTTTCTGTATATCATTACCATTATTTTTTATTGCCTTTCTATAAGCTGCCCTACCATCTGTTTCTTGACCCACATATGTGCTAAAAAAATCTCTAAACTTATCACGAGTTCCTTCTTCTAAATCCATCATTCCAACCACGCCTGTGTACCTGTTCCTGCCAAAGGCTCCACCCATGGCAGCACTCTTCGCTTTATCGTAGTCAGTTATTGTTTCAGAAACCATTATATCGTCCCTGCCTTTCATTAATGAAGATACTTCTGTGTCTTCGTATTCTCTTATAGCCTTAGTTGCTACGTCTTCATATATGCTTTCGGTTAAAGAATGCAAATCATCCCCATCTGCGTTCTCAATATTTTCTAATACAACTTGTAAATCCTTTGGATTAAATTCCGATAACAAAACTTTAAGTTTCTTTTGGTCTATTACATCAAGTTCTTTTTTAGCAAGCAAACTTTTAATTTCAATAAGCTCATCGGCTTGTGCTCCTAAAGTAAATACGTTAAAATCATCTAGATTAAATCCTTCTATATTGTTTGTTAGCTGTGCAACTGCATAATCTATATGTTCATCTGCTGCAAACCTGCTCTCAGATGCATCAAAGTTTTTAAGCTTAGGTGCAACATAAGTACCTATCTCTTCAAAAGCAGATAGAAAAGCTCCACCTACACCTCCCATTACAGAAGTAAGAAGACGTTCTACTGCTTGACCGCTATCACCTGATGTGTTCTGCATTAAGGTGTACTCACCTACCATCTCATCAAGCTGTGCTCCTTTTGTTACAAAAGAATTTTGTTTATTAATTAAACTAGTTCGTGCAGAATCTAATACCTTAGAGGCTTCTTGGTATTCTTGATATAGTGGATTATTAAGTAGCTCGTCTGCATTTTTTCCTGCAAAAGATTCTTTATAAATTCTATTTAGTCTTAGTTTTTCTGCTGAATAATTTCTAACATCATCTGAAAATCTATCAACCTGAGTATTGAACAAAGTATTAAGCTTTACAAGCTGCTCTTTGTTTTGAATTTTGTTTAAATATTTTTGTTCGTTTTTTGAGGCTTGGTTAAACGCCTCTACTGATGCTTTTTTATTTTTAATTAGAAACTGACGAAGCTCTTCAGCTCTACCCTTGGCTCCTATCTCTAATGCGTCTACAAAAGGCAAACCAAAAGCATCTAATGGGACTGTTAACTCTTCACCATTAGCAGACTTAACCACCATCTTATCTCCTATTCCTGCCTCCTCAAAATCAAAACCATACTGATTGAACTTGTAATTCATCTCACCAACTACCTCGCCCTCTTCTCTATCTCCTGTTAGTTCAGAATCAATTGAGTTGACGTTGGCAATAAATACATTTTCTCCTAAGTCTTTATTATAATTATCACCTAAAATAGAAGTTGCAAAGGGGTCTGTGGTATCAAAGCTACCCCCTGTAAGATAGGACTCCGATGAAGTATCGCCTTGAGAATAACCTGAAGGTAATTCCCCATCTCCTTCTGTCTGTGGTAGAGGAAATAGTTCGTTTGGTACTTCCTGTGGAAGGTCCGGGTTTGTCTCGAATGGATTTTTTTTTTCAGGCACAGCTTCAGGTACACCTGCATCAGGATTTATAGCAGAAGTGCTTACATCCACAGGCTCAGGTGTAGTTTCAAAACTATATTTAGAATTAAACTCTTCTCTTGATTTAGTAAACAACCCCTCTGAAGATACCACTCCAAAAACTTTATCTCTATAAGATTCGTCTTGATATTGTTGTTTAAATTCATCAAAAGACTTTGTGTAAAACCCTTCGCTAATTAAAACGTCATATAACTTTTTTAATCCATCCATTTATTAGTGTATTTATTCGTCTAGTATTGCGCCTTTTCCTTTTCCTGATTTCCTTGGTCCTGTTTTGGTACCTCTTATAAAGTCTGATTGCGAATCAATCATTGAAAGAGGTAAATTAGTCTTAAGGAAACTACGTAAATCTATTAGGTTTTGTTGCATTTCTAAAGCGTCATCGGTAATATAAAATTCAAAAGGTGAGTCATCCTCTGTTGCACCGGGTTTAGAAATTTCTAAAACATTATCTCCTGTCATGTCAAACGTATTGTTAACACTAAATCCAAATCCTTCTATATATGGAACTAATTTAGGCATTACAAATTCATCATCAGTTATTAGAACAGGTCCTTTTTCAGTCTGCTTTTGAATTATATTTTCAGCTGTTATAACTGTATCAATATATCTGTTACCATACTGTTGAGTTGTCTCTTGTGATGCAGTTCCTGCACCTGTACTATCCTTTGTGATAGAACCTAACTCATATGTGTCACCTACTTTGTATGGTGACGTAGTTATTTCTCCTTGAATTGTTTCTACTCTACCATCTTCAAACACCACTTCATACTCGCCTTTTGTTTCGGTAGTTCTAGTTTCTTTTACTTTACCCTTTCTTAATCCACCTGATAATTCAACACTATCTAAAATGTTTGGCACCCCTGTTAATAGTACAGCTGATTGTGCAAACGCCTTAAAGCCCATAAGTTGCCCATCAGGTCCAACTAAAGGAACATCTTTAACGGTACCATCATTCATGGTTATGAATATTGAATTACCTTTTTTCTGCACCTCAGAAACTCCATCAAAGTTATCTCTAAAATATGTCTCAGCTGCTTTAACAGCTGCTGCATCACCATAGTATATGTCTGATAACATATTAAATGTAGTCTTGTCTTCGAGTAGTTGGTCTTTTTTATTAGTAACCGCTGCAGGGTCAAAGGGTCTACGAGATGAAGTAGTAGTTATTGTCTTGTCTACCTTATCGTTCAGCCTTTCTATAATAGCATCCTTAACTTGCTTAGATTGTTCAACTGTAAATTTAGGCTCACCGCCTCTATTATTAGTTCTATCTAAAAATATTTCATTAGCCTTACGTTTTTTAGGGTCAGGCTCATATGTATACGTGTAACGTTCTTTGGTTGTCGGCTCTATAAGACCTTCATTGGTTAATATAGATGTTACATGAAATGGATTAGCCATCATAGCATCTGCAGTATATCCTGCCCATTCAAAGTATTCTTTTAAAACCTCATCATCACCTGTGTATTTTCCACCTTGAGAAGAAGTTTTATATATCATCTCAAGACCACCTTGTCCTGCATACTTTATATCTATCTCATCAATTATTCCTAGACCTTCTACCGCCGTATTAAGTTCTTTCCTTACGTCATAATAATTATACTCACCTGCAAGGTTACCCATTAGTTCAGGTACAGTTTGAAATGAGCTAGGGTCGGTATCCATCTTCCCGTCTTTCCATAACCCTATTGAAACCATTCCATTACTAGGATTAATTAATGCTTTAGAGTTTCTAAGGTTATACAAACCTTCAGCCTGTTCCATCTTCCATTGCTCTAACATCTGTGCTCTTTTGGATGGGTCAGCAGCATTGATGCGTTCCATCTTAGTCTTATAGGCTGCTTGGTAAGCCTCACCCAACTTAAACATTTGCTCGTTAGAAGAATTTAAGTTAGCTCTAACAATAGCAAAGTCACGAGGTTTTAAAATACCCTGCTTTAATAATCTGTCTTGAGTTAATAAAACTTGAGATGCATCACTAGTATAGTTACCTATAAAAGTATTACCGTCTACATATTCTCCTGTTGGTGCTTCCTGTAGGGCATTAGTCATCTCACGAGATGACTCAGCTAGTTCAGCTTTCTTTTGTTCTCTAACAGAAGCTTCCTCTTTTAATACAGTTGTAAATTGCGAAGCAACAGCAGACCAATCAATTGCATTGGTCGCTTCTCTTTTAACATATCCAAACTTTGTTGCCATATTTTATTTTTTAAAAGGGTGCACTACTTAGAAGACTATTTAATGCGGTTTGTTCTTGAGGAGTAATTGTACCTGCTGTTTCTTTAGCTTGCAGTGCTAGTATTTGTTTTTGTCTTGCTTGTTGTGCAGGAGTTTGACCGGGGGAAAAAGCATTCTGTCCTGCTATTGCTTGTCCAAAGGCAGCTTGATAAGACTCATTACCAAAGATTTTCATTTTTTGTGCGTCATCTAAGTTTCTTCTGAATTTTCTAAAATCAGATTTGCTTCCTGCTCCTAGAGCTGCAGGGTCAAATGCCACACCATTAATATCTCCAATGTCAGCTATCTCAGTATCAGAAAACGAAGTCTTCCCTAATGCTGCTTGTTGTGCTCCTGTCTGTTGACTATATAAAGGTACCAATGCCATACCTTGCTGAACTGTATTAACAGCACCCTGAATCCCTTGGGCTGTTTGTGCCTGTGCTCGTTGCTCTGCATCTGCAGCAGCCTGTTGTGCTCCTGCTATTTCACCTAAGTCTAATTGAACATTTAAGTCTCTTAATCTTGAGTCTTCTTCCGCTACCGCCTTATCTAGTGCTGCTAACTCTTGACCCATAGCTGTACGCACTTGACCTTGTGCTGCTGTCTGTGCTTGTTGTAGCCTACCTGCTGTTGCCGCTACACCTCTTTGGTCTCCCTCTTGTGCTGCTTGCAAAGCCGTAGCTCCCTGTTGAAGGAGTGCTTCTCTTTGTAATTCGTATGGTTCTTTTTTAATAGAAAGTTCTTCAAAATAATTTATATCTAATCTTTTCCTTGCGGTACGCATCATCATATCTGCCTTAGACTCAGCCTCTCTTTGTGCTCTTTTAGATGCTCCTGCTTGAGCAAAAGACATAGCGGTACCACCTGCAGCTAAAGCTACTGACGCTATACCTAAAGCCAATCCTGTCATCTGTTGTTGACCACCTTCTTCTACGGCTAATCTAACTATCTCTATAATTAATCCTGACATATTAGTTGTTGTTTTAAAATAATGTGTTCAGGCAAATCCATATAATTTTCTGTATAAATATCTTTCTCTGCCTCTTCTACTGTTTCTTTATCAGTCTTGTAGACACAAGACCAAATGCAATCTTCGTGCATATACGCAACTCTTTGTGTACCTGCCTCTGTTTGTACCACCATAGGTGCTTTGATTCTTTTTATCTCACCTGTATCTATTAGCACAGACATCTCTCCCTTCATAAAAAACGAAGGATGATTTGTCAAGTGTATAAAGCTTACCACTAAAGACCCCTTAGGCATAAACAATTCTCGTGTATATAAACCATCTTTTATATGGTGCGTTACAGGAAAAACTTCCTGCATCTCATCGGTATGATGAGTAACAGCTCCGTTAATGGTTTGCAAGTTCTCTTTAAAATCAGCAATTGCCTCCCACAAAAGTCCTCGGTCAACGTCAATTAACTCTAGAAAATGTTCAGCAGACTTTTGCTTTTTCTTAAAAAACTTTAATATACCCATATATCATACAAAGATACTAAATTTTAAGGAAAACTTTTCATTGCTTCTGACTCAACTGCAAATAGCTCTGAAGCTGTAGTTATATCTAGGGTTAACTCAAACACGCAGTAGTGCCCTAGAACACCATGAGATTCTGCTGTTGGGTTTTTAATAAAAAACCAATACCCATCTACAGTAGGAATAAAAGTAGGCTGAGGTGCTCCTGCAAAACCACCTGTTGCTGCAGCTGTAGTGTTAATAGTAATATTATTTTGCCCTGCAGGGAGATTAACAATTGTTTCAGTTAATACCCCTACAAATTGAGGTGTATCATAATTAGGTCCTGCAGCATAATACATATAATCACCTGCGGTAATTATGCTTCCTATAGATATATTGGTATCAAAACTTACAGTAACATTTGCAGGAGCTACAGAGTTAATAGCATTGTTTACGCCAAGACCGTTTACACTTCTTAGCTCCCATTGCGTATCATTAGTATCAGGTCCTGTTGGTCCGTCACTTCTAACAAATCCAAACCAAGCACCTTCTTTTTTTTCAAAATAATTTACATCTATCTCACCGTCTAGTTGTATGTCCGTAAACAACTTAGCACCCCATGCATCATCGCTTTCAAGGTTTAATGTTTTGAAAATTTTATTTTGTAAAGGCTCTGTGTTAAAAACACTTGTAATTCTAGACGGATAATTAGTACCATAGTAACTATTTCTTGACTCATTTGTATTATGTCTCCATAGATTACCTCCACTAAAACTATACAAGTATTGATTCATTCCTTTAAGAAACTCAGCACGATATGAATAGAATGATGGAAACCCCTGTGAGTCTTCACTATAAGTTATAGTAGCCTTATTTATTTTTTCTTCGATTATGGACATGGCGTTATGTTTGCTATTACTCCGTTAGTATTTACTTCTACAATTGCTTTTCCTGATGGAGGATTCATTACATATGTACCTGCAGGTAGCGGTGTTACACCACTACTGTCTTGGAAAACAAATTCATTTCTTTGAGGTTCACCCGGAGTGTTCCCTCTATTAGGTGCGTGAAAAAAGAACGTAGGGAATGAAGTTGTTGCACAATTATCTGAGGTAAGATTTACGGATACTGATGGCAATGCAGCAGGGCAATTTATTTCTAAGCTCCAACCCGTACCACAGTAACCTACAATTTCCACTTCACACGCATCACTATTATTATTTACCCTAGGAACCACTAGTGTATTAAACCCCGGTCCTGCAGCATATAAAAACACATCTGCAGAAGTACCTGTTGCGGTTCCATTAAATCCAACAGAGTCAAAGATACCTGTTGTAGGATTGTATGTGAACTCCTCTAAACCTGAATACCCACCACCATCTAGGGTTGTTCCCACTCCGGGTGAACAATCATTAGATGCATTACCCGTTATAGTTAAATTACCTGCAGCAGCTTCAGCATAACCAAATACGTTTGAAGTAAGCTTATTATATACCACTCCATCAAATGTAGCCCTAATACCATCAGGGACACTTGCAGGGTCGAAGTAAATTAGTATGGCACCAAAGTCCCCACCTGTACTAAAAGTCAGCTTATAGACTCCTTGTGAGCCTGACGCACTTATAGTAGAATCACAAGGTGCAAAGCACGATGGGCATGGAGTTGGTACCCCAAGCACGCAAGACAATTGCTGTCTGCACACAGTACCATCTGAATAAAATCCATCTGATGCACATATAGTTAAGTCCACATCAGTATATACTGCAGATGCAGTAGATAAAGTGGGTCCGTCTATAAAATAATTTCCTAAGCTTGCTGCCATATCTTTTATTTATATTGGTGTACAATCACACGTTTGAAATGTTACACTAAAGTTAAGAGGTTCTTGAGTAAAATCTTGAAGACACACTATTTGTACACCCCCTGCTGTTATATTAAAACTCTGAGCTATATTAGAGCAATCTACGTAGGAAAATAATTGAGTAGCTGCAGTAATGTTTTCCACAAAGTATGCGTTACAGCATTGTCCGGTCTCATTACTTCCTTTAGACGCAGTAACAGGGTCTGATGTTGTAGCTATAACTTCGTACTTACACCCTGTAAATTGACCGCCTGTTAAACTGACAAGCTGCCCTATGTTTTCTCCATTAAAACTTATGATTTGTGTATCAGGAGTACCTGTGTTTGGTTCTTGACATCTTTCAACTATTAAATTTAAAGAGCATCCACACAAGTGAGTTGCTGTTATATTTGTTAAAGTTGAAATACTGTTTGCACAAACCTGTATAGGTTTTAATGGAGAAACAGTTCCATTTTGAATTACTCCTGAACAATCTACATAACTATAAGTACCTGATGAAAGACCAACTGCTGAAAATTCATATTGGTCACATGTTTGGGAACAATCTGTTTTTGTCCCTTGTATGTTAGATACGGTATCTGTTACACTAGCTTGGGTCACAGCAGTAACCACATATGTACAATTAGGATTAATTGTTAGGTTAACAAAAGACCCAACAGTCACACCTGAAGTAGGAGGTATCACCTCAGTTAATGGACTAGTTGTCGTTGATAACGAATCATAGCACAATTCAACTAACAAGTTGTCGGTTGGCACCGGGTCAGATTCACACTCACAACAAGCTTCTGCACACGAAACGTCAGAGAAACATAATTCTATTGGCGTTGGTGCTCTATAGTCCCAAATCAAATATAAAAATTCGTCACTAGTATTAGGCATAGGGAAGTTAGACTCATATGTAGGTGCAGCTCCCGATATTGGTGTTGCTGTTGTCGCAACATTTAATAACGCCTGAACTTGAGCAGGTGTATTAGTATAAAGGGTTGAGCTTCTGTGATATCTAAACTTATTTAGAACAGGATTAAACACGAAGTCATCACCTAACGCAGATATTTTGTTGCTAATAATTCTTACAGTAGCACCATTGGCAGGAATTAAGTTTCCACCTTGAGGTGCTGATGTAGATGTATACTGAGAAACAATTAAACCTGTTCCACTATTAAATTCTACTTGCTCTGACTGTAAAGCACTAACGAATGTACCATCAAGCCAACGATACTCGTTATGAACAAACTGACCCTCCTCATTGTTAGATGTTATTGCTACTTGAATAACAGTTATTGTTGGTGCATCAGGACAGGATACCGTTACCTCTACTAAAGTATTTGTAGAAGAACCATATGCTCCGAAATTAAGAATTAACTCGTCTTGAGAAACAATGTTTTTATCAAAAGTAATAGAGACCAATCCATCAGATGTAATGTTGCCGCTTAAAACCACAGCTCCATTGTATATACCTGTATAAGGAATAGGCACTCCACTATAGTCTGTAACAAAAAATGTAACAGTAACAGGACCTACTAAATTACCAAGCTGATATATAAACTGTTCTGAATCTCCATTTAAAGTTATGGTTCTTGAAATACCGCAATTTATTTCTTGTGGTAACTGAGGTATCTGTAAATTAGAATTGGTTAATACATATTCATCCATGTATGGGTCATATCCACCTAGTTTAAAAGTATTAAAATCTTCAATAAAGAAATCTCTAAAGAAAGACCTCATCCCAAACTCAGAGATAACTTGAAGTTGTTCTGATTGAGCTGAACTACCTTTTAATTGAAGGACTGCTCCACGCTTTGCATCTGTAAAAAATTTATCTGCTCCCCAAACAGCATAACTCTCGGGGTTATTACTATTTCCATAATCTTCTATTCTAGCAATCTGTGTTCCTAAAACTTCAGGCACAGAGGTTACTGCTCCACCACCTGTAGAATCAGACAGCAAGTTTTTACCCTGCAAAACATAAGAAATTTTATCTTCCTGTAGTGTTAGTATATCAGTTTCCCTACCGTCTAATACAGTAATGGGACCATAGGAATCCTCAAGTGGTTTAAAGTTTAATAATCCTAAATTAAATTCATTTAGTTTATTTAAGTTTGTTTCATCATTAAAGACACCACTATAAGTAATGTCCGCAAATCTATGTGCTTGCTTGTAGTCTTGAGCTGATGTACTTGTTACCCTGTTTCCAAGAGTTAAAGGCTTACCTACTATAGAGTCTTCTATCTTAAAACTTTCAACTCCATTTCCAAATGTGTAACAATTAAAAAATTCTGTATCTATAATAGCAGGGATTGAGTCAGTTTGATTCTGAACATTACCCTCATGATACTTATCATTTAAAATTTTAAAAGTTGTCGGTGACTCATACCATAAATCAGGCAACGCATCTTGAGGCTCTGATTCAAAAACTATTAATGCATCTGACCTTATTATAGTTATCTCTACATCTAAATTAGACCTTCTGTTTCTGTTGCTTCCACAACCTTTTGTCCCTGTAAAACATAATAATTGTTTACCCGACAGTGCATTATCAGTTCCGTTATAATCCAAAAACTGTATGTGGTTTATTCCTAAGTCACAAGGAATAACGGGAACCACTACGTCAAACCCAAAAAAATCTATTGTATCCCATGTACTTAATGCAGGGTTGTATTCAAATTCTGATGGGTCATCGTTTGTATCTGTTCTACACTCAGCTGTAGATGTTAACCCTCCTATGTTGTCTCCGTCCCAAAAAGCTTTTAGGTTAGAGTAGTCTTGACTAGCAACAACTTCAGTCTCCCATATACACTCTCTTAGCTCGCACCTGTTTCCTGAACCACCATTTCTTTTATTAAAATAATTAATCTGAATTGTAGAGCCTTCAGGAATTTCGTAAGGAAGAAAAGCAAATGTTGATGGGTCAAGAGGGTCATATGTCCCTGCATCAAAATCAGGGTTTGGTAAAGAGCACACATCTAAAGATGCCTTCGGACAGTTTCCATTACTTGCGTTTGTAGATTTATCATCTTCAATAACAGGGTTTTCTCCTAACTCAGTTGCAATTTGATTAGTTGCAATCCTCATATAAGTTCCTCCCGGAACTATAGCTTCATTACCTGAAACATCTGTAGGTGGTGGATTAATAAAGTCTGCTTCTTTTGCGTCTTTATCTAAAACCGTTACCGTAGTACACCTTTGCTTTGGACCATTAGTATCTGCTTTAACTAAAAGCTTATCTCCTATTTCAATTTTTTGAGAGTTCTCACCATTAAGTAAAAACCAAGTTGACCCAAGAGAAGCATCTCTAAAAAACAAGTTGCTATATATAATGTCATAGTTTTCCTTATCAGGTTTAATACAAAATTTATAATACTTCGCCCAATCAGGAGGAAGTTGTGTTGTAGGTATTGTTACCTGTATAGAATTTTGGTCTGCTAGGTTTCCGCATGGAACATATTGTGTATTGTTCTCACTAACTAAAGCTGTTGTGGCTCTTGAAAATTCATCCATGTAAATAATACCAACCTCATATCCTCTATTGCTATGTAGACTTGTAGCATTTGCAATCTTAGTGTATTCAGCTTCAGCCAAACTTATAGTTAAGTATTCATAAGCCACATTAGCCGGGTCTAATTGGTCAACATATTGTAATGCGTTTATTTGTATTCCTAGTATATCGGGTTCCGTTGGTGAAACTATAATATCAAAAGGTTGAATTATACCTGTGATACCACTTGATTGCTTTTGATAATTAACATCAAGGACAAGCTCAGCTGCACAATTAAGCTCATCTGTTAATGATGTTCCATCACATGCGTCTAAAAAAACAGGCTCTAATAATTGTATAGCATCAATAAAGTCTTGGTCTTGAGCTAATTCAAATATATTGTTATATGCCTGTCTTAGTTTATACTGAAAATTTAATTGAATGTTATTATTGGTTTCTGTAAGTTGGTCAAACGAAGCGTCCCAAGAGTCATGAATCAAATCAAGCTCAATAGATATTCCTGCTCCTTGCACTAACTCCGCTCCTGTAAAGTCAACATTTACAATAACATCGGTAATATTTCTAGTAGTTCCTGATATCGTATATTGCCCTGCTTCTTTTGTTTGTTCTAGTACCCTAAATTCAACAGGTTCACTAATAAGCTGTGTGTTGTATTCTAGTTTTAATGGCTCTCCTGTATAGTCTATTAGGTCACGTCCTTCTAAATAATTACCATACATTAAACGATTCCCCATTAAGGTTTGTGCCTTAGCCTTCAACGGTACATTATCAAACAATCTTAAAATTTCTGTATCAGCTAGTACAGTAAATATTTTACTGTTACTAAAAGTATATAAAGATTCTGTGTTGTCGGCTATACCAAGGTCAGCTTTATTAAGTTTTTCTATAACCTTAATAACGTTTGTGCTTATATCTTTAAACAATAAGTCTATACCAACAACAAGTTCTCCTCCACTATTATACGTTATCTCACAAATATTCGTAGTATTTAACATACCTTGATTATTAGCTTGACCTGAACTATATTTAAAAGGACCCGGAATAAATGAGGGTGCACTAAATGGGGAGGTAGCAGAGTATTCATTATCTGCATATCTATATCTGTACCCAAAGGATACAAATCTATTTTCTAAATAATTATTTTCTCCTGCTCCTTTTTTAGGTTCAATCAAAGGAGATGTATAAGGAGGTCTTTTAATTACTAATATAGACTCTGCTGAAAATTGGTCAACAAAAGAAGCTGTTGGGTTTTCATAATTTCTTTTAACGTTGATAAACCTAGGTGGATTAAAGTTATCTGTGAAAAACAATAGTTCACCTACAAAGTCTACACCTAACATCAACTCTTGTTTATTAAAGTTTAATGTTGTATTAACTCCACCACCATCGTCTAAACTTATTATATGGTATGTTAGTATATCAGACTTAGTTTCGTATGACACTATCATATCACATTTTCCTGTTGTTCCTAAACCAAAGGCAGGGTCGTGCACAAACCAAAACATTCTTTCTTGCTCACCTAAAGCAAATGCACCAATGCATCGTGCTTGAGTAGAAAGCACCTCTCCATTATAAGATAAAGTAGTTAAGGATTCATTCCCCTTAGAATTTTCTACTGCACCAATCTCTGAGGCTTCAGTTGAACCTAAGCGTACATTAATAGCATCTATGTACTGACCATTAGGCAAGAGTCTTTCATCAAGACTCTTATTCATTTTACCTGCTACAAAATTTCTTTGGATGTTTGCCATTTATTTTATCCATTTATCTTTACCCCTCATATTCATTAACAATCTTCCGGGATGAATATTACTTATTCTAATCTTTGCATTTCTTAATAAAGCTTGTTTGTTTTTTCTTACTCTATTAACCACATACTCCTGTACACCTAACTTTGAACTTAGAATAGAATACTCTATATATGCATAAATATATTCTTCAAATAATTTATTGACACTAACCAAGGAATTATCTCCATTCTCCATTCCGTCTGAAACGTATTCTAAAATACATTTTTCATTAGCCATTCCTGAGCTAAAGTTTATTACCCCTCCTTTTTTGTTTATAGAAAAGGTAGGATTAGCATTTGCTGTTTCTGTATTTAAACCATATCGTGCTCCAATACCATAATCAAAATACCAAGCACCATCACAACACCATCCCTCTTCTCCGTCAAATATACTATTAGAGTTTAAGTAAATACTTTTAAGTCCGCCTGTAATTCTTTGAAAATCTAAATCTGAATACTCAGGTTTTAAAATATTTCCCTCATTGTCAAATAGAATTCTACAATTGTTGTCTTGTAAATAAGCACCACTCCAATTTGTTTGAATGTTTTCTGATAAAGGATAAAGTAATCCATTTCTAAACACAGAAATTCTTACCCAATTAACATAGTCAGGAGGCAATACAAATCTTAAAGTATTACAAACATCAAGCTCTAATATTTTTATTTCTTTAAAAGCATCATAGTTTAGTTCTTGTATACCCCTCTTTGCATGAAACAAAATCTTATATCTCTCTTCATTATTTACTAAGGAGTGATTACCTGAGTACATTAATAAGAAGTTAGTTACAATATCTTCTAAGCTTACATATTGATATGAACCCCAATTAGCATCTTCAGGTGGGTTACCTCCGTTTTCGTAATATTGATATGGTGTTATATACATAAACTATTATTTTTCATTGTTGTCTTCATACTGCTCACTTGCTTGTGCGAATTGTACTGCAGCTATTTCTCTTATTGACATACCTGCGTATTGTAAAATTTTCATTATCACAGTTGGCTCGTCATCTAATGGTAACTCAAGGTCTTGATAAGATGGGTTGGACTGATTAAATACAGGCTCTCCTCCCGACAAGGAAGTGTACGTCCATTGAGGGTCAAAAGGATATCTTATATACTGACAAATAACTTGTCCCGGATTGTTAATCGTAGGAGGGAATATATCGCTAGATAAGTTCTCTGTTGTGTATGCAGGGTATCCTAGACTTGGTGAAGTTAAGATAGAATTATTTAATAAAGTTATCTTACTGTGTGTAACCTTCTCTATTTCTTTGTACTTGTACTGCTGATATATAGTATAATCTAAAGGTTGTGTGTTAACTACACTAGGAGTTATCCTCAAATTTGTCGCACTTAATACATCAATTATAGAAAGGTTGTATGTTATACCACCCACTACTATTCCTACTATGTCTCCAACTTTTACCCCTCTTGAAATAAAATCTGCTCCTGCATCTATTATTTCATTATTACCAAAGCCAAAGCCTGTCGTGGTTCCATTTGCTAGAATCACATCATTAACAAGCATCTTATTAATTAAATAATAATCGTTATTGGTAGTCAATAAAGATGGCAATAAATAATTATTAGTGTTTGGGGAACTTTGAGTTAAAGGTAGTGTTACTGAAAATGTATTGATTACCTCCTCATATCCTTTTGTGATGTCAGCGTATCCTGTGCCTGACAATCTCTTATTCTCTTTGTTTAGTTGATAGTTATATTGATAAAAATAA
>ERZ887851.2067-NODE-2067-length-16178-cov-10.645599_pt1 | contig 16178 bp, 15 predicted proteins | sample MGYA00521100_ERZ887851 | MGnify/ENA primary metagenome ERZ887851 (study PRJEB32303, sample SAMEA104408602) | aquatic metagenome | biome: Brackish water; feature: Pelagic; material: water | place: Baltic Sea | collected 2014-06-06T16:11:00 | depth 11,444 m ...
CTATAAATTGTCACTATATATTTCATGAATTTCTGTGGTCTTATTGCGCTTTAAATCAATTGATTTATTATTGAATTTGATAATTAAGTAAGACGAATCCACACTAAACATTAATTGTTTTGATACTAATAAGAATTAAAAACAATCATGTTCAGGCATAAATTGATTTGCTAATTCATTGAACCTGTATTTGGAAAGAAGTAGAGTTAAAGTAGCAATATTTACGTATTTTATAATCACTACAATTATAAAAAATGGAAATAATCCATATTAATTATTGGAAAATTTCCATTTTATTGTATATTTGAGAATGGATAAAGAACTAAAAATAGAGGCAAAGCGTTTTAAAAAAGTTAGGGAAGAGCAAAATTATACCCAACAAGCTTTTGCTGAGTTATTGGACATTGGACTAAGTACTGTTGATATTGAGCGAGGTAAAACAAAAATTCCAGGAAAGGCGATAATGAGGCTTTTAAAAGATTTTCAAATCAACCCACTTTGGCTGTTTGGAGAAAGCTTTCAACAATATGTTGTCATTAACGGAAGGGATGTAAGTCCGAAAGTAATCACCATAAAAGAAGACAATACAGAGTCAATAGTATTGGTAAATCAAAAAGCCGCTGCGGGTTATCCGCATAATATTCAAGATGTAGATTGGTACCAAACATTACCGGTTTTTAATTTCCCTTTACCAGAATATAGAAATGCTACTTATAGAGGCTTTCAGGTTGAAGGAGATAGTATGTTGCCTAATATCCATCCCAATGATTGGGTTTTAGGACGCTCAGTTTCTAATGTTACTGAAGCATCTGATAATAAGATTTATATTGTAGTACTTCACGACTCTGTTTTAGTAAAGAAGCTTCAAAAAACAACTGATTCATCAAAAATTAGATTAATATCTTTAAATCAAGAATATGTACCTATTGAAGTTAATATTGTTGAAATTCAAGAGTTATGGCAAGTTAATAGTAAACTCACTTTTGGGATAGATGAGCCTTCAGGTAGTAATTTACTTAAAGAATTACAGCAATCTATGGAAGACTTAAAGGGTCAAATAAATAGTCTTAGATAAGGGATTTGCCTTTTAATTGTTTGATATAATTCATTATTATTTTAGTAGCTCCTTTATTGTTTTCGATAAATTTCTTAGCTATTTTACCCGATTCAATTCTAGCGTTTTTATCAGTTACTAGCTTTTCTAGTATTTTAGAGCATTCAGTCGCATTTGAAATTGAAAACAGTCCTTTCAACTCTTTTAGCTCTTTTGCCTCCGGGAATTTTACAAAATGATTGCCAATTACGATTGGAATTCCAAATGTGGCAGGTTCTAAAATATTATGCAATCCGGTATCACCCATACCGCCACCTATATAAGCTATGTCAGCATGCGAATAAATTTTTGTAAGTAAGCCAACAGTATCTATAATAAGCACATTGTATTGCGATATATTAGTTTCTTCATTTTTTGAAAACAAGCTGCTTTTTTTTTGAATATTTTTTTTAAACGATTCAATTTTAGAAGCATTTATTTTATGAGGAGCAATGATAAACTTCACATTTTCTGGAGCTTTATTGATATAATCAATTAAAACTGCTTCATCTTCAGGCCAGGTACTTCCGCAAACAATACATAGATTATGTTGCTTGAAGTCTGAAATAAAATCTAAGGTATTGTCTTGACTTAATTGATTATTAACACGGTCAAATCTTGTGTCACCACTAACAGTAGTTTCTTTGATGTTAATATTGTTTAACAATTCCTTTGAAGTTTCATCTTGAACAAAAAAGTGATCAAAACTATTTAATACTTTTCTCATAAAACCTCCATAGGGTTTAAAAAACAGCTGATCTTTTCTAAACAGCCCTGAAACCAAAAATGTGGGTATATTTTTTTCTTTTAATTGAACTAAATAATTGGGCCAAAACTCATATTTAATAAAAATGGCTAATGAGGGATGCGCTAATTCAATGAATTTTTTTGCATTTGACACCGTATCAATAGGTAAATAAAGAATAATATTCGCAAGTGTTGAGTTTTTTTTCACTTCAAAACCTGAAGGTGAGAAAAAGGTAACGATTAATTTATAGTCAGGAAATAACTCTTTTGTTTTTTCCATGATAGGAACACCTTGTTCATATTCTCCTAAAGATGCGCAGTGAAACCAAATGGTTTTGTCATCAGGATGAATGGATTCTTTTAACGTATCAAAAACTATTTTTCTGCCATGTACAAACAAGCTCATTTTTTTACTAAAAAAAGTAGTTAGCAAAATAAGTTTACTGGTTATAAATGTAGAAAAATTGTATAATAAATGCATCAGGTAATACTATTAAGCTAAAATACGTTTCTTTATGGAATTACATTGTTTGTCGATTTCAAATTTTGTAATTTTGGTCTTTATTTTTTTAATAATTTTTACACAATCAAAGGCCTGATTATTAGTGAACCGTATTTGACTATTAAAAAACAATAAAGATAGACACATGAAAAAGATACAAATGGTTGACCTTAAGGGTCAATATAGCAGAATAAAGGAACAAGTGGATGCATCCATTCTAAATGTAATTGAAACAACTGCTTTTATCAATGGACCGGAAGTTCATGCTTTTCAAAAAGAATTAGAAGCGTATTTAGATGTCAAACATGTGATTCCTTGTGCCAATGGTACCGATGCATTACAAATTGCTATGATGGCTTTAGGTTTAAAGCCTGGCGATGAAGTAATAACGGCCGATTTTACTTTTGCAGCAACTGTTGAGGTTATTGCTTTATTAGGATTGACACCTGTTTTAGTTGATGTGGATCCTATTACGTTTAATATAGATGTAAATGCTATTAAAAATGCAATTACTCCAAATACGAAGGCAATAGTGCCTGTGCATTTATTTGGTTTAGCTGCAAATATGGATGAGATCATGAAATTAGCACATGAGCATAACTTATTTGTAATTGAAGATAATGCTCAGGGTATTGGAGGATATTATGCTTCAAAAGATGGTACTAAAAAGAAAACGGGTACAATAGGTCATGTAGCTTCAACTTCATTTTTTCCTTCTAAAAATTTAGGTTGTTATGGAGATGGTGGAGCTATTTTTACAAATGATGATGATTTGGCACACACTATTAGAGGTATTGTAAACCATGGGATGTATGTAAGGTACCACCATGATGTAGTAGGAGTAAACTCTAGATTGGATTCAATTCAAGCTGCAGTTTTAAGAGCTAAGCTTCCAAATTTAGATGCCTATAATGATACTAGGCGATTGGCAGCTTCAAAATATGCGAAGGCTTTTAAGGGAATTGATGGGGTAATTACTCCTGGTTGTTTTTGCGATTGTTCTATAGAAAATAAAGAAAAATGTAATTTACATGTGTACCATCAATATACCTTAAAAATTATAAATGCAGATAGAGATGCGCTTGCTGCTCATTTAAATGAAAATGGAATTCCTTGCGGTGTTTATTACCCAATTCCATTACACCTGCAAAAAGCATATGTAGATGATAGGTATAAAGAAGAAAACTTTAAAGTGACCAATCAATTAATAAAAGAAGTTATTTCTTTACCAATGCATACAGAATTGGATGATGAACAAATCGAATTTATAACTTCAACAGTTATTAATTTTTTAAAAAACAATTAGTATGAAAAAAATATTGGTAACTGGAGGTTTAGGATATATTGGTTCCCACACCGTAGTTGAATTGCAAAACACAGGTTTTGAGGTTGTAATCATCGATGACCTTTCCAATTCTTCCAAAGAGGTTTTGAGTAGAATCACATCAATAACAGGAATTAAACCCGATTTTAAAGAAATAGATTTAAAAAACAAAGAAGCAGTTCAACAATTTTTTAAAAACTATGCTATTGATGGAGTAATTCATTTTGCTGCCTCAAAGGCGGTAGGAGAAAGTGTAGATGAGCCTTTAAAATATTATGAAAATAACATTGCAACATTAACTTATGTTTTAAAGGAAATGGTTGCTAACCATGTTTATAATTTCATTTTTAGTTCTTCTTGTACGGTTTATGGTCAGGCAGATGAATTGCCAATTACGGAAAATGCACCCACAAAACCTGCAGAGTCTCCCTACGGCGCTACAAAGAAAATAGGTGAGATTATTATTAAAGATACCACAAAAGCAACCGACTTAAAAGCGATTGCATTGCGTTATTTTAATCCAATTGGAGCACACGAAACTGCTAAAATTGGAGAATTACCTTTAGGAGTTCCTCAAAATTTAGTTCCATTTGTAGTACAAACTGCAGCTGGAATTCGAGAATGTCTCTCTGTTTTTGGAGATGATTATAACACTCCGGATGGCACTGCAGTTCGCGATTATATTCATGTAGTAGATTTGGCAAAAGCACATATTGTAGCTTTAAATAGATTGTTGAAAAATGAAAACAAAGCAACCTGTGAGTTTTTTAATATCGGAACGGGAAAAGGAAGTTCCGTATTGGACGTTATAAATACTTTTGAGAAAGCTACAAATAAAAAAGTGAATTATAAAATCGTAGCCAGGCGGGCAGGAGATATAACTGCAGCTTATGCAGATACAAGTCTAGCTAATAATGAGTTAGGTTGGAAAGCTGAATTAGGTTTAGAGGAAGCTTTGGCTAGTTCATGGAAGTGGCAGGAAAGTTTAAAATAAAACGGGTTAAATTTCAAATGAAGCGTCGCTAGTTGCAACATTTCTGTCTATTTTTCGCATTAGTCCTTGCAATACATTTCCAGGTCCCACTTCAATAAAATGGGTAGCTCCATCTTCAATCATTTGTTGCATGCTTTGAGTCCATTTTACAGGTGCAGTTAATTGAGAAACTAAATTCATTTTAATTACTGAAGGATCAATAACAGCGGTAGTACTTACATTTTGATAAATAGGACAGGCGGGATTTGAAAAATGAGTATTCTCAATAGCTGCAGCTAATTCTTCTCTAGCTGGTTCCATAAGAGGGCTATGAAAAGCACCACCTACTGGTAATACCAATGCTCTTCTTGCTCCGACTTCTTTCATAGCTTCACAAGCTAAATTGATAGCGTTTACTTCTCCAGAAATCACTAATTGACCAGGGCAATTATAATTTGCGGCTACCACAATACCAGGGGTTTCTGTACATATTTTTTCAACAACAGCATCTTCTAGACTTAAAACTGCTGCCATCGTAGAAGGTGTCGCTTCACAAGCTTTTTGCATTGCTTGTGCTCTTTTTGATACTAAAAGAAGCCCATCCTTGAATACCAACGTTTTATTTGCAACTAAAGCAGATATTTCGCCTAAAGAATGACCAGCAACCATATCTGGCTGGAACGATTCTCCTAATACTTCAGCTAAAATAGTGGAGTGTAAAAATATCGCAGGTTGCGTTACTTTGGTTTCTTTTAATTCTTCCGGTGTGCCCTCAAACATTATTTTGGTAATATCAAAACCTAAAAGTTCATTGGCTTCATGAAACAACTCTTTTGCTCTGGAAGAGGCTTCGTATAAATCTAATCCCATCCCTGTAAATTGTGCTCCTTGTCCTGGAAAAATATATGCGTTCATATGTTTATTATTGGCGTTCGTGAATCTTCGATTTCTTTGGATATGCAAAATTTTAACTTGCTCGTTTTATAAATGTTGTTTTTATTTAGAGGTAAAAATAACTTTTTAATTGAATTCTATGACGTTTAGTTTCTAACAAAGGTTTGATAAGAAAAATTGAATTTATGTTTTTCATCTTTTAAATGGAATTCCTCAGAAATAAGTTTCCAATTTTCTGAAGAGATTTCAGGAAAAAAAGTATCTGCTTCAAAAGAGCTATTAACTCTGGTTAATTCAATTTTATCTGCTATTTTCATTCCTAGTTTATAGATTTCTCCTCCACCAATAATAAAGGCTTGGTCATCATCTTTTGCGAGTTCCAATGCTTCAGTCATGGAATGAACAATAATTGCGCCTTCTGGATGGTAATTCGTATTGTGTGTAATAACGATATGGACTCTATTTGGCAGTGGTTTTGGAAATGATTGGAATGTCTTTCGTCCCATGATAATATGATGTCCAGTAGTTAATTTCTTAAATCGTTTAAAGTCGTCCGGTAAATGCCAAACCAGGTCATTGTCTTTTCCTAGTTCATTATTAGATCCAGCGGCAGCTATAATTGTAATCATATTTTTTCTTCCGAGTCTAGTGTTTTTTTTTCAGCTTCTAGTTCTTGTGTTACTTCTTTTTCTACTTTTTTATCTAATTCAGATATTTTTTCTTCTTGCAGTTTTTTTAGTTTTTCTAATTGCTGATTTTCCCATTCCTTACTCATAAACCTGTTTTTAACTAAAACATTAAAACTATGGATTAAAAATAAAAAGCCCCATACTACAATTGCCCATAAAAACCAATCGTATCCAATAAAAGTAATATCCTTACCAATACCTAAAGCTAAATTTATAATAACCAATAAGATAGCGCCAACAATAAAGTAAATTAAATGCGATAACAATCCTTTTTTTTGAATAATTCGCTTTCGAGCATATTCGTATTGCTCTCTTTGTTCAGCTTCGTTTCGAGATTCTTTTTTAGATTTAGTGAACATAATTTTTTTTTAGACTTAAGATAAATATACTATTTTTTAGAATAAATTAAATAGCTACAGCACCTTTAATATGTGGGTGGTGTTCGTAATCTGTTAGAGTGAAGTCATCAAATGTAAAATCAAAAATATTTTTCACTTCTGGATTTAAAATCATTTTAGGAAGCGGTTTTAGATCTCTTGATAATTGTAGATCTATTTGCTCTTGATGATTGCTGTAAATATGTGCATCGCCAAAAGTATGAATAAAATCTCCTGCTTCCAGTCCACAAGCTTGAGCCATCATCATGGTAAATAATGCATAGGATGCTATATTAAAAGGAACCCCTAAAAATATGTCTGCACTACGTTGGTATAATTGACAAGATAACTTTCCATTGGCTACATAAAACTGAAAAAAAGCATGGCAAGGAGGTAAAGCAGCTTTGCCATTGGCAACATTATCTGAAAAAGAGTTGCTGGTATCAGGTAATACACTTGGATTCCAAGCAGAAACTAACATTCTTCTACTGTCTGGATTGTTTTTAAGCGTTTCGATGATTTCTGAAATTTGATCAATTTCATCTCCATTCCAGTTACGCCATTGATATCCGTAAACAGGACCTAAATCTCCATTTTCATCTGCCCATTCATTCCAAATACGAACTCCATTTTCTTGAAGGTATTTAATATTGGTATCGCCTTTTAAAAACCATAACAATTCATAAACGATCGATTTTAAATGAAGTTTTTTAGTAGTTACCATTGGGAATCCTTCACTTAAATCGAATCGCATTTGGTAACCAAAAACACTTTTAGTTCCTGTTCCTGTTCTATCTTGTTTTATAGTTCCGTTTTCTAAAACATGTTTGATAAGGTCGTGGTATTGTTTCATAGATAACTCCTTTAAATAAAGGGCGGTTTAATAATAGATTCAAATTCTTATGAGGATAAAAATAAAAAAAGCAATGGCTAATTAATTCTAAACCATTTTAATATTATTAAAAGTTATCAACGTAAATGGAGAATCACAAGACGCTATAAATATTTAAAGGAAGGGATTAAAGGTGTTTCGATAAAAGATAAAAAAGAAACACTTTAAAAAATAATTCCGAAGAAACGAGTTTAAAGGTGTTACATAAAATCGAGAGCTTTCGAAGTAGAAACCAAATATCTTATGGTACCCATTTTAAATATGAGTTAGTTTTTTTGTAGCGATTCCTGCCTCCGAAAGAATGGGTTATCCTATCAACATGCCTGCGATGGTAGCTGAAATTAAAGATGCAATGCTACCACCGATAAGCGCTTTCATTCCAAATTTTGATAAGGTTTTACGTTGTCCTGGTGCTAATGAGCCAATCCCACCAATTTGAATACCAATGGAAGCAAAATTCGCAAAACCGCATAACATATAGGTAGCCATGATAATTGACTTCTCGTAGGTTAAATGAGTGGCATTCGCAATATTTTTAAGGTCTGCTAACTGTATATAACCAACAAATTCACTTGCTACTAATTTGATTCCTAAAAGTTGCCCCATCATCATCATATCTTCTTTTGCAACTCCAATTAACCACATTAATGGAGCGAATACAGTCCCTAAAATGGCTTCTAATGAAAGTTGATCATAGGAAGAATGGTCTGCAACCCAGCTGTTAATACTAGTAAAACCTCCAAGCCAACCTAAAAATCCATTAAACATAGCAATAAAGGCAACAAAAACTAATAACATAGCTCCAACATTTACAGCTAGTTTCAATCCTTCTGTAGTTCCGATTGCAATCGAATCTAATATGTTCGTTCCAATTTTTTCTTGAGAAACTTCCACATCTGTATTGATTTCTTCAGTTTGTGGGTACAATATTTTTGAAATTACAATAGCGCCTGGAGCAGCCATAACAGATGCTGCTAATAAATGCTTTGCAAATAGCAATCTAAGTTGAGGGTCATCACCACCTAAAAAACCAATATAAGCAGCAAGAACAGCACCTGCAACAGTTGCCATTCCTCCAATCATTACTAACAGTATTTCAGATTTATTCATTTTCTCTAAATACTCTTTGATTAGCAAGGGAGCTTCTGTTTGTCCTATAAAGATATTTCCAGCGACACTTAGGCTTTCAGCTCCTGATATTTTTAATAGCTTTGATAATAACCAGCCAAAAGCTTTCACTATCTTTTGGATGACTCCTAAGTAAAATAATACAGATGTTAATGCAGAGAAAAAGATAATTGTGGGTAAAACTTGGAATGCAAAAATAAACCCGAACGTATCCATGTCTACCACTAATCCTTCAAATAAGAACTTACTACCAGCTCTTGTAAACTCTAATATGCTAACAAATACTTGTCCAACAGCTTCAAATATATTTTGTACAAAAGAAACTTTTAATACACCAATAGCAATAACTAATTGAAATGCTAAGCCAATTCCAACTGTTTTCCAATTTATAGCTCTTCTGTTGCTACTAAATAAAAATGCGATAAATAACAAGGAAATCATTCCTAAAACACCCCTCCATATACTCGTAAAAGAAAATCCTTGGCTTGGTATTACCCCTAAATTCTCTTCTAATTGCAATCCAATCCCTTCTTTTTCACCAATGGAAGTTCTAAATTTATAATGCGAGCCATTTTCGGTAAATATTAAAGTTGAATCGGTATGCTCGGTGATTTCATATTTTATGATAGTATCGATTGGTTGATTATAATAAAAAATCAAAAGCTTGTTTTGGAAAAGATAATCTCCAGAAGTTTTTAAGTTTTCTTTAGCTTCTATTTCGTAAGAAAAAGTTCCATCCCTTAGGATTAAAAAGTCATTTTCTGAATTTATAGCAGTTATAGATTTACCATTTGCATTTTTAATACTTGAAAATTGCCATTTATTTTCTAAATCTTGTCCAAATGATAAAAAATGAACTAAAACTAATACTACAACTACTAAATATTTTTGCATAGGATACTATTGTCTTTTTGAAACTTCGTCTCTAATACTTACTGCCTTTTCATATTCTTCATTATTGACTGCTTCTTCAAGCATTTTTTTAAGTTGCTTTAATGAATGTTTACTGAAATCTTCTCGAGTAGAAATAACTGATTCTTTATTGTCACTTGTTAAAAGCTGTTCAATAACAATAGCTGCTTTTTTGGAAAGATCATTATTGTTTGGAGCTGTTTCCGATTTAATACCAGCTTTATCTAAAATATTCTTATAGGTAAAAATTGGTGCGTCAAAACGCAGTGCTAAGGCTATCGCGTCACTAGTTCTGGCGTCTATAATTTCCTCAATACCTTCTCTTTCACAAATAATACTAGAATAAAAAACACCGTCTAATAATTTATGAATAATCACTTGTTTTACAGCAATATCGTACCGTTTTGCAAATGTTTTAAATAGGTCATGGGTTAGAGGTCTGGGTGGCATAATTTCTTTTTCTAGCGCAATAGCTATAGATTGTGCTTCAAAAGCACCAATGACGATTGGTAATTTTTGATCACCATTTTCTTCACTCAAAATTAATGCATAAGCGCCATTTTGAGTTTGACTATATGAAATCCCTTTAATATTTAGTCTTACTAAGCTCATTAAAAAATATTCAAAAAAAAAGCTGTTTAATTTTTGTGCTAGCCTAAAATTAAACAGCCCTTTTATTCAGGCACAAATTAATAAAAAATTATGCGTTATTAGATTTAAACTCTTTTAATTTTTCTATTAGTTGAGGTACAAATTCAAAAGCATCTCCAATGATACCATAATCAGCAGCTTTAAAGAAAGGTGCTTCAGGGTCATTATTGATGACAACTTTTACTTTTGAAGAATTTACTCCTGCTAAATGTTGAATTGCTCCAGAAATACCAATTGCAATATATAAATTAGAAGATACTGGTTTTCCAGTTTGTCCCACGTGTTCACCATGAGGTCTCCAACCTAAGTCACTTACTGGTTTTGAACAAGCAGTTGCAGCACCTAATATTTCAGCTAATTCTTCAATCATTCCCCAGTTTTCAGGACCTTTCAATCCACGTCCAGCAGAAACTACGATATCAGCATCAGCAATAGTCACTTTGTCATTAGCTTTTTCTACAGAAGACACCTTGGTATTGAAGTCGCTTTCTGATAAGCTTGGAGCAAAGTCTTCTATAGCTACAGAAGTTTCATTTTCTAAAACACCAAAAGCATTTTTAGCAAGTCCAATTAATTTTGTTTCGGTGGTAATTTCTATAGTAGCAAACGCTTTATTTGAAAATACGGTTGAGCTTATTTTAAAAGGTGAAGTACTTGTTGGTAATTCCGTCACATTTGGAACAAAACCAGCTTCCATATTCACCGCTAATAAGGGTGCAAGATACTTACTGTTTGCACTGGATGAAATTATTATTACTTGTGATGCTTCACTTTTTGCAGCTTGTGCAATAGTATCTGCATAAGCTGAAGCATTAAAACTTTGTAATTGATCATTAGAAACTTGAAGAACTTTAGAAGCTCCATATTTCCCTAATTGCTTGGTATTGTTACCATTTATGGATACTGCAGTAACCGAGGTTCCTAACATATCGGCTATCCCTTTTGCATAGGATACCGCTTCGAAAGCTATTTTTTTAAACGTACCTTCTTCAGATTCTGTGTATACTAATACTGACATATTTTATTTTTTGTCATCCTGAACTAGATTCAGGATTTTTTTTAACATTTCTTTATTTTATAAGATTCCGAATTATTTCGGAATGATTTAACCAGTATCTAAATTACCTTAGCTTCCTGATGTAATAGCTTGATTAATTCATCAACATTATCTACTAATTTTACAGCACCTTTTGAATCTGGTTTTGAGAAACCTGTGATTTTTGTTTCTGTATTGGTGTCTATTGGTTCTTTTACATTTAATGGTTTGCTACGAGCTTGCATGATACCTCTCATATTTGGAATGCGAAGATCAGCTTCTTGAACAATACCTTTTTGACCTGCTACAACTAAAGGGAGGCTAGTGTTAATAATTTCTTTACCACCATCAATCTCACGAGCCGCAGTTACATTAGTTCCTTCTACTTCAAGATTAATGCACATATTTACAAAATTAGCACCTGTTAATTTTGCGACCATTCCCGGAACCATTCCACCATTATAATCGATAGATTCACGACCACCAATTACCAAATCATACCCGCCTTCTTTAGCAACATTTGCAAGTTGTTTTGCAACATAAAAGCCATCAGTTGCAGGAGTATTTACTCTTATTGCTTCGTCTGCACCAATTGCCAATGCTTTTCTTAAGGTTGGTTCTGTTTCTGGTCCTCCAACATTTATAACATGAACCGTTGCGCCTTGCTTTTCTTTAAACCACATAGCGCGTGTTAATCCAAATTCATCATTGGGATTAATTACAAATTGAACACCATTTGTGTCAAATTTAGAATTTCCTTCAGTAAAATTAATTCTAGATGTAGTGTCTGGTACGTGACTTATACACACTAATATTTTCATAGTAAAATTTTATTATTTATATCTTTTAAATAAATTTTATCGCGTAAAAAACGTTTCAAATTTTGAACTACAAATATAGGTATATTTTTATTTTTTTTACTATGCATGCATAATAAAATTAGTTAAATCTTTAGAAAAAATAGGGAGCCATATATAAATAATAGTATTTTTGTATTTCCTTTTTACCAGGAGAAAATTTTGTAGTAGAATTCTTAAATCTGATACAATTCAGATTTGCAAATAAATAAGAAGATTAAATATGAAAACAATTCAATTTAGAGAAGCTATTTGTGAAGCGATGAGCGAAGAAATGCGTCGTGATGAAAGCGTTTATTTAATGGGTGAAGAAGTTGCCGAATACAACGGTGCATATAAAGCTAGCAAAGGAATGTTAGATGAATTTGGCGAGTTAAGAGTTATTGATACTCCAATAGCTGAACTTGGTTTTTCAGGAATTGCTATTGGTTCTGCGATGAATGGTAATAGACCTATAGTCGAATATATGACTTTTAATTTCTCGCTAGTAGGTATTGATCAAATCATAAATAATGCCGCAAAAATGCGTCAGATGAGTGGTGGGCAATTTAATATTCCTATTGTGTTTAGAGGTCCAACAGCTTCTGCGGGTCAACTTGCTGCAACGCATTCTCAAGCCTTTGAAAGTTGGTATGCCAACTGTCCTGGTTTAAAAGTAGTAGTACCTAGTAATCCTAAAGACGCAAAAGGTCTTTTAAAAAGCGCTATTAGAGATGATGATCCTGTTATCTTTATGGAAAGTGAACAGATGTATGGGGATAAAGCAGAGGTTCCAGAAGGGGAGTACTTAATTCCTTTAGGAGTTGCTGAAATTAAAAGAAAAGGAACAGATGTGACCATCGTATCTTTTGGGAAAATTATTAAAGAAGCTTATAAAGCAGCGGATGTGCTTTCGGAAGAAGGCATTGAATGTGAGGTTATTGATTTGCGTACCGTAAGACCATTAGATCATAAAACAATTTTAGAATCTGTTAAAAAAACTAACCGTTTGGTGATTTTAGAAGAAGCTTGGCCTTTTGGAAATATTTCAACAGAAATCACATATCAAGTACAAGAGCAAGCTTTTGATTATTTAGATGCTCCAATTATTAAAATAAATACAGCAGATACTCCAGCGCCATTTTCTCCAGTTTTACTTGCAGAATGGCTACCTAATAGTATTGATGTAATAAAAGCAGTGAAAAAAGTGTTATATAAATAAAATATATCCATATTTTAAGTGCCTTTGTAAGGCACTTTTGAAAATTACTTTTCCTATTGTCAATATCTTAACATCGAATTACTTTTGATGAAACATTTTTATTTTTATTTATTACTCTTTTTTACTTCATTGGTTCAAGCACAAACCAAGGTAAGTGGGGAGATAAAAGATGAATTTGGAGATCCAGTTGCTTTTGCGAATGTTTTTTTTAAAGATTCTAATGAAGGAACAATTACCAACGAAAACGGAAGGTTCTATTTAGAGTCTAATGAAACCTATACCACAGTAATTTTTTCATTTGTTGGATATACTACCTTGGAATTTGATCTTGAAAAAAAGACTAATTTTAAAATGAATATTATTTTAAAAGAAGAGTCTGCTTCTCTAGATGAAGTGGTGATTTTTAGTGGAAAACAATCAAAAAAAAATAATCCTGCCATTGACATTCTTCGTAAAATTTGGGAAAATAAAAGGGAAAATGGAGTCAAAAAGTTTGATCAATATTCCTATGACAAATATGAAAAATTAGAATTCGATATAAATACCATTGACAGCAACCTTATTAAAAGTAGAACCTTTAGAGGAATGGAATTCATTTTTGATAAAGTTGACACTTCAAGGGTGACAGGAAATACGTATCTGCCAGTTTTTATTAATGAAGCTTATTCGAAGGTATACGGCGATAATAAAATTGATAAAGAAAAAGAACTTTTAGAGGGCAATAAAAACTCGGGCTTTGAAAACAATCAATCATTGATAGAATTAGTAAAAGATTTATATTCAGATTTTGATATTTATGACAATCATTTAAAGTTTTTTGATGTAGCCTTTAACAGTCCATTATCTACAAATGGAATTAATGTTTATAATTATGTGTTATTGGATAGTGCATTTATTGGTGATAAGTGGTGTTATAATATTGTTTATTATCCTAGAAGAAAAAATGAATTGACATTTAAAGGAGACTTTTGGGTAAATGATAGCATTTGGGCTATCAAAGAAATTAATTTACAAGCATCAAAAAGTGCAAATTTAAATTGGGTGCGTGAAATCTATATTGAACAAGAATTTGATGTGCTAAACGATTCTACTTTTTTAATAACAAGAGATTACATGTTAAGTGACTTTAGTTTTAGGAAAAAAGAAAGTGCTCATGGTATGTATGGAAAAAGAACTACTCTTTTTAATAACTACAAATTTGATATTCCTAAGGACGAAAAATTTTATAAAGAGAATATAGACCCTTATGATTATGAAGTTTACAATCGATCTGATAGTTTTTGGGACGAAAGAAGAATGGAGTCTTTAAGTAGTGACGAAAAAGGGATTTATAAAATGTTAGACACCTTGATAACGGTTCCACGATTTAAAAATTTATATACAATAGGTGCTTTAGTCGCTAGTGGGTATTATGAATTTAAAGGTTTTGATGCTGGACCAATTTTTTCTGTTTTAGGTTATAATGATGTCGAAGGTTTGCGACTTCGACTTGGAGGAAGAACCTATTTTGGTCAAAATGATATGTGGAGATTAGAAGGTTTTGGTGCTTATGGATTTAAAGATGAGAAATTTAAATATGGATTGTCTGGCAAGGTATTGCTAAGTAAAAAAAATAGAAAGATTTTATTTGGAGGTCATCGAAAAGATATAGAACAAACAGGAGCGAGTTTAACCAATAGTAATGATGTTTTAGGAAGGAACAGGGTATCTTCTGGGCTTGTTACCATAGGGGCAAACGATCGTTTAACCAATATAAAGCTTTTTACTTTAGGTTATCAAATGGAACCTGCCAAAAATTTTATTTTTAGAGTAACAGGCTCCCATCGAACATTAAAGTCTGCTTCAGAAACCTTTAGTTTAAGTTATTATGATGATTTTACATATATGATAAAAGACGAGTTAAAACAATCTGAATTAGAATTAGGGATTAATTATACGCCAGGACGTAAAACTTCTGGATTTGGAGTAGAAAGAAAAATAATAAATGGAGGAGATTTTCCTTCCTTTTTTCTAGGATATACCTTTGGTTTAGAAAATATTTTAAAAAGTGACTTCAACTATCACAGAATACAAACCTTATATACACAACCCTGGAACATTGGTGGTCTAGGAAGATTATATACTACCATTGAATTAGGGAAAATAGTTGGTACTGTTCCTGTTAGCTTATTAAGTCCTATTCCTGGAAATCAAACACTATGGAGCATTTATAACACATTTACACAATTAGATTACTACGAATTTGTAAGTGACACCTATGCGTCTTTTCATTTAAAACATAATTTTGGAGGACGGTTTTTTGGAAGAGTTCCATTACTTCGAAAATTAAACTTACGTGAATTGGTTGGTTTTAGAGCAGTATGGGGCCAAATATCTGAAGAAAACAATGCTATTAATGTTGGAGTCGATGGATTGCCAATTCTTTATCAATCTCCGGAAGAGATCTATTGGGAATGGAGTGCTGGAGTAGGGAATATTTTTAAAATATTTTCTATTCAACTTAATTTTCGTGGTAACTATTTTGATAATCCAGGAGCAAGAAACTTTGGGATAACAGGGAATTTTAGTTTTTCATTTTAGAATAATTATATTTTATGAAAAATTACAATAGCTACAAAAGACTAAGATTCTTTTTATTCATTAATTGAAATATTAAAAGGAATTAGAAATAAATGAGAATGCGATTTACGTAAAAATTAGCTCTTTAGAATTAATTTTCTAAGGGGTTTTTTATTCTATTTGAATTTACTACTTTTGCAAGCCTTAATAATAAAATAATAAAATATGGAATCAATGATGATTTATATGCCAATAGTTGCGGCATTAATAGGTTTGGCTTATATGTTAGTTAAAAAATCTTGGGTAATGAAACAAGATGCAGGTGATGGTAAAATGAAAGAAA